>OGKJ01000146.1_pt1 | contig 27088 bp, 22 predicted proteins | sample 1572461 | NCBI WGS metagenome assembly OGKJ01 (sample SAMEA2582080, study PRJEB24529) | metagenome | biome: Human gut stool | place: China | collected 2011 | reverse complement strand
CATCCAATTCAAGTAATCCAAGCGTGCAGCTTCTATCCGTGATAGAAGCCTGACTGCATAGAAATTGTCGTCTACTTCGAATCGAACTTCCTCTCCGGGTTTGACTTCAAGTTTTTCCAGAACCGCATCTGGGAGTTTTACAGTTCCATCTTCACCGACTACAATATTAAATTTCTTTTCCATTGCACACTCCTAAGATCACGCAAAGTTCCTTGCATCCAGTGCCTTTACTCCCGTAAGAATACCATAAGACCCTTCCTTTTACAAGACAATGCGCATTTCCATTCGCACTGTTACATAGACCAGAGTTTTCTCGCAGAAAGCTCTGATCTTTTTCTATTGAAAACATTTGTCCATCACACCAGTTACGGCTGTATGGACTGGTTCACGAATGCTAAACAAGCAAATATCCGTAGGGAAACGTACACTTCCCAGCTAATGAAAGGTGAGCGTTGTACAATAGAGCGGCCACTTTTCATTAGCTCAGCTAATTTCCAGCTAATAAACATCTGTTTACACAGAATAAAAAAGGTTCGAATCCATTTACATACGTTGACATCCCAACAAAAAATTCATTGATATAGAGTAGAATATATTACCCTATTTTGCAATGGGTTTACAGGTGTACGGTCTACTCCTAAGGGGAAGGCCGCAGGTTCGACTCCTGTCCGGGACATGATATAAAACATCGACAAATTTCCGTTTTCGGAAAACTGCCGCTGTTTGTTTTAAGAAGATGCCGCTATCTTGCCGGCCAGTTCTTCCATCTCATCCATCGAAAGATGCACATATCGTACATTCTTATCCTTACATCGAGATCCAGCCCAGAGCATTGGCCACAGAGCTCACCAGAATGATGGCCGCGAACCCGGGGCACAGATAGCGGATCATAAAGTTGAAAATCTTTTTGCGGCGGAACGGCTTCCCACCTGCGGTGACTTCTTCTTCAATTTTTTCAACGCCGATCACACGGGATACCAGCACGCAGGTGGAAATGGCGGCGATGGGCATCATAACAGAGTTTGTCAGAAAATCGAAGAAGTCCAGAAACTGCATCCCGAACACCGTCACACCGGCCAGCGGGCCGTAGCCAAGCGCGGACAGACTGCCTAAGACAACCATGATAATACCAATGCAGGCGGTAGCCATCTGTCGGTTCCAGCCGAGTTCATCCTCAAAGGTGGAAACGGCACTCTCTGTCAAGGCAATGGAACTTGTAACAGCGGCAAAGAGAACCAACAGGAAGAACAGTACGCCTACAACGTGGCCGAACCCCATACTCTCAAATACTTTGGGGATGGTGATGAACATCAAAGAAGGGCCTGCCTGCAGGGTGTTCGGGTCACCACCAGAGAAGGAAAACACAGCAGGTATGATCATCAGACCGGCCATGATTGCAATGGCAGTGTCAAAAATTTCAACGTTTTCTGTGGATTCCTCAATGGAAACATCCTTTTTCATATAGGAACCGAAGGTCACCAGAATGCCCATAGCAATGGACAGCGAGTAGAACATCTGCCCCATAGCAGTAACAACGGTCATCCATGAAAAGTTTGCAACATTGGGAATCAGAAAATACTTTACTCCGGCCAGTGCTCCCGGACGGGTGACCGAGTAAATCGCAATGACAACAGACAAAACCACCAAAACGGGCATCATCAGCTTAGACACTCGTTCCACGCCATTACGGACACCGGCAAAAATGATGGAAAGCGTGAAAACCGTAAAGATGAGAAAGCATACCTCAGCAGACAGGCCGCTGGAAATAAAGCCGGAGAAATAGCCATCCTGTGCTAACTCACTGCCGTGTCCACTGACATAGGCGGAAAGATAACGGATGACCCAGCCACCGATGACCGAATAGTACGGTACAATCAGAATGGGAATGATGGCATTGATCCATCCACCAAACTTCAGCTTGCCGCTCTTGCCAAATGCTCCGAAAGCGCCGACCGGGCTCTTTTTGGTCATGCGGCCCAGCGCGGTTTCTGCCACGATCATGGTGTAACCAAAAGTAACGGCCAGCACAATGTACACCAGCAGAAAAATACCGCCGCCATATTTTGCGGCCAGATACGGGAAACGCCAGATGTTGCCAAGGCCCACGGATGCGCCGGCAGCAGAAAGAACAAAGCCGATCTTACCGGAAAAGGCGCTACGCTTGGGATGTTGTGAATCCATAGTAACACACTCCTATCCTTTTTTCCTATCCACAAACAGGATTAGTGTATCATAAATTTTACAGAGATACAATATTTCGCATCACAATACATTCCCCTGCGGGCAACTATAAAACGGTTGCCCGCTGTTTTTATGCTCAAAAACGGAAGGAGGCAACAATGTCAAGCAAAACCGAAGAATATCTCGCCCTTGCCCAGCGCACAGCCAACAGTCTGACCCGGTACTGGGAAAGCTGGACGGACTATGGTGTATCACTCCCCTCTGTTTGCTGTTTCAAAACATTTTTCGACTTTTTTTCAAAAACGTCTTGGCAAGGATTTATTTCTATGGTAAATTTTTTATAAAAGTTCATAGGCAAATCCGGCGCAAGTCGGCGACGCAAAGCTATAGGGACCCACCGGGTCAGCCAGTTGCCAGTAAGAAATTGCTGTTTTCTGCTGTCCGCAAATATCGCTTTATGAAGTCAGATGACGCTTTCAGTCATGGGTTCGCCATGCCTTGAAAGCGTTTATTTATTTTCCAGCGGCAGAGTTATAAAAATGAAGGGGTCATGTTATGAATGTTACAAAACGAGCCAGAACTTGCAGGGGTCTGGCAATTCTAATGACGATGCTTCTGCTGACGGCATTGCTGTCTCTTTCGGCAAGCGCAGCAGAAACAGTAAGCCAGCATGAGCATGTGAGGGTTGGCTTTTTTGCAATGGACGGCTATCACATGATGGACGAGAACGGAAACCGCAGCGGTTATGGCTACGATTTTCTCCGCTTGATGGCGCGCTACTGGGATGTAGACTATGAATACGTCGGCTATGACAAAAGCTGGGATGAAATGCAGCGGATGCTGATCGACGGTGAGATCGACATGGTAACTTCTGCCCGCAGAACGCCTGAGCGCGAAGAATTATTTGATTTTTCCCGTCCGATCGGAACCAACAATGGTATCCTGACTGTCCGCAGCGATAATAGCACCATCGTTGAGGGAAAGTATAGTACCTACGATGGGATGCGTGTTGCACTCCTGCGCGGAAACTCCCGGAACGATGAATTTGCGGAGTATGCACGAACCAAAGGCTTCACTTACAAATCGGTCTATTTCGATTCGGCTGAGGAGATAGCAGAGGCACTTCAGAATGGAACGGTTGATGCCATTGTCACCAGTTCCCTGCGCAAAATGAACAATGAGCACATCCTTGAAAAATTCGGCAGCAGTGATTTTTATGTGATCGTCAAAAAAGGAAACACTGAACTTCTGAATAAGATAAATTATGCGATCGACCAGATGAACGCTGCCGAAGGCAGCTGGAAAACGACCCTCTATAACAAAAACTACGAAACTACCGATACCAAAAATCTGGAGTACACGGAAGAAGAAAAGCGTATCATTGCCCAATATTCCAAGGAAAATCCCCTTCATGTTCTGTGCGACCCGACCCGGTATCCCTATTCCTATACAGAAAATGGCGAAGTAAAGGGCATTCTCCCGGACTATTTTCGGAAGATAGCAGACTATGCAGGACTCTCGTATGAGTTTCTTGTTCCTGCGACCAGAGATGAGTATATCGCATATCAAAGCAATAAGGATGCGGTAAACATCAGTATTGATGCACGATTGGATACGGATAATTACGCAGAGACCAAAGAATGGGGATTGACCGCTCCCTATATCACGATGCGAATGGCAAAAGTGACGCGGAGAGACTTTGATGGGAAGATCCATGTTGTCACCACAGTCAATCAGACCGCATCTACATCGATCGAAGATGTGCTGGCACCCGGTGCGGAAAAACTGATGTGCAGTACCCGTCAGGAGATGATGGAAGCTGTCCGCAATGGCAAAGCGGATGCAGCCTTTGTCTACTATTACATGGCACAGGCATTCGTCAACAGCGACACAACAGGTACAATGACCTACACGCTGCTGGAACAACCCACATTCAGTTACCGCATGGTGGTTTCCTCTACGGAAAACCATGCGCTGGCAGGTATCCTGACAAAAGCAATGTACGCAATGCCGGATAATCTTGTTGAAGACCTTGCAACACAGTACACCACTTATAAAGCAACGAATCTGACACTTGCAGATATGATCCGTCTGCATCCGGTCACGGTTGTCGCCATCATCGTATTTATCTCGTGGATGGCGGTCACGCTGATCGTTATTTTGAACCGCTTGCAAACACGCAGAAAATTACAGCTTGCAGCCCAACAGAAAGCGAAAGAAATGGCTGTCCTTGCAGAGCAGGCGCAAGCAGCCAGCAAAGCCAAAAGCACATTCCTTTCCAATATGTCCCACGACATCCGCACCCCTATGAACGCCATCATCGGCTTTACAAATATTGCATTGCATCAGGATTCTGTGCCGGAAATGCACAACTGTCTGAAGAAGATCGAGGAAAGCTCGGATCATCTGCTGTCCCTGCTGAATGATGTGCTGGATCTGAGCCGCATCGAGAGCGGAAAGGTGGAGTTTTCCCCTGTTCCGGCGAATATCACCGCAGTTACAGACAGTGTGATCGAGATCGTGAAGGGGATGCTTCTGAACCGGGAACTGAACTTTGAAGTGCATCGTGAACCGCTGCAAAATCCCTATGTCATGACGGAACCCGTCCGTATCCGGGAAATTCTGGTCAATATCCTGAACAATGCCGTGAAATTTACCAAGGATGGCGGCACCATCCGTTTTGATGCAGGCAGCCGTCCGGGAGCCGATGCACAGCACATCGTAATTTGCTATCGGATCAAAGATACCGGCATCGGTATGAGCGAAGATTTCCAGAAAAAAATCTTTGACGAATTTGCGCAGGAAGAAAATGGCGTACGGACACAGTATAAGGGCACGGGTCTGGGAATGCCCATCTCAAAGAAGTATATTGAACTGATGGGCGGCACGATCACAGTAGACAGCCGGAAGGGCGTCGGTACGACCTTTACCGTAGAGATCCCCATGGAACTGACAAATGCTGAGAAAGTCGAAAAAACAAAGCCGCTTGTACAGCACAATGACCTGAAGGGGATCAAGGTGCTTCTGGCAGAAGATAATGATCTGAACGCCGAACTTGCCACGATACTGTTGGAAGATTTGGGAATGACAGTATCGCGTGCAGCAGATGGGCAGGAAGTTGTTGATCTGTTCGCAGAGCATCCGGCGGGCACTTATGATATTATCCTGATGGACATTATGATGCCTAAAATGGATGGACATCAGGCGGCAAAGGCGATCCGTGCAATGTATGCTGACCGCCCGGATGCAGAAGAGATTCCCATCATCGCATTGTCGGCAAATGCTTTTTCGGAGGACGTTCAGGCATCTCTGGACGCAGGCATGAACGGTCATGTTTCCAAGCCTCTTAACATGGAAGAAGTAACCAAAGTTATTGAGCGTAACTTGAACAGGCCGTAACTCCAGCGGATTATAGCAGTTTGCGTTTTTAATGCACAAGCAACATCCGCAAACTGCATATCGCAAAGATGCCGTTTTGATTGGCACTCTTTTTGAAAATTGCGATAATACCTACATATTTCCCCCAAGCGGGCGACCACAAAAAGGTTGCCCGCTATTTTTATACCCTAAAAACGAAAGAAGGAGGCCAAAATGTAGTACAAATCTTATGCGCAATTTTCGTATATGGGGTTAATTCTTTGCTTCCAAATGTAATGGGAGTGATGAAGTACATCGGAGCAGCTTATATCCTGTGGCTTGCGATAGGGTAAAAGCGTTCCATAGAAAACAAGTGCTCTTTACGAGAAAAATGCCTTGAAACGCTTTTGTTATAATGTTACAATATACCATATAATAGTATATGTATATTCAAAAAAGCTACTGACAGCAGAACGAGAATGATATTGCAAGCACCTTCCTGAAATCGGTGAAGTGAAAATAAAGCTAGAATGAGCCGTCTGGGGCGGAGAAAGATTGGATAAAATGAAAAACTTTGGAACGAGCGAAACCATGCAGACGCTGATGCGGAAAAGCGTCTGTGCAATGCTGTGCCTGCTGCTGTTGCTGTCAGCTGTGCTCCCTGTGAAGGCTGCCGCAGAAACCGCCCCTGTAAAAGTCGTCCGCGTTGGTTCGTTTGAGGACACCTTCAACTATTGCAACGAGAGGGGCGCAAGAAAGGGCTACGGCTACGAGTTGCTGGAAACACTATCCGGCTATACAGGCTGGCAGTTCGAGTATGTGACCTGCGACTGGTCAGACTGCTTTGAAAAACTTGAAAACGGCGAGATCGACATCATGGGCGGTATTTCTTATACGGAGGATCGCGCTGAGGAGATGCTGTTTTCGGACGAACCGATGGGGGAGGAAAAATATTACCTCTATGCCGACCTTTCGCGCGCAGATATCTCCGCCTCTGACTTCAAAATACTGGACGGCAAAAAGATCGGCGTTGTGATGGGAACGGAGCCGGAAGTGATGCTGACCGAATGGGAGGAAAAACACGGCATAAAAACGCAGCACGTCAACATCTCCAACAACGAGGATGTGAAGCAAAAGCTGGCCAATCACGAGATCGACTGCTTTGTTTCACTGGAAGAATCCTACTGGGCAGATCTTGGCATCTCGACCATAACCCGCGTGGGAAAATCCAGCATCTACTATGTGCTCAACAAAGACCGTCCGGATCTCAAGGAAGAACTGGACAATGCGATGCACGCGTTGGACGAAGAGGCTCCTTTTTATACGGCGGATCTGTGTAAAAAGTATTTCTCGCTGGATTATAAGCCCATCCTTACGGGAGAGGAAAAGGCGTGGCTCAGAAAGCACGGTGCGATCCGAATGGGCTTTCTGACGAGTGATCGCGGCGTCAGCACCTATGACCCTGCCACCGGGGAGATTACCGGAACAATAACGGACTATATTCAGTTTGCCGCAGATTGTCTGGGAAATCAGGAGCTGGAATTTCAGTTGGTCGGTTATGACGACAAAGAGGCGGAACTCAATGCGCTGAAATCAGGCGAGATCGACATGATCTTCCATTTCGACCAGAGTCCCAATCTGGCTGAAGAATATCGCGTTGCCAGAACCAACACCACTTGGACCGCCAATATGATGGTGGTCACGAACCAACAGCTCTTTACCGAAAACAAAGTGAACCGCGTTGCTGTTCCCCAAAACAAGATCTCCCTAACAAGGTACATTGCGTTTTATTATCCGCAGTGGGAAATCGTGGACTGCGATACACAGGAGGATGCGGTAAAACTGGTCAAGGACGGACAGGCAGACTGTTTTATCATAGGGGTCGGCAGTGAGGCGAAATACAGCAAAAATTATGGTTTTTACAGCGTTCCGCTGCCCAACCCTGCCAATTCCTGCTTTGCGGTCAAGAGCGGAAACCGCAGCCTGCTGTCCATCCTGAACAAAACGATCAAGGCAATGCCATCCAATATGCTTACCAGCTCTCTGGCGATGCATAAGAGCTCCGCGCGGAAGGTTACCCTGAGCGATTTTATAAAGGATAACTTCTTCATGGTTCTGCTGGTCAGCAGCATTGTGGTTGCAGCCATTCTGCTCACGATCCTGAAGCTGCTGCGGAAGGCGCGCAAAGCCGAAGCTGCTGCAAAGAAAGCCGCAAACGATACGCAGGAGCTGAATGCAAAATTGCAGGTTGCCGTGGAAAACGCGGAGAGCGCAAACCGTGCCAAATCCACCTTCCTGTTCAATATGTCGCATGATATCCGCACCCCCATGAACGCCATTATCGGTTACGCAGACCTTGCCTCCCGGCATCTGGATGACCCGGCAAAGCTGGAAAAATACATGGAGAACATTCAGGTGTGCGGACAGAACCTGCTGATGCTGCTGAACAATGTTCTGGATCTTGCCCGCATCGAGAACGATAAGACGGAGATGGAGTATTCTGTTTCGGATGTCGATAAAGATTTCCGTAATTGCATTGCCATGTTCCGGAATCAGGCAGACAGCAAGGGGCAGACGCTTACGGTGACAACACATCTGCTGCATCCGTATGTCTATGTGGATATTCCGCACCTGACCGAGGTGTGTACGAACCTTGTCAGCAACGCGGTCAAATACACGGGAGCCGGCGGCACGATTTGCTGCGATATTACGCAGAAGCCCGGCGAAAAAGAGGGCTGGTGCGATACGGTGGTCACGGTTGCCGATAACGGCATCGGAATGTCGCAGGAGTTTCAGAAGCATATCTTTGAACCCTTTGAACGGGAACGTACGTCCACCGTCAGCAAGGTGGAAGGCAGCGGCATCGGGATGGGCATCGTGAAAAAGCTGGTCGGGCTGATGGGCGGCACCGTGGCAGTGGAGAGCAAGATTGGTGTTGGCTCCACGTTTACCGTGACCATTCCCTGCCGCATTGCGTCCGAGGATGAAACACAGGCGAAACGAGAAACAAACCCTTCGGACCAAAAGTGCCTGTGCGGTACAAGGATCCTGCTGACCGAGGACAACGACCTCAATGCGGAGATTGCCACTGAGCTGCTGCAGGAAGAAGGCTGTACGGTGGACCGCGCGAAAGACGGTGTGGAATGCGTGGATATGCTGGAAAAAGCTGCGAACGGAACGTATCAGTTGATCCTTATGGACATCCAGATGCCGGTGATGAATGGCTACGATGCGGCCAAAAAGATACGGCGGATGGACGACCCCCAAAAAGCAAATATCCCCATCATCGCGATGACGGCAAATGCCTTTACTGAAGATAGACAGGCGGCACTGGATGCCGGAATGAACGACCATATCGCAAAGCCGATCAATATGAATGTTCTTGTGCCGACTTTGCGGAAATACCTTTGATGCGGACAGAAAGCTGTCGCACATAAAAACGACCAATAGGCTGCAATGCAACCTATAAACGAATACCGCCGGGGAGCCTTCCCGTTTTGGGGAGGCATCCTCAGCGGATTTTTTAGTTTATGTAGCAGCGGTCCTGTTTTATAAGCCAATCTTCACACAGCCGCTGGGCTTCGTCCTTTGTGCAGCAGGTGCAGTTGAAAAGTTTGCCACGGATGGAACAGTAAATGTAGTGTACCTTCGGGACTCCATTGGCATCTCGAAAATCAACGCAGCGTTCCTCACCGGGTAGCAGATAGATCGTATCCACGTTCAGCAGCTCCTTTTACCTTCGTTCATGTGCCAAGGGCACAACGTTTGCCATTGTACCATGTGCCGTCCCAAAAGACCATTGCTTTTTTGACCAAAGATACGCGCAAAAATTCTCCACTTTGAAATTACCCAACTGGCGTTGAACAAACACAGATAGATTGTGTATAACAAAAAATTGCGACAGGTATGCTATTGGTGTGTAACAAACACAATTAGAATGTGAGGTCGCTATGAATACGCTTTTGGGTCAACGAATACGAGAGCAGCGCAAAGAAAAAGGATGGACAATCGAGCAGTTTGCAGAACGGGTCGAGTTGTCAGCAAATTATGTTGGAGACTTAGAGCGCGGAGTAAAAATCCCTAAACTGGAAACCTTTATCCGAATCGTCGAGGTGCTGGACGTATCTGCCGATGTGCTGATCCGGGATTCGGTTGCATCTGCTTCCCATGTGGCAGATGATGAACTGTGCAAAAAGTTGAGCCCGTATTGGCAGAATACGCTTCGATACATCACGTTTCCTCCTTTCAGGGGAATCAGGACTCACTCCGACCCTTCGAGCGCCATGGGCAATGCAGCGGCGCACAGCAGGCGCTTTTTTTAATCTCGGGTCAGCCCATATCGGCGGCAAGAGCCTGGTCGATGAGCTTTTGCAGCGTCTCCGCCTGCTTCTTTTCCGTGATGGCACCTACGATGGGGTCACCCACGATATTGCCGTTGCGGTCAACCACATAGGTGGTGGGGTAGGCAAAAATGTTTGTAGTGAACTTTCCCGCCTCGCCGTCGGAAGCGAAATACACATTCTGGTAGGTGGCGCCCTTCTTGGCCAGTACATCTTTTGCTTCGGAAATTGCCGCTTCATCGCCATCCAATGTGAAGGTGTTGACACCGATGAGTGCGCCGCCCTTCTTCGCAAGCTCCTTGTTCAGTGCGTCCAGCTCGGAAAGCTCGCCCACGCAGGGATTGCAGGTGGTGAACCAGAAATTCACAACGGTGACGGCGTTGGCGGAGAACAGCTCGTCGCTCTTCACCGGATTCCCATCCAAGTCTTTGCCCTCAAATGCGGGGAACTTCTGCATACTGCCGTCGTCGGGCGGATTGGTCATGTCGCTGCCTGCGGGCACGCTCATATCGCCGTCGATGGATTCCTGCATGATATCGGGGTACTTGTTTTCCAGCTCGGTCAGCTTATTCTCGATATTGCTGATCTTCGTGGCCGACTCCTTCAGCATCTCATACTCTTCGTCGGTGAACTGATCTTTGGCACCCTCGATGGTATCCAGCAGGAAGTCGCCATAGTTTTTGCCGTCCTCCTGCATGGTCATGCCCTTATCGGCCGCCATGAACACCTTTTCCCAGAGCGCAGTGTTCTGCGAGAGAATCGTGTTCTCCTGTTCCATCAGCTTTTTGTGTAGGGCAAGCGCCTCCTCGGCGGTTTTCGGCTCGCCGGTCATGGCGGAGCTGTCTCCGCTCATATCCGCCTGCTTGTCGTTGCCCTTTGCGCCGCAGGCTGCAAGGGAGAGCAGCATCATCGCGCACAGCATCAGAGCCAGTATCTTCTTTGCGTTCATATTCGTTTCTCCTTAAGCTTTGTTGTTGTTTTCTCGCAGTGTCGCTGCGTTTTCCTTCTCTTTTCCATCGCCGAAGCCGTAGCGGAAGCACACGGCGTTCGTCGGACAGGCGCGGATGCACATCCCGCAGCGGATACACTCAGTATGGTTGGGCGTTTTCGTCACATCCACATCCATCTTGCAGGCTCTGGCGCATTTCCCGCAGGAAACGCACTTATTCTTATCCACCTTCATCTGGAAGAGGGACACCCGGTTGAACAGTGCGTAGAACGCGCCCAGCGGGCACAGCCACTTGCAGAAGGGACGGTAGAATACCACGCTCAGCACGATCACCGCCAACAAGATACCGAATTTCCATGTAAACAGGCTGCCCAGCGCCGCCCGGATGCCGGAATTGGCAAGGGACAGCGGGATGGCCCCCTCCAGCACGCCCTGGGGGCAGAGGTATTTGCAGAAGAAGGGGTCGCCCATGCCAACGTCGTTCACAAGGAACGCCGGCAGCAGGAAAACCATCACCAGCAGGACAGCGTACTTGAGATAGGTCAGGGGCTTGAGTTTCTTTGTGGAGAGCTTCTTTGTCGGGATCTTATGCAGCAGCTCCTGAAACCAGCCGAAGGGACAGAGGAAGCCACAGATAAAGCGTCCCAGCAGGACTCCCAGCAGAATGAGAAAGCCTGTGATATAATAGGAGAAGCTGAACTTGGACGAGCCCACCACCGCCTGAAACGCTCCGATGGGGCAGGCCCCGGAGGCCGCCGGACAGGAGTAGCAGTTCAGCCCCGGCACGCAGACGGTTTTCCCAGCGCCCTGATACAGTCCTCCCTTGAGGAAGTTCGGCAGGTGCAGGTTGGTCAGCAGCGTCGCACCCGCCTGAATCCAGCCCCGGAAGCGGGACATGGTCTGCGAAACGCCTGAAAACTTTTTACCCAATACCCACACACTCCAGACATAATTTGATTGCTTTGCTCAGCACTGTCGCCGCCTCGCCCCGCCAGACGCCGAAGAACAGCATGGCGGCTCCGGCCATCAGCAGCGCGATCTGCGCCGCAGCCTTTTTCCCGCAGCTCATTTTTCATCACCCTTTCCGATTTTGTGCCCCCATCATAGCACGGGAGAGTTAAAGTCTCTGTTAAGAACGAAAACTTAACGCAAACCTTATCTATTTCTGCTATAATGAAAGCAACACAAAAAACAAAGAAATATAAAGGAGGGCTCTCATGCACCTTTTAGTAATTGAAGATGAACGCGCCCTGTGCGAGACCATCGTCCGCAGCCTGCGGCGGCTGGCCTACAGCGTGGACTACTGCTATGACGGAGAAGAGGCGCTGGCGCTTCTGGGCGTGGAGCGCTACGACCTGGTGCTTCTTGATCTGAATCTGCCGAAAAAGGACGGCATGACGGTGCTGCGCACCCTGCGGCAGACCGACCGGGAGACGCGGGTGCTGATCCTCTCCGCCCGCAGCGAAGTGGAGGACAAGGTGCAGGGGCTGGACGCCGGGGCGAACGACTATCTGGCGAAGCCCTTCCACTTGGCGGAGCTGGAGGCCCGCATCCGCAGCCTGACATTGCGGCAGTTCACCCAGCAGGATGTGTTGCTAAGCTGCGGAGGCCTGACCTTTGACACCCGCTCCCGTACCGCCGCCGTCAACGGGCAGACGCTGACGCTGACCCGCAAGGAAACGGGGATACTCGAATACCTGATGGTGCATCAGGGGCGGCCCGTGAGTCAGGAGGAGTTGATGGAGCATGTTTGGGACAACAGCGTGGACAGCTTCAGCAATTCCATTCGCGTCCACATCTCCGCCCTGCGCAAAAAGCTCCGCGCCGTGCTGGGCTATGACCCCATCCGCAACCGCATCGGCGAGGGCTATCTGATGGGAGGCGAGGAGGAATGAAGCGTCTTTCTTTGCAGTGGCGCATCACGCTGATGACCGTCCTGCTCATCGGCATCACCTGCGTGGCCATGAATTTACTGCTGTGCTCCTCCGGTGTGTACTATATGGACACCATTGCGGACAGCTTGCAAGGCGGCGGCACGGTGATCCTGAATGATGGCGGAGCGGCGAGCTTTGACCCGCAGCTCATAGCGTCCAACGAGGAGTTGACCATCGTCGTCGATGGGGTGCAGGGGCGCTTCCGCACCACCAACTGGTACATCACGGCGGCGGTAACGCTGCTCAGCGGTATCCTCGCCTATTTCGTCAGCGGACGCGCTCTCAAGCCCCTGCGCAGCTTTGCCTCGCAGGTGGAGCAGGTGCAGCTGAACAATCTTGCCGATATGAGGATCGATGAAGATGCTATTTCGGAGTTCCGGCAGCTGAGCCGCTCGTTCAACCAGATGCTGGAGCGGCTGAACAACGCCTTTTCCGCCCAGCGGCAGTTCACCGGCAACGCCGCCCACGAGCTGCGCACGCCACTGGCACTAATGCAGGCGCAGTTGGAGCTGTTTTCCGCGGAGCATCCTGATGTGCGACCGGAGACGGCGGAGTTCCTCACGCTTTTGCGTGAGCAGACGGAACGGCTGATACAGATGACCAGGACACTGCTGGAGATGAGCAATTTGCGGCAGGTGGCGCGGAACGAGCGGATCCAGCTCGCTCCCATGATCGAGGAGATCTTCACAGATCTTGCGCCGCTCTCAGATAAGCTCGGCGTCACGCTGACGGCGGAGGGCGACGGCATTATGACCGGCAGCGATGCACTGATCTACCGGCTGATCTTCAACCTGACGGAGAATGCTGTCAAGTACAACCGGCCGGGCGGCTCGGTACGGGTTTCTGTCACTCAGGAGTTGGAAAAGCTCCTGCTCCGCGTCTCCGACACCGGCTGCGGCATCCCGGAGGAGTATCAGCGCAGTATCTTCCAGCCTTTCTTCCGGGTGGACAAGTCTCGCAGCCGGGAATACGGTGGCGCAGGACTGGGGCTCTCACTGGTATGGGAAATCGCCGACCTCCACGGCGGCTCCGTTTGGGTGGAGGAAAGCTCGGAGAAGGGCACTACCATTGCGGTGGAGCTGCCGGCAGGGGCGAAAAACGATTCCTCCGGCGCGGATATCCCATAATAGTCCTCGGCGGTTTCATGATGATCGTTTTTCAACCTCCACAATGTTATCGCAGCAGCTCTCGATCAGCTCCCTGTCCTGGGTGATCACGAGAATGGTTCTGTCGCTCCGCACCTCGCTTTTCAGCCTTTCTGCGATCAGGCGCATAATTCTGCCCGTCAAGACCGCTGGGTGACTCATCAAGAATCAGTATCCTTCCTTTGAAGCATTCTCCAAAGCTATTGCTGATTATATCGACTATTACAATAACAGCAGGATCCAAGCGAAAACAAAATGGATGCCTCCCTCTAAATTCAGGGAAGCATCCATGATGGAAGCTTAATTATTCATTTTTGAACTAGTGTCCAGAAAACCGGGCACATATCACCTGTATGTAGTCTGCCTTTTGCCTGATGCGAAAGCCCGCAGACACGCGGGGCTTACAGCACCAGCGAGGGCGCGGTGTAGACCCGTGCCTTCAGCTCGCTGTTTAGCATATACAGCCCCTTGCTGTCACCGCCGAACAGATCCATCTTGGTAATGAGGTCAGCGGCGTTCTTCTCCTCCTCGCCCTGTTCCTTGATGAACCAGTCCAGCATCTGCATGGTGCGGAAGTCCCTGACCTCGTATGCGGCGGCGTAGATGGCATTGATGCTGGCGGTGACCAGCTTCTCGTGCTCCAGTGCCTTTTTCAGCGGGGTCATGTGGTCGCCTCGTTCCCACTCCGGCTTTGCGATAGCCTCAAAGGTGACGCCCTCGCCGTTATTCTGCAAATACTGATAAAACAGCATGGCGTGATCCCGTTCCTCCTGCGCCTGTACCCGGTACCAGTTCTCAAAGCCGTCCAGTCCGGCGGCGGCGTAGTAGTTGGCAAAGTCCAGATACAGATAGGCGGAGTAGAACTCCTTATTGATCTGCTCGTTGATCAGCTTAGATACCTTAGCGTTCATGATACTTCTCCTCCATAAGATTGTCTTTTTCCTGCTCCCGGCAGGCAGGGCAGATATACCGTACCCAGAGCGATGCTGGAATGCTCCCTTTTCATCTCCAGGAACACCTGCTCCGCCGTGGGATGCTGCTGCAGCTCCGTTACGGCGGCCAATATCTCCTCTGCGTATTTTGGCATACCGCCAACTCTCCAAATGCAAAAATGAATCTTATTATTTTGTTTTTATTATACCTATATTTTCTTCTCTGTCAACAACCACAAAGGGCTTGTGCTCCAAAAGCTGCCTCGAAGCCGATTTTCTCAAATTATGTGACGCCGTCACAGTAAAACCGCTTGTCACGCGGTATACTACGCATAAAAGCACAGCCGCAGAGTACATCTGTGGCTGTGTTTTGTGTTCAGTTGCTTACTGTTACGTGGACTGGATATGGAGAGACAACATATCTCCCGATCTTACATGGGTTTCTTATCTGCCATCACTCTGGCAGTTTGCCTTGCAGATATGTCGGCATCCCCACTGCGGTCGTATCCGGCCTGACCTTAAACATGGCTTTTTCAATCTACCTCCCTTATCGGTTTTCCGCGATATATTTTTCCGCCATGTGGACTGCCACCGCGCCGTCCGCCACGGCGGTGACCACCTGACGGAGGGGCTTCGTCCGCACGTCGCCCACGGCGTAAACGCCGGGAATACTGGTTTCCGTGGTCTCTCCGGCCACGATATAGCCGCCGCCGTCCAGCTCCAGTTGACCCACCGCCAGCGCCGTGGCGGGCTGTCGGCCCACGCTGACAAATACGCCGTCGCAGTCCACCACGCTTTCCTCACCGGTGACGGTGTCCCGCAGGCGGACGCCGGTCAGCCTGTCCCCGGAAATCAGCGCGGAAACGACGCTGTTCCAACGGAATTCCACATTTTCGGCCTGTGCCAGCGGCTCGTGATAGATCTTGGTGGCCCGCAGGGTGTCTCTGCGGTGGACGAGGATCACTTTTTTCGCCACGCGGCTGAGAAGGAGGGCATCTGCCGCGGCGGAATTGCCGCCGCCCACCACGACCACCGTTTTGCCCTTGTAAAACATCCCGTCGCAGGCGGCGCAGTAGGCCACGCCCCGGCCCAACAGCTCCGTCTCTCCGGCAACGCCCAGCGTTCTGGGGTCTGCGCCGGTGGCCAGCACCACGGTTTTCCCCCGGAAGATCCCCTCGCTGGTCTCCACGAGCTTGGGAACCGACGTCAGATCCATGCGGAGGACTTCTGCGTATTCGCTGCGTACCCCAAAACGCTCCGCCTGCTTTTGCATCTTCTCCGCCAGAGAGAAGCCGTTGATCCCGTCCTCAAAGCCGGGATAGTTGTCGATCTGCTCGGTCAGGGCCATCTGCCCACCGGCGGACAGTTTTTCCAGCACGATGGTGTCCAGCCCCGCCCGTGCCGCGTACAGGGCGGCGGTGTAGCCGCCCGGGCCGCCGCCCACCACGAGCATATCATAAACATGATTGTTGTTCATATCTGAACCCTCCGTTATTTCGCCAAGGCTTCCTGAATGAAACGGTCGATTTCTGCCTTTGAGCCGGGCGCGGTGATGGAATCCACGGCCTTTCCGTTCCGGTACAGCACCAGAGTTGGGATGTCCTCAATCCCCTCGGCCCCCGCCAGCCGCGGCTCCTCGTCAATGTTGATTTTGCCGACGGCAAGGCTGTCCGCGTATTCCTCTCCAATCTTCTCATACGCAGGGCCGATCCTCCGGCAATAGCTGCACCAGGGCGCCCAGAAATCCACCAAAACAGGCTTTTCCTCCCGGATCAACTGCTTAAACTGCTCCTGATTCATATTGATAGCTGCCATATCTGTCAGCTCCTTTCCTTTGTTTGGGTATTCTCAAGACTCCGGTCTCTCCCCACACCACATCGTGACCTCAACCTGAGATGACGGTACTCTGCCCTTGGGACATAAAGCAGATGAGTAAGACCACCATCTGTACGAGAATAGCTGCGGTTTGTTGCAGCTTATTCCGCGCAGAGCTCAGCCACCAGAGCGTCCATCTGCGCTTCGCTGGTTTGGTTCAATGCACCACGCAGAGACACTACCGTTTCGTAAAGGTGGATATCCTTCATCTCCTCCAGTTTGGTGCGCATCAGCCGCGCGGCAGCAGGTGCCCAAGAGCCGTTTTCAATAAGACCAACCCGGCGGTTCCGGAATCCCTTTGTCTGTAAATGCTCCAAAAACTCCTTCATGGGCGGAAACAGTCCTCCGTCATAGGTGGAGCAGGCCAACACCAGTTTCCCACAGTAGAATGCGCTGGTCACGGCATAGGAAAGGTCTGTTGCCGTCAGATCGCACATGGTGACTTGCGCACCTTTTCCCTCCAGCTTGCTCTTGAGGGCCTCCGATGCGTATGCGGTATTTCCATGGATGGATGCGTGGGCAATCAGTATGCTCTCCGATTCTTCTGGTTCCCATTGTGACCAGAGATCATAGAGCCGCAGACACTCCTCCAGCCCTTCTGTAAGCACGGGACCGTGGAGCGGGCAGATTGTTTTGATCTCCAGCGCGGAGATTTTTTTCAGCAGAGCCTGCACCTGTGCGCCATATTTCCCGATAATATTGTAATAATACCGTCGGGCCTGCGGCACCCAGGGGGCACGGGCAGTCCGTTCCAGTGAGCCAAAGCGTCCGAAGGCATCCGCCGAGAACAGGATTTTTTCCGTTTCCTCATACGCCGTCATCACCTCCGGCCAGTGTACCATCGGCGCCAGCAGAAAGCGCAGCCGGTGCAAACCCAAGGAAAGCGTATCTCTTTCGCCAACCTCCAGCATACGGTCTTCCGACAATGCACCTGTGCCGAAGAACTGCTTGATCAGGGTAAATGTTTTCGCGTTTCCCACGATCTTCATCTCCGGGTACTTTTGTGCCAGCCGCATGAGACTGCCGGAATGATCCGGCTCCATGTGTGTGACCACAAGATAGTCGGGCCTGCGCCCCTCCAACACCCGCGCCACATTGGAAAGCCATTCTTCCGTTGCCCGTGCGTCCACGCTGTCCATCACGGCAATCTTCTCATCCAGAATGACATAGGAGTTGTAGCTCACTCCCATAGGCTGGACGGGGTACTGGTTTTCAAAGAGTGCCAATGTGTTATCATCCACCCCTACATAGCGGATGGCATCTGTTACCGTTTGGATAGCCATATAAAAAACACCTCCTATTTTCCTTACTCAGACTCTGACTGATAGGTTCTTCTTTTCTAATGAAACATACGCTCAACCGCGGATCGACGGTCGCGCATTTTACCGTTGCCTTGCTTCCCCCAGAGTCGTTACATGTGGTACACCGCAGCGGAGCGAAGTCCTTCCGGCAGGCCGTCGGGCGCAGCAGGTGAAAGTTCCCAGCGTACCTGCCCCGCCCACTGGGAGGCGACGGCGGAAAAGTGGAGCATGACAATACCGAGATCCAATGCGGCATCCAAATTATCGGTGTAGGCATCCTCCTGCTGCACCAAATAGATGCTGTGGTCCTGCACAAGGAAGCCATAGGGCTGACGGTTGAGATAGCTGGGGGAGAGCGAAGCGGCGTAGAAGGACTGCCAGAGCATATCGTCGTAGAAGTCCATCATCTCGTCAAGCCCAGACTTGTTGCTCCAGCTCCCCATGTGAACCAAATCGTGCACACCCTTTTTGGGCGCGTAGTACTGCTGCTCGGCCCGCACATCGATCTGAGACATACTTAGGATATTCAGCCGCAGCTTTTTTGCGGTCTTTTCCCCGTAGCCAAAGGCAACGATTGCCGCCACCTCTAACGGGGTGGCGAGAGACAGTGCCTGTTTGATTTTGTCGCTGTCGGTGAAGGTCATCCAGCAGGTGTCAATGTCCAACTCAGTCAGCTTAAGGACGAGATCTTCCATCATGTAGCCGGCGTTGATGGCCGCATAGGAATGCGGGGCAGACATAAGGAGCAGGTAGTGCGGTGCTCCGATGAGAAATTGATTATAGCCCGCTGAGCTCTCCAGCGCCGGCTGTGCATCCTTGTCCAAGACGATCAACTCCGTTGCAATCTCCGGGACAAGACGGGGGCAGGTCTTTTCATAGTAGGATCGGAGCTGGCCGATAGCCTCGCTCGGAACTTCCTTTTCGCGGAATGCGTGAACGGATCTGCGATTTTGAATCATAGCGCTGTAATTCATAGTAATATCTCCTATTCTGATGTCTTTGGTTTTCTTATAAATCGTCTATCAGTGCGGTGCTCTTGGCGTAGGCGGTACTGCGTGCCTCAAAGAAATCGGTCTTGACCATGTTGGCGTCGGCGTACTGGCTGACCCATTCCATGCTCTCCGGTTCGCTCTCAAAGCCTGGATACAATGCGGGATAGCCAAGGCTCGTCCAGCGGAGGTTGCCGAGATAGCGGATGTAATCGCTGATCATCTGCCGGTTCAGCCCCGGGATGTCGTCGCCGATCACATAATGCCCCCATGCAATCTCCTGTTCCACGCCCTCACGCATCATCTCGCGCAGCGCTTGTACGCTCTCGGCGGTGAACAACTCCGGCTGCTCCTTTTGCAGCTCCGTGATGATATTGCGGAACAGCCACAAGTGCGTGTTCTCATCGCGGTTTATGTAGCGAATCTCCTGCGCCGAGCCGGGCATCTTCCCGTTTCGGGAGAGATTGTAGAAGAACATAAAGCCGCTGTAAAAATAGATGCCCTCCAAAATATAGTTTGCCATCATCACGCGCAGCAGCGTGGGAGCGTCCTTCCGCTCCTGAAACTCGTTGTAGCAGTCCCCAATGAAGGTGTTGCGGCGCAGCAGATGCTCGTCCGTTTTCCATTGGTAGAGGATGTCATTGCGCTCCACGGGGGAACAGATGGTGTCGAGCATATAGCTGTAGCTCTGTGAGTGGACACACTCCTGAAACGCCTGAATGGACAGGCAGAGATTGACCTCGTTGGCGGTAATGTAGGCGCCGATATTAGGCAGGTTCGCTGTCTGAATGGAATCCAAAAAGACAAGAAAACTCAGAATTTTATCGTAGGCGCTGCGCTCGGCTGACAGCAGGCGGGGATAGTCCTTCACATCCTGCGAGAGATTGATCTCCTCAGGGATCCAAAAGTTGTTCATGGCCTGCCGGTACCAGTCGCTGACCCAAGCGTACTTCATATTGTTGAAGTCGTTGAGGTTGGTGGTATTGCCGCTGATCATGCGCCGCAGGCGCACATCAGGGTCGCCCTCCGGGTTAAAGAGGGGCTTTTTCTTCAGTTCCGTCATGCTATCCTCCTTATGACGAGCAGCTTTCGCAGGTCTCGACCTCAAGGGCCTTGCTGCGGACATAGTAAATGGTCTTGACGCCGGCCCTCCACGCCTCCAAATACAGTCTGAGCACCTGACGCATGGAATAGTCGTTGGTGATATAGAGATTCATGCTCTGCGCCTGGTCAATATGTCTCTGGCGAAGGCCCGCGGCGCGTACCGACCAGCTTTGGTCGATCAGATGCGCTGCCTTATAGTACCACCATGTGTCCATAGAAAGCTCCGGAGCAACGCGGGGCAGCATGCTGCCCTTTTTTTCCTCTAAAAAGAATTTCTTCATAATTGGATCTATGCCAGCCGACGTGCCGGAGAGGATAGATGTGCTGGAGGTCGGTGCGACCGCCAGCAGATAGGCGTTGCGCATTCCCTGCACCGCCACCGTTTTCGCAAGCGCCCGCCACTTTTCGGAGGTATAACCCCGCTTTTCAAAATACGCGCCCGTCTGCCAGTCGCTGCCCTCAAAGAGCGCGTAACGACCCTTTTCCCGTGCCAGTGCTGTGTCCGCCTTGACGGCGGCGTAGTTGATGAGCTCGAATACTGCATCGGTGAAGGCAAGGTGCTCATCGCTCTCCCAGTGGATGCCGCGCTTTGCCAGCATGTGGTGGTAGCCGCTGACGCCCAGGCCGATGCTGCGGTACTTCTGATTGGTAAGCCGCGCGTATTCCAACGGGTAGAAGTTGAGGTCGATCACATTATCCAGTGCGCGGATGGCCGTTTCCACCGTGCGTTCCATATAGGCCTCGTCCTCCACCGGCAGATTACCGAGAGACAGACTCGCCAGATTGCAGACCACAAACTCACCTGGGCGTGTGGCCGTCACCACTATTGTGTCGCCGTTCTCCGTGTGCACCTCAGTGCTGATGTGCTCGATGGGTGCCATGTTCTGCGCGATCTCCGTACAGAGATTGGAGCAATAGATCATTCCCGTGTGGCCGTTTGGGTTCATATGATTTACACTGTCTCGATTGAAAGCGAAGGGCGTGCCGGTCTCCACTGCCGAGCGAAGCACCAGCCGCACGATGTCCTTGACGGTGACGCTGCGCTTTTCGATGCGCGGGTCATTGACGCAGTCCAGATACCGCTTCTCCCATTCTGTACCCCAGTAATCCTCCAGTGCGTAGCCCTTGACCGTGAGGATCTCATGCGGACACATGAGATGCCACGGCGCGTCTATGTTCTCCTCCGCTAGTCGCCAGAAGAGATCCGGATAGCACACGGCGGGAAACACATCATGTGCCTTCATGCGGTCGTCGCCGTTGTTGGTGCGCAGTTGAAGGAATTCCGGCAGATCCCGGTGCCATGCGTCTAAGTAAACCGCCACAGCGCCCTGCCGCATCCCCAACTGATCCACCGCCACGGCGGTGTCGTTGACCAGCCGGATCCAGCGGATAACACCGCCCGCCGCCCCTTGAAAGCCGCGGATGGTGCTGCCTGCAGCGCGCACCTTACCGAAGTACATCCCCATTCCACCGCCGAATTTAGAGACCTTTGCGAAGTTGTCCAGCGAGCGGTAGATGCCGTCCAGACTGTCCGGCACAGTGTCCACAAAGCAGCTTGAAAGCTGATGGTAGGGCTTTCGTGCGTTGGACATGGTAGGTGTCGCCATCGTGACCTCCATACGGCTGAGCATATCGTAAAAGCGTTTTACCCACCCCATGCGATCAGAGCCTTCGTTCATAGCAAGATGCAGCGCGATACCCAAAAACATCTCCTGCGGTGTTTCCAGCGGCACGCGGCTGCGTGACTGGATCACATAGCGTTTGAGCAGCAGGTCAAGGCCGGAGTAGGTGAACAGCTCGTCCCGTTCCGGGCAGAGAAAGTCCTCCGCCATGGCAATCTCCTCGTGGGTATAGTGGGCAAGGATATAGTCACCGTAGAGTCCCTTATCCGTCAGATAGCGAAGCTTGCCATAGAGGTCGCCGACGCCGCGCCCCTCCCATTCCTGTGCGTTGCGACAGCGAAAGGAGTGGTTCAGAAGCCGCGCCGCGATGAACTCCCACTTGGGTGCCTCTGCCGTAGTCAGCTCTACCGCCGCCTTGGTCAGTGCCTCAGCCCGCTCATCCTCCGTCATGCCCAGGCGACAGAAACTCTCAAACTTCATTTGAAGCGCCGCGAGGGAGTAGACTTCCTCGGTAAAATCCATCTGGATGCGGCGCAGCACCTCGTCAAGCGAGTCATCCCCCACCGTCCGCGCGATGGTATGCCGGACACGGCGCAGCGCAGACCGCTTTTCGCGGTAGAGGATGTACGCCTTGGCCACCTCATAGTGTCCGCGCTCCATGAGCGTTCGCTCCACCTCGTCCTGCACACGTTCTACGGTGAGCGGCACTGTGACGGAGAGATTGTTGAGAACGGTGGCGAGGATCTCATCCATCTCTCTGCTCCCGATCTCCTTGCCCTGTCCGTCAAACGCCTTTTTCATGGCGTTGAAAATTTTCTCCTGTTGAAAGGGAACAGACTCCCCGTTTCGTTTTCTGATCTCCATTTCGATCCTCTCATCTTCTCCGGTCATTTCTCATGTACTTTTGGGCAAAGAGCGGGCAAGCGCAGTATCACGCTTGCCCGCTCTGTTTTTGAAAGCCGGTTTTTCTGCCGCCGACGCGGTGGGGCTGTTTGTTGTCTGTTGTCTTGGTTTTGGCTTTCCTGCCAGTTACTTCATAGATTCCAGAATGGCGTCCGCCAGTGCTTCCAGCTCAGTGCGCTTGTCCGTGCCCATGGACGAGGCGAGGCTGAGCCGCTCGTTGAGCACCGTCATGTTCTTAAGCTCATTGTTGACGAATTTCTGCATGAGGTCACCGGACTTCACCGCCCATGAGCCGTTTTCAATGATGGCAAAGGTGCGGTTTTGCAGATTCAGTGCCTTCATATCCATGAGGAAGTCATGCATGGCAGGGTAGATGCCGAGGTTGTAGGTCACAGAGGCCAGGACAATGTGACTGTACTTAAACGCCTCGGAGATCAGCTGGGAGACATGAGTGGAGGACACATCGTACATCGCCACCTTGCTCATGCCCTTATCGCAGAGCGACGTCGCCAGCGCCTGCGCCGCGTTCTCCGTGTTGCCGTACATAGAGGCGTAGACGATGAGCACGCCCTGGGTCTCAGGGGCATAGCGGCTCCATGTGTCGTACTTTTCAATAAACCAGCCCAGATCCTTGCGCCACACGGGGCCGTGGAGCGGGCAGATGTACTTGATCTGATCCAAAACGCCGCCGGCCTTTTTCAGCAGGAGCTGGATGTGGGGGCCGTACTTGCCCACGATGTTGGTAAGGTAGCGACGGGCGTCGTCCAGCCAGTCCCGCTCGAAGTCCACCTCGTCGGCGAACAGCTTGCCGTCCAGCGCGCCGAAGGTGCCGAAGGCGTCGGCGGAAAAGAGGACGCCGTCGGTGAGGTCGAGGGTCACCATGGCCTCCGGCCAGTGAACCATAGGCGCGCCCACAAAGGTGACGGTGTGCTTGCCGAAGGAGAAGGTGTCGCCCTCCTTCACCTCGATGCACTCATGTCCGTCCACATGGAAGCCGAACTGCCGCATGAGCATGAATGCCTTCTCGTTGGAGATCAGTTTCACCTTGGGATGGCGCAGCAGGATCTCCTCGATGCAGGCGGCGTGATCCGGCTCCAGATGGTTGACCAGCAGGTAGTCCAGCTCGCGGCCATCCAGCACATACGCCAGATTTTCCAAAAGCTGGCGGCAGGCAGACCAGTCCACCGTGTCAAAGAGCACCGTCTTTTCATCCAGCAGGCAGTAGGCGTTGTAGCTTACGCCCCGGGGAATGGGAAAGCAGTTTTCAAACAGGGCCAGGCGATGGTCGTTGGCGCCCACCCAGTAGAGGTCGTTCGTTACTTTACGCACGCAATACATCTTATCTTGCCTCCTTCACGGCCTCAAGCCTTTACAAATTGATCCTTCGTCTCCGCGCACTCGGGACACACCCACTCGGCGGGAAGCTGCTCAAAGAGCGTACCGGGCGCGATCTCGCCGTCCTCGTCGCCCAACTCCGGCACATACTCGTAGCCGCAGCCGCTGCAGACGTAGCGGTCGCCGATGGGGGCGGGCTTCGGCGGCGTGGGCCGCTTCATCTTTACCATGGGCGGCGCGGGCATCTTTTCGCCGCTATCCAGCGCGGCAGTGAGCAGGGGCAGGATCTCCTCCACATCGCCCACGATGCCGTAGTCGCAGTTCTTGAAGATAGGCGCGTTACCGTTCTTATTGATGGCCACGATGGTGGAGGCGTCCTTGATGCCCTTAAGGTGCTGGGATGCGCCGGAGATGCCGCAGGCGATGTACAGATTGCCGGTGAACTTCTGACCGGACATACCCACATAGCGGTTCAGCGGCAGATATTTGAGAGTCTCCGCCACAGGGCGGGAAGAACCGATGGCCGCGCCGGCGGCCTTGGCCAGCGACTCTACCAGTTTCATGTTCTTTTTCTCCCCGATGCCCTTGCCCGCGGAGACCACCCGCTCCGCCTGCGGGATGGGCGTATCCATAGGGATGCCCACGGAGAAGTCGTGACCATCCTTCTTCAGCGCCGCCACAAGGTCGGCCACCTGCTGGGCAGCATCCCCCTCCCGGAAGATGGTCTTTTTGCGAATGCCGGTGATGGGCGCGGGTTTCTTGGCCGCCGAACGGCTCTCGCCGCCGGAGCTCTTGCCCAGCCTGCCCAACAGATGAGAGGCGATGACCACCCGCTGGATCTCGTTAGTGCCCTCGTAGAGGGTGGTGATCTTGGCGTCGCGGTAGGCCCGTTCCACCTCCATGCCCTTGAGGTAGCCGCTGCCGCCGTGGATCTGCAAGGCATCGTTGGTGACCTCCAGCGCGATGTCCGAGGCGTACATCTTCGCCATGGCGGACTCCATGCCGTAAGGCGCGTGCTGCTCCTTCAGTTCCGCCGCGGAGTAGATGAGGAACCGGGCGCAGCGCAGCTTGGTTGCCATATCCGCCAGCTTGAAGGCGATGCTCTGCTGGGCCGCGATGGGCTTGCCGAACTGGACGCGCTCCTTGGAATAGCTCAACGCGTGCTCAAACGCGCCCTGGGCGATGCCCAGCGCCTGCGCGGCGATGCCGATGCGCCCGCCGTCCAGCGTGGACATGGCAATCTTGAAGCCCTCGCCCTCCTTGCCCAATAGGTTTTCCTTGGGAACCTTCACGTCGTTGAAGATCAGCTCCGCCGTGGAGGAGGAGCGAATACCCATCTTGTCATAGTGGTCGCCGAACTCAAAGCCCTTCCAGCCCTTCTCCACGATGAAAGCGGAGATGCCCCGGGTGCCGATGTCCGGCGTGGTGACAGCGAAAACCACATAGGTGTCCGCCTTAGGGGCGTTGGTAATGAAGATCTTGCCGCCGTTGAGGAGGTAGTAGTCCCCCTTATCCAGCGCCGTGGTCTCCGTGCCGCCGGCGTCAGATCCGGCGTTGGTCTCCGTAAGGCCGAAGGCGCCGATCTTCTCGCCCTTGGCCAGCGGAACCAGATATTTCTTCTTCTGCTCCTCGGTGCCATAGGCGAAAATGGGCCATGAGCCGAGGGAGACGTGGGCGGAGAGGATTACGCCCGTGCCGCCGTCCACACGGGCCAGCTCCTCCACCGCGATGGCGTAGCTCAGGGCATCAAGACCGGCACCGCCGTACTCCTTGGGGTAGGGAATGCCCATCCAGCCCAGCTTACCCAGCTTCTTGACAGCCTCCTCGGGAAACTCGTTGTTCTGATCCATTAAAAATGCGAGGGGCTTGATTTCCTCCTCCGCAAAACTCCGGATCTTCGCGCGCAGCTCTTCGTGCGCCGCCGTGGTTTGAAACAGCATACGGGTACCTCCTTTTAAAATTTTACAGCTTGCTTGTATCTTGGGGATCGGATCCGCCGGTCAGCAGCCTGCGCAGGCTCACGGCACGGAACGCCTCGTCCTGCTTTTGCTGCAAGGCCGCCAGCTGACAGTGGATGGCGCACCGCCCATGCTTGTCCTGCCAGCGGCATTCATATCCCGACTCCATGCAGGCGCACAGGATGCCCCGCTCCCCCACGACCCCCATGAGATCGTAGAGGGAGGTCGCGTCCAGATCGCAGGACAGCGCGCAGCCGCCGAGAGCGCCGCGGCTCACCCGCACCAAATTGCCGGCGGAGAGCTTGCGCAGAATCTGGTAGGCAAACTGATTGGGGATCAATTCCGTTTCCGACATCTCGGCCACCGAATGCTTCTCCCCGTCCAGCAGCACCCGCAAAATGCGCAGCGCGTAGTCCGTCTCTTTGGTGATGATCATGCTCCACATCCTCTTTTCGCTTGCTTGTTAATACCATTATAACAATCTTGATAAAATTTGTCAAGATTGTTATAAAAAAATACCGCTTTCATACAGACCGCCCCAGCCCGGGTCAGCTTCGCTTTCCATTCAGCGAAAAGCCATGTTCCTTACAATTATAGAAGCCGAAAAAGCTGTGCCGTGGCAGTCCGCCGAAAGCAGAAAAGACTATGCCTGAAAACCAGAAAGCGGAGAAATTGGTTGGGGCTCGCAGGGGTCGCCCATCCAAGGCGGATGAGTCGATCCCTGGCAAGTCCAAGGCAAGCACCAAAGTGCGTGCTTTTCATTTTATTTATGCCGATCATTCTTGGGAGACAGTAGAAAAATTTCCATTGTTATTGACATGATGTGCGTTACAGAGTAAAGTATTCATCAAGACTGATTCGCAATAAAGAATATCATGGTCGTTCCGTGATCGAGGTCGTTATGATAAAAGGAAATGTAAAAATAGATCGCAAAAATCTCATCAGCATCCTGCACAGCTGCCTTGTGCTGATTTTGGTGATCCTTGTCGCTCTGATGATGGTCGAGATCGGCAACCTGAAGGGCACGGCCCGCGTCATCAATTATGCCGGGCTGGTGCGCGGAGACACGCAGCGGGCGGTAAAGCTGGAGATCACAGGCACCCGAAACGATGAGTTGATCGCGTATTTAGACGATATCTTAAGCAATCTGACATCCGGAGAAG
>OGKJ01000134.1_pt1 | contig 28555 bp, 27 predicted proteins | sample 1572461 | NCBI WGS metagenome assembly OGKJ01 (sample SAMEA2582080, study PRJEB24529) | metagenome | biome: Human gut stool | place: China | collected 2011 | reverse complement strand
TCACATCCGGAGACCTTACATCGAGACATGTGTATCGCATGCTCCGGGAGTTCGTGGATTTTGCCAATGTATTTAACTAACTTTCCAGTTACATGCATGACTGTTTTGCATATACATATAGCTTGTGTTACAATAAACAGAAAAGCAGGAATTGGGGAGAGAATTGTATGAAAGCACAGGGATTATTGTTTCAAGTGCAAGATAAAGGTTACCGTGATTTTCAGAGCAAGCTGATCCCGACGATCCCGGCGGAGACGATTATTGGCGTCCGCACGCCGGCTATACGGAAGCTAGCAAAAGAATATGCCAAGGATCCGGAGAGTGCAGCGTTTTTGATGCAACTGCCGCATACTTATTACGATGAGAATATTCTGCATGCCTTGCTGGTGGCGGAGATAAAAGATTACGACACCTGTGTAAAAGAGGTGGAACGTTTCCTGCCCCATGTGGATAACTGGGCAGTGTGTGATATTTTTTCTCCGAAGGTGTTTAAGAAAAACAGAGACAGATTAATCAAAAAAATAAAAGAATGGACAGCTTCGGACCACCCCTACACCTGCCGCTTTGGAATGGAAATGCTGATGACGCATTTCTTGGATGAGGATTTCCGGGTGGAATATCTGGAGATCCCGGCAGAGGTGCATTCCGAAGAATATTATGTGAACATGATGATTGCCTGGTTCTATGCCACGGCACTGGCAAAACAGTGGGATGCTGCCGTCAGCTATATCGAAGAGAAGCGCCTGAATCCATGGACACATAATAAGACCATACAAAAAGCACGGGAAAGCTACCGGATCACACCGGAGCAGAAGGAATATTTGAAGACACTGAAGGTGTAAACGGAGGATAGGACAGCATGAATGATAACATGGAATTTCGCAAGGCAAAACGAGAAGAAGCGGAAGAAATTCTGCAATTATACCAGTCACTGATCGGAACCGAATATTGTGTCTGGACAGAAAATTACCCAACGGAACGGGAAGTGGAATTTGACCTGTCCAGGGATGCACTGTTCTGTCTGCGGGAGAAGCCCTCGGGACGCTTGATGGGCACAATCTCCATAGACGATGACCCGGAAGTGGAGGCACTGTCCTGTTGGTCAGAGGACCTTACCCCGGTGGCAGAACTGTCCAGACTGGGAGTGGCAGCAGAATATCAGAATCAAGGTATTGCCAGGATCCTGTTGCGGGAAGCTATGGCGGAATTGAAATCACAGGGTTATAAGGCGGCACACATATTAGTGGCAAAGGACAACGTGAAAGCCCTGCGTTCTTATGAAAAATTGCATTTTACCACAGCAGGGGAATGTGAGCTTTTCGGACATTCCTACTGGTGTTATGAGAAAGAATTATAGAAGTGATCACTATGCAAATCAATGAAACAGAGAGGAAAGACGATATATGGTAACGATCGATCTAATCACAGGCTTCCTGGGATCCGGAAAGACTACTTTTCTGAAAAAATATGCGGAATATCTGATGGATCAGGGACTGCATATCGGTATTCTGGAAAATGATTTCGGTGCCATCAACGTGGATATGCTGATGCTCCATGAACTGCGGGGAGACCAGTGTGAACTGGAAATGATCGCCGGAGGATGTGATGCGGAGAGCCACAGAAGACGTTTCCGCACGAAGCTGATTTCCATGCGGATGTGCGGTTACGACAGAGTACTGGTGGAGCCGTCTGGAATCTACGATGTAGATGAATTTTTTGATGTGCTGCGGGAGGATCCTCTGGATCAGTGGTATGAGATCGGCAATGTCATCGCCATACTGGATGCGAGACTGGAGAAAAATCTTTCACAGCAGGCAGACTATCTGCTGGCATCGGAGGCTGCCAATGCCGGAAAAGTGATTCTGAGCCATGCGGATGCAGCCACCAGGGAACAGTGTGAGGACACGGTGGCACATCTCAACCGGGCACTGGAACAGATCCGCTGCGACCGGAGAATCGACCCTGAGAAAGATATCTTACAGAAAAATCTCACGGATCTGACAAAAGAAGATTTAGAGGAAGTATCCAAATGCGGTTATCGTCTGGAAAGTTACCGTAAGATGGATTTAGAGAATGAGCAGAGTTTCGACTCTTTATTTTTCATGGAAGAGAAGATTACCTCGGAGGCTCTGGAACGGGCAGTACCCAGACTGTTTGTCGAAAAGTCCTGCGGAGAAGTATTCCGGATCAAGGGTTTCGTGAAAAACGGAGCAGGACAATGGATGGAATTGAATGCTACACAGGACAGTCATACGATGCAGTCTGTCGCAGTGGGGCAGGAGGTGCTGATCGTCATCGGAGAGTATTTACAGGAAGATAAAATCAGAGAGATTCTGAAGGAGGAAGAGACATGTCAATCTTAAGCCAGTTAAACAGTGTACCGATGTACCTGATCTGTGGAGGTATCATTGCTTTTGTGGCGGTGGTCTGTGTGATTTTTCTGGTGAGGGCTTACTGCGCCGGGCAGGCACTCGGTATGGATACCACGAAAATGAAGCGTACAATTATCTCCAGTGCGACCTTTTCCCTGTTGCCCAGTGTGGGGATTCTGTTAGGTGTCATCGCCCTGTCGGGAAGTCTGGGAACGCCCTGGCCGTGGCTTCGATTATCCGTGATCGGTGCCCTGCATTATGAGACCCAGGTGGCACAGGCAGCAGCGGAGCAGGTGGGAATGGATACATTGTCTGCTGCGGAAATGACACCGCAGGCATTTTCCACGATTGCACTGCTCATGAGTATCTGCATTATCTGGGGAATGACATTGTCCATTTTCCTGAATAAAAAATATACACAGAAGCTGACCTCGAATAAAAAATCCGGCAAGCCGGGCTTCGGAGATATGGCAATGACTGCCATGTTCATCGGACTGGTCAGCACCTACATCGGAAGATATCTCGGCGGTTTTGTATCGGAGAACGGATTGTTTACGTTTCACGGAGATTACATTCCGTTAGTGGTAATGGCGGTATCGGCACTGGTGATGGCAGGATTTGTATACCTCATTGAGAAAAAAGGAAAAGCCTGGGTGGACAGCTTTTCCATTGCCGGAAGCATGATCATCGGCATGACAGCAGCCGTACTGGTGGGATTGCTGTAAAGGCTGACGTGACAACCTTAAAATTTGATTCGCAATTCCTCCAACGGAAGGAATCGTCTGCGGAATGGAGCTTAATATGAAAACGGATAGCATGACAATAGATAATAAGGAACTGAATAATGTAGAAGCAACAAAGGAGCAGACCGGGCAGACTTCGGATACCTGGCAGATCTATACGAAGAAAACACATATCATCGGACGGACAGTCAGCATTGTCACATTAGTAATGTTAGTGGGAGCACCGTTTCTCATCGGTAAGCTTTTAGGTGCGTATCCGGATCTGGGGGCTGTCGGCAAGGGGTTTCTCTCTGTGGGAATCGTATGGCTGGTCAGCAGCATCGCGGAGTTTTTGATCTATACGCCGATGCTGGGAGCCGGTGGTGGATATCTGGCCTTTATCACCGGTAATCTGATCAATATGAAGATTCCCTGTGCCGTCAATGCCAGAGATATGGTGGGAGCCAAGACAGGAACCCCGGAGAATGAGATCATTTTCCACAATCTCTATTGCTACCTCTTCTCTGGTGACGATCCTGGTACTGGCACTGGGAGTATTGCTGATGGTGCCCCTGCAGCCCGTTTTGCAGAGTGAGGTGTTGCAGCCGGCCTTTGAAAATGTGGTTCCGGCGCTGTTCGGAGCCATGGCTTATAAATATTACCGGAAAAATATGAAGATCGCTGCATTGCCGCTGATCCTTATGAGTCTGCTGTTTATTCTGGTGCCGTCCCTGATCGGATCTACCAGCTTTATGATCGTTCCTTCCGGCGCTATTGCCATCGGTGTGGCATATCTGCTGTTCCGGAAAAAGAATACACAGAATCCGGAACAGACAAAAGCTGACCCCAATAGTGTAAATACCGGGGATGAATAGTCAGAAGGCTATACGAACAGAAAACAGATGAATGGAAAAAGGGCCAAACCTGTCAGGTTATGTGAGTAATAGAAGGAAGCGCCCGGAAAAGAGGAAATATGAAATATATAGGTTTCATTTTACTGGCAGTGATCATTGCAATTATATTGTTGTTACTGATCGCGGTGATCCGTACCTTACTGATGCCTGGGAAGACTTCTTCCTACGTGGCAGAGGAACCGGAGGAGGAATCCCTGGCACTGGCACAGAAACTTTCCAAAATGATCCAGTATGATACCACCTCCCATGCCAATGTGGCAGAGGTGGAGAAGTTCCTGGGGTTCCACAAAGTGTTGGAGGAATTGTTTCCTTTGGTACATGAGAAACTGGAAAAGACAGAGATTGACGGCAACCTGTTATTTTACTGGAAGGGAAAAAGCTCTGAGAAGCCGATCCTGCTCATGAGCCATCAGGATGTGGTACCTGCGGAGGGTGAGTGGATCCATGCACCTTTTTCCGGAGATATTGCGGAAGGAAAGGTATGGGGGCGAGGCGCGTCCGATACCAAATGCTCTGTGATGGCATTTTTCCAGGCAGTGGAAGAATTGTTGGCAGAGGGCTTCGTACCACCCACTGATGTCTATCTGGCAAGTTCCTGTACGGAAGAGTGGGGTGGGGACGGTGCACCGAAGATCGTAGCGGAGCTGCAGCGCAGGGGGATTGAACTGTTCCTGGTATGTGATGAGGGCGGTGGTATCATCACGGAGCCCATCGGTGGAATCCACGGTAATTTTGCCATGGTGGGAGTATTTGAAAAAGGCAAGGCGGATGTGAAATTTACCGCAAGGAGCAACGGCGGCCATGGCAGCACACCGGTAAAGGGAACCCCTATCGCCAGATTGTCGGCATTCGTCAATGAAGTGGAGACGCATTCACCGTTCCGGAAAAAGATGCTGCCGGAGGTATCCGCCATGTTCACAGCACTGGCGCCTTATGCCGGGTTTGGAATGAAACTGGTATTTGGAAATCTGTGGCTGTTTGGCCCCTTATTAAAAGCGGTGATGCCATCACTCAGTGCACAGGCAGGAGCGATGTTAAAGACCACGATAGCGTTTACGGTACAGAAGGGATCCGATGCCTATAATGTGCTGCCCCAGGAGGCTTATGTGGGTGCCAACATGCGTTTTATTCCCCATCAGGGAGAGAAAGAGAGCCTGGAGATCATCAAAAAAGTGGCAGACAAATACGGTCTGGAGACCGAAGTGCTGCATGCCAATGATTATACGCCGCCTGTGGATATTCACGGAGAAGCATTCCATCTGGTGGAGCAGACCATCGCAGATACTTTCCCGGGACTGCCTTCCAGCCCTTATGTTATGACAGGCGCGACAGATGCACAGTTCTATCAGCCTATCTGTAAGAGCTGTATCCGTTTTGCACCGGTGATCTATGGACCGGAGCAGATGAAGGGAATGCATGGATTGAACGAAAATATTGAGTATAATTGTCTGCCCGGAGCTGTCAGATTCTATAAGAACCTGATCCGCGCGGAGAAATAAGGAGCGACACTTATGAACACCATGACTACATATTCTGGCAGAAAGTTTGATCCCATGCAGATGACACCGGGGGATGTATATATTGAGGATATCGCTCATGCGCTGAGCTTACTGTGTCGGGGCGGTGGACAGCTGACCTATTTTTATTCGGTGGGACAGCATTCTCTCAACTGTGCTGCGGAAGCGAAAGCCAGAGGGTGGTCGGAGAGGCAGCAGCTCGCCTGTCTGCTTCATGATGCCAGTGAGGGATATATTTCTGATATTATTCGCCCGGTGAAGATATACCTGTCCAATTATCTGGAAATTGAAAGTAAGATTATGGGAACGATCCTCACGCATTTCGGACTGGATGACCTGACGGAAGAAGAGAGCTGTCGTTGGAAGCAGATTGATGATGAGATCCTGGAACTGGAACTGAAGACGCTGCTTCACGGAGAAGAGAACCGAGAGGTACCGAAGTTATTGTCGGTACCGGATCTGGCGGAGCATACACCGGGAGAGATCGAGATCCGGTTCTTGCAGGAGGCAGAACGGCTGGGGGTGTACGGAAGTGATCGTTGACAAGAAGCCAAAGCACAGTTCAGTCACAGTGATGTGTGTCCTGGCATATCTGGATCGTTATGTCTATCCGGTACTGATTCTGCTGGCTGGACTGCTGGCGGAACTGTTCCGGGATAGAAATACCATGCTGTGCGTTCTGGCACTGGGTATATTGCTGGATGGCATCTATAATCTGGTGGGCTACCTGTGCCGTTGGAAACATATTTACCTCTGCTATCAGAGCATGAGCCATACGAAGATGACCCCCACACGTATCGAGTGGGAGCGGCTGGCAAAAAAAGATGCTTACGGTGTGCCGGCTACGCTGATTATTGGCGGAATCGTGGGGATATTGGTGAGTATTTTTCTCAAGTAGTGGGAATAAATACTGAATATGTGAAAAAAGTTGTGGAAAAGTCTGACAAGTGTGCTATAATAAATGTAAGTGCTTACATGGACTTGTATCATAAATAGAAATCAATGACATATGTTCCGGAAGGCATGGTATATTTTAGAATAGCAGATCGTCAGATTGGAAAGGGAGGTTATTTATGGGATTTTTAACAGGAAAGACAGCAATCATCACCGGTGGAGGAAGAGCGGTATTGAGTAACGGAGAGTGCGGATCCATTGGTTACGGTATTGCAACCGCTTATGCAAAGGAAGGTGCCAATCTGGTGCTGACCGGACGTAATGTTCAGAAGCTGACCGACGCGAAGGAAGAACTGGAGAAAAAGTATGGGATCAAAGTACTTCCTGTGCAGGCGGATGTCAGCGCCGGTTCGGACAATGAAGCGATCGTACAGAATGTGGTGAAGCAGGCCATTGATACTTTTGGCAGAATTGATGTACTGATCAACAATGCGCAGGCTTCCGCTTCTGGCGTAACCATCGCAGATCATACCACCGGGCAGTTTGATCTGGCGGTATATTCCGGTCTGTATGCAGCATTCTACTATATGAAGGCTTGCTATCCTTATCTGAAGGAGACCAAGGGTTCTGTTATTAACTTTGCCTCCGGAGCAGGTCTCTTCGGTAATTTCGGACAGTGCGCTTATGCGGCAGCCAAGGAAGGTATCCGCGGACTGACCAGAGTCGCAGCTACCGAGTGGGGTCCCGATGGCATCAATGTCAACGTTGTATGTCCTCTGGCATGGACCGCACAGCTGGAGAAATTCGAGCAGGCATATCCCGATGCTTTCAAGGCAAATGTCAAGATGCCTCCTATGGGACATTACGGCGACGTGGAGAAGGAGATCGGCCGCGTCTGCGTACAGTTGGCTTCTCCCGACTTCAAGTATATGAGCGGTGAGACCCTGACACTGGAAGGCGCTATGGGACAGAGACCGTAAGTGGTGAGAAAATAATTTTTAAAACTAAGGCTTGAAAGAAAGAAAGAAAGATATTATAATCAAGACATAAAGAGAAGCAACCGCCCACAAGTGGTTAGCCTCCCGGTAATTGTTTAGTAAACCTACCTGTACTGGCCAAGTGACAAGGTAGGTTTATTTATTTTCGCTTGTTTATCCTACTGTCTATGTAGGCAAGCAGCGCAATGAGAAATGTACCACCTAAAAATAACAGGTTTAATACTTCATACATATTCATTAGCACCACCTCCCTTCTCATTAAAAGCTATAAGCCGGGAGGCTATCACCTTGTAACACGGTTGCTTCTCAAGAAGTGTATCATGCGTGTGAAGGCGTTTCAATTCTAATATTTCGTATATAATTCCACAACAAAAAAGTGCACAATACCATATTTAGTAGTCAGAGGAATAAAAAGAAAATTATACGGACTATATGTAGCAAAAAAAGAGCTTTGCCTCGTAACAGGCTGAAAAGTTTTTTCTAAAGTAGGAATTTGATTTTGGTATTTATCCCCGGGACATTTCCATGTGCTCTTCCGTCTAATAGTCATAAGACGTATACTTATGAGGAAGAAAGGACGAGGCATATGGGAGAGGTAGAACAACTAGTGCGCAGGTCGAAGAAGCGGAATCCGGATGCTTTCACGGAGCTGATGCAGCTTCATGAACGGGATATGTACCGTACGGCCAGTGCAATCCTGTCGCAGGATGCGGATATTGCGGACGCCATGCAGGAGACGATTCTCACCTGTTGGGAGAAAATAGACACGTTGCAGAAAAATCGGTATTTCAAGACCTGGATGATCCGTATTCTGATCAATAAATGCAAGGATATTCTGCGCCTGGGGAGGCGGATGGTCTGCGTGGAGGAATTGCCAGAGCAGGAAACGGGGAGTACAGTAGAGGCGGAGGCCAATCTGGAATGGAAGGAAGCCCTGCGGGGACTGGATGAAAAATATCGTCTGATCGTGGTGCTGTTCTATGCGGACGGACTGCGGACAGCAGAGATTGGAAAGCTGTTGCAGCTGCCGGACAGTACGGTACGCACAAGGCTTGCCAGAGGACGGGAGCAGTTGGCAAAGTATTATGCGGAGACAGAGGAAGGAGGCGGAAGAAAATGAGACGAATACAGGAAATAGAAATAGAACTTCCACAGATCGTGTTGGAGCGGGCAGATGCAGCCTATGCACAGATCAGACAACAGGCGTCGCAGGAGAGTCCTGCGGGCAGGAGAGTCAGAAGCTTTCCCCGGGCAGCAGGCATCCTGTTGGCGGTAGTAATACTTTCCGCCACAGCTGTCTCGGCCGCTGCCGTCGGAATCGTTGGTTACCGTAGGTACATGGCGGAACGCATGACAGACATTGGTACCGAGGAGTTGGGGCATTTGGAGATGGTAGCGGAGCAGGGCAATGTCACAGCAGAATTCAGTAGAGAGTTGACAGCGAGAGAACGGACCATTTATGAGCAGCTGACAAGAGAATACGAAGCGGACGGCAAATATCCGGCGGGACAGATCCGGGAACTAGCCGAAGACGAGAACTATTCCGGCACTGGTGTGGCAGTCCGAAGTACTCCCGGAGAAGAATACGGTTGTCTGATCTATCTGCCGGATACTGTGCTCACAGAGGAAGAGTGGCTGGAGATTATAGAGTATCTGCATAAACTGGACTACAGCCTTCGGGAAAAACTATGGCAGCAGAAGTATTCCGAGGTTTCCTATTTTGACAGATATGAACAGATGACGGATGCGGAGATTGATGAATTATATGCCTTACTGGCTTCTGCACCAGTAGATGTATGGGGAACAGACAGTCGTAACCTGACAGCAGAGGAACAGAGCCGCTATGAGCAATGGACGGAAAAGTATGAAGTGGAAAATGCCTATACAGAGTCACCAATTAAGGTCATAACTGATCCGGAAGAATATGATGGACAGGAGCTTGCCTATTGCATCAGTGATGCGATGTTCTATGAGCCGGAGCGTGAGCTGACGGATGAGGAAATGCTGCAGCTGATCGATCTGGAGCACAAAAACCAATATATCTTTGAAAGGATCGGCCGGGAGATCGAGTGCGGAAAACGGGCAGGATGGCCACAGACATATCATTTGCAATAGAAAAGATACTTGACAATAGAGACCACATGCTGTAGTCTGTAGTTAGACCACAACATGTGGTCTCTATACTTTTGCAAAAGTAAACGTGAAATATCAAAATTGATGTCATCAGGAAAACAGTAGTAGGAGGAAACAACATGGCAGAGATTCAGTTAGGTGTGGTCGAGGCGTGGTATGCAGATATCATCTGGGAGCACGAACCGGTGTCTTCTTCGGAGCTGGTGAAGCTGACGGAGGAAGCATTTCACTGGAAGCGCACCACGGCGCATAATGTGCTGCGCAGACTGTGCGATAAGGGGCTGTTTCGCAATGACAACGGAACGGTGACTTCCCTGATCTCCAGGGATGAGTTCTATGCGATGCAGAGCAGACAGTTTGTGGAAGACACCTTTGAGGGGTCATTGCCTGCGTTCCTTGCCGCATTTACGAAAGATCGTGCGCTGACCGCGGAAGAAGCTGCGAAGATCCGTAAGATGATCGATGAGGCAGAAGGGGGAAAAGAATGAGCCGCATATTTTCAGATGTATTACAGATGAGTATTGTCGCGGCATGGATGATCCCTATCGTAATGGTGTTCAGACTTTTGCTGAAACGGGCACCGAAGTGGGTGAATCTTGTGCTGTGGGGGCTTGTGGGACTGCGGCTGGTGTGCCCTTTTGTGCCGGAGAGCCGGTTCAGTCTGATGCCGAAGCTGCCAATATTGTCGGGCTATTTGTACGGAAATATGATAGGCAATTCGGCAGGAAATGCGTTCAGGGCTGATACGCTGCAAAGCGGGACTAATTTTTCCAACAATATTTCCCAGGCAGCTTTAGACGGCAGCATGGGCGCAGCCGGATCCGGCATGGGCGGAGTGTTCGGAATTACCGGAAGTGGAATGGGAGCATTTGGAATAGGAGTGTGGAGGATACCGGAACGGCTATTATCCATATTCACCATTCTCTGGCTGGCAGGTGTGATCCTTTTTACAGGTTATGCGGTATACAGTTACGTCAGGGTGCGGAGGCAGGTAGCGGAAGCTATGTGGCTGAGGGAGAACCTGTGGATCTGTGATGAGGTAAAATCTCCTTTTATCCTGGGACTGCATAAGCCGAAGATCTATCTGTCCTCCAGCATGGACGAAGCGCAGTACCCTTACGTCATTGCTCATGAGCAGGCGCATCTGAAACGGGGCGACCAGTGGTGGAAGCCGCTCGGATTTCTGATCTTAGCGATTCATTGGTTCAATCCTTTTGTCTGGGCAGCGTACATCCTGTTCTGCAGCGATCTGGAACTGGCATGCGATGAGAGCGCGGTGAAGAAGCTGAATCCTCAGGAGCGAAAAGACTATTCCTATGCACTGCTTTCCTGTAGTATACAAAGGCGGCTGGTGACGGTATGCCCGTTGGCCTTTGGAGAAGTTGGGGTGAAAAAGAGAGTGAAAGAGATATTGAATTATAAGAAGCCGACCTTTTGGGTGGTGCTTGCCGCGGTGGCGGTCTGTGTGATCGTAGCGGTATGTTTTCTGACGAATCCAAAGCAGGGGACGACAACCACAATCCTGCTGACGAATGAGACCGGAAAGAGCGAAAACGGTGTGGATGCCGGGAATGTCGCAAGCGCAGACGAAGTCAATGCACAACAGGAGACGGACACCGCATTGCAGGAGGCGCTGGATAAACAGAGAGAACGGGCAGAGGCGGTGAAGGAAGCAAGTGCGGCAGAGCAGGAGAAACAGGCAGCGGAGAATCCTGCCGGCTGGGTTCCGATGCAACAGAATGGTAATACTACGACATGGATGAATATGCAGGACGGTGCAACCGCCGGTTTTGTAACGGGAAAGGGAGATGCAGCGTATGCGCAGGTAACGCTTGGTGATACGACTCTGTTGTTATTGTCGGACGGGATTTATCAGGACGGAGAGCATACCTATGCCATGTACTGTGATGTCTACGGCGTCGGAGAGGATGGAACACCGGTGCAGATCGGCGAGCTCCTAAGTGAGGGAACCGCATATCCGATCTGCGTCGGAATGTCTGGGTTCTACGTGACCTCCGGACACAGCATCGAAGTGTACAACCTTGATACCGCGACCGGACAGCTGGTACTGACCGGTTCCAATACAGAAAACTTTGACGAGAACGGCAATGAAACCTATTATCGTCTGGACAGCCGGGGACAGAGTGTGGAAAGTACTGAGGAGGAGTATCTGCAGGCATGGGATGCGTATGGAAAAGATGCGCAGCCGATAGAATTCACAACACCATAACAAAAAACTTATACACTTCTCAAAAACAAAATAAAATCATATACACTAAAAAGAATCCGAATGATCCTTCATCCGGATTCTTTTTATGGTTCTGTAAAAAAGTACCCAAAAATCATAATAAAAATCATCAAAATCAATGAATAAATATATTTTTTATGACAAAAACAGATACACAACTTCTTTTGACGAAATATTCGGAAAATGATAGATTGCATATTGTATAGAGTGTATAATTTTCTTTGGATATACACATAGATGCAAACGTTGAAAAGGAGATGCACCCTATGAAATCAAACAAAGAAAAGGTATATGACTTTATCAGACTTCATGCAGATGAAAAGGCAGACAGAGGAATATCCACCGCATACATAGCGGATGCCATGGAACTACAGCGAACGAATGTAAGCAGCATACTGAATCTTCTGGTACAGGAAGGCAGGATACAAAAATGTAACGGCAGACCGGTTCTCTATAAGGTTGGAAGAGAAGAAAGCACATTGGAAGAATGCTTTTCTGATTTGATCGGAGCGGACGGAAGTCTGAGGCAGACCATTCAGCTGGCAAAGGCAGCAGTACTCTATCCACAGCGAAGTCTCAATACGTTATTGGTGGGAGCCCGTGGAACCGGTAAGAGCCGCTTGGCACAAAGAATGTACCGTTTTGCGGTGGAACAGAAGATTCTGCCGGAAAATGCTCCGTTTCTTCACATCGATTGCCACGATTATGCAGCAGGCGGAGAAGTCAGTGCTGAGTCGGATGACAGCTGGAAACAGTCGGAGCAGGGCTTTGTATTTTTCGATAATATTCAGTTTTTAAGCCCGAGAGCCAGAAAAAGGGTGCTGGAGTATCTGCAGTCACCATCCAGAAAATATGCGGTGGCGGTAAGCTGTACAGACAAAGAACAGCTGTCGGATGAGTTCCTGGCAGAATTTTCAGTACAGTTACAGTTACCGACATTGTCGGAGCGGCCGCTGAGGGAACGGATGGAAATGATAAAACACCTTTTTTCCAAAGAGGCTGTGCGGATACAGAGACCGCTGATCGTCAGAGGAGATTTGATGACATGCCTGCTTTTCTATGAGTGTGAAGCAAATTATTATCAGCTCAAAGGAGATATCAAGATCGGCTGCGCCAATGCCTATGTGAGAGAATATGGGAAAACAGGAGATATTTCATTATTTATCAGCGATTTTTCCAATAATGTGCGCAAAGGCATGTTAAAGTACCGGAGAGAAGCAGAGGAGTTGATCGATTTTGAACAGAGATTCACGTTCAGCGGAAAAGAAATCCGGGTCAGCAGGCCGGAAGACGGAACACTATATGACAGAATCAGCCGGAAGGCAGCAGCATTAAAGGAGACAGGAATAGAGGAGGAAGAGATCAATCTTTTGCTGAGCATGGAGGTAGAAAGGACTTTTGATAAATATCGGAAAGCCCTGATACAGGATGTGACGGATAAAAAACAGTTGGAAATCCTGGTGGAAGAAAAGCTGATCAATATTGTGGAAGCATTTTTGCAAAAGGCAAAGGAACAGCTGAAACGTAATTTCTCTCCGTCTGTACTATATGGGCTGTGCCTTCATCTCAATGCAGTGATTACGGGAAAAAGAGAAAAAAGTGCTCCGGACAAAGAAAGTATTGCAGAAATACTGGTATATCACAGAGCAGAATATCTGCTAAGCGAAGAACTTGCAGAACAGATCAAAGCAGAATACGCAGTGGAATTGTCCATGGAAGAAATCTTACTTCTCACAATGTTTTTGTGCTATCAAAATGAGGAAAAGACGGAAAATGCAAGACCGGTATTGATATTTGCATTCTACGGTGTGGGAATAGCTTCCTCCATAGCACAGACGGTCAGTAACATGACAAAGCTGGATAATATTTTTTCTTATGAAATTACCAGTGAGAGAGCCTCCGCAGAGGTATATGGGACACTGAGAAATTTCCTGAAAAAAGTGCAGCAGGGCAAGGGAATTCTGGTCATCTATGATAGTAGTTTTTTGGGAGAAATGCTTCTGGAGATAGAAAATGAACTGGAAATTCCAATCCGGCAGGTCAGAGTTCCGGTAACTACACTTGGAATTGAGCTTGCAAGGCGGACCCTTACAGAAAATGATCCCGACAAGATATTGCAAAGCACAGTGGAGAGTATAGATGGTCTGGACTGTTACAGAAAATACATTGTAACGCTCTGTACCACCGGGAAAGGCGGGGCAGAGGAACTGAAACGTTACATCGAAAAATATGGACAGTTGGAAGATACAGAGGTGATCCCGATGTCGGTTACAGACAAAGAACTGTTGCGTGATAACCTGAAACACCTGATGACCACGGGAGTGGTTCAGTGCATTGTGGGAACCTATGATCCGGGAATGTTTGCAATTCCCTTCCTGCCGATCAGTGAAGTATTCGGAGCCAGAAAAGAGAGTCTTCCAAGATTGCTCCGACTGGAAAAAGAGGCAAAAGCAAAGATAGATTATGATGCAATGTTTGCATATCTGGGAGAACAGCTGACACACACCGATATTGAAAAGCTGAGAAAAATACTGCCGGATATTATGAAAGAAATCAATGCGGCGCTTAGGGAGTTATCTTTGGATGCGGAAGCCGGCTTGTTGATTCATATTTCCTGTTGTATTGACAGGCTGCTTGCAAAACAGGAAGTTGCCACAAATCCCAGAAAAGCAGCAATATTGCTTCAATATGACAAGGAATTTAAAAAACTGCTTAAAATAGTAAAACCGTTGGAAAAGACATTTCATGTCATTATCAATGATGATGAGATAGCAAATATTCTGACGATCATATATCAGCTCTAAGAATAGGAGGTTACAAAATGGAAGAAAATATGCAGGAAAAGCTGGAAGAAATCGCGATGATGATCATAGCCAATTCCGGACAGGCAAGATCAGATGCCTTCGCTGCACTGCAGGAGGCGAAAAAAGGAAATTTCGAAGACGCAGAGAAACTTCTGAAGGAGGCAGAAGAGAGTCTTCAAACAGCACATGAATCTCACAGAGAACTGTTGAAAATGGATGCGTCCGGAGAAGTGACGCAGGTAAGTATTTTATTGTGTCATGCGCAGGATCATCTGATGGGAAGTGCACTGGCACTGGATTTGATCCGGGAAATGATCGTTTTATATCAAAAGTAGGGAAAAGCAAGGAGGAATCGTATGGAACGAAAAGTATTATTGATCTGCGCAGGTGGGATGTCTACCGGAATTCTGATGCGTAAGATGGAAAAATATGCAGAGGAACAGGGAATTTCTCTGAAGATCGAAGCAGTGGGAATGTCAGCATATGAAGATGTGTACAAAAATTATGATGTCATTCTGTTGGGACCGCAGGTATCTTATAAAAAGGGTGAGATCGAGCAAAATACGCAAAAACCTATTGCGGTGATTCCGGCATATGATTATGCAATCGGTAATGTGGCCAATATTATGAAGCAGGTGGAAGACTTGTATCAATAAGTCTGCAAAACGTAAAAAGAAGGTATTTCAACAGGGAAGGAGTAAAGGTATGGCAAATTTTTATGAAAGCAAGCCCATGCAATGGGTGAAAAAAGCAGGGGAAAAAGTAGTGGGAAATAAGGGAATACAGGCGATTTCCTCCGGTATGATGATGGTAATGGGTGTAATATTGTTGGGAGCGGTATTCCAATTACTGGCAGTCATATTACAGACGATCGGTATTATCGATCAGAGTTCCGGAATCTATAGTGCACTTATGGTGCCGTATAAGGTGTCTATGGGATTTATTTCGCTGTATGTAGCTTTTACCATTGCCTATTCTTATGCAAAGTCTTTAAAAATGCAGGCGCTGATGGCAGGACTGAATTCGATTCTGATCTTTTTGATTGCAGCCGCGCCGATCAAAACAGTAGATCTGGCCGGGGAAGCGGGCGGAACTTTTACCGGAATGGATACCATGGCGCTTGATGCGAAGGGTATGTTTGTAGCCATTATTGTAGCGCTGACCAGCGTACAATTGACACATTTTTTTGAAAAGCATCATCTGGTTATCAAGATGCCGGATGCGGTTCCGGAATTTCTGCAGGATACCTTCCGTTCTCTGATCCCTCTGGTAGTAAATGCGATTATCTGGACGGTATTGGGTTATGGCTGTGTGGCATTGACACAGACAGCGCTTCCGGTACTTATTACCGGTCTGCTGGGAATGCCGCTGGCAGCACTGACAAGTGTTCCCGGAATTATTATTATCGTAATCATTGCCAGTCTGTTATGGACAATGGGTGTACATGGAACAGTGGCGGTATATGCGGCAATCGCAGCACCGTTAATGCAGTATTATGCAACCAACTATGCCAATCATGAGGCCGGTCAGGCGCTTGTATTTATGCCAATCGCGTTATTCGGTATTATCAATTGCTGTGGCGGAACCGGCAATACACTGGCGCTCTGCGTGATGGGATTATTCTCGAAATCCGAACAGCTGAAAGCAGTCAGCAAGGCAGCAATCGTGCCCGGTCTGTTTAATATTAACGAGCCTGTGATCTTCGGTTATCCTATTATGTATAATCCGATCATGTGCATTCCCTTTATCCTGAACCCTGTAATTACCATGATCATCTGTTATTTTGGATATATGATAGGATTTTTCAAACCGGCTTACATTTCCATTACGGCGAACCTTCCGGTTGGATTTGCACAGTATCTGACGACTTTGTCCTGGACCAATATCTTTATTCCGGTGATTGCATTTGCGGTAGCGTTTGCATGCTATTGGCCGTTCTTCAAAGTATATGAAAAGGAACTGGTAGCAAAAGAAGCACAGGCAAAGGAAGAAAAATAATGGAAGAAAAGCAGAAAATATTTCCACCGGGATTTCTATGGGGCGGTGCCGTGGCAGCCAATCAGGCAGAAGGTGCCTGGCAGGCGGACGGGAAAGGAGATTCTGTAGCGGATCACATTACTGCGGGGACAAAAACGTCCCCGCGGCGATTCACGGAACAGATCCGCCCTGAGGAGAACTATCCAAGTCACGAAGCTATAGATTTCTATCACAGATATGAGGAGGACATTGCACTATTTGCGGAAATGGGATTTAAAGTATTCCGGATTTCGATTGCATGGACCCGTATTTTTCCCAAAGGTGATGAGATATCGCCCAATCGTGCCGGGATTGCGTATTACAGGAAAGTATTTGAAACCTGTAAAAAATACGGAATAGAACCGTTAGTTACCTTGTCTCATTATGAAATGCCTTATTATCTGTGCGAACATTACGGCGGCTGGACCAACCGACAGACGATTGCATTTTTCCTGCGGTATTGTGAGACGGTATTCAGAGAGTATCAGGATCTGGTTCATTACTGGCTGACATTTAATGAAATGAATACACTGGTCAGCCGTTTCGGAACGCTCCTTGCAGGGGGCATTTTACCCGAGGACGGAGAAGACTTGTTCGGGAGAAAACGACTGGGATCCCCCGAGACCGCGGCAGAAAAGAGTTGCAGATTTACTGCATTGCATCATCAGTTTCTGGCCGGTGCACAGGCAGTAAAAATGGCACACGAGATCAATCCCGAAAATAAAGTGGGATGTATGCTGTCTGCGGCCGGTGTATATCCATATACTTGTAGTCCGGAAGATGTAGTGGAAGCACAGGCACAGATGGAACGCAGCAACTGGTTGTGCGGAGATGTGTGCGTAAGAGGAGCATATCCTTATTTTGCGGAACGCTTTTTTAGGGAAAATGGGGTACAGATCCGAAAAGAGGCCGGGGATGATGAAATATTGAAGAATGGAAAAGTGGATTTCTTAAGCTTCAGTTATTACAGTTCCCGTTGTGCCACGGCAGATCCGAAAGTGATACAGACGGCGGGGAATATGATGCTTGGTGTGCCGAATCCCTATCTGGAAGCAAGCGAATGGGGATGGATCATTGATCCTAAGGGATTACGTTACCTCCTGAATGAACTGTACGGCAGATATCAGATTCCGCTGATGGTCGTAGAGAACGGACTGGGAGCGGTGGATCGTGTGACAGAAGACGGACAGATTCATGATGATTACCGGATTGCTTATTTAAGCGAACATATCAGACAGATGTGGGAAGCAGTAAATGATGGTGTGGAGTTACTGGGATACACTCCGTGGGGATGTATCGATTTGATCAGTGCAAGCACCGGTGAAATGAAAAAACGCTATGGCTTTATCTATGTGGACAAAGACGATGAAGGAAAAGGAACCTTGGAACGAAAGAAAAAAGATTCCTTTGCCTGGTATCGGGAGTGCATCAGGACGAACGGAGCCAGCGTACTTTCCACGAATAAAAAAGAGGATAAATTATGACAAAAAAACAGGTTGAGATTGTGAATAAGACAGGACTGCATGCCAGACCGGCTTCTGATTTTGTACTGGAAGCCAAAAAATATGAAAGCAAGATTACGATTTGCAGGGAAAACGGAGTACCGGTGAATGCAAAATCCGTTGTACGGATTCTGGCGGAAGGAATCGGACAGGGAACCAAAATAGAGATTGCTGCGGAAGGCACAGATGAAGAGCAGGCGGCAGCGTCTCTTGCAGCCTTGGTGGAAAGCGGATTTGGAGAATAAAGGCGGTAAATGTGTATGGAAGAAAGATTACAGGGAAATCCGGTATCTGAGGGAATTGCTTATGCGAAATCTTATATCTACATTCCCGGTACACTGACAAAGGCTCCGGATTTTTTTCCCAAGGGTCAGGAAGAGGAAAAATATCGGGAATTCAGGGAATCCTGTGAAAAGGCAGACAGTGAACTGGTGACATTGTACAACGGTATGTGTAAAGAGGATCCGGATAAGGCAAAAATCTTCAGTGCACATCGGGAATTACTTCAGGATGAAGAAATCCTTGATGAGATCCGGGAGACAATCTGTGAGGAAAACATGAATCCGGACAGCGCGGTCAGTAAGGTGTATACAGAATTTGCAGAATTGTTGGCCGGTGTGGAGGATCCGTTGATTGCCGAGCGCGCGGCGGATCTTAGAGATGTCAGAGACCGGCTGCTCCGGATTCTGTCGGGGCAGGAAACGTCTAAGCTGTCTTCGTTTTCGGAAGATGTAATTCTGGTAGCCCATGACCTATTACCCAGTGATACGGCCACCATGGACAGAAAACATATCAAAGGAATCCTGACGGAGGTTGGCGGAGTGAATTCACATTCCGCAATCCTGGCAAGAAGTTACGGAATTCCTGCAATTCTGGGAGTTCCGAATGTTACGGAAAAAATTCCTACAGATACTATGCTTGCCATGGACGGTTTGACCGGAGAAATATTTGTCACACCGGGAGAAGAATGTATTTGCGATATCAGGGAAAAACAGACATCTTTTTTCCGCAAAAAAGAAGCAGAAAAAAATTTTTTAAACAAACCTGCAATTATGAAGGACGGAACAGAAATAAAGATAGGAATCAATATCGGCTCGCAGGAATTTGATGTTCCGACAGACCGGTACGATTTCATCGGCTTGTTCCGTACAGAATTTCTTTATATGGAAGGGAAGGAACTTCCGGGGGAAGAAACACAATTTGAAGCCTATAGGCAGGTTGTGCAAAAGGCAAAAGGACATCCGATTACTTTGCGGACACTGGATATCGGCGGAGATAAGACATTGCCCTACATGGAATTGCCAAAAGAGGACAATCCTTTTTTGGGGAAAAGAGCAATCAGGCTTTGTTTTGCGGAAAAAGAGTTATTTTTAACGCAACTGCGTGCGGCACTGCGTGCTTCTGCTTACGGACCTCTGCAAATCATGTTTCCGATGGTCGGGAGTCTGGAAGATATTCGCAAGGCAAAAGAGTACCTGAATCTGGCAAAAGAGCAGCTGAAAGAGAGAAAGCAGCAGTTTGATGAACAGATCCGAATCGGTATTATGATAGAGATTCCCGCGATTGCCTTGATTGCAGATCTGGCGGCGGAAGAGGTGGATTTTGCAAGCATAGGATCCAATGACCTGACGCAGTATTTGTCGGCTGCGGATCGGATGAATCCGGAGGTGGCGGCATATTACAGAAGTGATTCCACGGCAATGCTTAGGCTGCTGCGGTTTGTCTTTCAGGAATTTTCCAAACGTGGAAAAGAAATCTCCGTCTGCGGAGAAATGGCAGGGAATCCGGAGACCGCCCAATTGCTGGTGGGACTGGGAGCGAGAAAGCTGTCTATGAGCAGTGGAAATATCGCCGGTGTAAAGGCAAAACTGGCTGAATGTACATTACAGGAGCTGACAGCTTTGGCAGAGAAAAAACTATGATCCCTCTTGACAAAAAAATGAAATGTGTTTATATTCATAACAGTGTTATATAACACTGTTATGAATATTTTTTTGGAGGAAAAAGTGACAAAACCAATCGAAGGAGTTTCAGAGAGAATTCTCGTCTGTGCCAGAGAAGAATTCCTGGAGAAGGGCTATTCCGAAGCGTCGCTTCGTACGATCGCAGCCAAGGCAGACACTACTACCGGATCCATCTATTCCCGGTTCGGGGACAAGGAAGGATTGTTTTGTGCGATTGTGGAACCGGCGGCGGAAGGGCTGACGCAGATATTCCTTAAGACCCAGGAGGCGTTTCATGCCAGAGAGGCAGAGGAACAGCCGAAGGTAATGGAGGATTATGTGGTAGGCGGTATGGATGAAATGCTTGACTATGTCTATGATCGGTTCGATGATTTCCGGTTACTGCTGGATGCCTCTTACGGTACCAAGTATCAGGATTTCGTGGAACATCTGGTGGACATTGAGACGGAGTATACCTACAAGTATATGGAAGCCACACAATTCCTACAGGAAGGCAGCATGATCACCGAGGAGTTCCTACATATCATGTCGAGAGCCATGTTTGACAGTATGTTCGAAGTCGTCAGACACCGCATGGACAGGGATACTGCCAGAAAATATCTGCATATGCTGGAGAAGTATCACTACGGCGGATGGGGAGCCATCATCAAGCTGGGGTGAAGCATAAGATAAGACTGCTATGGAAGATTACGGTAGCAGTCTATCTTAAAAACCGACGGTTAGTTGAAACTAATTACCAATAAGCGGTGTTAGATAGGAAAGACAATAGAGCCTCAAATGTCCGGAAAAGAGAAATGATGAAAAGCAGGGCAAAATGAAAAGAAATTCTAGAAATTAAAGAGTTACATTAAATCCAAAAAATTAATTTAAATCAAAGGGAAAGAGGGAAAGATCACATGAAAAAAGAAAGCTCTATGCAGAAGCTGTTCGCTCATGCGGGCAACTACAAGTACCTGACCATTGCGTCATGGATTCTGTCCGCGGTCAGTGCACTGATTGCATTACTGCCGTTTTATGATATCTGGCGGATCATGCAGGAGGTTGTACTGGCAGCGCCGGATTACAGCAAGGCGCAGAATCTGTCGGGGCTTGGATGGAGTGCCGTGGGATTTGCACTGCTTTCCATGATCATTTATATCTGCGCACTGTTGTGCTCCCACATTGCAGCCTTTCACGTGCAGGCGAATATGCGAAGCACACTGATGCGTCATATTCTGACGCTGCCCATGGGATTCATGGACAGTGAGGGCAGCGGTAAGATCCGTAAGATCGTCAACGAATCCACCGCAGCCACCGAGACTTATCTGGCACACCAGATGCCGGATAAGGCAGGGGCAATGGCAACGCCTGTGGGATTGTTGGTATTGCTGGTGGCATTTGACTGGAAACTGGGGCTGTTAAGTCTCGTGCCCGTCGTCCTTGCGTTCCTCATTATGGGTGCCATGACCGGACAGCGCATGAAAGATAAAATGACAGAATACCAGAATGCGTTAGAGGAGATGTCCAGTGAAGCAGTGGAATATGTCCGCGGTATTCCGGTAGTGAAGACCTTCGGACAGTCGGTATTTTCTTTCAAGCGTTTCCAGACCTCTATTAAAAAATATGAAAAATGGACCATCGCTTATACCAAAGAACTGATGTGGCCCATGGTAGGCTTTACCACACTGATCAATGCGATCTTCGCCGTTCTGATCGGTGCCGCATATTGGTTCGGTGGAGCAGGCGGGGATCCTGAGGTGCTGATCAACCTTCTGTTCTACATCATTATCACTCCGGTACTGACCGTTACATTAGGCAAGATCATGTACGGCGGAGAGAATCAGATGATCGTGGAGGATGCTCTGAAAAGAACTGATGGTATCTTAAGCCGTAATCCTCTGCCGGAAGCAGAAAAAGAGCAGAACATCAAGGATCATTCCATTGCGTTACAAAATGTATCCTTCCGCTATGAAAATGCGGGAAGAGATGCTCTGCATCAGATCAATCTCGATATCAAAGAAGGAGAGCATGTGGCATTTGTCGGTCCCTCCGGCGGCGGTAAGACCACGCTGGCAAGTCTCATTGCCCGTTTCTATGATACCACAGAAGGTAAGGTATGCATCGGCGGCGTGGATGTGAAGGATATTCCTTCCGCACAGTTGATGAATATGGTGTCCTTCGTATTTCAGGACAGCAAATTGCTTAAGATGTCCATTTACGATAATGTCCGCATGGGCAAAAAGGATGCCACCAGAGAAGAAGTCATGGAAGCTCTGAAAAATGCCCAGTGTGAGGACATTATTGCAAAGCTGCCGGACGGTGTGGATACCGTCATCGGAAGCCAGGGTACTTATGTATCCGGAGGTGAGGCACAGCGCCTGTCCGTTGCGAGAGCGATGTTAAAAAATGCACCGATCCTGATCCTGGATGAAGCTACCGCTTTTGCTGATCCGGATAATGAGGCGAAGGTACGGCAGGCATTTACGAAGCTTTCCGCAGGCAAGCCCGTGATCATGATCGCACACAGATTGTCCTCGGTTGTGGATGCCGACCGCATCTGTGTGTTGAAGGATGGCGGAATTGTGGAACAGGGAAACCATGAAATATTGCTGGGACAAAACGGACTGTATGCCCATATGTGGGAAGAGTACAATAAATCCGTCAGCTGGAAAGTAGGAAAGGGGGAGAAATAGAATGAGTAGCTTACAGGCAAAATTGCAGCATAAATACACGCTTTCCGAAAAAGGTGCGAAGGATATGATAAAGGCATTTGTATCCGTAACATGTTCCGATCTGGTGTTGATGTTCCCGGTATGGATGCTGTATTTTCTGGTAAGAGATTATTTACAGGGCACCATGGCAGGCAGAGGTGTTTTCTACATTGTGGGCTGCGTACTCTGTCTTCTTCTGATCGCGCTGACAACGTTGGTGCAGTATCGTGCCACGTTCCTGGCAACTTATGTGGAGAGCGGTGTGCGCAGAATTGCTCTGGCAGAGCAGCTGCGTAAGATCCCGTTATCCTTCTTCGGAAAAAAAGATCTGTCCGATCTGACAAGTACCATTATGGCGGACTGTGCCACCATGGAGACTGCATCCTCCCATTTCATTCCGGAACTGGTTGGTTCCTGTATCTCCACCACACTGATCGCTGTGGGTACCTTTTTCATGAACTGGAGAATGGCAATCGCAGCACTGTGGGTACTGCCTGTGTCTTTCCTCATTGTGGGATGTTCCGGCAGGGTACAGAAGAGCTTAAGTAAGAAGCAGATGAAATTAAAAATGGACTGTGCTGACGGCATTCAGGAATGCCTGGAGACCGTACGTGACCTTCGGGCCAACAATGCCCAGGCTGAGTACATGGAAGGCTTAGAGGGCAAGATCCGTGCCGTGGAAAAACATGCACTGGTGACGGAGCTTGGTACGGCAGTCTTTGTAGGCGGTGCCCAGATGATCTTAAAGCTTGGCATCGCCACCGTGGCATTGACCGGCGGTGTGTTGTTAGTAAAGGGAGAGATCGACATCCTGACCTTCTTCGTATTCCTCCTGTTGGTATCCAGAATGTATGATCCCCTGCAGGTGGCACTGCAGAATCTGGCAGCTATTATCAGTACCAGTGTGCAGTGTGACCGTCTCGACGAGATCCTGTCCCATGAGATCCAGACCGGTGCCAGCACCATGGATCCTAAGGGGTATGACATCGAATTTTCCCATGTGGGATTCTCCTATGACAGTCAGGATACCGTACTTCGCGATGTCACTTTCACGGCAAAACAAGGCGAAGTGACCGCATTGATCGGACCTTCCGGCGGCGGTAAGACCACCGTGTCCAGACTGGCTTCCCGGTTCTGGGATATCCATAAAGGTAAGATCACCGTGGGTGGCATGGACATCTCCACCATCGATCCGGAGACACTGATGTCTCTGTACGCTATCGTATTCCAGGATGTGACACTGTTCAATAATACGGTGATGGAAAATATCCGTATCGGCAGGCAGAATGCTACGGATGAAGAAGTGCTGGCTGCGGCAAAACTGGCGCATTGCGATGAGTTCGCGGAGAAACTTCCGAACGGCTGGCAGACCATGATCGGTGAGAACGGTTCGGAACTGTCCGGCGGTGAGAGACAGCGGATCTCCATTGCCAGAGCCTTTTTAAAGGATGCTCCCATCATCCTCATGGATGAGGCAACCGCTTCTCTGGATGTAGATAACGAGACACTGATTCAGGAATCCCTTTCCAGGCTGATCCGCAATAAGACCGTTATGATCATTGCGCACCGCATGCGTACCGTGGCGGACGCAGACAAGATTGTTGTATTGAAGGATGGCGTGGTGGCAGAGCAGGGAACGCCTGCCGAACTGGAAGCAAAAGACGGCATTTACCGGCATATGAAAGCCACTCAGATGGAGGCTGCCGGCTGGACATTATAATCAAACAGCCTTTTTAAAAGGAGCGGTCCGCTTGTTTACAGGCGGATCGCTTTTAGCATATTGCGTAATTCCTGCGAACGACATATAATACAATCCAACGGCAGAAAATTATCCAATGGAGAGGAACACAGAGGAATACCATGCAGATAACAGCAATGAAAAAAGACGATTTTTACAGACAGATGTTCAAACTGACCATCCCGATCATTATACAGAATCTGCTCAGTGCAGCAGTGAATTCCGCGGATGTTATTATGCTAAACTATGTGGGACAGTCCGCAATATCCGCAGTATCCCTGGCGTCAAATTTTTCGAATGTCCTGTTTATGGTATATTACGGACTGGGGACGGGAGCCACTGTCTTGGGCGCCCAATATTATGGAAAGGGGAACCTGGAAGCAATTCATACTGTAGAGGGGATCACACTTCGTTTCTCTATGGCAATTTCAGGTATAGTTGCGCTGATTGCATTTTTCCTCCCTCAGAAGATGATGCTTCTCTTTACTCCTGATCAGGAGCTGATCACTATCGGCGCCTCTTATCTTCGGATCATGGGCATCACATACCTGTGCTGGGGCATCACGGAAGTATATCTAGCCATTTTGCGAAGCGTAGGTCGTGTGACGGTCAGTATGGCGTTGAATATGCTGGCTTTCGTATTGAATGTCATTCTGAATGCCACATTTATCTTCGGACTGTTCGGCATGCCAAAGCTGGGAGCTACCGGTGTCGCCATTGCCACAGCCCTGTCCCGACTGGTGGAACTGGTGGCATGCGTCATTGTATCTTCCTTGAGCAAAAATGTAAAACTGCATCCGAAGTACCTGTTTGTTCACAGTAAGGTGCTGACACAAGATTTCATGCGTCTGTCTCTGCCAGCACTTTGCAATGATGTGTCCTGGAGTGTGGCGTTTTCCATGTATTCCGTGATCCTGGGGCATCTGGGAACAGATGCGGTGGCTGCTAATTCACTGGTCGTCGTAGTGCGCAATATCGGTACGGTGTTCTGTTTTGCCATTGCCAGTGCAGGTAGCATATTGCTGGGAAATATTATGGGACAAGGCGATCTGGAGAAGTCAAAGAGTTACGCTTCCCGGATGTTGAAGATGACGGTAATCGCCGGAGCTATAGGCGGCCTGATCGTACTGGCAATTACACCCTTTGTGTTACGGTTTGCTACATTGAATGACACTGCCATGCATTATCTGAAATATATGCTGCTCATTAATACTTATTATATTATGGGCGCTGCCGTGAATACGGCGCTGATCGCCGGAGTATTCCGTGCCGGCGGAGATACGAAGTTCGGACTGATCTGCGATACGATCGATATGTGGTGTTATGCGATCCCTCTGGGATTCTTCGCCGCATTTGTACTGAAACTTCCGGTACTGTGGGTCTATTTCCTGTTATGTACCGATGAATTTGTCAAGTGGCCCTGGGTCATTAAGCATTACCGAGAGGGTAAATGGGCGAAGAATATTACCAGAGAAGAAGTATGATTCTAAGTTAAATTACATGGCCTTTTCCTGTTCTTCCTGAATCTCTGGGAAGACAGATAACATGGGCTTTACGTCTTCTTTTTTAATGATACGTGCCACGTAATTTTTCGTGATCTTCATTACTACGGGAGACAGGGCTATGACACCGATCAGGTTGGGAATCGCCATCAATCCGTTGAAGGTGTCGGACAGATCCCAGGCCAGACCAAGGTTCATGGTGCAGCCGATGAAGATCATCAGTACGAACACTACCTTGTAGACAATGGTGGATTTCGTACCGAATAAATATTCACAGGCCTTGGATCCGTAGTGGCTCCAGCCCAGTACGGTAGAGAATGCAAACAGCAGGATCGCAATGGCGATGAAGGCAGGGCCGAAGCTGCCGAATACGGTAGCAAAAGCCTGACCTACCAGAGCGGAACCGGACACATCCACCAATACGGCACCGGTGTCCAGATCGATCAGGCCGGAGGACAGAACTGCGAAAGCCGTCAGTGTACATACGACCATAGTGTCAGCGAATACCTCGAAGATGCCCCACATACCCTGACGCACGGGTTCTTTTACATTGGAACTGGAATGTACCATAACGGAGGAACCAAGGCCGGCTTCGTTGGAGAACACGCCGCGCTTCATGCCCCAGGTCAGAGCCAGCTTCACACCGGAACCTACGATACCGCCGCCCACGGCGCGCAGACCGAATGCTCCTTTGAAAATAGCGGTAAATACGGCACCCACGTGACCGATATTTGCAAAGAAGATCACCAGTGCACCGATGACATAAGCGATGGCCATAAAGGGAACCAGCTTCTCGGTGACGGCAGCGATGCGCTTTAACCCACCGACAATGACCAGTGCACCGATGATCACCAGTACGATGCCGGTTACCGTAGCGGGAATGGAGAAGGCGGAAGTCATGTTGGCTGCAATGGAATTGACCTGACTCATGTTGCCGATACCGAAGGAAGCCAGCAGGCAGAAAGCAGAGAACAGCACAGCCAGTACGGCACCGATCTGTTTGCAGCCCTTATAGGAGCCGAGACCGTCCTTCAGATAGTACATGGCACCTCCGCTCCATTCCCCTTTGAAGTTCTTGCGGCGGTAATAGATGCCCAGTACATTTTCTGAGTAGTTGGTCATCATGCCGAAGAAAGCTACAATCCACATCCAGAAGATGGCGCCGGGACCACCGGCTACCAGAGCACTTGCCACGCCGACGATATTACCGGTACCGATGGTGGCAGCCAGTGCGGTGCACAGCGACTGGAACTGGGAGATGGACTGATCATCAGCATCCGTGTGCTTTGTTACGTGTTGGTCGTGAAAGATGCCGCCTACTGTATTTTTGAACCAGTGTCCGATGTGGGACAACTGGAAAAATTTCGTCAGGATCGTCATCAGGATACCGGTGCCCACCAACAGCACCAACATGGGAACACCCCATACGAAACCATTGATGGCATTGTTCACATTGGCTATGAGCTCTACCATATACATTCTCCTCCTTTGTTTTCAGGTAAAAGAAAAAGCGCAGACACCCGAAGATGTCCACGCTGACATAGTTACCTGATCTGTATTTCGTTTCTGATTTTTTCCCAGTATAACATATAGGAAAAGATGCCGCAAGAGAAAATTTTTCTCAAAACCCCTATTGACCTAAAGTTAGCTTTAGGTATTATGATAAAATCATCCCGTAAGAAATGTCTCTAACGTGGAAAATCAAGCATATCGAAAGCTACGGCGCCAACAGCGGCTTCCCTGTATACGGCGGAAAACTGTAAGGCGAACCGTCAGTGTGACGAAAACAGGAAATGCGAGCGATTACGAAAAGTAATGGCTCGCATTTTTAGCTTTGTATTTCGAATTCATGCGGATGGAGTCCAATTCCGCCTTACTGAACCGGCGGATCCCGGACTGCTTCTCCAGATTCGGGAAAAAGCCCTCTTTATCATAATATCTTAAAGAGGAAATCGGTAAATTTGTCATTGCGGAAACTTGTCCGATACTGTACGTATATAATCCTCCTTGTTTTTGCGAAGCAAAAATCCGAGCTTCATGTCGAGGAGAGGATTTCGTCTCCCTGCATAAAATTATCTAAAGCTGACTTTAGGTATTACTACTGTTATTATAAAGTGGCAATATGCAAAAAACAAGAGTTTTGTACTATAAAGTTTCCCCCGGGCTGTGTCGATACTATTTATATAGGAAAATACATACACCATGGATGGATAAATAGCTACGGATGGCTGCCTCATGTGAGGCGACCATCCGTTTTTGCGTGAAGCGAGAACATCGCATGCCTGCATGAAGATTTGACGGGCATTGCGACAGGGCAGCAATCACTGCTCAGAGAGGGAGAGTACTATGGCAATAACAGGAATCGGCTACGGAAGGACATTTGTGTATGAGGCACAGAAGCGAGTAAATGCAGGGGATGTACAGAGTGCGCAGGGAAGTGCGACGGAGACAGCAGAATCCCGTTTCGCGGAGAGCATTGAGGAATTGGCAAAAGAAGACAACACCGTGAAGACTCCGGTGACCCGCGGCGTAAAGCTGGCC
>OGKJ01000130.1_pt1 | contig 28644 bp, 27 predicted proteins | sample 1572461 | NCBI WGS metagenome assembly OGKJ01 (sample SAMEA2582080, study PRJEB24529) | metagenome | biome: Human gut stool | place: China | collected 2011 | reverse complement strand
CCTATGAGCAGTTTATGATGCTTGGTGATGCGGAATTAAGCAGAAGATTCTCAATGCAGGATGAAGCAGAGCAGAAGGCAAAGATTGACAGGGAGCAAGCAAATGAGCTTGAGTATGTCGATGAATCGCAGAAGTCTGATGCTGCAGAAAGTGCCAATGCGTCTAATGGAAGTACTGGAGCTAAGCCTGTAAGGAATCCTGAGAGGGAAAAGCCTAAGTGGGAGGATACAATCACAAACCGAATGCTGCACTGGTCATATACACCGGAGCAGAAAGAGGAAGTGAAGAAGGCACTTGCGGCAGGAGTTCCGAAGGCAACGATTCTTACTTACTTTTATCCGGAGGTTACTGTGGAGAAGATGAGTTCATATCGAAAGAAGCAGTAATGTTTTTAGATATATTACAGAGTATATGATATAATTTGCTCACATGGTATGCTTCAGCTTATTGGACTACTAACATGTGAGCAGTTACAAAAGACAGAAATTATTTTATATTGGAGGTACAGGATGAATACGGAAAAGACTTTTGCAGATAGATTAAAAGAGTTGCGTAATATACGAAACTATACACAGGAAGAGCTGGGTAAGATAACAAATATATCTGTTCAGAGTATACGACGTTATGAACAAGGTAGACTCAATGAAGAGCCAAGTGCGTATAATCTTTTACAACTAGCAAAGGCACTAGATGTAACACCTGAATACTTATTGATAGGAGATAATAATATGACAAGTTACACGGAGGCAATTAAGAGAGAATTGAAGCAACTTAATGACTATGGACAAATATCTGAAATTAAAGAAACCGAGTTGAATTCCACGATTTTATCACATCTTGAGATGAGTAATGATTTAGTAGATGCTGTAAAGACGGATTGGAATGCAAAAGGCATATTTAAGAGGATAGAGAAAGAGGAAGATAAACAGATTGTGGTAGACAGTTATTGTACAAGACCTTATGTACAGGATGTCATATTACGATATTGCCAGAATAGATCTATATTTAAGACAAAGTTTGCAATAATTGATGGAATGCTTTTAGAATAAAGCAAATTTGAGAGTAAATTAGCACTTTAGCCATATGGTTAAGGTGCTTTTTTTCATACCTTGAAAGGAGATGGTCACAGCAAAAACGCATCGGGGAAAGCCCGATTAACCAGTACAACAGGCATTGCCTGATTATCATAGAGTAACTATCAACAGGACAGAAAGGAATGCATATATTCCGTTCGGAAAGCTAGCCGGATTGGAATATGTGTATTCCTTTCTGGCTTTTTCCGCTTCTGTCACTTCAAAAAAGGAGATTAAACAACATGAGAAAAGAACAGGTTATTTCAACAACAAACAACAATCAGATGGAGGAGAAAGGCATGAAGAGTAGATTCATTCACTTAAAAAAGAGATTCGTTCCGGCATTATCCGGAGCACTTATGGGAGTGATGCTTATGAGCACTACCTGTTTTGCAGCAGGTACAGGTACTTCCGCAGTAACACAGCCGCTTGAGAACTTAAAGACACTTATCATTGCAGTCATTGGTGCTGTTGGTGTCATCATTCTTGCAAAGAATGTCATGGAGTTCGCACAAGCCTATCAGCAGCAGGATTCATCTACCATGAACTCCGCTCTGAAAGGAATTGTGGCAGGTGTCATGATGGCTGGTATTTCAACAGTTCTGACATTCTTAGGCTTCTAAGATGGGGAAAAAGAGTTCCCATTTTAGTAAAAGGAAAGAGGTGAATAACAAGTATGGATATTTTTAAGCTTGGAGACAAGATCCTTGCACTTCTTGAGGCGGTGTTTGGGTTTTGGAACAATCAGATATCCCTGGTCTTTGCAATGCTTGGACAGTCACCGGTCAGTTTCAAGGGCGGAGGTCCCTGGGCAGTCATTGAGGGTATAGAGCCGGTCTTTGTAGCGGTCGGCTCTTCCCTCGTTGTGCTGTTCTTTGTTATCGGTTTCTGCTCGGAAAGCATAGATGTAAAAGATGAGATGAGGTTTGAGTCTATATTTCGTATGCTTATCCGACTGGGACTTGCAGAATGGTTTGTTGCAAATAATGTCACGATTATGAAAGCGTTTTTTACTTCCATAGGAAATCTGGTGGGACTTATATCTGCGGGGACAACGACGCAGCTTGCCATTGACAGTACACAGGCAGACATCATTAAGGGACTCGGATTTGGTGAGAGTCTGGTAATGCTGATACTTACAGCTTTGCTTGCAATCATCATTATTATCTGTGGATTCTTTATCATTTACACAGTGTATTTCAGGTTCTTAAAGATACTGATTATTGTGCCGCTTGGTGCGATTGCATGCTCCACAATGGCAGGAAACAGAATGGTCAGTCATACAATGGCTACCTACTGCAAATATTTTCTTTCGTGTGTATTCGAGGCAGTAACGATGGCACTTGCAATTGTGGTATGTAATGCATTTATCAATGCAGGACTTCCGGCATTTACAGGAAGTTACGCTGACTGGGCACAGACGCTTATTTATTTGTGTGAAATGACATTTACGATAGCAATGACTGTTGGAAGCGTGAAGGGTGCACAGACACTTACAAGCAAGGCATTTGGATTATAGAGGGAGGCAGAAATGGATAATGAAAAGAAACAGGTTACTTATAATTCAAGCATAACCGGAGAAACGCAGGTGACATTTGATATCCAGCAGTATATGAATAACAGGGCAATGTTTATCGGTCTTATGTGTAATGAAGATGGATATGAGGAGCCTTTTGGGGATGTGACTGTGAATTTGTCGGTTGCAGCACCAAATTACTGCGGATATCTGAATGTGAATGACATGCCGGATATTGAAAAGTTTATTACAGACAATGACCTTGGAGAGTTTACAGGATTCACGCAAAGGAGCGGTTTCTGCGAATATCCGCTTTATCTGTTCAATGTGGATAAGCTTAGGGAACTGTGTCCGGATGGAATGGATAAGTATGAGGCGAATATTGGAATGACAAGAAAGCCGGAAACAAAGGATTTATCAAGATAGGAGGTAGGGACAATGGTAATCGAAGTAAACAAGGATATTGACCGCTATCAGGAATCGGTTGCGATGGGACTTACTGCAAGGCAGCTTATATTTTCCATTGCAAGCGTAGTGGTCGGTGGCAGTATTGTCCTTCTTCTTTACAAGTATATCGGTCTTACGGGTTCTGCTTATGTGGCAATTCCATGTGTGGCACCGATTGCTCTTGGCGGATTTTATTCCTTTAATGGGATGAATTTCTACGAGTATATGGGAAAGAAACTGCATTTTATGTTTGGCAACAGGGCGCTTACCTATGTATCAACAGAGGGAGAACCTGCAATAAAGCAGTTAGAAGCAGAACAGAATGAACAAGTAAAGAAGAAAGGCAGAAAGGCAGAACAGGAGACTGTAACAGCTGATTCGGCTGTAAAGAAGCAGGAGGAGTTTGAAGCAATGAAGAAAAAGACGAGAAACATGCTGCTTGGACTTGTCGCAGTCATTGTGGCGGCAGTAGCAGGCATTGCAGCATATAAGGCAATGCATTAGAAACGAATAGTATCTGACCGCAAGGTCGGGAACATAGCCCGCAGGGTGAAGTTCCCGGCGGGCTTTCATTATAAGAAAGCGAGGTTAGAGACATGGGTTTATTTACAGACGGATTTAAGTTATTAAAGAAGGCGAGTGAGCCTTTGTATAAGACACCTAAATCCATTCAGGAAACCATAGAGATTATGGCGGTGGCTGAAAATGGCATTTTTGAAGTAAGCAAAAATAAGTATTCCAAATGCTACCGCTTTCAGGACATCAATTACACGACAGCAACCGAGGATGAGCAGATCGGCATATTTGAGAGATACTGTAAGTTCTTAAATTCGCTGGACTGTAATTATAAGATTACGATCAACAATAAGAACAAAAACATGGATGAACTCCGTGATAAGGTTCTGATTGCTGAGAAAAACGATGGCTTCAATAATTATAGAAGTATCTACAATGACATCATTGAGGAGAAGATTATTGAGGGCAGACAGGGGATTGAGCAGGAGAGATACCTGACAATCACGATTGAGAGAAAGAACTTCGAGGAGGCAAAGGCACAGTTTGCAACCCTTGAGGCAACGATACACAAGGCTTTCATTGAGCTTGGTGCGGAGATTGTACCACTTAATGGCAATGAGAGACTGAAAGTGCTCTATGACTATTATCATCTTGGAGATGAGGGCAGCTTTGATTTTGATATCAAAAAGGCTAAGAAGGTCGGGGCAGATTTTAGAAATGATCTATGTAATGGAATGGTGAAATATTTCCCGGACCATTTTGAGGATGAGAGTAAATTCTGCAAGGCACTTTTTATCAAAAAGTATCCGAGCAGTTTGTCAGACAGATTCATCAATGAGATTACTTCCCTTCCGGTTCATTCCATCACGAGCATTGATGTGGTGCCCGTACCAAAGGATCTGACCACAAAGGTGCTTCAGAAGAAATACCTTGGTATTGAGTCGGATATCATTAAGCAGCAGAGAGTCCGTAATAAGAATAACGATTTTTCTACGGAAATCTCATATGCCAAGAGAACGGAGAAAAAGGAGATTGAGGAAATCATGGATGATGTCCGTGAGAATGACCAGTGCCTTTTCTTCGTGGGAGTAACCATTATTCTTATGGCAGAAAGCAAGAAGGAGCTTGAGAGTGTATGTGAGACAGTAGAGACTATCGGAAAACGTAACAGCTGCACGATTGACACACACTACTTAAAGCAGAGGGAGGCACTCAACACAGCACTTCCGATTGGTGTAAGACAGGTGGAGACAATGCGTACACTTCTTACCCAGTCACTTGCGGTGCTTATGCCATTTAATGTGCAGGAATTAAATGACAGCACAGGGAACTATTATGGCATCAACCAGATCAGCAAGAATGTGAATATCGGTAACAGAAAGAAGCTTATCAACGGAAATGGCTTCGTTTTCGGAGTGCCTGGTTCCGGTAAATCCTTCTTCTGTAAGATGGAGATGGGCAGCGTATTCTTGTCGGGTGATGATGAAATAATCGTTATAGATCCAATGAACGAGTACTTTGATATAGCTGATACTTATGGTGGAACAGTGGTAAATATGTCTACCTACACGGATAACTATGTGAATCCGCTGGAGATGGATGTATGGAGCCTTGATCCGAATGATTCCAAGGGAATGGTTAGAGAGAAGGGCGAGTTTATGCTTGGACTTTGTGAGCAGTGTATCGGGGACAGTTTAAATTCAAGACAGAAGTCAATCATCGACCGCTGTGTGAGAAAATTGTATATCGACATTGCAAGGAGCAAAGAGAAGTATATCCCTGTAATGAGTGATTTCTACGATATCCTTATGGCGCAGCCGGAGGACGAGGCAAAGGACATTGCATTGTCACTAGAGCTTTTCGTAAATGGTTCACTTAACATCTTCAATCACCAGACAAATGTGGATGTGGATAACAGATTCACAGTATATGGCATCAGGGACTTAGGTACAGAGCTTAGTCCTATCACAATGCTTGTCATGATGGAGTCTATTCAGAACAGGATTGTTGAAAATGGCAAGAGAGGCAAGGCAACATGGCTCTATATTGATGAGTTCCATGTCCTGCTTAATTCCGAGTATTCTGCAAAATATCTGCAGCAGCTCTGGAAGAAAGTAAGAAAGCAGGGAGGACTTTGTACCGGTATCACGCAGAATGTCGTCGATCTGTTGCAGAACTATACAGCAACCACAATGCTTGCAAACTCTGAGTTTGTGGCACTCTTAAAACAGGCGAATACAGACAGTTCCAAGATGGCGGAAGTTATCGGGGTATCAGAGGCACAGCTAAGATTCGTAACCAATACTGCATCGGGAATGGGACTTATCAAGTGTGGTTCTGTGGTGATTCCATTTGATAATCAGATTAGTAAGGATACAGATTTGTACAGGCTGTATAATACCAACATTCATGAGAAGATTGCGGAACAGAAGAAAAAAGAAGCAATGCTGCAGTGATAACAGATGAATTTTTATAGAATCTATAGTATAATCAAGAGGTCGGATGAATATCCGACCTTGATGATAATAAATTAGATATTCCCTGTTTTTAAGAAAAAAGCATATAAGATTCGATATGAAAAATAAATAAGGAAGCAGTTCTAAAATGTATCATTTGTACCGGAGAACATGTGGCTGGATTTTAAGATATGCATATCGTACACTTTGACGAGAATATGTTGATTGGGGATGCAGCAGCGGACCTGGATGCATTTATGGAAATGTATGGTGTGGAAGCAATTTCCAAGGAATATTTGTAATTATTAGGGAAAAGAAAATTGAATTTGCTAAAGGAGGTGGTAAATATGTGGTGGTCTATTGGTGGTGGAATCATAATCTTTGCGTTAGGTATGTTTATCTTCTTAAAGCCGGGCTTAATATGGAAATTAACAGAAAAATGGAAATCTTATTGTGCAGATGAACCATCTGAGTTTTACTTGAAAACAACAAAAATAGGTGGTATTCTATTTGCCTTATTTGGAATTATTATGATTATGCTTCCGGTTATTTTGGAGTAATAAATTCAAGTTTGGAGAATTGAGAAAATCGGAAGTTGTGAACTTAGAATTAGAGGTGTTGAAAATGAAAATAATAATTATATTTATTGATTTACTGATGGCAACTGTTCTCTTTTTTGTTGGAAGATTTTTTATCAAATCAAGGAATACAGAAAGAAGTGTGCTGTTTTTATCAGGAGATTATACTGGATTAAATACAGAGAAAATATGCAGAGTTACTGGAAAACGGATTAAGACATGGGCAATGCTCTTTTGTCTTGGCGGTATAATTGATTTTATCAAGCTGGGCGCAGGAATAATAATAGTTTCCGTTTTTTTTATTATCTTACTTGTATTTCATTTAGTTGATATGACTATAAATCGAGACAAGTACCGGGTATAAATTCAAGTTTGTGATGGTAGATAATATGGAATGGTTTAATGTTTTTGGGCTGATTTTTATTGCAGTCATTATGATACCCAATGTTGTATTTGCGATTAAGTGCAAAGATGGATTTGATAATAAGTGGAACAATAAATATGTTGAGGTCACAGAACAAGTAGGGAGATTGGGTTGTTTCGGATTCATGATAATCAATATTCCGGGAACTTGGTTCGGGTGGTGGTCTGACGAAACATTTGCAGTATATCTGATTGTAGATACCATATTGGTAATGCTTTATTGTGCTATTTGGATTATATGTTTTAAGAAAAACAGCATTTTCAGAGCATTAGCACTTTCTATTATTCCTTCAATGTTGTTCTTATTTAGTGGGATTATGAGTAGGTCAGTGCTATTGATTATTGCATCAGTATTATTTGCACCAAGTCATATTGTGATTTCATATAAAAATGTAAAATGATATTTACAAATTTGAATTTGGAGGGGCAACATGAATTCTTATAAATTACTCTTTGATTGGCAAATTTCTATGCCAGATAACTGGCAAGGCGAATACGATAAAGAGAGTGGTCAGTACATTTTTTATCCTGACAATAGTGATTTGACAATTCGTATAACACCGTTCCACGCAGAAAGGGATGGTATACTTGCACCAAGAGAAGTAATGGAAGATGCTTATATCAGAACAGTGCCAGTATCTGCAAGACAGCGAAATTTAGATTTCTACATTCCAAGCGGATTTGAAGCAAAGATATACGACGATGTATTAACGGAAGATAGCAACACTATTTATGTTGTTTATGTAGGGTATTATTCTGCGGGTGAATTATTGTCTATCAGCATATGGAGTACCAACAGAGATGAAGGTGAACAAGCCTTAAATGTTCTTAATACGATAAGGAAGTAAGCAATCGCCAAATCCCAGTTTCATGTTGCTTTTAATAATTGAATATTGAATGATTTTACATAGCCGTTAAGGAGTAATTTTTGCTCCCTAGCGGCTTATTTTATTTTTCAAAGTAGGAGGTGAGAAAATTGAAAATTAGAAAGGTTGATGACAAACCGATGGTCATTCACACCAAGGAGAAAGCCAAGATTCATGCCCACGAACCGAAGGGAGCCAAGATTAAGGGGAGTAACATCTATACAGTAGAGAGAGGTCCTAAGACAGCTGGTGCAAAGGTAACTGATACGGATAGAAAGAAGTCCTATCGAAAGAGTACCATTCATCAGTCAGAATCGAAGAATAAGGGACTATCAAGATTTAAGCGAAACCTTAAAGAATCCAACACTTCCATCAAGACCAAGAACACGAATCTTCACATTGCAGGAAGAACTGGAGCACTTGCAGCCGGGGCAGTAACAGAGCAGGTAGAAGGTGGGCATGAGGTATCGCAGGCAGCATATCTTGCATATGAAGCAAGCCGCCCTGTTACCGGAACTGCTTCTAAGGGTGCTGCACTTTTCAGGAAAAAGGCGGCAGCCGAGGCAAAGAAGCGTATCAAGAAGGTAGAGGCAGGAAAGAAGCTGGCAAAAAAGACAGCAAAGAAAGCTGCCAAAGATACAGCCAAGACTGTAGCTAAAGAGACGGCAAAAGAAACAGCAAAGACTACTGCTAAGGTTGCAACGAAAACTGCTACAAAGGCAGCTGCTACAGCGGCAGGAACAGCGGTTGCACCGGGAGCAGGCACGGCAATCGGCATGGCAGCCGGATATGCGGCAGGTGCGTCCATAGAGGTCAAGGATGAAAAAATGACCAACCGGAGCAGGAAGATAAAATTCTTTCTGGATAAGATGAAAGCACAGGAGAATCAGACAGACAGCGTGGCAAAGCTGGTAAAGGATCTGATTGTGCGAAAAGCGATTACCTGGGTAAAGGCAGCGGCACCGATTGTTGGATTGGTGCTTTTATTACTTGTTCTTGTAGTTGCCATGATTGCGGTTCCGGTTATAGCGGTGATAGCAATCCTTTACAATTCACCATTTGCTTTATTTCTGCCACCACTTGAATCAGGAGATACCGTGCAGACAGTAACGAGTGCTTATGTGCAGGAGTTTAACCGGGATGTGAACACGAAGGTTAATGAGCATACCGGATATGATCTTGGAGAGCTTGTATATGTGGACTATGAAGGTATGGAAGAAAACCCAAGCAATTACTATGATATCATGGCAGTCTATATGGTCAAGCATGGTGTCGGAGATACTGCAACAGTCATGAATGATACTTCTAAAGGCTGGCTGCAGGCAGTTGTAAATGATATGTGTTCATACACCACAAGCACCGGAACAAAGGATGTGGAAGAAACGGATGCAGACGGCAATGTGACTACTGTCACGAAGTCTGTTCTGTATGTGAATGTAACGCTGAAATCGTACAGGGATATGATTTCGGTCTATGGGTTTAACTCTGATCATGTGGAAATGCTTGAGCAGATCATGAGTCCGGAGTTTATGGGACAGCTTGGATATGCCGGAAGCGGAAGTGGCGGCGGAGGTGGAAGTCCGGGAGTAAGCTCCATGACTGAGGATGAAATCAATGCCATCCTAAACGAAATTACAGACAGCAGGCAGAAAACAGTCTGCTCCTATGCACTTCACAGAGTTGGCTTTCCTTATAGTCAGGATTTAAGAGACAGCGGTAACTATTATGACTGTAGTTCCTTAGCCTATTATTCATGGAAAGATGCAGGCGTGGATATTAGTTACGGCGGTGCAACCACAGCGGCAGCGGAGGCACAGGGACTGGATGAAGCCGGAAAGACAGTCGCCTTTGATGAGTTACAGCCGGGAGACCTTATTTTCTACAGTTTTACAAGCAACGGAAGATATAAGAACATCAGCCATGTGGCAGTATACGTCGGAAATGGCAAGGTGGTAGAGGCGCTTAATGAAAGTCTTGGTGTGGTCTACAGGGATGTGGCAAGCACAGGAAAGATTGTTGTGATAGGAAGGACATAACAGGAAATTTGCAGAGAGGGCATAGTCTCTCTCTGAGACTGGAGGTAAGAATGGATTTAAAAGATATGATACTGGTAACAGAAAACGACAGGGGAACAGAGACAAATATGCTGATGACTCTGGATGATTATAAGAGTTTTATAGCAGTTGATGACATGTCAGAGCTTGCAGACAATTTGTTGCAGCTTGGAAGAACACTTGGTGAAGCAGATAACTTCGCAGAGTATTACAGGACAGCAAATGTAACTGTATCTGCGAGATTCTGTCTGGATGATATTCAGCTGGGGCACTTTCTTCAGGGACTTTATAACGATTCCAAAGAATTTCGGTTTGATAAAGAAGCCAGTTCTTCTGAATGTGTTGCAAAGCTTAAGGAGATTGGAATGACCGATAAGGGCTGGGTGGATGATTTTAACCTGCATTATGAAAGTGTGGACAGATCATTTGAAAGGGGACAGACATTTCATAACTTCAATGACCATGATTACATGGTGCTTGAAGCATTATCACCAAGGAATCTCGTGGTGATGGATATGAAGTCAGGTTCTCTTACAATCGCCCTTGGTGCGACAGAGTATAAGCGTTATCCGAAGGATGAGAAGCCTACAAAGGACAATACCACAATCGGAGTATCGTGGGAGCATGGCATTTATCTCGGTTCCACACTCTCAACCACGAATTTCAAGGCATACAAGAGGGAGTATGGCACACCGGAAAAGATAGAGGATATCTATGATTACAGGGCAAAGCTAAAGCAGAAGTTCTATTTTTATCAGGATATGTCAAAGGATGATGATGTGCCAAAGAAACTGCAGAATGATTTCCTTCACCAGATGTATGAGGATTTCGGAACGATTGAAGAGGACTGTTTTTACGACAGGCTGGAAGATGGAAAGTACGATGAGGGCTTTAAGGAAAGACAGGTAAAGGAAGAAAAGAGCCGGTGATGAGATTTTTACGGGAGGCGATATCATATGGAACAGGAATTTGATGTTGAGATAAAAGAAGTGCTTTCACGAGTACAGAAAGTAAAGGCAGAGTCGCTTGACGATGCCATCAATAAGGCAATGGATATGTATTATGCAGAGCAGATAGTCCTTGGAGCAGAGGACATGAAGGGAGTTGATTTTGCGCCTATCAGCGAAGGTCAGCTCCCTTCTTCATTAAAAGAAAACGGAGGAAAAGCAAGATGAAAAGTGATTCAACAACAGTAATTAAGAACATGGAGTTTTTAGTAAAGGAACTTCATAAGGAGTGGGACAGATCGGGTGCTTCTAAGGCATCCGTTATTATTTCCCTTGAGGAAGTAGATGGTATCAATGATAAGTTAAAAGAGATTATCTATCAGACACAGAAGTCAGTCGATGAGGATGAGCTGACCTTTAAACAGAGCATTGCAAAGTCCAAGGAGTGCTATGTGCTTCTTCGTGTGGTGCGTAAGATTGCAAAGAAAAAGGATAAATGCGAAAAACAGGCAATCGACAATGAATTTGCAATCGAGCTGGATAAGGATGAGTTAAAGCTCTTTAAGGGATTGTTTGCAGAGATGTTTAAGTAGAGGAGGACAAAGGTATGGGCGTTGATATGAAGGTCAAAGCGATATACGATTCTGAAATTGGTAACATCACCAGATCAGAAAAGAACTGGAAGGATGTGTTAAAGGTCGCAGGTCAGTTATACCGCTATGAATTTGACAATATCGTTATGATAACAGCTCAGAGACCTCCGGAAAAAAGCACACTCATGGCAGATTATGATACCTGGAAAAAGGTGGGAAGATATGTAAAGCGTGGTGCGAAAGGCTGCGCTATCTTCCCGTCAAGGGCACTGAATCCACGCATGAGGTATATATTTGATATCAGTGATACCGGAGGGAAGAATGTTAAGCTGACATGGGACCTTGAGGGAGAAAATCTTAAAGATTATGTGGATTTTCTCGTATCAGAAGGTCAGATTGAGCAGTACGATAACAGCAACAGGGAGTCTCTAAAAAATATATTAAAACAGTTTACAGGAACAGATGTTTGGCTTATAATAAAAGAAGAGTTCGGAGACCGAATGACCGAGCTCATGCAGCTATCAGGTAGTGTGATAAAGGAAGAAAGTAAGAAACGCAATGGCTTACAGCAGGAAATGGACATGGAGCAGCTTGTATATGCAAGTGTCATGTATGCTGTAGGGACGAGATGCGGATTTGACTTATCTGTGCAAGAACAGGATTTTAGTCAGATCGTAAATATCAAAGACGAAGAGATCATTTACCGTCTTGGTTCCATTGTATGCGATGTCTCCTGTAGTGTTCTTAGAGAATTTAGTCGTAACTTAAAGGCAATCGAGAGCGAAAGGAGAATTGGATATGTTAGAAGAAATGACTTACAAGGAAGTGGACGGACTGCTTTATCCGCAGATAGAGATGCCGGACGAGACGGAGGATCTCACGAAGCTGGGCAAATACGGAAGGATGGCGATGAACTATCTCAAAGAGAACGAGCCGGCAAGATACAAGACGCTGATGAGATTCGGGAAGATGTACGAGAAGATGTCAGCGGTAGAGGAGGAAGCGAATCAGCTGTACAGCCAGTTAGAGATGCAGTATCTGGCGAAGCACAAGCCACAGGATACGTCATCGACAATGGAGATGTGGAAGATAAGAGAGCAGGCGAAGATGCAGGCAGAGGAAGTGGTACTGAATCAGATAGTGATGCGATTCCACTAGAATCAGATGATACAGAACTGAATAGGGAACTTGATGAAATCAATTCATTGGGTGTTAGTAAGGAAGCCGAATATACACAGGCTTCCTTTTTTTTCGACCAGAACGGGCAGGCAAGCATTGGCACCATTCATACTGAGGACGAAAACAATAATCAGTTTATGCGTCAGTTCGAGCAGGACAGAAAAGCTGCATTAGCAGGTAAATACAATTACCTGAATCCCAAAAAGTCTGCAACAGTACCAGGTGAGTATATCAAACAGGTGCTTATGAGAGGTACAGGTTTTATCGGTGGTAAGGGCAGGGTATGCAAGATTTTTGAAACAGAGATTGATGCAGGAACCAGAGCAAAGCGTATCAAAGCAGAATATGGTCAGGGAGGTGCAGGCTGGCCGGTTGACGGACTGGGACTGCACGGATATGACACATTTCATGGGAACGGACTGCGTTTTCAGTGGCGAGATGAGGATGGAGAGGTTGAAGGATATGTTTCATGGAAAGATATCGAAAAAGAGCTTGGTGTCCTTATTCTTACAGGGGAATACCAGCCTGAGACACCTCGTATTGATGAGCTTGCGATGGACGGACTCCGTGAGGATGATGAGGTCATTTATGCCGAATATCGGGAAGTGGAACCGGAAGAGGCAGAATCAGAGATTGATGATTATGCAATACCGGATGAGCCGGAGAGCTATGCTTCTAACAGAGATTATGTAAGTGCAAAAGGCATGACACCACAGGAAGCTGCTGATGAAGACCGCATGGTAACACAGGCAGAATATGGTGCCGAGATAGAAGCTGAAACAACTGAAAAAGATCCATCAGAGCTTCAGTATATTACACCGATTGATTATGCCAAGCGTATTGATGAGCTTGATGAAGACCTGCGTGATGCGGCGGAGATTCTTGTAACAGATTGCAGCTGCTACACTCCGTTTAGGGCATTCCTTATGGATGTGGTGCAGTCTGATTTTGCATTTATGCCAAATAAACTTGACCTTATCAGGGATATTGCATTAGGGACAGATAATGCAGAAAGAAAGGCATATTCCAACAATAAGTATGGTCTTGTGGAGTACTCAATCAGAAGCGGATATGTGAAGATCAGCTATAAGAACAGGAATGGTGTGCGTAAAGAAGGTGCTCTCGATTGGCGTGAGTTATATGAAATCTTATCTTATATGGTAAAACAGCCATTTTACTGCGGAGAAGACCAGAAGAAGTATTATCAGGAGACAAAGCAGAAGGCTGACAGGGATAAGATGAATCCGGTCTATAAGAGATTCTTTGATATCGAGGATAGTGTAAGAGCCAATCGTCTTGAAACCAGGGAAAGAGCAATAGCGAATGGCTGGGAAACCAAGATTGATGAGAATGGACATGTGGTTTCAGATGATGCAGTATCAGTATCTGTGGATGATATTCAGGCTGATACAGAATCACAGGAAACTGTAGATTTTACACCAAAGCAGGAACCAGTACAGCAAGTAGAAAGTCTTGAAAATGAGAAGAATGTTGCCGGGCAGACGAAACACAATTTCCACTATAACCTCTGGGAAATGGAAAAAGGCGGTGCTAAGACCAGATACCAGTGGAATATGGATGCAATCCGCACTTTAAAGCAGATTGAATCAGAGAACAGGCTTGCCACACCTGAGGAACAGAAAACTCTGTCGAAGTTTGTCGGATGGGGCGGACTGTCACAGGCATTTGATGAGAATAACGCAGGCTGGAGCAAAGAATATGCGGAGCTTAAAAATCTTTTATCTGATGAGGAATACAGTGCGGCAAGGGCAACAGTAAATAACGCTTTTTATACTTCACCAGAGATTGCATCCTGCATGAATCAGGCACTTGTCCAGTTTGGTTTCAGAGGTGGCAATGTATTAGAGCCATCTATGGGTATCGGTAACTTCTTTGGAAGTATGCCGGCACCAATGCAGAGAAGCAAACTGTATGGGGTAGAGCTTGACAGCATTTCAGGAAGAATTGCAAAGCAGCTTTATCAGAATGCCAATATCAGTATCACAGGATTTGAGAATACCACTTATCCGGATAACTTCTTTGATGTGGTTGTCGGAAATGTGCCATTTGGTGATTATAAGGTTTTTGATCCGAAGTACAACAAGTATAACTTCCGTATCCACGATTATTTTCTGGCAAAAGCACTTGACCAGGTAAGACCGGGAGGCATGGTTGCTGTAATTACCACAAAGGGAACACTTGATAAGGCAAATCCTACTATCCGAAAGTATCTGGCTGAAAGAGCAGAGCTTGTGGGAGCAGTAAGACTTCCGAATACTGCATTTAAAGATAATGCAGGAACCGAAGTGACAGCAGATATCCTGTTTTTGCAGAAGAGGGAGAGAAAGATTGATATTGAACCTGACTGGGTACACCTTGGTGTAACTGAGAATGGCATTGCAGTCAACTCTTATTTTGCAGAGCATCCGGAGATGATGCTTGGATCTATGGAATATGATACAAGGATTTACGGACAGGACAGCAGATATACAGTCTGTGTGAATGATGATGAGAACTTCAATATGTATGAAGCACTAAACAAAGCTATCGGTAATATCAAAGCACAGATGACAGATTTTGAGAGAGTGGCAGATGAGGCGGAGCAGACGGAGGAAGTTATCCCTGCAGACCCGGATGTGAGAAACTATACTTACACATTTTTTGAAGGAAAGCTCTATTACAGGGAAAATTCCGAGATGGTAAGAAAAGAAGTATCACAGACTGCCGAGGAGCGAATCAGAAGTCTTGATGAAATCAGACAGATAACAAGAGAACTGATTGATATCCAGATGGATGGCTGCAGTGAGGAGGAGCTTTCTGATAAGCAGAGACTTCTTAATGTGAAATATGATGCCTTTATAAAGCAGTATGGAGCCATTACTTCAAAAGCAAACAGAATAGCTTTCAGGGATGATAGCGATTATCCGCTTCTTTGCAGTCTTGAGGAAGTAAATGAAGACGGGGAGGTGAAAAAAGCGGATATGTTTTATAAGCAGACGATTAAGGCAAAAACTGTCATAGAGAGAGTTGAGACTGCCGTGGAAGCATTAAATATATCCGTCAATGAGTTTGGATATGTAAATCTTGCCTATATGCTTTCTATCTATGAGCCGGATATTACAAATGCAAAGGAAGAACTTGCAGAAAAGTCTGGACAGACAGTGGATGAGATAACTCTAAGTGACGATGCTTTGGCAGAGCTTAGAAGGGCAGTTCTTGTGGAAGAACTGGATGGACTGATTTTCTTAAATCCCGACCGCTACAACGAGAACAATCCCGATATCGGCTGGGAGACAGCAGACGAGTATCTTTCCGGAAATGTGAGAGACAAGCTTCGTGTAGCAAAGGCTATGGCAGCGGATACAGACAATCCACAGGCAGAAAGATTTGCAGGCAATGTGGCAGCACTTGAAAAGGTGCAGCCGGAGTGGATTGAAGCCTCGGATATTGATGTAAAGATTGGCACGACATGGATTGAGCCGCTTGATTATGAGCAGTTTATCTATGAGCTTCTCAATACACCAAGAAGAGCAAGGGCAGTCAGAAGCCAGTATTACAATACAGGCATTCAGGTACACTTAAATAAGATGAGCATGGAATGGTTCATCGAGAATAAAAGCATGGATAAGCATTCAGTGGCAGCTACTAAGACCTATGGTACAAGCCGCATGGATGCTTATTCTATTTTTGAGGATACGCTGAATCTTAAAACTGTAACAGTAAGGGACAGGATTGATGACGGAGATGGCCAATATCATTACGAAGTCAATAAGAATGAGACAATGCTTGCAAGGGAAAAGCAGAACATGATTAAAGAGAAGTTCAAGGAGTGGCTGTTTTCAGAGCCGGAGCGCAGACAGAAGTATGTGGAGTATTACAACGAGACATTTAATAACATCCGTCTGCGTGAGTATGACGGAAGCCACTTACAGTTTCCGGGAATGAATCCGGCGATTGAGCTAAAGCCACACCAGAAGAATGCGGTGGCAAGAATTCTTCTTGGAGGAAATACCCTGCTGGCACACTGTGTCGGTGCCGGAAAGTCCTTTGAGATGATGGCTGCCTGCATGGAACAGAAAAGACTAGGACTTGCCAATAAGACCATCATGGTTGTTCCAAAGCCGCTTATCGGTCAGACTGCATCAGAGTTTTTAAGGCTTTATCCATCAGCCAATATCTTAGTTGCCACAGAGCGTGACTTTGAAAAGAGTCGCAGAAAGCAGTTTGTATCAAGGATTGCGACTGGAGATTATGACTGTATTATCATGTCGCATTCGCAGTTTGAGAAAATTCCTATCTCGGCAGAGAGAAAGGAGAGGATGCTTAATGAGCAGATTGAAGAAATCAGCTATGCGATTGATGAGATGAAGGAGCGTAACGGAGAACGATGGACCGTAAAGCAGATGGAGAGTCAGAAGAAAAAGCTGGAGGAACAGCTGAAATCTCTATCTGATGAGAGCAGGAAGGATGACCTTATTACCTTTGAGGAACTTGGTGTGGATTCAATTATGGTAGACGAAGCACATAATTTTAAGAACCTTGCGATTTTTTCCAAGATGAATAATGTGTCCGGTATCAGCAGCAGTGGAGCGAAAAAGTCAACGGATATGCAGCTTAAATGCCAGTATTTGTCTGAGATAAATGATGGCAGAGGCATTGTGTTTGCAACTGGTACACCGATATCCAATACCATGTGTGAGATGTATGTCATGCAGCTTTACTTGCAGAAAGCGGCACTTGAAGAGATGGGGATTTATCACTTTGATTCATGGGCAGCGAACTTTGGTGAAGTGACAACAGCACTGGAGCTTACTGTAGAGGGAAGTGGATTCCGTTTTAAGAGCAGATTCAATAAGTTTACGAATCTGCCGGAGCTTATGAATATCTTCCGTGAGGTAGCAGATGTGCAGACTGCCGATATGCTGGACCTTGATGTGCCGGCTCTCCGTGGCGGCAAGCCTATTATAGTGGAGTCAGAGCCTGACTGGTATGTAAAACAGGTCATGGAAGACTTTGTTGTGAGGGCAGAGCGTATCAGAGGTGGTGGAGTTGATCCAAGTGTGGACAACTTCCTAAAGATTACCCATGAGGCAAGACTTCTTGGAACAGATGCAAGGCTGATTGATAAGGACGCACCAAATAATCCAGATGGAAAGCTCAATAAGGTAGCGGAGAATGTCTGGAAAGAATATGAGAAAGGAAATGCCAACGGTCATATAGGCTGTCAGCTTATTTTTTCAGATATCGGCACACCGGGACCGGATAAGGACTTTACCATCTACGATTATCTGAAGGAAACACTTATCCAGTATGGTATTCCGGCAGATGAGATAGCATTTATCCATGATGCCAAAACGGATGCACAGAGGGATGCACTTTTTAAGGAAATGAGGACAGGTAAAAAGAAAGTTCTTATCGGTTCAACGGACAAGTGTGGAACAGGTGTCAATGTGCAGACACACCTTGTAGCAATGCATCATGTGGATTGTCCGTGGAAGCCAAGCTCCATTGAACAGAGGGAAGGACGAGGCATCAGGCAGGGCAACGAAAATGAAGAAGTAGCAATCTACAGATATGTCACTAAAGGAACCTTTGATGCATACAACTGGTCGCTCGTTGAAAATAAGCAGCGTTTCATCAGTCAGGTCATGACAAGCAAGGCAGTAAGCCGAAGCTGTGAGGACATCGACGAGGCAACACTTTCCTATGCAGAGATTAAGGCAGTCGCCACAGGCAATCCTCTTATTCGTGAGAAGATGGAGATTGACAATGATGTCCAGAGATTAAAGCTTTTGAAGGCTTCCTATGACAACCAGAGATATGGCTTGCAGGATAACTTTATGATTAAGTACCCAAAGCTGATTAAGACAGCAACTGAAAAGCTTGCCAATGTCCGTGAGGATGTAAAGGCAAGGGATAAAGAGCTGATTGATAATCCGGAATTTGCCATTACCATAGGCAAAGCAACCTATACTGAACGTGTGGATGGTGGAACGATGATGCTTGAAGCAATCAGCAAATGCAAGACCGGAGAGACAACTGCAATCGGTAAATTCCACGGATTTGAGCTGCTTGTGGAAAAGAACTTCCTTGGCATCAATTATATGGTGCTTCGTGGAAAGACTGAGTACAAGGCAGAGCTTTCCACAAGTCCGGTCGGCAGTATGGTAAAGCTGGAAAACCTGTTCAATGGACTCCATGAGAACATTGATTTCTTAGAAAAGAAGATTGAGCAGTACCAGAATGACCTTGAAGCATCAAAGGCAGAGTATGACAAGCCATTTGCATACAGCAAGGAACTGGAAGAAAAGCTGTCAAGGCAGTGTGAACTGAATGCCCAGCTTGACCTTGAGAACGCAAAGGCTGTGGATGCAGACCTGAGCGGACCGGAGGAAGAAAGAGAAGCAGATGACAGGATGAAATCTGCAGCAATTGTAGCAGAGGATAAAGGTGCTTATCCAGCCGACAGAGAGGGCAGAACACGATAGGAGAGTGAATAATATGAGCATAAGAAAAGTGGTCGCAGGACTACTGATTACAGCAGGGATTGCCATTATGGCAGTCCCTTTTTTCTGGCGGGCAACAGGAGAAAAACAGACAGAACAGCTCATAAGTGAATTTGAGCAGACATTGGAGGATGATTACGATGAAGAAACAGATGTGGAGGAAGAGCAAACCTCCATTAGTGAAGAGGATGAAGCCATTCTTAAAGAAGGCGGTGTTATCGGCATCATTGAGATACCGGGGTTAGATATCAGGTATCCGGTAATGGAAGGAACCACAAGTAAAGTGCTTAATGCAGGGATTGGTCATATAGAAGAGACTGCAGGAATCGGTGAGAGTGGCAACTGTGTATTGTGCGGTCACAATGGCAGCAGATATGGCACATTTTTTACACCACTAAGTCAGATATCCATAGGTGATGAAGTGATGATAACCGACAAAAAGGGACAGGAGCATATCTATGAGGTAACAGAGACAGAGGTAGTAAATCCGTATGATAACAGCATCAAGACACAGGGAGATGAAAAAGAATTAACTCTTTTTACCTGTTCCCAGAAAGGAACCATGCGTTTTGTGGTCAGGTGCATTTATAAGGAGGCGGTTATGGATGAATAAGAGATACCGGTTAGCTGAGATAGAAGAGGCAGTATCGGAAATGGAAGAGTTAATTGACATCGAGGATGATATTGCAGAGATTAATGATGACTTTCAGATAGTTGTAAGCGGCTGGTCTGTGTATGTCGAAAGTCTGAATCTGACACTCAGACAGGGGATAGCCTGTGTATGGGATGCAGAGGAAGGATTATTTATGCCTGATTTTGATGTGACTATCGTGTATGAGGGGAACATTGAAACACAGGAGTGGCTCTATTACGAGCAGGACGGAATGGTCGTTACACTTGGCAACTGGCTTAATGGCAGATTGTCTTGTGAACAGATAGAACAGCTTTGGTGTGAGCTTATCATACCGGAGCAAAACAAAGAACAAAAAGAAAGCGAGGAATAGCATATGAAGTATTCAATTAAAGTAAACGAAGTAAGAGCAAAAGAGGGCAGCAATATCAAAGGATTTGCAACAGTGGTATTCGGTGATTCATTTAAGATTACCAATATTGCAATCCTTGAGAATAAGGACAAGGGAGAACTTTTCGTATCAATGCCTAGATACCGCTCCAATGAGCGTGATGAAAGCAATGGCGTGATCTATAAGGATGTGTGCAATCCTATCACAGCAGAGTTTCGAGAGGAACTCTATACTAATATCCTTGATGCCTATGCAAGAATCAAAGAACCGGAGAAAGCGGAGACACAGAAGCAGGACAGAACACAGGAAATGCCTGAGTTTTCCGTAACTGTGACACCTTATGAGAGGGAAGGCAGTAACATCAAAGGACTTGCCCGCATTTACTTTGAAAACAGTTTCATTGTAAATAATATCAATATCGTGCAGGGAAAAGAGAAAATCTTTGTATCAATGCCTTCTTATAAGACAAAGCAGGTGGACGAGCAGGGCAAGCCAATCTATCAGGATGTCTGCTATCCGGTCACAAAGGATTTCAGGGAAAAACTCTATAATGAGATTATCTCGGAATATGAGAAAGCAAAGGATAAGAGCAACGAAAAGGCGAGGGAGAGTGCAGAGAAACATCATGGCAATCCCGATAAAGAAAAGGACAAAGAGGCAACACCCTTTCGATAATTAGTAATCAAGGTACAGGGGCGGCCAAGGCTGCCCCATTTACAGAATGGAGGAAACAGAATGGATATGGAAGCAGGAAAAACACTTACCAATGAGGAGGTTATAAGGGAACTTCTCGAATTATTAAAGAAAAATGCCATGAAAGAGCAGGCAAACGATGTATTTGAGATATGCAGCTATGTGGATGGACTGGAGAAAAAGATTGATTCCATGACGGAAGAACTTACCAATATGCAGAACCAGATCAAAGAAATGCAGGAAGATACACTTGTCAATAATGCTAAAAAGGCATTGTCAGAAGCACAGGAGCGACTTAATACCAGATGTGAGCAGATAAAGTCACAGGTATTAGAAGTGAAAGAACAGGTGAAATTTACTGCAAAAAGTATTGTAGATGAAGCAAAGGTAAAAGGCAGAGCTGCATTATACAGAGTATCAGAGTTCTTAGGAATTAAGAATAAACTTCTTAATATCCGGGAGAATGTAAGAGGTGCAATCAGAACTACGGATAAGGATATAGCTAAAACGGCATTGCTTGGAAAAGGACTTCGTGAGGCAGGACAGACAGCACCCAATGCATTTCGTACTTTTGCAGACAAGCCGGAGGTAGATTATTCACAGAAAGAGCAGAAACATCCCATTACAAAGGCGGTGCTTGCACCTATGAAAGCGGTGAAAAAGATGCTTGTATCAATGGAGCTTCATCTGGATGCATCTATTGACAAGCTGGATAATCTGGCTATGAATGTGCAGATAGATAAGGAAAAGCATACGGAGAATGAGAAAAAGCAGGAACAGACAGAACCGGAGATGGCAGAAGCTAAGCGAGTGGAAGCAGAGATTGTATATTCACCAATGGTCGCTGAGCCACAGGAGTATCAGTATAATGCAGATGCATTTGAGGCAAGAGGTGTGGATGATGTGAAGCAGGAAGCGGCACACAATGATGTATCAAAGGTAAGAGAAGATAAAGCCAGATAGTTTAGAGGACGTGGGAGAGATTCTGCGTCCTTTTTTAGTGCGGATCAATTTGATAGATGTTATAATGTGAAAAGATAAATGCGAAACATGCGCTATACTAGCAAAAGTTATTAATTATATAAAGGTGGGAGAAATTTGGCAAAAAGTAAAAAGACAAAAATACATAAAAAGATAGATGGTCAGCTTTTACAGATGAAATGAATGCGGAGAAATTGGGATTCATAAAAGGAGAACTTTATGAATTAGAAAAAGACAATGTTCGGTATCGACTGCCAAACCAAAAACTCCCGTTCTTAAAGAAAGACTTTCATGTAAAAAACAGTTATGCCGATTTTATGATTGAAGATATAGAGATTAGTATTTCTATTTATGATGGCAAGGATTTTGCTATTGAATTTAATCATTTTAGAAGCATAAAAGGTTGCTTTGATAAAGATAGCAATATCGAGATCATGGAAAATACTTTGAACGAGAAAGAGAACATTTTATATACCGAAAATAATGAGATAATAGAGGATGTGTTGAAGCAGTTATTGGAAATTCATAATAATGTTTATCGGCGTTAGTAAAGTAAAATAATTGAAAAGTTGAGTTAAAAGTCCCGATTATGGGATACTAGATAGTGCATAATGAATCAAAGATAATCTTCAAAAGCATTTATACTTTAAGGAGTGACATAAATATAATGCAATATAAAATTTTAATGGTTGATGATGATAGAGAATTGCTAAAAATGCTGAATCAATACTTTACATTGAAGAATTATACAGTAATGATTGCAGAAAATGGCATAGAAGCAATGGAAAAGATAAGTGCAAACCCTGATATTATTCTATTGGATGTGAATATGCCGGGAATGGATGGGATTGAAGTATGCAGAAGAATCCGAGACAGGGTTTCCTGTCCGATTATCTTTTTGACTGCAAAGGTAGAAGAACAGGATCGGGTAATGGGATTACTGTCTGGCGGAGATGATTATGTTTTGAAACCATTTAGTTTGAAAGAACTCGATGCCAGAATTATTGCCCATTTGAAACGTGAGGAACGCTTACATAGGAAAACAGAACAACGGTTTTATGGGGATTTAGTAATTGACTATGCCGGCAAATGTGTACATATGAAAGAGAAAACTTTAGATCTTACGAAATTAGAGTATGACATTATAGAATTTTTGTCTATGAACCCTGAAATTGTGTTTGATAAAGAACGAATCTATGAAAAGATTGGAGGATATGATGCAGAAGGGGACAGCCGGGTGGTTACAGAGTTGATTCGCAGAATCCGCAAGAAAATGAAAATGTATTCGGAACACGAATATATTGAAACTGTATGGGGGATGGGATATAAATGGGCAAAATAAAAAATCTTTCGTTAAGGAAAACCATTGTTTTGTATATGATAATTAGTTTAATAATTAGTTTTTATCTTTCAGCACTAATTATGCGAATAGCAACCACAGTACAAAACAACATTTGGTGGAAGTATGTAGACCAGGAAGAATATTTTGAAATGGCTGAAGGGGATGGTAGAAGGTATTTGCCAGATGTTCCGAGACCACATTCTTATGAAATGAAAGAATTTGATTATCATGTATCGGAAATATGTGATTTTCTTCAGACATTTACAGTGCTTATCGTATCTGTTGCAGGGAGTATTATAGCGGTATTTCTTTTTTATAAGCATAAATTGAAGTGTCCTATTGAAGAATTAGAACTGGCTTCCCAGCAAGTTGGTCGAAATAATTTAGACTTCCATATCACTTATGAAAATGAAGATGAAATGGGCAGATTGTGCAGAGAGTTTGAACGAATGAGAGGACAACTTGCAGAAAATAATCAACAGTTATGGAAAATGCTTGAGGAAGAAAAGGCTTTGCGGGCTGCCATTGCGCATGATATACGTTCTCCGCTATCTGTGCTTGAGGGGTATCAGGAAATGCTTTCAGAATATCTCCCTAAAAAAGAGATAAATATGGAACAAGCCTTAGAAATGGTAAATGAAAGCAAAAAACAGATTGAACGTATGGATATATTTGTGGAAACAATGCGGAAGATGAGCAGTTTAGATGCAAGGGAGTTGGTGGCAGAAGAAATTACAAGCAAGCAGTTGGAAATAGACATACGGGCAGAGATGAATGTGTTTGAGAAAAAATTTGGAAAACTGTATGAATTAAAATGTTCGGAAACAGCAGAAAAATTTTCAGGAGATAAGGAAGTGATTTTAGAGGTTATAGAAAACCTTTTGTCAAATGCCTTTCGTTATGCCAAGACAAAAGTGGAAATGGAAGTGTTTCTTACCAGTTCTGAATTACAAATCAGAATAAAAGATGATGGAGTGGGATTTACAGTAGACAAGCAAAAGGCAACAGAACTTTTTTATCAGCAAAATGTGAAAGATAGTTTAAAACACTCAGGAATGGGTATGTATATCAGCAGATTGTATTGTGAAAAGCATGGCGGACAGTTGCTTATAGAAAACGAAAAACTGAGTGGAGCTGTAATAACAGCAGTATTTCATCGGATTGCATGAGCAGTCCGATTTTTTTTACGCTGTTGTCTTTTTGTTGTGATTTATATTTTATGATGTCTATAACGAAGGAAAGGAGGCAAACGTATGATTGCAATTATTAGGAGGGAGATAAAAAACTATTTTAAGCGACCATTATTTTGGATTGGTGTTTTGTTGGTCATTTATGGAGTTTTTAGCGATACAAGTCCTTATCTGCATACACGTTATCTTGCAGAAGGGGAGAAAATCGCCAATGATAAGCCAGCTATTTCTGATGAGGGTGAAGTGTATGAAGGGTATATACCGGCAGATCCGAAGAAACACCGGGAATTATGGCATGAACAGTTAAAACAAGCCCTGCTTGAAGATGGAGAAACCGATGCAGAGGTGCAAAAAGTTATCGGAAAAATAGAGAATATGGAATTAGAAGAAGCATATGATTATCTTAACGAAAAATATGAATGGTACGGAGCGAGGTATTTATATGAAGATACCTCTTACTTTAAGGGGACGGCAGAAGAAATCAATTCGTATTTAGATCAGAAAATGGAAAAGAAACCATTTTCATATTATTACGCAAGGAAATTTGCTGATTTTACAGGTCTGTATATGGGATTTTTTGCAACGATAATGTTTTCCGTTTTGTTTTTACAAGATACAAAAAGGCATACTTATGAATTACTCCATACAAAACCAATTAGTGCAGGAAAATATGTGCTTGGAAAAGTAAGCGCTGGATTTCTTACTTGTACATTTGTTTTAGCAGTTTTAAACCTACTGTTTTGGATATTATGTATTCTTTATACAAGAGATAGTGGATTTGAAATACATCTGTCAAATTTTATAATATCTACCATACTTTATATACTGCCAAATATGCTAATGATTGTGAGTATGTATGCTTTGATTGCACTTATATTTAAAAATCCACTTCCGGGAGTGCCACTTCTGATTCTTTATATGGTGTATTCCAATATGGGGGGAAGAAATGCGGAAGGAGTTTACGGATATGTGGGAAGACCTTTCGCAATTATGGTTCGATTTCCCGGACAGTTTTTTGATACGGCACCGCCGCCAATGGCACTTTTAAATCAGAGTTTTCTTATTTTAGCATCTGTAGCAATTATTTTGATTACGATGCAGATTTGGAAGAGGAGGCGGATGTGAATGAAGAAGGAAATGAAGATTATTTTGCCAGTTTATAAGATGGTTTATGCGTTCGCTTTTGTTGTAATTTTGAGTTTGATACGTGGAGTAGTATTTACAAATGAGATAGGGCTTTCCATAGAGGGACCATTTGCAATATTGATCGCTGTTTTTTGTGCAGATACTTATGTTCAGGAAATTACAAGCAACCGTTCCGAAGTTCAGAGGTTGTATCAGATAAAAAAGAGAATTTATTCTATTATACAGAGACTGATGATACAGGGAACTTTTTTGCTGCTGCTCGCTGTTCTTGGATATGGATTGTTTTTTGCGTTTCAGAAACCAGTTACACATCCAGTAACAGAAAGTGAAATACTTCAGTTTATTGCATATTTTGGGGCGATTGTAGTAACCATTTTCTTTTGGGGAATATTGGCTAATACATTGTCTATGCTTTTTCGCAATATGTGGATGGGAATTGGAAGTTGTCTTTTGATATGGGTAGCAACAAATTCATCAGGAGCGGACAAGTTTTTAGGTGCATGGAATGTATTTTCTTATTCTTTTAGAGATATAGAAAATGCTACTGATATTACATGGCTGTATGGAAAAGGCTTGTGTATTTGTATCGGACTGATTTTGTTACTGGCATTGCCGAAGATCGTAAGAAAGAGAGGGTAAATTTATGAGTATTCATATTGAGGATTTAACAGTAAGATTTAAGAATGGTGTCACAGCGATCGACCATGCAGATTTAGATATATCAAATGGGATATTTGGACTATTGGGAGAAAATGGAGCGGGAAAGACAACATTGATGAGGGTTTTAACTACTGTGCTGAAACCCACAAGCGGAATGGTTACATTAGACGGAATTTTGTATAGCGAAGGAAACTATGAAAAAATCCAAAGAAAGATAGGGTATCTGCCACAGGAAATTGAACTATATCCTAATTTGACGGTTCAGGAGTGTTTGGAATATATGGGAGATCTGGCAGGTGTCCCGAAAGCAGAATGTAGAAAGCGGATAGAATATTATTTGAAAAAGACCAGTCTCATAGAACATCGAAAGAAAAAAATGAAACAATTATCAGGCGGTATGAAAAGGCGGGTTGGATTGGTGCAGGCACTTTTGAATGAACCAGAATTTCTAATTGTAGATGAACCGACTACCGGATTAGATCCAGAAGAACGTATTCGTATCCGAAATTTATTAGTAGATTTTTCTGAGAACAGAACAGTTTTGTTTTCAACTCATGTGGTAGAAGATTTAGCTGCGACCTGTAACCAACTTGCAATTATGCACAAAGGCAGTTTTTTATATGCTGGGTCTATGAAGAATTTGACTGAAGAAGCACAGGGAAAAATATGGGTTTGCAAAGTACCAGATGAGGAAAAAGCGAGAGAAGTGGAACGTAAATATCGCATTACATCAAAACAATACGTTGAGGGAGGATTACAATTAAGAGTGATTTCTGAAATACAGCCAGAATTGGAGTGTATGTCAGTTCCGGCAACATTGGAGGATGCATATATTTATTTTACAAACAGATACAATAAGTAATGCATAGAAAAGAAAATTCTAATTGTCCCTTCTGAAAATTTAACTGAATAACCCATAGTATAAACCGCTGCTACATGGAAGAGCCAATAAACCATGCAACAGCGGTTCTTTTATTCGCCGGTATATGCAATTTCTATCTCATAGCCGCCGTTCTCATAGTAGGCGTGGGAAAAATAGTATCTTATTGTTATTTCTGAAATATAAAATTTGAATCATAAAACTTCTTTCCCTCTCAAATCCATTTTTACCAAACCAACTACTAACAATCCAATAAAAATTGCCGTGTCCACAAATAACAGTACAACAACACTTTTTACCACTCCGAAAGTAAAAAGTATGGAGAAGATTTCCACTGACAACACAATAAAACATATATAATTTGTCAAATACTCTGTTATAATTTCTCCATAATAATTGTTCATTTGCAATTTTGCATAGATAAAAGGTTTTAATAAATAACGGATTATGATACATATAACAGGACAAATAAAAATCCAGTTTTTATTAACTAGGGATGTTGCCACTCCTTTACTCCATTGTACTGGAATTTCTGTCGGCAACTTAGAATAAGACAAAGCCCCAATAATCAAGCATAGTGCGGTAATCATAGTCCAGGTAAGCATACTTCCCCATATATACAAAAAGCTGACTGAATCCAGTTTGAAAACAGTTCGATTATCTTTCCAATAGTCATGCAAATCTGTTACATACTGTTCTACCTGTAATTTTTCATAACTAATACTTTCTTCATCCAGCATTTTTTCGCACATGAGTTTCGCCTTATTCAAATCAGTAATCTGATTTTTTAATACTTCCTTTTGCTTCTCAAGCATTTCCTGCAATGTTACTTTTTCGGATATAATACTTCGTATGTCTTCAATAGAAATTCCCAATGTACGTAGATATGCAATCTTCTTTATATTTTCCACATCATTTTCAGAATAATCTCTATAACCATTACTTTCATTTCTCGAAGGCTCAATAAGTTTTTCCTTTTCATAAAAACGGATATTAGAACGGGATAAACCTGTTCGCTCTTCTATGTCTTTTATAGTCATATTATGCCCCCCTTTCGAGCAACTCTATTTTACTTAATAATAAGCTATAAACAAGGTTTACAGTCAAGCATTTATCAAAAAATTATAGTTGTTGATAAGGACATGAAAAGCTGTCCAAAATAGAAGGAGAACCGGATTGCTGCTCCGACTCAATCTTCTACATGGAATACATCTTCCACCAGCATATTAAAGTACTTTGATATCCGCAACATAAATTCGGCAGATGGGGTGCTATCCCCACGTTCTATCCTGCCGACAGTTTTGGTGCTGTATCCGATAGCAGCGGCAAGGTCATCCTGGTAAATGCCACGCTGTTCCCGGATTTCTCTGATATTATTGGTAACCGCCATAAAAATCCCTTCTTTCAGTTCTATAGATATTTTCTTATTGTCATTATGCAAAATAATGTGTCCGATAAAAAGGACTTGCAATTTTATCGGCAATGTCCTGTAATAGCAGAAGCATCAGATTTTCCAAGAACTTTTCCAAATATGTCTAAGCGGTCATTTTCACTAACCTTGATAGGTGCATACTTT
>OGKJ01000128.1_pt1 | contig 29038 bp, 33 predicted proteins | sample 1572461 | NCBI WGS metagenome assembly OGKJ01 (sample SAMEA2582080, study PRJEB24529) | metagenome | biome: Human gut stool | place: China | collected 2011 | reverse complement strand
CTCCGGCATTGCGAAGCAATGACGGAGAGGGTCTTTTTTAAGCTAAGGCTCCTTTTTCCAGCCACTTGCCGCGGGCAAGGCGGAAGAGGAAGAGCAGGCCGCGGATGCAGAGCTCACAGCACATGGAACCCCACACGCCCGCCAGCCCGAACCGGGGCGCAAAGAAGGATGCCAGCGTCAGCCGGATGCCCCACATGCTGACGAGGTTCAGCACAAAGCAGGCAGTGCTGTCGCCCGCGCCCTGCATGGCACCGCTGGCCACAATGCTGGCCCCGAACATCGGTTCGGCAAAGGCTTCGATGCGCAGCACCCGCGCACCCAGCGCGATGACGGCGGCGTCGGCGGTGAAGATGCCCATCAGCGCCGGGGCAAACACCCACAGCCCCATGCCGGACAGCGCCATGATGCCGATGCCGATGCCGGTGCAGAGCCAGGCGAACCGCTTGGCCATGTCCTTCCGGTTGGCACCCACAGCCTGCCCGATGAGGGCGATGGCGGCGTCCTGGATGCCGTAACCGGCCATGTAGCACAGTCCCTCGGCACTGACGCCGAGGCTGTTGGCGGCGATGGCCACCGTGCCCAGCCCCGACACGATGCGCACCAGCACCACCTGCGCCGAGGAGAGGGCTGCGCGCTCTGCGGCCAGCGGGGCACCCACCCGCCAGAGGTTGAGCAGACAGGCGCGGGTGATCTTCCAGGAGCCGGGCTTCCGGATGCAGAGGGGGCCGTCCCGCAGCAGCAGGATGGTCAGCGCCAGCAGCCCGCCGATCACGTTGGAAAGAGCGGTGCCCAGCGCCGCACCCGGAACGCCCAGCCCGGCACCCCAGACGGTGACGCGGGTGCCGAAGAGGGGCAGCGTCCGGGTGGGGTTGATGAGGAAAAAGTTGAACACGACGTCCAGCCCGCAGACGAGAACGCTGATGAGGCCGGGCGTCAGGGCGTCGCCGGTAGCGCGGAGCATGGCGGCGTACATGCCCATGGCCATGGTGAAGGGGAGGGCGGCCGACCAGATGGCAAAGTAGGCGGAAGCGTTGGCCTGCAGCGAGAGGTCAGCGCCCAGCCAGCCGGGCAGAAAGCGGCTGATGCCGATGCCGAACCCTGCCGCCGCCAGACCCAGGATGAGGTTGAAGAGCATGGCCTGCCGCAGCACACCGCGTGCGTCGGCCTGGCGGTCGGCGCCGAGATACTGCGCGATCTGGATGGAAAAGGCAGTGTACAGCCCCACCAGGATGCCGTGGAGCAGCCAGGTGCTGGAACTGACGATGCCGATGGCGGCCGTGGCTTCGGCCCCGATGTGGCCCACCATGGCGGCGTCGATGTATTCCATGGCGGTGACGACCATCTGCTGCAAAATGGAAGGGACGCTCAGCGCCAGCACGACCTGCGCTGTTTCCCGCAAGGGGATGTCCTCCCCCCGGCGCATCCGGGAGGAGAGCTGTTCGAGTGAAAGTGTCATGGCTTCTCCTGTTCGCATAAAAAATGCCCCGCACAGGGGGACAGAGTATACCTATTATATAAGGAAGAATGAAAAATGTCAAACCGGCGTGTTTTGTGCGCAGGAGATTGATTTTTTCAGCCGGGCGTGATACACTTTCCTTACCTATGAGTGAAACAACAGGAGCGGCGCTGTGTGCCGCTCCGGGAAAGAGGAAAATCGTATGCTCCAACTGTTATCGGGCAGTCAGCGCACCGTGGACGCGCTGGGATTTTTGCTGGCTTTTGCGCTGACGGCGCTGATGGATTCGGTCTTCCGGGAGAAGCTCCCCCACGACCATGGCCGCGCATTTGCGGTGAACGGCGAGCTTTCCAAAGGCAAGGCCCGCGGCTCCGGCCTCATCTTCGTGCTCTGCATCGCGCTGGTCACGCTGGCGGTGGTGCCGCTGCGCACCGAGTATATCATCTATACCGTGCTGCTCATTGCCTCCATGCTCTCCGGCTATTTTGACGATGCCTCCGAGGTGGCCTGGAACGAATACAAAAAAGGTCTCATCGACCTCGTCATCGCCATTGTGGCGGGTGTGACCTACCTGAACTTCAACAGCACCACCGTGAACTTTTTGCAGTGGAGCTTTGCCATCCCGTATCCGCTCTACCTCGTGCTCATCGTCGTCCTCATCTGGGCCAGCATCAACGTCGTCAACTGCACCGACGGTGTGGACGGCCTGTCGGCCAGCCTGGCGGTGGTCAGCATCGGCACTTTCCTGCTGGCTTACGGCGAGGAACTGGGGGACTACAGCACCGCCGCCATCGTCTTCATCGGCGCACTGCTGGCCTACCTGTGGATGAATGCCAAGCCCTCCACCCTGCTGATGGGTGACGCGGGCAGCCGCGCCATGGGCTTCTTTCTCGCGGTGCTGGCGCTCAAGAGCGGCCACCCGTTCTCCTTCCTGCTGGCAGCGCTGGTCTTCATCGTGGACGGCAGCCTGGGCATCCTGAAGATCAGCTTCAAGCGATTTTTACACATCAGCATCCTCAAACACACCCTGACCCCGCTGCATGACCATGTGCGCAAGCGGATGGGCTGGAGCGATGAGCAGGTGGTGGCCCGCTGGCTCATCCTGCAGGCGGTGGCTTCGGCCTGGCTTCTGCTGCTGACCCGGTAATCGACAAAAATAAAGGTCTGGCTTTGTGCAACTTTACAAAATACGGAAATCTGCGCGGAAAAAGTTGTTGCAATTTTCAGATTGAAAGCGAACGGAAAAAACGCTATACTTTAAGCATCGAAAGCAAAGGCGCTTGGTGAACACTCACCGAGCGCCTTTTTTTCGTACCCTGCAAAGGCAAGGAGGCTTTTGAGGGAGATGAAGTAGGGAAAGGCGGAATCTTCTGTGATCAAACTGGAACATGTGGATAAACAGTCATCTCCCAGTTTCCTCCTGTTTGCAATTCTGAAAAACAGAACACGCCCGGTCAGGCTGAGACAGCCGCCGGGCGTGTTCTGTTTCTTTTTATAGCAATCCCATTTGAAAAGCACATTGGATCGCGTTCGGAAGAGCATCCAGCGTTCATGCCTTGAATTTACGCAGGAAAAGCACCTCTCCGCTGCATGAAATCATTGAGATACCGCTGCTTTATCCTCTGGCCACGATCTTCTGAGCGCCGCATAGGAAATAAGGAAGTTTGCAAGCCAACCTGCCGGGACTGCAAGCCAAACAAAAGCAATGCCAAAACGCGGTGCACAAATCAAAGCAACCGACAAGCGGATTGCAAGGTTTACCATATTTGCAATAAGAAACGGCCGCATGATCCCAAGTCCGCGAAGAACGCCATCCGTTGCCATCTTGATGCCCATGAAGATGAAAAAGTAACCAAGCCATCTCATATAATCACCGGACACCTGATAGGCCAACGCGGTTCCGTCTTTTCCCAAGAACAACGAGGAAATCTGTGTGTGCAGTGTTTCAATGACCACGAAAGCAAGAACTGCAAAGCATAGATCCAACACCAGTGCAGCATGATAACCTTTTTTGATACGCTCAATTTTCTTTGCGCCAAGATTCTGGGATACAAACGGCGAAACTGCATTGCCGATGGATACGAAGATCAGCGAAAAAACATTTTCTACCCGCATCGTTGCCGCATACCCGGCAAGTGCCTGTGTGCCGAAGGGATTTACCACTGCCTGCACGATCATCATACCGATAGACACTGTGGACTGCTGCAAAACCGATGGTACCGCAATGCGAAGCATGGAATACAGCTCCTGCCGGTCGAACCTGCGAAAGGAGCTCTTGTATTGCCGCATCCGAGACAGAAAGATCAAAAACGAAAACACGGCAGAAATCCCTTGTGCAATCAAGGTCGCAAGGGCTGCACCAAACACCCCCAGACCAAGACCAGCCACCATCCAGAGATCCATAAAAATATTCAGGATCGATGAGAATATCAGCAGTCCCAACGGAATTTTGGATTCACCGATGGAAGTGAACATGGTGGAAAGAATGTTGTACATGAATAGAAACGGGAAACCCACAAAGTAGACGCGCAGATACAATACGGCTTCTTCCAATATATCGGCAGGGGTCTGTAATCCGCTCATCATGAAATGGGAAAAGCAAAAGCCAAAGACACCAAGGACAACGCTTAAGATCAAAAAGCTGATCAGGGACGTTGACACAATGGTTTTCATTCTACCATAATTTCTTGCACCAAAATAGCGGCTTACAAGCACACCTGCGCCCACACCAGCGCCAAGCGCCACACAAATAAAAACATTGGTCAGTGCAGCACAAGCACCAACAGCCGCAAGTGCCGAGGAACCAACAAATTGACCAACTATTATGGAATCGGCCATATTGTATACTTGTTGAAAAAAGCTGCCAAGGATCATCGGCATCGCAAAAACAGTCAGCGCTTTCAGGGGTGGATCTGTGATCAAATATTCATCTTTCGACATGATTACATTCCTTCAAAAAATCGTTTATCGCAAATTTTATCGCAAGTCAAGAAATGAGTGCAACATTCAAACGGCATCTTTGCGATATGCAGTTTGCGGATGTTGCTTGTGCATTAAAAACGCAAACTGCTATAAAAAGTTGAATTGCTATCGTTTGTCACAGCGTTTTTTCTGCGGCATCCACCACATGGCCGACCAGCACGGAGGTGGTCACGGTGCCCACGCCGCCGGGTACCGGGGTGATGGCCTCGACGAGGGGTTCTGCCTCGTCAAAGCGGACGTCGCCGCAGAGCTTGCCCTCTGCGTTGACATGGATGCCCACATCGACCACGACCTGGCCTTCGCGCAGGCAGTCGCTGCCGATGAAGCCCTGCCGCCCCATGGCAACGACCACGATGTCGGCCTCTTTGCAGAGGGCGGGCAGGTCCTGGGTGCGGGAATTGCAGAGCGTCACCGTGGCGTTTTCCCGGTCCAGCATCATGGCGGCGGGCTTGCCGACCACGAGGCTGCGGCCCACGACCACGGCCCGTCGGCCGGAGAGCGGCACCTGATAATACTTCAGGATCTCCAGACAGGCCTGCGCGGTGCAGGGCGGGTAGCCGATGGCGGTGTTGGTGAACACACCGGCCAGCGAACCGTCCGTGATGCCGTCGATGTCCTTTTCCGGGGCCAGCGCTGCGCGGACGGCGCGGTCATCGAACTGCTTGGGCAGAGGGCGGAAGAGCAGACAGCCGTGGATGGACGGGTCTGCGTTGATCTTCCGGATGACCTCCAGAAGCGCATCCTGTGCAGCATCTTCGGGCAGAAGGAACTGCTTTACGGCGACGCCCACCTTACCGCAGCGGGTCAGGACGCCTTTTTCGTAGGAAAGGTCGTCCGGGCGGGCACCCACGCGCACCACGGCCAGCGTGGGCACGACGCCCTTTTCCTGCATTGCAGCACAGCGGGCGGCGTTTGCTTCGTTCATGGCGGCCACAACGGGCGCGCCCTTCAAAATCGTTGCCATCAGAATTACCCCCTCAATGAATGTGTGAGTTTCTCGTGGATCTGGTCGGCCTGCGGCACAAACTCCGCCAGCATGGCGTCGGACTGTGCATTCAGGGCGGCGGCGTGGGCTTTGTCGGCCATCAGCCGGGTGTTGATGGAGACATTGAGCCCGGCGGCCTGCAGGGCGGCCTTGCAGAACAGTGCGGCGCACCCGGCATCCGATACGGCCATCACACTGCCTTTTTCGGCGTATTCCGCCGCCAGCGTGATGCCCTCACAGCAGGCGGACATGATCTCCAGCGGCACAGCACAAGCCCCTTCCAGCGCGGCCTCCAGCACAGCGGCTTTGTGGGCCTGCTGCTCCGGGGTCTCTTTGGGCAGCTTGTAGGCTGCGGCCAGCGGTGTAAAGGCGTCGGCGTCGGCCTGTACCAGCCCTTCCAGCCGCTTGCGGAGGGCGGCGGCCCGGCGGTTCAGGATGAGGATGTCCGCCTCCACGGCGGCATATTTTTTCTTGCCGACGGTCAGGCTGCCGACCATGTTGCCAAGGGCGGCACCGGCGGCACCCACCAGAGCTGCGGCCCCGCCGCCGCCCGGTGCCGGGGCACTGCCGGCAAGGTCTTCTAAAAACGCCTCACAGCTCAAATTCATCAGTTCCACGATAGATCCCCTCCTCTGTTGCAAATCCGTCCAGCCGCTGGTCGTGCGCGTCCACAGCGGCCTGTTCCACCCGCTGCGCCTCGAAGGCGGTGCCGAGAAGTACAGCGTTCCGGCAGCGGGGCAGGTAGCGGTCATAGTAGCCTTTTCCCATCCCGACGCGGCGGCAGGCGGCATCAAAGGCCGTGCAGGCCCCCAGCACCAGGTCAAGCGCTTCGGGCGGGAGCAGCTGCGCCCGTTCCGGGATGGGGGTCCGGATGCCGTATGCACCTACCTCCCAGCCGTCCGGGCCGGGCACAGCGGCCGTCAGGGTGAAGCCCGCGCCGCAGATGGGGTAGGCGACGGTCTTGCCCTGCCGCACCGCCTCCGCCAGCAGAGCGGACAGGTCTGCCTCCCCGCCGAAGGCGGCATAGGCAAGGAGCGTCCGGGCGTTCTGGAAGCAGTGCAGTGCTGCGATGCGGCGGCACAGCGCGGCGTCTGCGGCAGAACGTTCGGCGGCGGAAAGCGCCCGCCGAGCAGCGATGCCCGCTTTGCGCTGGGCTGCTTTTTGCAGGGAATGATCCATCTGCGGTTTCCTCCCTCGTTTTCGCCGGAGTTTGTGTGGGTCGATTCTGAAAAACTGCACAAACGCGGGAACGGATTTTTATACAGATATAATAAACGCTGGCCGCAAAAAAAGCAAGGGTTTAGGCGAAAATATGGTTGCGCATCGGGGCTGATTTTGTTATCATAAAGAGGAGGGGAGCAAGGCTCACTTCGGAGCCACTCTGCCCGGAACGATCTGTCAGAGAGGGGTAGTAAAAATGTACGATGAAATGATGGACACCATCGGTCTGGTGGGCAAGGCTGACCCGGAGCTGGCTGCGGCGATGGGTCGCGAGCTGACCCGCCAGCGGGAGAACATCGAGCTGATCGCCAGCGAGAACATCGTTTCGCCTGCCGTGATGGCTGCGATGGGCACGGTACTGACCAACAAGTATGCCGAGGGTCTGCCGGGCAAGCGTTATTACGGCGGCTGTGCCTATGTGGATGAGGTCGAGAACATTGCCATCCAGCGCGCCTGCAAGCTGTTCGGGGCCAAGTATGCCAACGTGCAGCCGCACTCCGGCGCACAGGCCAACCTGGCCGTCTACTTTGCACTGCTGGACGTTGGCGATACCGTCATGGGCATGGACCTGTCGCAGGGCGGCCACCTGACCCACGGCTCGCCGGTGAACATGTCCGGCAAGAACTACCACTTCGTTTCCTACGGCGTCAACGAGGACGGCGTCATCGACTATGCGGCGCTGGAAAAGCAGGTCAAAACGGTGCGCCCGAAGCTCATCGTGGCGGGCGCGTCGGCTTACCCCCGCGCCATCGACTTTGAAAAGCTGGCCGAGATCGCCCACGGCTATGGCGCTTACCTGATGGTCGATATGGCCCACATCGCCGGTCTGGTGGCGGGCGGCTATCACCAGAGCCCGGTGCCCTATGCAGACGTTGTGACCACCACGACCCACAAGACCCTGCGCGGCCCGCGCGGCGGCCTGATCCTGACCAACAACGCGGTGCTGGCCAAGCGGATCAATTCCGCCGTCTTCCCCGGCACCCAGGGCGGCCCGCTGGAGCATGTCATCGCGGCAAAGGCCGTCTGCTTCGGGGAGGCACTGAAGCCGGAATTCAAAGAATATGCGCGCAAGATCGTGGAGAATGCACAGGCCATGGCGGCTGAGCTGCAGGCCCGCGGCGTGAAGCTGGTGTCCGGCGGCACCGACAACCACCTGATGCTCCTCGACCTGCGGGAGGAGGAGTGCACCGGCAAGGAGCTGGAAGCCCGCCTCGACAGTGTGCACATCACGGCCAACAAGAACACCGTGCCCGGCGAGACCCGCAGCCCCTTCGTGACCTCCGGCGTCCGTCTGGGCACCCCTGCCGTCACGACGCGCGGCATGGGCCCGGCAGAGATGAAGATCATCGCCGACTGCATTGCCGACTGCATCTGGCACTATGACGAGAAGCGGGACGACATCTCCGCCCGCGTTCTGGCGCTCACCAAGGCGTTCCCCCTGTACGAATAAGAACGGTCAAATTTCCGGCACCTGCTGCACATCCTGCGGCGGGTGCTTTTTTACACTTGACAAAAGGCGCACAGGCGTGTCATACGGATACGCGTGGTTGGATATTGCAAACCAAAAAGGATGCTGTGGCAGGCGCGGGGGAAGAATGAACCGTGGGCGGCTTGTATCTTTTGCGGAAATCGGCTATAATGGGGCGGCAAAAGGATGAAAAAAGGAGACAACACCATGTGGATCTATCTGCTGCGCCATGGCAGAACGGAATACAACGCCCAGAAACGGTATCAGGGCCAGCGGGACATCCCGCTTTCGCCCGAAAGCGCGGCCCAGCTGCGGCGGGCGGACTTTTCCCCGGAGGTCGTCTACGTGACGCCGCTGCAGCGCACGTCGCAGACGGCAAAGATCCTCTTTCCGGACGCAAAACTGGTGCCGGTGGAGGGGCTGAAGGAGATGAACTTCGGCCGGTTCGAGGGGCAGAAGTTCGTCCGTGTGGAGCAGGACCCGGAGTATCTGGAGTGGGTCCGGCAGAACGAAGTCAGCGCTCACCCGGACGGGGAGAGGAAGAGCGATTTCTGTGACCGCGTCTGCGCGGCGTTTGCCGCTCTGGTGGACAAGGCACTTGCTAACGGCGAGGAGCGGCTGGTCATCGTGGCGCACGGCGGCACCCAGATGGCCGCAATGGAGCGGTTCGCGGTGCCGCACAAGACCTTCCACGCATGGTGTGGCCCCAATGCGGGCGGCTATGTGCTGGACGCCTGCGACTGGAAGGCGGAACACATCCTGCATGTGGTAAAAACCGTCCAGTACACGGAGGAAAACGCATGATGGAGCGCGGATTGCTGCATCTCTATTGGGGCGATGGAAAGGGCAAGACCACAGCCGCCATGGGCCTCGCGCTGCGCGCATTGGGCAGCGGAAAGCGTGTGGTCATCGTGCAGTTCCTGAAGGGCGGCAAAAGCGGCGAGATCCCGCTGCTGGAGCAGCTGGGGGCCAGAGTCTACCGCGGCAAGGCCGGGCAGAAGTTCGTCTTCCAGATGAACGACGCCGAAAAGGCGGCTACGCGGGCGCTGCAAAATGAGAACCTCCGGGCTGCTATGGCCCAGCCGGCCGATCTGCTTCTTCTGGACGAGGCCGGTTCCGCATGGGAACTGGATATGGTGGACAAAGAGCTGCTGCAGTCGGCGGTTCTGCACCGGCCGGATGGGCAGGAATGCGTTCTGACGGCACACGCTGCGCCGCAGTGGATGCTGGATGCGGCGGATTACAGCACCGAGATGAAGTGCTGCCGCCACCCCTACCAGAAGGGCATCGCCGCCCGGCAGGGGATCGAATATTGAAAAAGTGCCCCGCTCTCTGGAAAACCAGAGGGCGGGGCACTTTTGTCATACGGTGGCCAGCACCGCCAGGATGCTCTGCCAGTGGGGGTTCTGCGCGGCAGGGGCGGCGCGGCGCGGGGCCGGGCGCTGGGCCGGAGAACGGACGGCGTCCGCCGGGCGGGTGAAGGGCGAGCAAAGCTCCACCTGCCACTGCGCGGCCAGCTCCATGGCCTGCGGGCAGTTTTGCAGGGTGCGGCGCTCGCTCCCGGCCAGAAAATCACCCAGCCAGCAGAGCAGCGCGGCGAGAGGCAGGCAGTCAGCAGCCTGTGTGCTCCAATAGCACCAGTGCCCGCCGCGGCCCACAAAGCTGTCCACGGTGATGAGCGCCCCTTCGCGGGCCGACTGCGGCAGGGAAGGGCAGGAGGTGTCCGAAAGACGCCGGAGCTGGTTCACGAGAAATTCCGTGCGGGCCGGGTCAAAGGCATCGTCCCGGATGCAGGCGGAAAAGTCCGCTGCGTCCAGCAGGGCGTCCGCTTTGGTGGGGAAACGGCCGGTCATTTCGCCGGATGCGTTGTGGCACAACTGCCAGCCCTTGCGGAACAACTGGAAGTTGAGGTTGCGGCGGCCCATGGTGGAATAGAAGACCCGTGCGCGGCCGGATGCGTTCCGGCGCAGCTCGATGTAAGCATCCGCGCCGCCAAGGTCCTGCACCTTTACGCTCAAAATCAACGAGAAATCGCGCTTCTGTGCGGACATGACCTGGTGCATCTGCTCAAAGTAACGATTGGCATCCATAGCGGGTCTCCTTCCTCGTACAACCATTGATTCGTTCTTTTCTGGCTGTATTATAGCATAAGTTGTCACGAATTACAACTAAAAGTTTGAAGATTGCAAAAATATTTTTGCACATTGGGGGAAAAGACAAACACTATGGTTGTAACCAAAAGACCGGGGCCGCAAACATGCAGTCCCGGTCTTTTGGTGCGAGGAGTCAATCGCCCAGCTCGCGGATCTCGTTCTGGATGAGCTGCCCGGCCGCGCGGGCCAGCTGGTCCATGCCGCGGATGCGGGCCAGATCTTTGCCATAGATGCGCTCGGCATCAGGGATGGAACGGTCTTCGCCCATGAAGACAGCGGAGACCCGCAGCCCCTTGCGGCGAAGGGTGCGCACCTCGGCAGCGGCATCGTCCACACCGAAAGCTCCGCCGTAGTCGTGCCCCAGCGGGTTCTCCGAAGAGGGCGGCACACGGCGGCTGTCGTTGGGGGAGGCGTCCGTCAGCAGGATGAGCAGATGACGCGGCGCGGGGCCGGGCGCAAAGTCCAACAGATCGCCCGCAGCCCGCAGGGCCAGGCCGTCGCGGTTCCAGCCGGAGGCGAAATACTGGTGGATGTTTTGTAGGTTCTTGTCCGAAAAGCCTTTGAGCACCCGCAGGACCGTATAGCCTCGCAGGCTGGAAAAGCAGCTGACCCGCACAGGGATGCCGCAGGCGGTCAGGCTCTCGGCAAGGATGACGCCCTGCGCCGCGATGACCTCTTGACAGTGCAGGCGGGAGGCCGACGCATCCAGCAGCAGGTCTACGGTGAAGGCGGGCTGGTTCTCCTCCTCAGCGCAGCGGAAGACGCGGGCGTCGTCCAGCACAGGGGCCCGCCAGACCCGCACGGGGTCCAGACTGCCGCTGCGAGCCACCCGCGCATGGGGCTGCTGGTGCACGAGGATGCAGTTGCGGATCTGTTCGGTCAGCCGCAGCACGACGCTGCGGTGCAGCTCCCGGTTCTTGGCGTAGTAGGCGCGGTTCCGGTCGGCCTGCAGCTGCGCCTGTTCGGCCAGATGCTTTGCCTCCGGGGTGGGGGCCTGTTCGGGGCTGGGGACACCGGCGGCGAACCAGAGATGGCACCCCAGATGATCGCCGGTGCAAAGCTCCTGCTCGGCCTTGCGCAGCCGTTCCGGCGGGTAGAGGGAGCGCCCGAAACAGCTCTCGATGTAGGCGCGGTCTTCGGCGGCGTTCTGCCGGAGGGTGATGCGGGCCAGCCGCTTGTCCACCGTCAGCCCGCCGCTGCCTGCGGCATCCACCGCGCTGGAGTGCTCGACCATGACGCGGTCGGTCTTGATCATCTGGGTGGGGAGCGTTTTGGTGGCAAGCGAAGCCAGAAGCCCTTCGAGATGCAGGTGGAGCGCGGCCTTTTTGTGTACGGTGCCGTCAAACAGCTTCGCGCGGGCAAAGAGGGCCAGCAGGGCCGGTTTCAGCGCAGCCGGTTCCGGCGGCGTCTGCGGGGCCAGCGCGGCGGCAAGGTCGGCTTCGTAAGGGGTCATCACCGGCGGGCGGCGGCCCTGCACGGTGCGCCAGCGGTCTGCCTGCATGGTGTAGACGAGCTGGTTTTTGGCCATCCACTCCTGCCGGGAGAGCTTGTACTGGATGCCGAAAAAGTAGTCCGCATGGGCGCGGCGCAGCTCGGCCAGCACCGGGCGGCGGGGCAGCTCCAGCGCATAGGCTGCGCTTTCGAGGTAGAGCCAGGTCAGGTCGTCGAGTTCGGCCTCCCGGATGTCGCCATCCCAAAGCCCGAACAGGCTCCGGATGAGATCGTCGCCGTAATATTTGTGCACCAGGCCCACGATGCAGTTCATGTAAAAATCGATCGTGCCGTCGGTGTTGTGTGCAAGGAACAGCGGCTCAAACCCATAGGCACCGGCTGCCGCCCAGACCTGATTGGCTGCGCGCCGCTGTTCGGCGGTGTAGCTCTGCGCTTCCATCAGCGGAACAGCTTTGCGGCAGTGAGCTGCGCCGGGATGCGGGCGGCGATGACGTCCCGGATCAGCCCCTGCTCGTAGGAATCAAAGGCTTTGTTGGTGATGCCCATATCCAGCGCGGCCCCGGCCGGGACGCCCCGGCGGATCAGCCGCAGCGCATCCAGCATCCCGCGCAGATCGAGCGCCTTGGTGGAGATCTCCGCGCTGTCGCACTTTTTTTGCAGGTCGAGGAAGAGCAGGGCGAACTGGTGGACATAGTTTGCTTGCAGGTCGGGGAACTGGGCACGGAGCAGCTTTTCGAGGTTGTCCTGTGTGATGGTGGGCATCTGGATAACCACAAAGCGGGACGTCAGCGCCTCGTTCAGCTCACGGGTGCCCGCATAACCGTAGTTCATTGTGGCGATGAAGCGGGTCTCCTCGGCCAGCGGGATACGCTCATAGCCGGGCACGTCGATGGCGCGGCGGAAGTCCAGCACGGCGTGGAGGACGGCCAGCGCCTCGTTTTTGGCCATGTTGATCTCGTCCAGCACGCCAAACCCGCCGCACTGGGCGCAGCGGTAGACCGGGCCGGGCCGGAACTTGACCGCGCCGCCCTCAAACGTATCCATGCCGATGAGGGAGGCAGCGTCCATGTTCACATGGAACGAGATGTCCCACGCAGGGCGGCCGAAGGCGGCGGAGAGGTTCTCGGCCAGCACGTTTTTGCCGGTGGCCTTGCCGCCTGCCAGCAGCAGGTTCTCGCCGCAGAGCAGCGCGGCCAGAGCCTGCTCCCAGACGTCCTTACCATAATAGGTAAAAGCCGACACCGGGATGCGGGGGCGCAGCGCCTCGGCCAGCGGGTGGGCTGCGCGGTATTCTTCCACAGCGGCGAGCAGCGCAGGATCGACGCCCTCCTGCCGCAGGGTCTCAAGCAGATCAGACATGAACGACACCTTCTTCGTGGGTTGGCAGTGCCAAACCGATTTTTCAGCCTTATCATAGCACAACCGCCGCCGTTTGTGTAGGGGCAGGCGGCTGGGAGCCGGCAAAAATTCGCAAAGAAATTGCGGGGCCGATGAAATGGTGTTAAAATAGAGAAAAACGGAAGGGGACAACTGCCATGAGACACGAACACCGCCGCTGGAAGGTCTGCTTTGGGAAAAATTTCTGGGGAACACAGGAGGGAAACGACCCCGGCGAGGAACTGCGCGTAGACCGCGAATTTGAATGGCATGGATACAAGTGGCGCATTCCGGCGGTCTACCGGTGCCGACAGGGATTGGTCGTGGACTTTGCGATGGAGGTGCCGCAGGAAGAACTGCGGGCCTATATGGAAAAATGGGGCCTGACCGAAGACGGCGAATGCAGCCGCACCCTGACCAGAGCCGAGGAACAGCAGATGGAACAGGAAAATCCGTTGAATGTGGGGTTCTGCGCGGAGCTGGAACTGAATGGGATGCGGCTGCATTCCAGAGATGGCTGCGGGGTGGGTTATCTTCCGGGAGAGATGGCCGGCGATGATACAGTCGCAGCGTTCCTGCGGCATTATGGGCTGGATGAAACGACGGTCTGGAAGTTCTGGCGGGAAAGCTACCCTTGGGCGACCCGGAGCCGGAAGAGCTGCCCGAAGCGCTTCCGTGTCCTGGAGGTGCGGCTGGAAGCGGAACTGGAACAACACCCGGCCGAACGGTTTAGGACCCCTGCGGTGGGCGGGTCGGTGACGCTGCACGAACCGGGAAACGCACAGACCTATCAGCTGACTGCATTGGATGTCCGGTCGGAAACGCTGGAACTTCCGGACTGTGATGGCTGGGAGTGGCCCAACCGCTTCTGTATGATGACCTACCGCCTGACCCCGGCTGCCGAAAATTTCTTCCTCTCCGACTGCGCTGAGGGGGACCACCCGCGCCGCCGACCCCGGAATCTGCCGCCCGAACGGGCAGCGTTGGAAAAGAAGTATGGACTGGAACCGCAGGGGGAAGGGGATGCGGCCATCGCTGTCATTGGCGGGGCCGACGGCCCGACGGCGGTGTTCTGCACGGTGCGCGGGAGTGCAGATGAGGCAGAAGGTGTGGCTGCGGCGTGTTCCTCCTGCTATTTTGAACCGGTGGAGCCGGAACACATCACCTGGCAGGCGGCATTCTGCCGAAGACCCTGCGCTGGTGCCGTGGTTTCCCTGCTCGCAGCGCCCTGATGCCGCAGCACGGTGCGGGGGCTGCGGTTTCGGAAAACATGAAAATGCGAAAATTGCGCAGTTCCGATTGACAAAATGCTGTGTTTATCGTATAACCTATATAGAGAAAGTCTGCCCGGCACCGGCAAGACTGGAAAGTGAGGCAGCAACGATGAAGCAATTCCTGAAGCGGCTGATGCTCGGTGTGGTGACGCTGGCAATGTTCTGCTGCGTGACGCCGCTGGCATTTGCGGACAACCCCAACTATTACACCATCTATCTGGAGCGGCAGGGCGGCATCGGCACCCCGGAGTACGTCTTCGTCTACCGCATCAAAACTTTGGACGGCACGGAGGTCTACCGGACTTCCAGACTGCCCACCCCCACCATGGAAGGCTACCTCTTCGATGGCTGGTATACGGATCTTGTGGGCGGCGATAAGATCAAGCCGGCGGAGTACGAGTTCCAGGAAGATGGGCAGACCCTGTATGCCCACTGGACGCCTGTGTCGGGCGAGTCCACCGCAAAGCCGGAGCCGGAGGCAACCGAACAGCCTGCCAGCACCTTCCGGCTGGAGGACCACCTGGGCGAGATCCTGATCGTCGGAACGACGGTCCTGGTCGTGACACTGGTTGCGATGCACGGCTGAGTCGGCCTGCATTGCTGAAACACAAAAACGAATCGAATGTTTGAAAGAGAGGAATCCCTGTTATGAACGAAATCAAGATGCCCGCTGCTTTTGCCGCGATCGACGAGAACGAGATGGTCTACCTGAACGGTGGCTCGATCACCGATACCGGGGCCTGGAAGATCTTCCTGAACGTTGGCACCCTGTTCAACTACGTCGCCCGCATCTTCTCTGCCGGCAGCTCCATCGTCAACAACGTCAATGTCATCGTGACCACCATCCAGACCCTGAACAAATTCAAGCTGACCGGCACGAACTAAGAACGCCCCCCAAAAAAGAGCAGGACCTGCAGAGAGCTGTTTCCCTGCACCACAGGCGGACAGGCGCGGTATGCGCTGTGTCCGGACGGACAAATGACCGGCTCCCTTGCAAAATGTACTCGCTTTCCCACCGGAAGGCGAGTATTTTTGTGTTATCCACACCGAGAGGAGGACGACACATGGGGGAAGGCGTTCGGGCAGCATTCGGGCTGGCCGGTGGACTGGCGCTGTTTTTGTTTGGGATGGAGAACATGAGCCGGGCGTTGCAGCAGGCGGCAGGGGAGCGGATGCGGGGATTCCTGCGCCGCGTCACCCGCACACCGCTCACCGGGGCGCTGGCGGGGCTTCTGGTCACAGCGGTGCTGCAAAGCAGCTCGGCCACCACGGTGATGGTCATCGGGTTCGTCAGCGCCGGGCTGATGGAGCTGCCGCAGGCCGTGGCTGTGGTGTTCGGGGCCAATGTGGGCACCACCATGACGGCCCAGCTGGTGGCGTTCCGGCTGGCGGACTGGGTGTTCCCCATCCTGTTTGCGGGGGTGCTGGTCTGGCTGCTGGCCCGGCGGGAGCGGACGCGGCAGCTGGGGCTGGCGGTGTTTTCGTTCGGCCTGCTGTTCGACGGCATCGAAGTTTTGTCCGGCGCGATGGCTCCGCTGGCCGAACACCCGGTCTTCCTCCGCTGGATGACGCAGGTGCGGCATACGCCGCTGCTGGGGCTGCTGCTGGGCACCGGGATGACGCTGGTGGTGCAGAGCAGCTCGGCCACCATCGCGGTGCTGCAGCGGGCCGCGCAGCAGGCCGGGCCGGACGGTATCCACAGTGTGCTGGGGCTGGCCGGTGCCCTGCCCATTTTGCTGGGGGACAACATCGGCACGACCATCACGGCGGTGCTGGCGGCGGTGGGTCAGCCTACGGATGCCCGGCGGACGGCGGCAGCGCACTGCTGCTTCAACCTGTCGGGCAGCGTGGTCTGCCTGCTGGCCCTGCCCTGGATGACAAGACTGGTGGAGGCCGTCTCGCCCAAGGGGCCGGAGCTGGAAGTGCTGGCGCGGCAGATCGCCAATGCCCACACCCTGTTCAACCTGCTGTGCACACTGGTGTGGCTCCCGCTGACGCCGGTGATGGTCCAGCTGGTCTGCAAACTGGTGCCGCAGCCCCAAAGCTCCCGCTGAAACGGCAAAACCGGCGGTTTTTCTGCAAAGAGAGCCGTTTGTCCATTGACAAGGGTTCCCGGCTTGTCGTATACTGACAATGCCTTGAAAAAATGCCGCACACTGCGGTGCAAAAAAAGAGGAGCGAAAGAATATGAAAAATAACAACGGCATCAAAACAGTGGTCGCCGTCGGCATCGGCGCAGCCCTGTTCTTTGTTCTGGGCCGGTTCGTGGCCATTCCCAGCCCGGTGCCCAACACCAACATCAGCCTGCAGTACGCCGTTCTGGCCCTGCTGGCCGCGATGTACGGCCCGGTGGCCGGCGGTCTGATCGGCTTCATCGGCCACACCTTGATCGACCTGTCCTGGGGCGGCAGCCCGTGGTGGAGCTGGGTCATCGCTTCGGCCTTCGTGGGCGTTGTGGTGGGCCTGTTCGCCAAAAAGCTGGACCTGCAGGAGGGCGAGTTCGGCAAAAAGAAGATGGCCGCCTTTACGGTCGCCAACATCGCAGCCCATCTGCTGGCCTGGGTCGTGGTGGCCCCGGTGCTGGATATCCTGATCTACGCCGAGCCGGCCAAGAAGGTCTTTGCACAGGGTGCCTTTGCCGCTGTGTCCAACATCATCACCGCTGTGGTGGTGGGCGGCCTGCTGGTGCTGGCCTACACCAGGACCATCGCCAAGAAGGGCTCTCTCGACCAGGAGTGATCCCGGCCGGAGCGATCCTGGATGGAACCCGCAGCCTTTCCCTCGGCCATCCGCCGGAGGAAAGGCTTTTTGTTTGAACAGCTGAGGTAATTTGCCCATGGCAGAACGTAACGAACCCATCATCTCGTTCCGAGATTTCTCGTTCCAGTACCGCGCCCAGAAGCGTCCCACGCTGACCGGCATCGACCTGGACATCTATCCGGGGGAGCGTGTGCTCATCGCAGGCCCGTCCGGCAGCGGCAAAAGCACGCTGGCGGGCTGCATCAACGGCCTGAACCCCTTTTCGAACCCCGGCGTGTGCACCGGCACCCTGACCGTGGACGGCGTGGATGCGCCGCACAGCAGCATCTTTGAGCTGTCGGCCCATGTGGGCACGGTATTGCAGGACCCGGATGGCCAGTTCATTGGCCTGACCGTGGGCGAGGACATCGCCTTTGCGCTGGAAAACAGCTGTATGCCGCAGGAGGAGATGCACACCATCACCCGCCGCGCTGCGGAGCTGGTGGGCATCGAGAACCACCTCGGCTATGCACCGCATGAGCTTTCCGGCGGGCAGAAGCAGCGGGTCAGTCTGGCGGGCGTTATGGTGGATCAGGTCAGGATCCTGCTCTTCGACGAGCCGCTGGCCAACCTGGACCCGGCCACCGGCAAGCAGACCATGGAGCTCATCGACGAGATCCAGAAAAAGACCGACACCACTGTGCTCATCATCGAGCATCGGCTGGAGGACGTCCTCTGGCGGAGCGTGGACCGCATCGTCCTCGTGAACGAGGGCAGAATTCTGGCCGACCTCCGCCCGGACGAGCTGCTTTCCACCTCCCTGCTGACCGAAAACGGCATCCGGGAGCCGCTCTACCTGACCGCTCTGCGCTATGCGGGCGTGGACATCACCCCGGAAAAGCACCCGTCGCATGTGGATAGCCTCGTCCTGAACGAAGCCGACACCACGGCCCTGCGGAACTGGTTCACCGCCTATCCGCAGCCGGAAGCTGCCCCGGCCCCGGAACCGCTGCTGGAAGTGCGGGACCTGTGCTTTGGTTACCAGAAGGGGCAGGCGACCCTGAAGAATGTCCGGTTCTCCATCGGCAAAGGGGAGATGGTCAGCATCGTGGGCCGGAACGGCGCGGGCAAATCCACGCTGTCCAAGCTCATCTGCGGCTTCGAGACGCCGGATGCGGGCGCGATCTTCCTCAACGGCAGATCGCTGGCCGAGGAGAACATCCGCCGCCGTGCCCAGCACATCGGCTATGTGATGCAGAACCCCAACCAGATGATCTCCAAGACCATGATCTACGACGAAGTGGCACTGGGCCTGCAGCGCTCCGGCCTGACCGAAGCGCAGATCCGGGAAAAGGTGGAGCAGACGCTCAAGATCTGCGGGCTGTATCCTTTCCGGAACTGGCCGGTGTCGGCGCTGAGCTTCGGCCAGAAAAAGCGTGTCACCATCGCAAGCGTACTGGCGCTGGACCCGGAGCTCATCCTGCTGGACGAGCCTACGGCGGGCCAGGATTTCCGCCACTACACCGACATCATGGAGTTCCTGCGGGGGCTGAACGCCCAGGGCGTCACGGTCGTGATGATCACCCACGACATGCACCTGATGCTCGAATACACCCAGCGGGCGCTGGTCTTCTGCGACGGTGTACTCATTGCGGACCGCAGCCCGGCGGGCGTTCTGTGCGACCCCGCCCTCATCCGGCAGGCCGCACTGAAGGAGACAAGCCTCTACACGCTGGCCAACCGCTGCGGCATTGCGCCCGCGCAGGAATTTGTGGAGCGCTTCATCGCGCAGGACCGGGAGGTGCGGGAACATGGCCGCTAAAACTGTTTTGAATTATCTCCCGCGGGAGAGCGTCGTTCACAAGCTCACCGGCACCACCAAGCTGGCGTTCTTTCTGCTGTTCACCTTTGCCAGCATGATCACCTACAACACCTGGGTTCTGCTGGTGCTGCTGGCGGTCAGCCTAGCCGCGTTCAAGCTGAGCCGGATCAGGTTCCGCGAGGTGCGGTTCATGCTGGTGTTCATGCTGGTGTTCCTGCTGCTGAACAACCTGTTCATCTTCCTGTTCGACCCCGACCAGGGCACGACGCTGTACGGCACCCGCACGGTGCTCTGCCACCTGTTCTGGCGGTATGACCTGACGGCCGAGCAGCTGTTCTATCTGTGCAACATCTCGCTCAAGTATTTCGTGGCCCTGCCCGTGGCCATCCTGTTCATCTCGGCCACCGACCCCAGCGAGTTTGCGGCCAGCCTGAACAGCATCGGCATTTCGTACAAGGTGGGCTACTCGGTGGCCATTGCGCTGCGGTACATTCCGGACATCCAGCGCGACTACCACAGCATCAGCCAGGCCCAGCAGGCCCGCGGCGTGGAGCTTGGCAGAAAGGAACCCTTCTTCAAGCGGCTCAAAAACTCCGTCAACATCCTGCTGCCGCTCATCCTGACCAGCCTGAACCGCATCGACACCATCTCCAACGCGATGGAGCTGCGCGGCTTTGGCAAAATGAACAAGCGCACCTGGTATACCCAGCGGCCTTTCGTCCGCTGCGATCTCATCGCGCTGGGTGTCGGGGTGCTCCTGCTGCTCCTCAGCCTCACCGTGACCATCCGGTTCGGGCGGTTCTACAATCCGTTTGTGTAAAAAGCAGGCGGCTGGCTCATTGCCACCCTGGTGGCGAATGCGGTATAATCTTTGCAAGAATCACCGTAGAAAACAACCGTTTCATCCTGGTTATTCCAAGGCAGTGCGGGCAGTGCGCACAAGATAATCCATGGCCTCCACCGGGTATTGCCCCGCGGCAGTCTCCCCGGTGAGCATCACGCTGGAAGCACCGTCTGACACGGCGTTGTAGATGTCGCTGACCTCAGCGCGGGTGGGTACCGCCCGGCTGCACATACTGTCCAGCATCTGGGTCACCACCATAAAGGGCACCCCGGCAGACCGGCAGACCGCCGAAAGCTGTTTCTGGCACCGGGGCAGTTCCCACAGGGGCATGGCGTTGCCGAGGTCCCCGCGGGCAATGACCACTTCATCCACAAGAGGCAGGAACTCCGGCAGGGCCTGCACCCCCGCAAGGTTCTCGATCTTGGCAAAAATGCGGATCTGCCCGGCCCCGGCCTGTTCCAGCGCCTGGCGCAGGGTGCGGATGTCCTCGGCCCCCCGCACGAAGGGCAGCATCACCCCGGTAACGCCGCAGGCTCCCGCCAGCTGCAGGTTTTGCAGGTCTGCCTCCGTCAACGTGGGGGAGGCTACCGCCAGCCCCGGTGCCGCAAGGCTTTTGCGGCTTTGCAGAGTGCCGCCCCGCACCACGGTACACTGCAGGGCCGCGCCGTCGGCTCCGGCAACCTGCACAAGGAGCCTGCCGTCGTCCAGCAGGAGGTTCTGGCCCGGCCGGGCCGCCTGCACCAGCGCCGCCGGGCAGGGAACACCCCCTTGCCCCAGCCGGAGGCTCTGCCCCGGTTCCAGCACAAGGGGCTGGGCCAGTGTGCCGATGCGCAGCTCCGGCCCCTGCAGGTCGATGAGCAGCTGGGGGATGCCCACGGCGTGGATCATGTCCAGCCAGTCTTTGTGGGCCGAAAGGGGCCCGTGGGAAAGGTTCATGCGGATGCCCGTCATGCCAGCTTCCACCATGCGCTGCAAGGTCTCCGGCTGGGCACAGGCGGGGCCGATGGTGCCATAAAATTCCAAAAGATCACCCGATTTCGTTTTTTCTTATTGTAACATGGAACCAGGCCGTTGAAAAGTGGTGTTGTACAATAAAAGTTGACACAGGGAACTCAAAGAGCCAATATCTGTCAACTGATATTGACAAGATCAAAATGAGATAGACTTCCCCGAAAGGGGGCCTATCTCATTTTTTGTTGTAAGCTGAAACTGAGAGGTCGAGACCTTTGCGGCCCTGCGGGCGGGCGACCCCACGGCGCGGGAAACGCTCATCCGGCACAATCTGCGGCTGGTGGTGCATGTGGCGAAAAAATACTACGCCCAGCCCAGTGACCAGGAAGACCTGATCTCCATCGGGACCATCGGCCTGATGAAGGCGGTGGACACCTTCGACTCTACCCGGAAGGCGCGGTTCTCAACCTATGCGAGCCGCTGCATTGAAAATGCTATCCTCACCCGAACGAACGCCGGAGGGAGAATCGGAACCATCTCCACCACTTTCGGGGGCGTTCTCGTCCTCTTCCGGGCCTAACGGGAAGGTGGTCCAGTCGATCTCATCCTCCGGTGAGCCGAAGAGAACCACATGAGCCACCTTGCCGTCCCACACCACCTTGCGCGCCACCGTGCGGATGGCGGCACGTTTCTGGGTCACGGTCATGTCGTCGATGTTGTCATGGAACACAGTCAGCAGTTGACGCATCAGGTCAAATTCCATCCCTGCCAGAACGCCCTCGTCTGTAAGGCTTTCCAGTTCCCGGATGCGGGAGCTCAGGGCGGCATCCTGACCGTTCAGCTCCTCAATGCGCTTTTTCAGGTGGACTGCGGCGGTACTGTCGCCGAAATCTGTCAGCGAATCAATCAAGGCGGTGATCTTCCGCTGCGTCTCGGCTTGCTCCTTGCGCAGTGCAGAAAGCTTGGTCTCACACTCGGAGCGATTGCCCGCATGGGCGGACCGTGCCTTTTCCAACTGCTTCATAAAGTCGCTGGAATGGTCGGCAAGGTGCTTGACCTGTTCACAGATGGCGGCATCCAACAGATTGCCGTTGGCGTTGGACACGCTGCAAAGCTCCAGGTGGCTGCGCTCCTTCAACTTGCACATATAGGGAAAAACCACCCGTCCTTCTGCGGTTTTGCGCCCGGTGACCTTGGGGTACATCCGGCTGCCGCAGGAGCACCACAGCAGACCGGTCAGCAGCGCCTCGTTTGTTGCGGCTGATGCGGTCCAGACGATAGACCACGATGGCACGGATCTTCCGCTCTTTGGCGGCGGTCATCATCTTTTTGAAGTCCGGGCGGTTCAGGTTGCCGCCGGAAAAGCCCTCGTCCTCAAAGGCGACCGCTTGCTGTGCTGCGGCATCGCCGTAGTGGGTGCGGATATATTCGCGGCAGAGGTCGATCTGATTTCCGATGCTCTCGCCCTTGCCGGTGTAGCGGGACTTGCGGGAATAAATTGCAATGGTGTCGGCAGTTTTGGCCATGAGATACTCCTTTCCAGTTGTCTGGTGGCCGTAGATGCGGCGATTGTAGTATGACAAGCCATCTTTGTAAAGAAAAATAACGATAGTCATACATATTTCATCACAAATGGAACGGAGGTGTCAAGGATGTAAACGGTCAAAAAAGGAGGAAACAGAATGTTTGACTATTTCTATGGGCAGTCGGGCGAGATGTTCTCGTATTTCCGGGTGCCCAAAATTTTATTCCGGGAGCTGGAAAACGCTGGACTTGTTGAACGGAAACGCCGGAGATGACAAGCCTGCCGAGGTGGTACGCAGTCGGCTGAAAAAGCTGAATGCCGACCACATCCGCTTTGTGCTGGATTCTCTTGCAGAAAACACCGCCCCGGTGCGGAACGTGAAGCAGTATTTGCTGGCGATGCTCTACAATGCGCCAACCACCATGAACCTCTACTATCAGAACAAAACGAACCACGACTTTGCGCGCGGTTCTCCGGGGAGGTGATGTTATCGCAAAGAAAGCTACGATTATCGCAGTCACCAATCAAAAAGGTGGTGTGGGGAAAAGCACTACCTGTGAAAATCTAGGCATCGGGCTGGCAATGGAGGGCAAAAAAGTCCTGCTGGTGGACACCGACCCACAGGGGTCTTTGACGATTAGCATGGGCTGGCAGCAGCCCGATGAACTGCCCACTACCCTTTCCACCCTGATGGCAAAAGCCATGAATGACCAGAGCATTCCGCCCGGTGAAGGCATCCTGCACCATGCAGAGGGCGTTGACCTGATCCCTGCTAACATCGAACTGGCAGGGCTGGAAGTGGCTCTGGTGAACAGCATGAACCGGGAAAAGATGCTGAAACAGGTGCTGGACAGTGCCAAACGGGAGTACGATTTTATTCTACTGGACTGTATGCCCTCGCTGGGGATGCTCACCATCAACGCACTGGCTGCGGCAGACGCTGCTTTGATTCCTGTGCAGGCGCAGTACCTGTCCGCAAAGGGTCTGGAACAGCTTTTGCAGACGGTGCAGAAGGTCCGGCGGCAGATCAACCCGAAACTGAAAATCGAGGGTATTCTGCTGACTATGACCGACAGCCGCACCAACTACGGAAAACAGATCAGCAATCTGATCCGGCAGGCATACGGAAAGCACCTGAAGGTGTTTGAGCAGACCATCCCACGGTCTGTCCGAGCGGCTGAAATCAGTGCGGCAGGCAAAAGCATCTTTGCCTATGACCCCAAGGGCAAGGTGGCAGAAGCCTACAAATCTCTTGCAAAGGAGGTGCTGGCAGATGCCGATCGACAGCGGAAACTTAGCTCTGAAAGGGCTAGATGACCTGTTCTCCACCGAAGAAAACCGACAGGAGGAACAACGGGAGCAGGTACAGCAGATTCCCATTGATGCGCTGCACCCCTTCACCAACCACCCCTTCAAGGTGCTGGACGATGAAGCCATGACCCGGACGGTGGAAAGCAGCGCACAGGACGGGGGGCTGGCTCCGCTGATCGCCCGACCACGCCCAGAGGGTGGCTACGAGATCATCTCCGGGCACCGCCGCCAGTATGCGGCCAAACTTGCCGGGCTGGACACCCTGCCGGTCATTGTGCGGCAGATGTCGGACGATGCGGCTGTGATATTAATGGTGGATTCCAATTTACAGCGTGAACACATCCTGCCCAGCGAGAGGACTTTTGCCTATAAAATGAAGCTGGATGCACTAAAAAATCAAGGTGCTAGGTCGGATTTAACTTCATCCCAAGTTGGGATGAAGTTGCAGGCACTTGATATCGTTGGGCAAGAAGCGGGAGATAGTCGCAATCAGGTGCATCGATTTATCCGCCTGACGAATCTCATTCCCGAATTGCTCGACCTTGTAGATGAAAAGAAAATCTCCTTCAATCCCGCTGTGGAACTGTCCTATCTGGACGAGGCTCAACAGCGGGATTTTTTGCAGGCCATGGACGAGACCCAAAACGCACCGTCCCTGTCGCAGGCGCAGCGAATGAAAAAGCTGGCGCAGGAAGGAAAGCTCACCTATGAAGCCGCCTTTGCCATTATGGGGGAAGTCAAAAAGGATGAACTGGATAAGGTGGTCATCAAAAACGATACTCTGAAAAAGTATTTTCCCCGCAGCTACACGCCCCGGCGATGGAAGATGGCATTAAAATGAGTGGGCACACTATATGCGTTTGTTAAACGCTGACAACATTCAATTTTTTGCGTGGAATCGTGAAAATGAGACCTGTGAAAAACGTAGAAAATTTGATATGGTTGCGCTGCAAACTAAGACATATTGATGTTTTTGAAACGAGTTTATAGTGAAATATGTGTAATTCGAGTGCAGATATTCATTCTTGTGAGTTTGTTGTGTGAATTTGTCACGTTCCGCCGCAAAAAAAGGACTTGACGGAAAAAATACTCTGTGGTAATTTATGAGCAAATTCGCTTTTGTGAAATAAAGTCGAATTTGAATCCGCATGCATTATCCTGGTGTGCGGAAAAGGAGAAAGCATCTTTATCGCAGGGAGGATTGCAAACAAAACCCAGTTCCTCCGCCCAAACCGCTGCGTAGCAGCAGAAAGGACGACCGAATATGAGTTATGACAAAGTGCAAGTCGGCAACAGAATCCGTGGAAGCCGCCTCGAAAAAGGCTGGACGCAGGAACGGCTTGCAGCAGAAGCTGAAATTTCAGTGCAGCAGCTTCGCGCATTGGAAAAAGGACAGCGCAATCTGGGAGTAGACCACTTGGGACGCCTGTCGGATGCAATGGGAGTCAGCAGTGATTTCCTGCTGAAAGGTTGTTCTGAAAACAGTACATTGGTTTGCAAGATGCTGGATGACCTCAAGAAAAAATTGCAGCCGTTAAAGTAAATCGCAGAAAAATGAGCGGTTTTGCCGCAAAAACAGTATATTTTAGCGCTTTACAGCAATGAAAGTACTTGCTATAATATCGCCATGGCGCAAGTTTCAATTGCGCAAGAGGGAAAATTGCCTGAAATGCATTAAAGGCTGATAATACTCCGTGAGCTGCTCACAAGAGCAGCTCCATCGAGTCGCGGTCATTGTGCATTTTCAAGCTGAAAACAGGCCGGGACTCGGAAAAGGAGTCTCGGCCTGTTTGTGTTTCCGGCGCAAAGGAAAGGATTGAACAATGCGATTTGATGCAAAAGAATTCGGCGGACGTATCCGCGATTTGCGGAAAAAGCAAGGGATTACGCAGGAACAGCTGAGTATAATGCTGAACATTAGTGCGAACCATCTTGCAAAAGTTGAAACGGGAAGCCGCTGCTGCTCGATTGAGTTGCTGCAGGATCTTTCGTCCTGCCTGAATGTCAGAACGGACTATCTGCTGAACGGAGACGCACCGCATAACAACCATCTGAGGGAAAGGCTGACGTTTCTTGCACAGGAATTGGAAAAGATTACGGCGGACCTCCCGGTATGGGGATAGGAAAAGCAAAATCCTCTTTTTCAATGCCCAAAAGCGTGGTAGAATAGGTAAAAGATTCAGTATCTGAAAAACGGAGCGCGCAATAATGAAGATTCTGGTCAGCGCCTGCCTGCTGGGCGAAAACTGCAAATACAGCGGCGGAAACAATTACAATCAGGCGGTCTGTGATTTTGCGCGGGGGCATCAGGTGGTTCCGGTCTGCCCGGAGGTTTTGGGCGGCCTGCCCACACCGCGGTGCCCGGCGGAAATCGTGCAGGGCGTTGTCACGAACAAAGAGGGCATCAATGTGGACCGGGAGTTCCGGGCAGGTGCAGCGAAAGCCCTTGCCATTGCAAAAGAAAATGGGGTGGAGCTTGCCATCCTGCAATCCCGCAGCCCCAGCTGCGGCGTGAAGGAAATTTACGATGGAACGTTTTCGGGACAAAGATTCCCGGACAGGGCGTTTTTGCCAAGATGCTGATGGACGAAGGCATCCGTGTTCTGGATGCCGGGGAATTGCCTAAAATTATCTTGAAAAATGAGGACGGAAAATGTCAATCAAACTGATTTGCAGCGACATTGACGGTACGCTGCTGCAATACGGCAGGAAAGAGCTGGAAGGCGAGATCTTTGAACAGATACGGGAGCTGCATCGGCGCGGTATTTTGTTCTGCCCGGCATCCGGCCGGCAGTATACCAGCCTGCGCAAGCTCTTTGCACCGGTGGCAGACTGCTGTGTGTTTCTTTGTGAGAACGGCGGCGTAATCTATAAAGACGAACAGTGCATTGCCAAGAACCCGATGCCCCGTGCACTGGCCGAAGAAATTGCCAACGACCTGTGGACCCGCAGCGACGGGCAGGGCGAAGTGATGCTTTCCGGCCAGAATACTGCATACCTGATGGAGCGGGGTCTGGGAATGCTCAAGCGTATTCAGTTCATCGGGAACAATTATCAAATCATCCATGACCCTTCCGAGGTGCCGGAGGAGATCACAAAAGTATCGGTGTATCTGCACGAAGGCGTAGAATCTTACACGGAACGGTTTGTCCCACGATGGAAAGAGGCGAACTGCGCTGTGGCAGGGCCGTACTGGATCGACACCACCTTTGCCAACAAGGGCATCGGTGTGCGCAGCATCTGCAAGACTCTGGACATCGCCCTTGCCGATGTGATGGCTTTTGGCGACAATTATAACGATGTGTCGATGCTGGACATTGTGGGTGTGCCCTACATTATGGATGGTGCCGCCGCACCGCTGCGGGAAAAGTACCCGAACCATACACCCTGCCCAGAAGATGTGCTGCGGGAGTTCTTGAAGCAAGCGTAAATTTGGAACGCGCACGTTCCAAATTTGAAATGATACGATACAAGCTGCACGGCTCTGCTGGAAGAACTGCGCTGACAGGAGAATTTTATGACAGAGCGTTATTGTGAAGGTGAACGGTTTGCTGACCTGTCGTTCACCGAGGAGACTTTTGAGGACTGCGACTTTACAGACTGCGTGTTTGTGGATTGCTCCTTTACCAAATGCGAACTGGATCATACCACGCTGAACGAGTGCAAATTCGTGCGGTGTGAGATCACAGGTCTGCGCAGTACCCATTCCTCGGTGCAGTCGCTGGATTTTGAGGACTGCCGCCTGAATGAAATCGTGTGGGCACCGCTGATGTCCAATGGTGCCTTCCCAGACCCCATTCACACGCTGAAAGAGTGCAGTCTGAAATATAACACCTTCACCGAAATGAACTTTAACCGCTTCGACTTTTCGGACGGCAACGAAATTGTCGGCTCCATGTTTGCCAAATGCGAGATGCAGCTGGCGAATTTCAAGGGTGTAGAACTTCACGAAACGGAGTTCTACCAGTGTGATCTGCGCAAGGCGGATTTCCGGGATGCTACAGGCTATAAGGTGGACATTCTGGGCAGCCGCCTGAAGGATGCGAAATTTTCGCTGCCGGAAGCGGTGAATCTGTTGGCAGATTTGAAGATCAAGCTGTCATAAGAAGGAGAGAAAATGCGTCAACTCATCATTGCCCGAAAAGACCTGCAGATGTCTCCCGGTAAGCTGGCGGCGCAGTGCTGCCATGCTTCGCTGGCATTCCTCACCGACCCCATCGGCATGGGACAGGGCGTGGAACCCATCGAGAAAGACGGAGAAATTACCGGCTATCGGGCAGAAATCATGTTGGAGAAAGCAACCTATGAAGAATGGTTTGATGGCTCTTTTACCAAAACTATCTGCGGGGCAAAGAACCGCAATCAACTGCTGAAAGCAAAAATAATTGCCGAGGAATTGGGCCTTGTGGAAAACAAAGACTTCTTCCTCATCCGGGATGCCTGCCACACCGAGCTGGAGCCGGAAGAATTTGATGAAAACGGAGAAGGCATGACCCTGACCTGCATCGGTTTCCGCCCGCTGCCGGATGAAATTGCACATCAGATCAGCCATAAATTTCATTTGTATTGATTCCTGATAGAACTCCTTTATTTTATAAGCATTTTCCGCAATCGCTGCAGCCGTTGCAGATCAACTTGCTGCCGCAGGTCTCGCAGTTTGCGCGGAAATGGGGCACATAGAGATCTTCCTGCGGGATGGGGTAGCCCCAGTCGTCCACGAGGTCAAAATGAATGGGCCTGCCCTGAAAATTCATGCCGGATTTACAGGCCATTCGGCTTTGCAGCTGCTTGTTTGGCAGGTGGTAGCGCCTGCCGTCCTTGATGAACACGGTGCCGGTCTCGATAAAGCAGAAGGTCGCGTTGGCATCCACGCATTCCTGCCGGAGAGACTTGACCCAATCGAAATTGCAGGGGCGGGCACCATCGTAGTTTTCGCCGCCGCAGATGACCTGCTCGATTTGCCCGGCGGTAAGGTACTGCCGGATGCTTACTGGCCCGATGAAGGGCGCGCACATGATGCCCTTGTGCTTGAAGGGCAGGTCAAGCAGAATGGGAATGCGCTCATCGGCGCGGCGCTGATTTTCACAGGTGACGTTGAAAAAGATGTTGTCCCAACCGCTGCCCCAGTCCGGCGGCAGGCACTCCCGTACCCGCTGCGGCCGTTTGGTGAGCAGAAAAAACACCACGTCGCTGCGTTGGCGCATGATGTCCCACACCTCAGCCCGCCACGGGTCGGCTTCTTCCAAGAAGAAATCCGAGGTCATGCAGACCCGGATCTGCTCACCACTCTGGATTTTGTAGTGTCCGGTGCGGTCTTTCTGGAGCGGGTAGGAAAAGCCGCTTTTCGTTTTGTAGATCTCGGCTCCGTTCTGGTCCCGCATCCGGTCGAGAAAATACATGTAGCAGTTCTGGCAGCCCTCGCTGCACTTGACGCAGCCGTGCCATGGATTCCAGATGTCGTGCAGGAAGCTCACCTTC
>OGKJ01000125.1_pt1 | contig 29275 bp, 22 predicted proteins | sample 1572461 | NCBI WGS metagenome assembly OGKJ01 (sample SAMEA2582080, study PRJEB24529) | metagenome | biome: Human gut stool | place: China | collected 2011 | reverse complement strand
CCGAGAAAGTCTTCCACTTTTCCCAGCCACCCGTCTTGGTAACATCAAGTTTAGCCATCAGTTCGCCATCTTCCTTATCGAGATGAACCTCCAGCGAACCTCCAAGCGAAGAGCACGCTGCAGAGATGGCAAATGCATCCGGACTCTCATTTCCGAAATCCACCTCGCGTACCTTTATATAATCGCCTGTATGAATTTCAGAGATATAAACACCCGTGTCATCGGTCAGCTCCGACTTCACTCCCTTAGAGAAAGCGATGGTTTCAGCCTCCTGTCGTTTGTAAGGATTGAGAGTTGCGATAGGAGCCACTCCTTCCTGAGTATGGTGGATAATTGGGAATGTGCCGTCGGCATTATATTTGAATTCTTCCACAGCCACACTGCGTCCGAATCCGCCACCCAGTTTACCCGTATGATAGAAGAAATAAGACTTGCCCTTGAAGTCGGTCACACCGCAATGGTTAGTAAAGGAACCCGTATCTTCCAATGGCATGATTTCGCCCATATACTTCCATGGTCCGAAAGGCTTCTTGCTCATGGAATAAGCGATATGTTCAGGCACTCCACCTGCTGCATAAAGCATATAATAGTTCTTGCCACGCTTCATGAACCAAGGTCCCTCTGTGTAGCAATCTTTATATTTTCGGGTAGAATCACGCTTCTCCACATCAGGCGAACCGAATCCCTCCTCAGTCATCACGATTCTGCCCACTTCACGCTTTTCATCAACAGCTGCCTTAGCATCTATACCACCCTTGAAGCTGATCATATTTTTATTCAGTTTGGCATAGTAAAGATGCGGATTACCCCAATAGAGATAAGCCTGACCATCCTCGTCCATCCAGACGGTAGGGTCGATATTGTCCCAACTTCCATTATCGAAAAGCGGTTTTCCCAGCGCATCCTTGAACGGACCGGTAGGAGAATCTGCCACAGCTACGCCGATAGCCATTCCACCCGTCAGTTTAGAGTGCGCACAGATATACCAATAATACTTACCATTTCTTTCGATGGTTTGTGCCGCCCATGCACGGTCGTCTGCCCAGGAAAAAGAACTGAGGTCGAGCGGAGAACCATGGTCTGTCCAGTTCACCATATCCTTGGTGGAATACACACGCCATTCGTTCATCCAGAAGAAGTCAGCCTTATCTTCATCATGACCGGTATATACATAGAGACGATCTCCGACAACCAGAGGTGCTGGGTCGGTAGTTAACTGTGTTTGCACGATAGGATTCTGCGCATAGGCAGCACCCTGCATGGCAAGCAGCCATGCGCTTATCAGTAACGGCTTTCTGAGAGCCAAGATTTTCGTTGTATTCATCATTATGATTGTTTTTTCGTTTAATGCTGCAAAATTACGAAAAAACAATCATAATGACTTTATCGAATGTTTCAAAAACTTTATTGAGTTTATCTTACTCCCCAAACTTCCACCAATCCAGGAAGAAGAGGTTATGCTTCTGGATGTCGCCTCCCTTGAAGACGAAGTAGAGATCATGAACACCCTTTACCTTCTTCACCTGGGTAGAGAAAGTTTTGTATTCGTCCTTGGTGTTCTTGATATCCACCTTGCCGATGCACTGGCCATTTACCCCATCAAGACGGATTTCGATGCTGCCGCCCAACATGTGGCAGGAGGCAGAAACCTCAAACTTACTTGCACCCTTCTTGAAGTCAACACCCTTCACGAGGATATACTTTCCCTCATCAACATTCGTAACCACCTGGTTCCATCTGTCCTTCTGCGCCCACTGATTCTTAGGCTGCGTCTTCAAGCCATAGCCCCAAGCCATCGTCTCAGCCTCAACCTGGCGATAAGGGTTGAACCATTCTATCTGCTCCAACTTGCATTCCTGGAAGTATGGCAACTCCTGGATGGTTCCGTCAGGATTGTAAGTCATTTCGGCCGCAGAAACAGAACGCTGCTCGGCATGACGCCCCGTCTTCAAACGGAAGATATCATAATTCAAGCCGAAGCAATAGCTCTTGCCCTTATAGTCGATAATGCCCGGATGATTGCCACGAGTACGAGGCGTATGGTTCATGATATGTCCCTTATATTCCCACGGTCCGAGCGGATTCTTGCTCATCGCATAACCGATGCCCTCAGGACAGCAGGTAGAAGCATAAGCCAGATAATAATTGCCATTGCGCTTCCAGAACCAAGGACCTTCCTGATAATCCTGAATCTTCGGGAAGTGCATGATGGAATCGGAATACGAAATCATGTCCTCATTCAGTTTCACTGCCTTCAATTCTGGATTTCCCCAATACATGTAAGCCTGATTGTCATCATCTATCCATACAGTAGGGTCGATGTCGAACCAGTCACCCTCCCATGCCAGAGGCTTTCCCAAAAGATCCTTAAACGGTCCGTATGGATTATCAGCTACCAGCACTCCGATGCCATGACCATGGATAGGACAATACATATACCATTTGCCATTGCGCTCGATGACCTGCTCTGCCCAGGCACCATTCTCGCCCTTGAACCACTTGAAGTCTTTCAATGAAGCCACGGCACCGCGGTCTTGCCAGTTTACCATATCCGTAGAGGTATAGAGCAGCCAGTCTTTCATCAGGAACCCTTCAGCCCCATCCTCATCGTGGGTGGTATAGAGATAAACCGTATCGTTGTGCACATAAGGTGCAGGATCGGCTGTGTACTTGGTCTGGATGATAGGCAAGTTGATGTTCTGTGCAGTTGCCACAGTTCCCATGCCAGCCAAAAGCAGGTATAAAATCATTCTGTATCTAGTCATTTTATGATTTAAATTAATTATTAGTATATTAAAATTGTTATTTGTGGCTGCAAAGGTAAGCCAAAAAACAGAATTCTACTTTTTCACATGTTTCAAATAGTTTATATGAGGTTACACATAAGAAGAGGGTGTGTCAAAAAATGATGCCACACCCTCTTTTGTTTTTAGCCTTTACATTATATTATATAGCAAAAAGCAAAAATGAGACTTCTCGGTTTTAGTGCCGGGAAGTCTCATTGATGTATCAGGGAAGTCTCATTTAATATTCTATCTCAAAATCAAAAGTTCCAGTATTCAAAAGATTCCACTGTTGCTGCAAATTATCCTTTTGACAATGATGGTTTTCCCAAGAATAAACATGAGTTTGCAATATATGTTTGGTAGGTTCCAATAAACCAGGATGCAAAAACTTGTCAAAGTCGCTATCAACACAAATGATGGATTCTACACGTGCTATAACATCTGCTCTATACAAAAAGCGAGAGGCTTTTAAGTTTCTTACTCTTGCCGCATAATCCTTTTCATCCATATTACCTACTCCATTTTAGAGAACAAGTCTTCGATATAAACTAATTTACTCTCCCAACCACTCACAAAAATGCTTGGAGAATGGGTCGTTAATATTATCTGACACAGAGGGTTTAACTTTCTGATAGATTTAATCAGTTTCTCTTGCCATTCGATATGCAGAGACGACTCTGGCTCATCCATCAAAAGGACGGCAGGCTGCTCATCCATCAAAAAACTGTCAACAATATATAGAGCAATTGTTTTTCGCCAGCCGATAACATATCAAGTTCTATCGTTCCCCCTGCATCTTCACGGAAAACAAGGTAATTTCGCTCCTTATCTATCTCGATTCTCTTGCCTGTCTGACCAAAATATCCATCAATTTCCAGGAAAAGCATATCAATTCTGATGGCAATATGACTTGCTTCTTCTGGATAATTCAACGCACGCATACGATAGTTGAAGAAAGAATTCTGTTTCTCATTCTGCAATACTACCCGCATCAAGTTATCGTAAAGAATAGAATTCCCCTTTTTCCTTACATTGGCAGGAACATCTGCCGACTGGATATAAACTACAGGGCAATCCAATGGAGTTGCCTCTATCCACTTTGCATTGTTCTTACCTGGCTTAAAGTTGTAATAAGCATTAATGGCATCAAGCAAAGTAGTCTTACCTTTTCCGTTGATGCCAACAAGTATGTTGACATCTTCATGAATCTGATGCCAACAGACATTATACTTATTCCACAAGTTGTGGTATTCAAAATTCTGTATATAGTTCATTTCTACGTTTATTTACTGATAAAGGACATATTTGTCCTTACTACTTGTTGAATGTAAAATGCAAATATAACATTTATTTTGTTGACAACCAAATATCAACCTATGAATTATTGATTTTTAAACTTCTAAAACGAAAATAGATGATTGAATATTCTAACAGAGGAGATGTAGGGGAAGTGACCCCGCATTTTGCGAGGTCATCTTTTCTGTTGCTACTCCCCAAAGCCATAAAGATAGCCGCGGTCTTCATCGACGACAAATTAAAAAAACGTCAAAACTTCAAAAACAGAGGCATGACAAATATCATGGCAGGAATCGACAGCAGTAAGCCACCAGTTATACCTACGGCAAACGAGAACCAAAAGGGCTCCTCTGATTGTTCAAAGAAGAATGGAATTAACCCCACAATGGTAGAGATAACCGTTAAATATATCGGTACTATCTTATGATTGAATGCACACAAATAGGCTTTCATCCCGCCTGTCGATTTCTCTTTTTGAATCTTGGCATATTGACAAAGAATATAGATTGCCGAGTTCACTACAATGCCACTCAGCAACACTAAGGAAGCAAAACCGCCACTACCAAACTCCACGCCAGTGATTATAAAAGTAAGAAATGCCCCCATCAATGACACTGGTATCATGGAAACTACAACCAATGCCATACGCAAAGACTCAAACACGACCGAACAGATAAAGAATATCAGCACCGCAACCAACAAGAGCAGCCAATAATTGGCTCTCTCACTATCTGCGCCTTTATAACTAGGCATCTCGCAATGATACCCCACAGGAAGATTGCGTTTGAAATGTGCCATCACACTATCCAGGTATTCAGTTGTATAGGTATAGGAGCCCAACACATTAAATGCTACATTGAGTACATACTCTTGGTTTTCCTTGGGAATTACTTCCTTAGCCTCACGACGTTGCAACTTCATCACATCGGATGCAAACAATTGCAAGCTATCCACATGAAACTGACTATTCTCCATATGCCACAAGTCATATTGTTCGACAGGCAAAGGTTTCAGATACACATCTACATTCATCTGATGGTCTTTATACGCCCCAACATATTCAGGCGACAACAACATACGCAATTCTCGGTGAATATCATAAGGAGAAAGTCCATACATATCCAACCTATCCTTCTGATAGTCTACATACACTTCGTCCTCTTGGTTTTCAAATCCAGGTGTCTCAATGGCAATGTCTTGCACACGAGGGTTCTTACCTAAATACCCAGATATATTCTCAGAAAGTCGATAAAGCTGTGCATAATTATACCCGGAAATCTTAATTCTATTTGCCTTATACTGTAGATCTATAGAGTTGCTAAAGCCTCGCTCACTAACTCCATAAGTACTCCAGTCAGCACCTCCGATAGTAATAACCTTACCTATCACCATCGATTCCAACCGATAGGGAAAACTTGCATCCACCCCATCCCTAAACTTCACGGTAATCTCACCTTGCCTACCATCTATACGAGTCACAAATTCTTTGATTTCAGGATATTTCTTCAACAGTTCCTCGACCAATATCACCTTATCATTCAACTGAACAGCAGTTCCTCCCACAGGCATCAATGCTTGAACATGCAAAGTTTTACGCTCATCAGCATTCCTGCGTTGTACACTTCCATCTAGATAATCTACAAACATTTGGGAGGTACCTCCCAGATAATCAGTCAAAAAACCACACTTATCCATGCCCCAATCCTCAGGCATGGCATGAAAAGGAATGCCAAACGCCCAAAGAAGAGCAATATAATAAACCCAACGATGGCGAGAAGTCAGCAGGAGGTATCGATGATAGATATGATTCCAGCGCACAACAAACCTACGTTTGCATGACCAGAGGCGTGGGACAGCACAATGCCATTGTTCCATCAAAGCTGGCACAAAGAAAAAAGATACCAACAAGGCTACTACCAAATTGACAATTACAATCCATGCAAAGTCAGAAAGATCATCCTGCATTTCCTGAGGCAAGAAAAATATGATGATCAATGAGCCTATGGACGTAAGCATAGCCGCCAGTATCGAAAGGAAAGCCTTTCGATTATGATAATACCCATAATGGTCAGCCATGACGATGGTGGAATCTATAATTAATCCCATCGACACAGTAATCCCTGCCAAGGAATAGACATGTAATTTCAATCCAAACACCCAATAGGCAATAATTGCCATCAAGATATTGGCTGCCAATGCAAATGCCACAACCGACAGATACTTGAAACTGCGATAAACAACAAACACAAAGGCAAGCAAGAATAATAAAGACAGCAAAGTACGTCCAACCAACTTAGCCGTCTCATCCCTTTGCTGTTGGGCACTGTCATAAGCCAGATGCACATATAAAGGTTGACGAATTTGTGACTTGACGACATTCATCTCTTCTTGCACCACATCCGACAAACGCACAAAATTGGCATCAGCCGATGCATATACATTTATATATATGGTATTCAAGCCATTCACCCGATAATAACCCAAGGGGTCCTGTTTCTTCACCTTTATCTGAGCCAAATCATTCAAGTAAATCACCTTGCCACCTATTTTTTTTATTGGAACCGAAGCCAAATCAGTCTCCTTATTAGCCGTTACCAACCGAAAAGCCACTCGCTCCTGCTTATGGTCGGCAGTGGTCTGCAGCATCGTACCTACCACCTCGTCTTTTCCGATATAGTTACGGATGGCATCTTGCATTTCCTGAGGTGTTACACCACAAGCAGACAGCTGCATCGGGTCGTAGCTTACCTCCATATATCGTTCTGTCGTGCCCGTAACTTCTACTTTTGCCACGCCATCTATCGTCTCCAAAGGTCTTACTACCATGCCTGAGATAAGTTTCTTAATCATTTCTGGCTGCATGTCAGCATTGACATGATAAGTAAGCAGCAACTGGCTTTCATGGTTTGCTTTCTGCCCATTGACGATTTCCCCACCCTCTATCATTGGAAACGAAACACCCTTAGGAAACTTTGCATAAGATTGGCGCAACATGGAAGAAATGGAAAACTTCACCGTTGATACATTCTGGTTCTCTTTCAAGCGTACATTGACCTCGCAATGTCCAAAGGAGGAGCGAGAAGATACGCTCTCCACACCTTTAAGGGCAGATACCATTCCTTCTATAGGAGCTGTCAGATTCTGCTCCACTACCTTGGCAGACACTTGTGGCCATTCACATCTGATGGTCAGTTGTTTACCTTGACGTGACGTAGGGTCTGTACCTACATCCAGCAAAGGAGCCAACGCAAAGCCCATCACCATCATGACCACAAATATCAATATCACCGAGAAAGACGAAAACTTCATAATTTCCTAGCTGCTTTTTTCTTGTAAATTGAATAATAAAGAATTGGTACGAAGAAAATGCTCACTCCCGTACCCACCACCATCCCTATCAAGATGGTTAACGACAAGGGGAACTGCAAGTCTGCACCTATCGAACCACGAGAGAGGAAAGGCAACAGAGAGAAGATGGTGGTAAGCGATGTCATGATTATCGGGAACAAACGCTCACGCCCAGCCAGTGCTATTGCCTCCATCAATTCCATGCCTTCTTTCCGATGCCGATTGATGGTATCCACCTTCAGAATGGAATCGTTGATGACTATTCCTGCCATCACGATGATTCCCGTCATGGACATCAAGTCGATGGACAAGCCCAACAGATAGAGCATCGACAACACGACAAAGACATCCACCACGATCTCCGTCAAGATGATGAATGGCTGAATCAAACTCTCAAATTGTGCCGACAAGATGAAGTACAACAAAAGAACCGACACCCCCAACACCCAAGCCAAGTTGACAATCAGCTGCTTGCTCTCAAAGTAATCACCCACGGCAGTTGCCCTCACTGTTTTATTTCTCAAATTGTACTGGCTTACGTAATCCAACACCTCCCTCACCTTACCATGGGTTTCTATATCTACAGGATAAAACTCCCCTGCATCCGAAGCATATAGGTGTTTGAAGTCGTACGCCTTTCTTTCCTTCATCAAAAGTTGAAGAGGCACCTCTATTCCTTCTTGATTTTTCAAGGAAGAAGAAAGAATCTGCTGTCTATCAGCATCCGATGTTCCTAAAACCACAGGTATTGAACCTGCGCCTCGATTGATGCGCATCACCTCATTGCCTCCAGCCAACTGCAACAACTTATTATAGAGTTGTCTATACGTAATACCATATAGCGCCATCTGCTCCACATCGGCATCCAGCACCAAGTTTTCTTCTGTAGCTACTGATGGAATTTTCATTGCAGGAAAGTGATGCCTCAGAGAATCCACGAAAGCCATGGCTTGCTCCACAGTGGGACGATGACCGGAGGCATCTTGCAACTGAAGGCGCAATTCAGGATTACCCGAAGAGAAAATCAACTCAAACAGATTACCAGAAGGACTGAAAGAGAGCATTGCCTCGGGATATTTCTCACTGAGCCTTGCTTGCATTTTTTTTTGGACTTCTCGATAATCACTGATGCTATGCCCTTTGATATAAACTAGAGCTTCGGAAGAAGATATCTCACGAGTATGGAAAAGCATAAAGTTCTGTTTTCCCACCATGGAGGTATTGGTTTCCAACTGCTCCCTGACTGGTTTCAACAGCCAGGCTATGCGCCGGTCATTCTCTTCTACCGATATATTCGCATTCCAATCCACATACATTATTCCATCCGAATAACCTATTTCTGGCATTTGACGACGTTCTGAAATCATAAACACCAACATCAATCCAGGAATGGCCATCAAGAACAAAAACAGGCAAAGACGCAAATGGGCAAACATCCAGTGCTGTACTTTTTCATGATGACGATATATCCATAAGTGGAGTTTGCTGTTGGTAGGCACTTCTGTGAGTTTCCCAACCTTGTCTTTGTTTCTCCTTCCCACAAGCAAATAGAAATAAACGGGCAGCACGACCACGCTCACTATCAAGGAGGCAAAAAGTGCTATTGTTATGCCCATACTTTGGTCGAAGAACAAGGTTCCTGCCATACCTCCGATAAAGATAAGCGGCAGAAACACACTACAGGTAGTCAACACCGAACTCAACATGGGGGTAAAAACGTTCCAGGTTCCTTCTGCCACGGCATTCTCCACACTTTGGGCTGAGACTCTTTTCTGCAAGATATTGTCTATCACGATGATAGAATTATCCACTATCATACCTACACCCAATATCAAACCTGAAAGGGATATGATATTGAGCGAAATACCGATTAATCTGAAACTCAACAAGGTGATGAGCAAGGACAAGGGAATGGATAGAGCAACCAACAATGCCAACCGCCATCGACGCATGAAAAGCACCAAGACCAAAGAGGTGAAAAAAATAGCTGCCACGAGGTTCCATTCCAAGTTGTTGATGGAATAAGCCAACAGCTCAGTTTGGTCTCTCGTGATGTCAAACTTCAATTCAGGGTTATTCTTTTGCAAGTCATCCACCACATCAGCAATGGCTTCTCGCAATTCGCCCATTTGGGCATCACTCTGCTTAATGACAGCAAGCGACACACAGTTTTTACCTTCATGGCGATTGATGTTTTGCCTTGTCATGGTACGTACTTCTATCTCGCACAAATCCTTCAACTGTAACAGGCGTCCTTCATGGTTCAGGTATACATTACGAACATCATCTACCGTCAAAACCTGACTGTCAAAATGCACATGATAGCAATAAATGCCATCCACCACCGACAATGAGGATAATTGCACATTGCTTGCAGTCAAGGCAGCTTGCAAGTCATCCTCGTTCATGCCCAGCCCCTCCATCTTTGCCTTATCTGGTATGCAAAGTATCTCAGAGTTTCCGAGTCCACTCATATCCACCATAGCCACAGATGGCAATTGCTCCAGTCTTCGACTAGCCACGTTGGCTGCAAAATCACAGAGTTGGGCAAACTGCGCAGATGCTTTTTCTCCATCTCGTTCATTCTTTAGAGATATATCTAGATAAAATGCAGGAACATCAAGAGCACTTGCCTTGATTACCTTGGGACGTTCCATCTCCTTAGGCAAGTTGCCCATCGCCATATCTATTTTTTCGTTTACCTCGATGAAATACATGTCAACGTCGCACCCAGGTTCAAACCTCAAGAGAATACTACCCATACCCATTCTCGAATCAGCACTGATGCTCTTGATGCCAGCTATTCTTGATAGCTGAAGACGTAAAGGAGCCACAATGTCCTTCTCCATTTCCTGTGCCGAATAACCTGGCACGTTGGCTTGCACCGTTATTTGGGGCACATCAATATCGGGCATGAGAGAAACAGGAATTTTTCTCACGCCTAATATGCTGATAGTCACGAGAGCTATCAGTATCATCGTTACGGCAACGGGACGTTTTATCAAATACTTAACCATAAGCTATCCGTTTATCTTTCATTTCTTTTTCACATGCACCTGAGTTCCATCTGCCAGATTCAGGTTACCGGAAGTTATCACTACGTCTCCAGCTTTCACTTGAGTACCTTTGCGCTCACAACCAGTGATGGCATAATACCCAATGTTGACATAAGGCACATCCACATAAGTCCAAACAGCCTCTCCATCCTTATACATGAAAACCACATGATAACCATCTCGCTCTATCACGGCATCCTTTGGCACGACGAGGGTTTTCTTGACATCATTCTCGGCTATGACCTTCACATTCATGCCATCCATCAACAGCCCTTTGTCATTGGCAATGCGAGCTGTCACCTTAATCAAGCCTTTGTCGCTGACCATTGGATTGATGTTGACTACTCTTCCGCCATACCTCGCCGCATCATCCACAAAAAGGCTCACCCATACTCTTTGCCCTACACTCAGATGCTTAATCTCAGCCTCCAGTACCTCAAACTCCACATCTAGCTGACCATCATTTACCAATCCGCAGAGTTTATCCACTCGTTGATGGCGCTTGTTCACCAAATCAGTAATACGCCCTGCGAAAGGTGCCAACAAGGTACACTTGCCCAATGATCGCTTAGCAGCTTGCAACTGGTATTGGGCAAGATAATAGCCAGAAGTAACTTTAGCTCGATGCATGACAGCAGCCGGCACATTGGCAGAAATGCCATCATACCCCAAGCCGATGAGCTTATCGGCTAAGGATACCTGAGCATTCTCCAACTCTCTAGTTGCCTTCTCTAAATTCAATCTTGCATCGCTCCTATCAGTTCTGGCTATCACCTGCCCCTTGGAAACCCTTTCGCCATTATGCACGTACACTTGCTCTATGACACCGCCATCGGCAAACGACAAGTCACACTTCTCGATAGCCCTTAACTTGCCATTACATATCAACTGGCGATGAAAGGTCTGCTCATGTAGCCTCAACGTATCCACATAAATTTCCGTAGACACACTATCTGCGTTTGCCATACTTTGCTCTTCATCTACATGGGCTGTCTTTTTGCAACCTTGCAAGGCTATCAATGCCATAGCCAGCACACAAAACTTATATTTATTTCCTGTCATAACATTTCTTATTATATAGAAGACATTCCTATTTTACTTTCCAGCGATTACAAGACCAAAGCATCAAAATCTACGGTCAATTCTTGATGTTGCACCCAGTCGTAGAGCGTAAACTTACGCAAGGTGTAATAGTAATTCCAATAAGTCCGCAGTTGACTGATGTATTGCGACTTGGCTGTTTCCAATTCCTGCAAGGCGGTATTCAGTTCTGTTACCGACACATTGCCTGCTTCAAATCTTTTCTTCGTGATGTCATAACGCTCCTGGGATATTCTCTGAGCCTGCAAGGAGGTACGACACAGCGCCGCCTGTAAACTAAACTGCATCACCTCGCGCTTCACGCTCTGCACATAGTCGTTGTCGGCTTGTTCCCTTTTGGTCTTTGCCAATTCCAGGTTCGACTTAGCTACCATCACTCGTCCTTTTTTGACACCCCAATCGAAGATAGGCACCGTTACAGTCACCCCGATAATCTCATTATCTTGCAAATGACTATAGGCTGCAGCAAATCCATCAGCCGTACGATTAAACCCCACCTCGGCATTCAAGTGCATTTGAATACCTTGGGCAGACTTCGCCTTTGCCAGGTTTTGCTGGGCGGCAATCAGTTCCAAGTCTTGCGTGATGGCATGCGAGGAATTGGTTCGAGCCTTTAGCAGCACATCGTTCACATTGAGCACCATATCCAACACATTCTCTGGAGGCAAGAGGTTGGCGTGCTCGTAATCGGTTACTCGCATATAGGAAAACAAATCATATAGGCTATCATTCAGCTTCACTTTCGCCTCATTCACGGTTACCTCAGCATTGAGTTTTGAAAGCTCTAACTGTAATAAGTCTCCTTTCGTAATGGTGCCCAGCTCCAATCGCCTTTGCGATATGCGATAAAGTTCTTCTAAGTCTTGGCTTTTCGCCAAACTCTGTTGATAGTCAGACAGGGCTGAGATGGCTGCAAAATAAAGACTTGATACTTTTATGGCTATGTCCTCGATGCTTTCCTGGTACACCCTTTTTGCTTTCTCATATTCCTTGGGCTCCGTTTTTTTTCGCCATTTCCATTCATTATAGGAAGTAAACGGCTGAGAATAAGAGAGGCGCAAAGGCAACGTATTATAGGTTGTCATCTTATAGTCAAACTGATCCAGTCGATAAAGGTACGATTGTAACGAAAGCGTACCACCCAGGCTGCTAACCGGCTGTTGCAATGACAAGGTCAGCGAGTTCACCAAAGAGTTATTGTCTACATAGTTTATCTTTCCATCCTCTGCATTTCTAGCCTCAACCCGAGAATGATTGAAGTTCATCAGTCCTCCCGACAAACTCATGGATGGCAACAGTTCTGCCTTATATGATTTATAAGCCCAGTGACTTGACAAGAAACTAAACCTTGCCAATTGGGCATCAAACGAGTTACTCTGAGCGATGCGGATGGCATCGCCCAAAGTAACGGTTTGCTGCGCAAAAAAGGGAGAAATACTAAAGAACAGCATTCCTACCATAATCATTAGAAATCTCATTTTCTATCACATATTAAAGCCTATTTATACTCAAGATAAAATAGAACTGGATTAGAGTTCGCTTTCAAGCGCATTAAGCTAGCATAATGTTCCAGTCCGACCTTTAATTTTCCTTTTTTATTATACATTTATATCCAAGCGTTCTCTTTATTGCATTTTATAAAATACAAGTACAGGATTAGACTCCCCACAAGAGCTATTTACAATGCTAGCAAGTTGTATATCTTTAAAGAAATAATCCCTACCCATTTTTCTTTTCAATACATATGGATTAAAAAATCCTACACACCATTTTTTATAAACACACAATAAATCCATAGGAGCAAACAACTTAACTTCTCCCTTAGGAATATCCATAACGTTATAAGACTTTTCTTTAACTTTATCATAAAGAAAAGGTCTATTCATTATGCAATTGTTTGTTTTATCAAAATAGTAAACAGAATAAAATATAAAATTCTCCGTTTCATGGAATGAAGAAACCCTGTTTAAAGCTTGCATCTTAACTTTTTTGACTGTTTCGTTAAAACTAAGCTTTTCATTTTTATATTTCCATAAACTACGTTGGTTTTTAAATACATATTTAGCTATATAATTGTTATGATTCAATATATGATAAATGGTGTCTGAGGCAAATGGAAAATATAACAATTCATGCTTGTAATTGAATTCCATCTTATTAGGCATGATATTATCCAACTGTATGCTACAATAAGGGAACCCCTTGCTTATTACAGAATCTTTCTGCGAGAATGCAACGTTAAAGTTTACCTCTCTATCATAAGTCTGCCCTACAGCAAGTTGATTGACGACCCGTTCGCCCAAATGCATTGAATAAACAGAAGCTATAGTTTTTTCTTCCTTCATAAATTTTCCATTCATATCATAATACAGGAATTTGCATCGTCTATCATCTTTGACACATAAGAATCCTGTTTGGGCATCTATCTCAACGGAGGCCGGTTCAAGATACTCCCCACGACCATGTCCCTTTGCACTAATTATACATTTTACCTTGCCCTGCCAATCATAAACAAAGATACTTTTGCTTTTCTGAGCATCTAATAATACGATATATTTGTCATTTATAAATATATCATTTATAGCCCCAATTGGAATACTTCCCATTTTTAATGGAATATATCTAATTTCTTTGACTAAATCAGTATATTGATTAGATGTCATTGTTGCAGTACGATCCAAATCTATGATTTTATACACTCCTCCCTCTTCCTTCATATCTACCGCATTATTATACATTTTAGTAATACTTTTTGTTTTTCTATCACAAGAAACAAAAACAGAGCAAACCACCAAAAATACAAAAAATAAATGCATACTTCTATTTTTAATCTCTAACACAATCAGTACCATTAAAACAATTGCCACTTCCACTATGACAATTTATATAGTGACCAGGATACTGACTAGCACCGCTTGTATAACTAAGTGATCCAGAAATTGAAGGTGTACCACCAGGAGCGCCGACGTTGACCGATATGCCAGCATTATACGTTCCATCTACATAAGTACAAGAAAACTTCACAGGACACCAATCTTCTCCGATTTTATTATAAAAATGCTTTTCCGTATCCCAATCTTGTCCATTGAATTTTCCTGTGAATCCTTCACCACTAGCCAAAGCTTCCACATTCTCAATCAGCAAATCATTATTTGTCAATTCTTCCGAATTGAACTCGCTTACACCCAAAACTCCAGCAATAGCTATTGCTACGCATGAAACAACGAAAATCATTTTCTTCATTTCTCTTCAATTAAAAAATTAATAAATATTGGCTAAACCAAATTGTCGATGGCAAAGATAAACTAAAAAAGTTATAACTCAAACCTTTTCTTGTTCACTTTTTGTTTACCCATATAGTTTTTATCACAAAAAAAGCTTCCATGTTACATAACGAAAAGTTCTATATATTAGAAACAACCATCAATTAATGTTTTAACACCGCACAAGCCTCATCATACATTTGCTTCGTAGCAGAGGATTGCACTTTCGGTTTCCTTGCTAACAAATGGTGAGCACAGCGTTTCGCTTGAAATATTCTCCCAGTTTCAAGATAGAGTTTCATTTTTTGATATATGGGATAAACTCTATTGGGCAACATGCCACTTGCCCTATCATAGCATGCCACAGCCTCATCGTACAATCTCATCGCCTTCAAGTTATTTCCCATCAATACCCAAAACATCGGGTCATTACTCACTTTCGTTCCTTGCATCAACACGAAATTACTATCCACATATCTGCCGTCAGCCTGAAGCATTTTTGCAAAATTAAACAAAAAAGCCTTGTCCTCACTACAATATTCAAGCAATGGATAACAATCATTGATATAAGCTGCATGAATAGACAAGGTTGCATCCAGAGAAGCTAACCTTGCCTTCACATGCGTACGAGCAAAGCCAATGCCTTGCCATCCTAGCATCACAAGCACTAAAGATAAGCAAAGATGCTTTCTCCAAGTCAGACATAAACATCGCACAGGAACCATTGGTATCTTCGCCAAAAGCACTACTCCCAAAATCTGAAAAGGCAACAATTGGAACGGATAAGAGAACAATGAAAATACAAGCAAAGCTAATAAAGCAGCAAACAACCCATGCGTATTCCTGCTCATTGTATGAATCGCCAAAACAATAAGCGTAAGGCATAGCAAGATACCTATCAAACCTTGTTCTACGCCAACTTGCAGCAAATCACAAAACGCATAATCGGTCACATCCACATAATGTGCAAAATAATCAGCTTGAGACGACTGAGAGAAAAAATGGAATAAAGCCTGTCCATATTCTCCTTTGAAGCTTCCTATCCCAGCCCCAAAAAGACAATTTTCAGCAATCAATTTACCAGAAAGATACCATATAACCAAACGCCCCATGACAGAACCAAACTTTGCATATAGAAGAACTGTCCCCAAACTGAAACCAACAACTATAAGATAGCCCAAATACCGACGTATCAATCTCCCATATTTCCAAAAGGCCACTACAAACAAAGATAGTAAAGCGCCTCGACTACCTGCTATCAACAATACAAATGTCCCAAACACCAAGAGTAAGAGATAAGCAACCTTTCTGTAATAATAATATCTTGCTTCCTTCCTTAGTTCAGGCAGTTGCACTAAAGCTACAGACATACCTATAGCTACGTAAGCAGCATAAGGTCCAGGATTATAAAACGATCCTGTAACAGGAAATAAAGGATGCAAGCTTTTCCCCACACCCAATTGCCATATTCCCAATCCCACTTCCAGAAAGGCAGCAAACATGAACAAATGCTCCAAGATACCATCACGAAGAGGAAAAACAGAAAAAAGAAAGCGCAACAAGACATAAAGTCCATACAACACGGAGTAAACCGTCATCTCATACGAACAAGGATAGCCAGTTTTAAAGTATGCACACAAAAAGACATACCACCACCATACCGTAACAAGAATATCTACTACGGTCAACTGGCAATTAGTTCTTAAAAACAAAGAACTAATTGCCATTACCAAACAGCCCACTATTGCTACAAACTCCAACCAAACAAGTTGCTGCGGCCACAATAGAGGAGTAATCTGCACTGTCAAAAGAAGCAAGGCTACTACAAACAAGCAGCTAATAACCTTATAGGTCATATTCCCAAATTTCTTCGTTTTTCGTCTGAGGATTCTCAGCAAACAAATATAGTTTCATCTTATCTACAGAAAGCTTTATACTGCTCCCAACTTTATCCAACAATAATCTTCTTATCGGATTTCCGTTCCAATCATAGGATGCAACAATTTACATTTTTGTTATATACTTTAGATAGCCAAAAGTTTTTTGTAATAAAACGAGGATATGATTTTAAACAATCTTTATCTGGCATTATTAACTTTCCCTCCAAAGGTTCCAAAGGCAATTCTTCCATTTTCTTAGAAACATCAGAACAAGAGGAGAAGACAAGCAAGAACAATATGGCTCTTATAATTAATTTAATATTCATTGTATAGATATTTTAAATTACTTGTCAACTCTTCAGAATTGAACTTGTTTACGCCCATAACTCCAGCAACTGTAAGTGCTGCACTTAAAATCTAAAAAGATAACTTTTCTCATAAATATAACTATTAAAATTAAACATCGGAACAAGCATCATTTATAAAACTTGTGCTGCAAAATTAATGTTTTAGCCTGGATATTCGCATTTTTTTTATTTACTATTTGTTTACTTTTTCATATTTGAGTATAAAAAACATTTTTCAAAAACTTTTAGATACAATTCCTACGATATAGTCATCAGGAACCATTCCCCAATATCGAGCATCTTGAGAATTGATGACATGGTCGCCAACCAAGAAATAATAGTCATGTTTAAAACGATATGCAAATAACCTGCTCCTATTTAGCATAACCATCATACTCATCCAATCTACAACAAGTTTTTTGCCAGTTTCCCATTCTATAACCTCCCTATAAAGAACAGCTTCTTTAGGAGTCATCGAGATAACATCTCCTTTTCTAGGAACATACAATGGACCAAAGTTTTTGATAGTCCATGGCAAATGAGGATCATGAGGTATCGTATTCATCACATAATCAGGAAGCAGAGAATCAGGAGTCAGAGCCAGTGCTTGCTGTTCCTCTTCAACTCCTAGCAATCCCTCATAATTATTATTTTGGTAGAAACTATCTTTTATGGAGATGGAATCACCAGGCAAGGCTACACATCGTTTACAATACACATAATTGATTTTAAACTTGATTTGACTATCTTTATATGGCATATTGAATACAACTATATCATTATGCCTTATATTCCTTAAGCCATTCGTACGAAAACAGCGCAGTACTCCTCCCTGCTTATCAAAATGAAAGTCTGTATAAATTCTCGCCCCCATCAAGGTCTTATTGACAATAATCCTATCTCCTGGACACAAAGTTGGCAACATGGAATCTGTAGGGATTGTAAAAATATCAAACAAGAAGACACGACATAATAGCCATAGGCAGTAAGCACCACCTATGGCAATCATTATCTTCTCCAAACGTATCACCAGTCTTTGCAACATTTCTATTCTATATTAAAACATAGCTAATGCTTATATTTAAAAGATACTACTATGGGATTGTGATTTACCTGTTTTAATGTCAATATCCGATTTAACTTAGAATTATCTACCTTAATATTCCCTAAATTGCAAATATCTTTCAGTTTCTGCCCATCTAAGTATAAGCCGAACAAACGATTTTCTTTAACATACAAGATATCATGAGGGAATATTGCATACTGATGATTATGCAAGTCTGCAGTAAGCAAGCGGAACAACTTTCCAGAAATTTTATCGTAGACAAAGCATTCTTCTCCTAGCCCTTTCCCAAGTCCCCTATGTAGGTAAAAGAACAATGCATCATTCGATTCAAAGAATCGACTCCCATCCAAGAATGTGTACCCTTGTTTGTTCAACAAATCCAACACACTAGCGAAGTTCATTTCTTGTTCAAGTATCATATTAAGACTTTTCTTCTGCTTTATCATAAATGCAGGAGCTACATAAAAATTCTTGTTGACCACGTAAACAGTATCAGAAAACAATGGATTGAAATATATTTTTCCATTATATACATGTATATTGTCCTTTACAAAATCAACACATTGAAGAGGTCGAAGCCTAAATTGTTTTCCACGAAACTGCACACTATCAGATGCCAAAAGTCCCCACGTTTCATCTTCGTTAAAGTCATTACCTTTTGCCACTGAACTAAAATAAATCCCCTCATACTTACAAGCATAAGCAGCCCCTATTAAACTTCTTTCTTTATAAAGGAACTTGCCTGTTGCTAAATCAAAATAAAAATAAGTTTTACTCAAATCATCGATCGCTAAAATTTCACTACTTTCTTCCAGAATCTGTAAATCTCTAAGACCCAGATATTCATTGTGTCCATGACCCTTTTTATTGATATGATAAATCAGTTTACCAGTTTGTTGATTGTAAGCATAAATCATATCATCAGTCAATAAGACAATTATACCTTTAGCTACACACATCTTTGATACCTTCCCTATCGGTATCAGACTATCCAATTGAATGACATCAAAATCATCTACATTTTTCTTCATAAAATCAGAAGACTGCAAATCCACGGCAGATTCTAGGTCAACAACCATAGGTTCTGTATCCGACCGTTGAAGCAGATCTATTGCAGAATAATCAACAAAGTTCTCCCCATGCTTTACATAAGAACATGAAGAAAACACCATGCCTAAAAATATAAATAAATATAACTTCATAACAAAAAAATCAACAATCTTGACTAAAGAAACAACTACCTAATCCTGATCCACATTTTTCGACTAAAGGAGTCGTATTTGTAGTTTTCGTCTTATAGTACCCTAACTGACCGCCGACCATAACTGGAGTATAACCTTTAGGAATCTGAGAAACAACAGTAACACCTATAAAATATGTTTCAGTCACTATTTTCAATGGGCATTGATAGTTATAAGTTTTCCAATTTGTCAAAGGAGGACCTTCTGGAATATCACCTTGCGTTAATGCCTCCACATTCTCCACCAACAAGTCATTACATACCAACTCATCTGATTTGAACTTGTTTACACACAAAACTACAACAACAGCTATTACTACGAGTATCGCTATAAAAAACACTTTCTTCATACTTTAAAATACTAAAATTAATATTATCTTTTTGTTATTTTTTCAACAATTTATCCAGCAAAAACTTGATGTTCTCATTCTGCAACAGATTTCCGACAATTGCAACCTTACCAAACCTGTCCAACAGAAACGAATGATACATCTGTTCCTCTGGTAAGAAAGAGTTTTGTCGTCTAAAGGCATACAAAGAATCCACATACACAGGATTTCGAAGTCCAGAAGATTCTATTGCAAAATGTACATCCTCTATCTGCTCCTTCTTCGGTTCAATGATGAACACGAAGTTTACACCTTTTTTAGAATAATCATCAATCAACTTGTTCCAATGGTACATTCTATCCAATGCACATGGCGAGCACTGGCTAGAATCAACATAGTGGACAAAATTATACTTCATCGGAACTACCTCTTTTCTTTCCACAGTATCAACTGCACTATGGAAACAGCCCATCTCCTCCAAAGGAAGCACAACCTTATGCTTCGACATCTCAACCAAAGTTTTCTGTGCATCACCCTTCTTTGAGGAACAAGAGTAACAGAAAAATAAGCAAAAGGCAATTACACCTGCCATATCGATTTTGTTCATATATTCACGCCCAAATAAAAAATTCTATTTTAAGAAATACCGAAACAACATTGCTTCTTTTTTCATTCTGCCATCACTTGATTTTTCACCTTTGCAAATAGAATGAACCGCATACAGAGACGCTTCATCTTGGCAAATTGGTTCAAAAGGATATTTCCCATTCGATTCCACGATGCCAGAAAGGCATTTTCCCTTTTTATAAAAACTATAGTGCAATATATTCTTATGTAAAAAAGACACTACAAGTTTATCGCCAAATTTAAAAAATCTAACTATTTTTCGTGTAGTTTTATCCACTATATTCTTATTCTTATCTCCCTCTATAGAAACATGAAATACCTTACTGAAACCTGTACCTGTCCATTCATACAATTCATCCTCTTTGGGGGATATATAATATATTTTACCCTTGTCTTCGATAAAAGATGTTGGGTTAGCCATAAAGTTTGCATCAAATGAAGCATCCATATAACTATCTCTTACAGCAAATTTATCGTCTAAAAGAGCCACATTTCTCACTTGTTCCGTTGCATTTAAGTTAAATGCAAGAAAGCTCCCATTTGATGAGACAGGAATCATATCTAACAAAGGAAGCTGAATGGGATGACGTTTTCTAAACATCAAACTGTCAGAAAACTCATATATTGCCATACCTTGCATATCTAATCCGTATAGCTTTCCATCTTTTACACGAATAGCTGTCAGGTTTATATATTCATTGTGTCCATGCCCCACATTCTGAATTCTATTTTTTACTATACCTGTTGATAAATCAAAAGCAAAAATAGCATTTGTATTATCCAACAAGAATAAAGTAGACTTATCTATACATACAGACTTTACAGCACCAAGAGACCACTCTGCCCTTGAGAACAAAGGCAAAGAATCCATTTGACCAAAAACATCTTGAAGACGTATAAGTTTTGATTCGAAATCAACTATATTTATGTGCTCTTCCATATCTCCCTTCGTTGTAGTTGCGCAAGAAAAAAACAGACAGCACATAAATAGTACAAAAACATTCCTCATAATTTACTCAAAAAGAATTAGAACATGACTTAGTGCATCCATGAGAATGACATAAACTATTAGAATTTGGATTAGCCCAACAAATGGCATAAACGCCATCTTCTACTGTAACCATTTGCCCAGCATAATAGATTGTTTTATAACATGGAAAGTGGATAGAACTATATCCTACAGGAGTATCTATCTCATTGTTAGACAAAGCCTCTACATTTTCTAACAGCAACTTATGACCTTCAGAAACAGTAGAAACAGTCCAATTACCAACGAGCGCAGTTATAGCAACTAACGCAACACCAAATACACTAAAAATAACTTTCTTTTTCATTGTCATATTATTTAAATTGTTAAACATTACCACCAAATTTGTTTATCATTTTCATACGTAAAGATACGTTCTTCACTTCCCTTCGTCAAGTTACTCAACAAGTACAAGCCTCCATGAGGAATATGAGAAAACGTTATTACATTAGATGTAGCTACTTGTACAGCCAATACTTTCCACTGTAGCTTGTCATACATCATCAGTTGATACTTATCTCCAACCTCTATACAATTACCATCGTTACGAGGTATGAAACGTATTTTACCTACTTGACTTGGACGTGTCAAACGCAATCCAACCCAATGCCCATCAGGACTATTTCCCTGAAAGCCGGTTAAGATGTTTCCATCAAAAACTGTCTCTTTGGTCTTGCCTTGCACACCATCTGTACCAATAATTTTACCAGTAAGTTTATTCCCTGACTTATCGAAGAACTCCAGTTCATTGATATTACAAAAAGAGCCATTCGGTCCTATATATCTCAAATAGCGATAGGTTTCCTTGTCCTCCACGCTTCGCTCGTACCAACAACCTTCCGTCATACCTTCAAAGACATATAAATCCGTAGGGGTACTGAAGTCTCGCGTATGACTTCCCTGAAATTTACCATTCCACATACGGAAGTTGAAGTAATCCTCTCTTCCCATATAGGGATATTTACGATACAACCGTAACGTTACCCGACGAGCACTCGGCTTTATCTCCCTAACCTTACCATTTGTCTCCAGCACATAAGGGTTTTCTATTGGAACCATCTGCCCATCCTTACAAATACAAGTAGAATATAAAATACCTCGCCCCATTGACTTAAATACGACTTTTCCTTTGTCTATCGTACCGTAATATACAGGTTCCCAGCGCTTATTGTCATATACACAGATATAAGCCACCTTGTGGTCGGAATATTTTCCAGGAATGCTCCTTACAATATCTGTTGTTTGATAATACTCGTTGGTAACATCCGTGAATGTCGGAATTTTAAATAGAGCCGGAACATTCTTTTCTCCATCAAAATCATGCTGCATCACTTGATTGATTCGAAATGTGCGCCTAAATATTTTTGGTTTTTTATAGGGATGAAAATACTGGGCAGTATCACCTGGTACACATCCCATATAAAAAGGAGTAGCTTTCCCATCTGGTTTCAACAACACACTCCAAGAATGAGAATTAGAGCGGTTTCCCCAATGGGGTGTGAAATCAATTGCTGCAGGAACTCCTACGCTTCTGGACAGATAAATGACATACGAAGCCTCATCACGACAATTTCCTGTCTGATATTTCAACAAAACATCTGCCTTAGGAGGCATATTTCCTTTCAAGCTAATCCATTCAAACTTTCCCATTTGGTCGAATACCTTCAACGCTTCCGAGATTGCGCTTCCATACTTAAAGAAAGTTTTCTCTTTTTCCATTTTACCAACAGGTTCCAATGACCATATTTGAGTATTCGTATTTCGCCAAGTAGTCTGGACTAAGCTATCCGTATTGGTCATGGTGTCATGCAGAGCCTCCAAACATAACCCTGTGTCCTTATTGATAATTTTGCATTCCTTACCCGAGATTGGCAATATCAACCATCTTTGATGATTACCCTTCAGATAATCATACTTACCAACAACAGCCTTTTCATCCAAACTACAATAACGGACTTCCAAACATTGTTTATCATCACCCAATGGTGATATACGCCAATATGGGAACCCTTCATAAGAAAGGCGCAATTTGGTTTGATTTTCCGAAACAATATCCGTCAATCTTGCAGCTTGCAACATGGAAGACTTTAAGGTATCCAGTGCTACATACTTACTACATCCAATATTTTTCAACCGAAATAAATGCGCAGAATAATCCTGAGCATGGACACGATCCACTTTCTCCAAAGACCTCAACTGGATATAATCCACGCCGTAAGGTCTAGTGCCATTTTCTAAAGAAATAACATTTTGCCCTTCATTTAACTTTATGTCCACTCCCATTCGAGAAGTTTTAAAAGCGTGAATTGTATTAGTAGGCTCAAGATGAAGTGTATCTACAACCACGTCATTTAACTTCACTACCACCTTCGTATCTTTAGCTATTGTAGTATACCTTAGCACCAATCTTTTTATGGCAGCATGAGGTGATTGTATTGCAAATGATACCTTAGCAAACATCCCTGAACAAAACACGACCTTACCAGTGGAGGCACTAGGAGAATCAAGGATATCTGCATTCTTTACAAGAACTGTATCCGCAGCAATCACCCTACCTCTTGAACTACAGGTATATCCATCAAACATATCCGGATAGTTTTCTCTTACAATCTTGCGCCAATCCGAAACATTTTCATTCAGAAGTCGATAAGGCAAAACATAATCAAAGAAGATTTCTGTATTATAATCATGATGCCAATTCACATGATGCCATAGTTCACAGGCTTCATTGATTGCAGAAATCAAGAAGTCTGCCTTGATGTTCCTAATGTCGAAAGCTAATTTCGCCTTTTTCAGTTGAATTTTCTTTGCAGTCTCATCAAAAACACTATCACGGTATTCTTTAGCCTCGGAAGCTGCTCGCAAATAAGCTGCATTATACTGTCCTATCTCCTTACCCACATAGGTATAGTGATAGGGCATGTTTTCTATCAAGAATTTGGCTGCGCTATATTTCAATGTATCTGGATCATTCTTGAAATACTCCAATACACGTTCCATCTCTGCCCGATTCTCTCCAGCAGATTCCAAAGCATCTTGCAAACGAGAACGGCATGAGGAAAACATGCTTAACAAAAAACACAGCCCCAATGCCAACGATACATATTTCATATAGCGCAACTTCATTTTTTGATATTTTTTACATGACACAAAACATACTTTCACTCACTTAGTCTTTGGTTACTTGATATAATACATACTTATCTCCTTGCGAAATCTTCACATAGCATCCCTCTTGTGGAATTTCATCCTCTGACAAAACTACCATTGGCGAATCGACAGAAGAATAGCTGTAAAATTTCATCACTATGCCATCATTGTAAGTGACAACAATATCTGCATTGTGAATTTCCCCTTTTGAAGAGAGTATAACATTGCCACTCTTCTCCATCAAGCTTAAACTTGATGAGGAAAGGGAACGCTGTTTAGTATGCCATTTGTAATAAAGGCAAGTTACAGATGTTGGAAACATATATATAGGCATCAACATCATTAAAAACATTAAAATTATTTTCTTCATAACTTTTATATTTAGAATTTTACGCTGCAAATTTAAGAAAAGAAATCCAATCAGATCCATTATCTTGTTCACTTTTTGTTTGTTTTTCATTATTTTCCATTATAAACAGCAAAGTAAACAAAAAGTAAATTTTCATAATTACGTAGCACATATTGAAAAGACTTTATTTCATGTAACATAAACTTTAAATTTCTTCATTTTCATAAGAAATAAACTATAAGAAAAATCTTTTTTCAAGAAAAAATATGTATCTTTGCAAAAACTTTTAAAAATCAAGTAAAATGAAGAAACTTACAATCTTATTTTTCATTTGTCTTTTGGCTTCATGCACAAAGCAAGCGAATAAGCAATTATCCAACATTGAAAACATCATGTTGGCTCAGCCTGATAGTGCATTCATACTCTTGCAAAAAGATTCTGCATCTATTTGCAAAGAAGGTACAGATGCCCAAATGTACTATCAAATCATCCGTTGTCGAGTTGCCGACTTATTATACATACCCCACACAAGTGATTCTGCTATGCTTAAAGTCGCCAACTACTATACTAAACAAAATAACCAAAAAGCGCTCTCTATGGCATATTACTGTTTAGGCTGCATTTACAGAGACCTTAAAGAACACCCTCGCGCTATTAATTATTTCTTAAAATCTATCGACACAAACAGTACTCATACCCCAAAGGAAATGATTGGAAGATGTTATTACCAGCTATCTGGTTTTGAAGATAATCGAAAAAATCCAATCAAAGCACTAGAGTATGAAATAAAAGCATATAACTATATTTCACTAACAAAAGATTACACGTTAGCTAATAATTGCCTTATTAATATTGCCCAAGACTACAAGACTTTGGGCAACGATGAGAAATATTCCGCATTTATTAATCTCGCTAAAAATAAGATTTCAGCAACAAAAGATACAATCAACTTAGCTCGCTTCATCATTGTCAAAGGTCAAATTGCCATTCAAGAAAGAAACAATAAAGAGCTAAAAACTTTGATTAATGAAGGCAAAAAAATATTACCAACCATACTCAAACAACAAAAATATGGGTTTTATTTAATGCAAGGCTATTATTATAAAGAACTGCACCAAGTAGATTCTGCGTCCTATTATTTTCAAAAAGTTTTAAACATAGGAAATCCCATTATGGAATATGAAGCTAATACAGCCCTGTCTGAAACAAATGCTGAGAATAGAGAATACACTACTGCTTGGAAATTTCTAAATAAAGCCATAAAGCTAAGAAATGCCATTGATACCATCGACAACAAGCAGGAGGCAGAAAAGATGAAGGCATCGTATAACTATGAGTTGGAGGTTGCCAAAAGAGAGGAGGCAGAAGAGAGCAAGAACAGGTACAAGTATGCGATGTTACTCGGTATCATTTGTATCCTAGGACTTACTACGCTCATCTTGGCACATAAAAACGCATCCAAGGAAAAAAGTATCAAGCAACTCAAGCTTATTGCGCAGCAAAACGAGCTAATTCAAAATCAAGAACAGAAGATTGAAGAACAGAAGAACATGATGCACGAACATGTAAGCAATATCAAAAAACTTGAAACAAGAAACAACGAACTATCGAAATACCAGCTTACATCATCTGAGCATTGTATCAACAAACTGTCAAAGAATATAAAACTTGATGATGACAGATGGAACCAATTTAGAATGTCCGAATCATATTATAAATTGCACAAAATGATAAAAAACGGACTCGATCATTATACCAATTCAGAACAAAAACAAGTCCTTATAGATATCATGGCAACCATCGACAACTTGTTCAATGAATATGGCAAACGCCTTACTGCATTCCTTCCTGGTCTCAAAGACTCACAGTTGGAATTTGCTTATCTAATAAAAGCAGAAATAAACTTTTCCAACATAGCTATCTTGCTAAGAAAGAGTAAACCTAGCATCACAAAGATTAGCAAAAGTTTCGATGAATACCTTGAAAAGAATATGAAGGGCTTGGATATTAAAACGTTCTTACATGACTTCTAAACTTTTTATACTGAAGTTTCGCATGTGACTTCCCCACATGCGAAACTTCATAAGGGAACTATTTTACCCAATCCAATACGATAGTCTTATCTTCATCAATCATAAAGTTCATACCAATCTTTTCCACGGTTTTGCCTTTTAGGGCAAAAGCATCAGCATAATGCTTGTTGTTGATTTGGTCAAGAGCCTCTTGTGCCGACTTATTAAATTTCAGTTCTATCACATAGATGGTATCCTTTGTTTCCATCGTAATGTCTGTTCTTCCACGGAAAGTATGCTGTTCCACCAATATACGGAAATTCGTAAGCAGGGCAAAGATGATATACATTGTCTGCTGATAATGCCCCTCATAATCGGTATTATCGCAATAAGGTACCGTCTTCCAGAACGTTTTCAATAGCTGAAGAGCACCATCCATGTTACCCTTATTGATAAGAGCCGACATTTTGGCCACGGTCGTATTGCACATTGCAGACTTTGCCGCCAAATAATGCGGCAACATACTGCGAAACAAACCTATCCTCACTTCTTTGTTAGGCAGAGCCAAGGTATAGAGTTCCGTTTCCGGATCATAATTCTTGATAGTGATATAACCACTCTGATAAAGCAAAGGCATGATAGTAGTCATCGTCTCAGTGGCTGCATCGAAATCATCCTTTGATGCATCCATCTGTTCACCCAGGTCAATCGGTGTAAAGTCATATTTCCGCATCATATTAAGGAGATAAGTAGGAGTGCCTGAGCCAAACCAATAGGAATTCATCTGTCCTTCAGCTAAACAGTTCAACAAGCTATAAGGATTGAAAATATCTGATGATGGCCAGGTAAAGTGATAGCCATCATAATTCTCCTTCAGTTTTGACAAGGCTTGTTCGTGTGTCAATCCCAACCTACCTGCTAACACATCAATATCCTCATCAAACTTATCCAACAATTCCTCCTTGGTAATGCCGCAAATGCCAGCATACTCTTGGTGCATACTCACATTTGTGATATTATTAAGTTCACTGAAGATACTAAGCTGCGAGAACTTGGTGATGCCTGTCAAGAAGACGAAACGTAGCATTCGGTCGCTATCCTTTAGGGGACTATAGAAATTGCGCATCACCTCTCTCAATATATCCAAGCTGGTATCCTCGTGCACCACATCAAGCAAAGGAGCATCGTATTCATCGATGAGGACAACGACCTTCTGCCCAGTCTGTTCATATACTGTTTTTATTAAATTAAGCATACGGACATTCGGGTCAGGAGAATCATTGACGATGCCAAATTTGTCTTCATTTACCTTCAATATGTACAAGAGATAACGCACAAGTTGGTCTTTCTCCATGTGCTTACCACCAGCCAAGCTAAAGTGAAGCACAGGATATTTCGTCCACTCCTTCTCCAGTTTTTCAATAGCAAGTCCCTTAAAGAGTTCCTTCTTTCCCTCGAAGTAACTCTCAAAAGTCGAAACCAAAAGAGATTTGCCAAAACGACGTGGACGACTCAAGAAGAAATACTTTCCACTCGTATGAGTCATACGATAGATGTACTCCGTCTTATCTACATAGAGAAAGTCCTCCTCTCGAATCTCAGAGAAGGTCTGCATGCCTATTGGATATAACTTCGTTGCCATATTATCAACTATTTACTATTTACGTTGGCAAAGATAAGCAAAAATCCCGAAACCGCCAAGCGATTTCGGGATTTATTATGTATTGAACTGTGTACCCAATACCTTGAAGGGAATTTTATCACTCTATCAAAAAGTTTATATGATGTTATCGGTGGTGCCTTTTTCTTATTATTTTATTTTCTGTGTTTAACTAAAAATAAAAGGATAAGAAAAAGACATCTATCTGATAATCAAATCATTGCAAATCTATTAACAAAAATTCATTTTTCGATTATTTTTTTATTAGCCATCAGATTAAATAGTATCTGCAATCTACGCGAGCGCCTTTCTTCGCTATTTCGGTTCCGACCATAGAATAAACAATCTTGCGAATTTCTTTGAGCTCAACATCAGGAATTCTACTTGCTATTTCAGAAATTTTGCTCATCGGATATCTGTGTAAGTCCTCTTTGATAAGGGCTTTCAGAACATATGGCTCTATAGTTCTTAGCGTTGTGACAATATTGGATTTTGCATTCGTTAATAGTGTAGGGTTGATTTGATAGTATGCCCCTTTTGTCGCACCACTTTTTGCTATTAAGTGATTCTTATCCAAATTGTCCACATAGCTTCTAAGTCGTTCTTCCGCAGTGAGTTGAAGAGTCTTAGACAAGTCTGTTGTCGCAATGCGCTTCTCTCTGGCTATGATGCCGAAAGCTATCTTGTTCTTTTGGGAAAGCTGATAATTATGGTCAACATAATCCATCAGGCGAACAA
>OGKJ01000111.1_pt1 | contig 32301 bp, 25 predicted proteins | sample 1572461 | NCBI WGS metagenome assembly OGKJ01 (sample SAMEA2582080, study PRJEB24529) | metagenome | biome: Human gut stool | place: China | collected 2011 | reverse complement strand
GGACGTGAAGACCCACCATTATATCATCAGCTTCGACCCGAAGGACGCAGTAGAGAACGGCCTGACCATGGAGCGGGCGCAAGCCCTTGGCTTGCAGTTCTGCAAGGAAAACTTCCCCGGTCATCCCGCCATCGTCTGCGCCCACCCGGATGGGCACAACAGTGCGGGAAACATCCACGTCCACATCGTCATCGGCAGCTTGCGTGTCCGCACCGTGGAACGGCAGCCCTTCATGGACAAGCCGTGCGACTGGGAAGCGGGCAAGAAGCACCGCTGCACTTCTGCCATGCTCCGGCACCTCCGTGTCGCAGTCATGGAGATGTGCGAGCAAGCCGACCTGAACCAGATCAACCTGCTGGAAGCCCAAGGCGACCATGTTTCGGAGCGCGAGTATTGGGCGCAGCGGCGCGGACAACGCCGCCTCGACCATGCCAACGCCAAACTTGCCGCCGAAGGGCAGCAGCCCACCCAGACCGTCTACCAGACCGAGCTGGACAAGCTGCGAAAGCAGATTTACGCTGTGCTGAACAAGACCACCACCTTCGAGGAATTTTCTGCATTGCTCATGCAGGAACACGGCATCGCCGTGAAGGAGAGCCGAGGCCGGTTGAGCTACTGCCTGCCCGGCCGGACAAAGTTCATCACCGCCAAGAAACTGAGCAAGAAGCTGGAAAAAGAGCAGGTGCTGACCGCCCTCTCCCAGAACATCCAGCTTACCGCCATCATCCAACCCAGCAGCGAGAAGAAGCCGGATAAGATCAGGAAACTGGTTGACATTCAGGGGAACGTTGCTGCGGGCAAGGGCATCGGCTATGAGCGTTGGGCGAAAAAGTTCAACCTCAAACGCTGGTCGCAGACCCTCATCCTGTTACAGGAGAAAGGTCTCACCAGCGAAGATGCCCTGCACCAGCGCATTGCCGAACTGCAAACCCAGCACGACGATGCACTGGCGGTGGTCAAAGACATGGATGCCCGCATGGACTCCTTCAAGGAACTGCGCGGGCATCTTGTGGTTTATCGGCAGTACAAGCCTCTTGCACAGAAGCTGACCACGCTGCGGAACCCCGCAGCGTTCCGGGAGCAGCACCGTGCAGAGCTTGCTGTGTACGAGGCCGCTTGCGCCTATTTCAAGGCCAACGGGTTCAGGACGCTGCCGGACCTCAAGAAGCTGGATGCCGAATACGCAGCCCTGTCCTCGGAGAAAAACGGGTTCTACACCCGCTACAAGAAAGCGCAGATCGAGCTGCGTGAACTCCGCACCGCACAACAGAACGTGGAAGCCTTCTTCCGCAAGGAGGAGCGCAGCCACGCCGTACCGCAGCAGGAGGTCAAATGAACAACACTCTGACAGATCGATGTGTGAACACCCCCAACCTCACCCACGCCCCTCACCGGGCTTCGTCCTTTCGCCTGTACCCCACCCATGGGGACGGAGGGTAGCACCTCTGTCTTTTCGGACGTAAAAAGCGCCATCTCGACCCGGCAGGCGGCGGAGCTGTACGGCTTCGCCGTAAACCGGAACGGTATGATGTGCTGTCCCTTCCACGGGGATAACCACCCCAGCATGAAGGTGGACAGCCGTTTCCACTGTTTCGCCTGTCAGGCAGATGGCGATGTGATCGATTTTGTCGGCAGACTTTTTCAACTTTCTCCCTACAAGGCTGTGGAAAAGTTGAAGGAGGACTTCGGCATGGCACTTGCCGACGGCAAGGTGCGGCTTGCTCCCCGCAGACCGCCCACCGTCCGGCAGCAGCTGCTGGACTATTACCGCTGTCTGCAGCGTTGGCGGGTCCGATACGCACCGCAGTCACCCACAGAAGGACTTCACCCCTGCTTCCTTGAAGCGATAAAGAACCTTGACATCGTTGAATATTATCTGGACTGTTCGGTGCTCCCGGACCCGCAGACCGAAAACGAGCTACGGAAGTATTGGGAGGGATTGCATGAGCGACTGGAAAAAGAGGAACGAAGATTGGCGTGATGAGGACGAACTGGAAGAAGAGGAAGAATGCGAATGCCCTTGGGTAGACAGCAAGGGCAAAGTGCGTGAAACCGCTTACTGCCAGTACCTTTTAGAGAAGCACCCCATGATGTGCCTGAAACAGAAGCTGTTCGACCAGAACGGCGAGGTAGACGAGGACGCACTGCTCTACGAAGTCCACAGCGATCTCCGTGACTTTGTGCTCGACAACCTTGCCAAGAAGGAGAAGCAGGTTCTGGACGCACTCCGTATCGAAACCTATACCCCTGAATGGAAACCCCAGCTTGACCGCATCCATCTCCAGAACGGAACCTACTTTCTGGACGAACGGGGCTTTGTGCCGGAAAAGGAACTCTGCCTGAACCGGCTCCCCGTGGAATACCAGCCCGATGCCCCTGCACCGACCAAGTGGCTGGAATTTCTGGACGGTCTGCTGATCCCGGAGGACATTCTGACCTTGCAGGAATATCTCGGCTATCTTCTGATCCCGTCTACCAAGGCGCAGAAGATGCTGGTCATGACCGGCAAGGGCGGCGAGGGAAAATCCCGCATCGGCTTGCTGCTGAAGAAGCTGTTCGGGGAAGCCTCTCACTCCGAATCCATCCTCCGCATCGAAACGAACCGCTTTGCCAGTGCAAATCTGGAGTATAAGCTGGTCATGGTCGATGACGATCTGAACATGGTGGCTTTGCCCGAAACACGGAACATCAAGTCCATCGTCACCGCTGAAGACCGTTTGTGCATCGAGCGGAAGAATAAGCAGGCTGTGCAAGGTCTGCTGTACGTTCGTTTCATCTGCTTCGGCAATGGCAACCTTGTGGCTGCTCACGATGACAGCGACGGCTTCTGGCGCAGACAGATCCTCATCACGGTGAAAGACCGTGACCCTGCCCGGGTGGATAACCCCTTCCTCATCGAAGAGCTGTCCGAGGAGCGTCCCGGCATCCTGCTGTGGATGCTGGAGGGGCTGCACCGTCTGCTGGCGAACCGCTATCAGTTTACCATCAGCGAGCGCTCCATCCAGAACCTCGAAGCAGCCATGGCGGACAGCGACAACCTGACCCAGTTCATGCAGGCAACGGCGTATGTTCGCTTCAAGCCCGACACCGAGGAACGCTCCACCTATCTCTACCGCGCCTACACCAAGTGGTGCGAGGATAATCTGGAATCACCTGTTCCGCAAAAGAAGTTCAGCCAGTTCCTGCTGAAAAATGCGGGGAAGTATGGCCTGACCTTCTCCAAGCACATCGAGGGAAAGTACCGCGGCTTCCGGGGCGTATGCGTCCACCCCGCCTTTGCTGCGGCATAAAACACACGAAAAGTGAAAATCTCCCGCCCCACGCGCCCCAAATCAGCAGTTTCTACTTGTTATCGCTGTTTTCTCCGGGCGCGTATCTACCCTTTCCGGGCGGATGCGGGGCGGGAGAGAAGGCAAGATGCGCCCCAAAAGGGCGCGTCCATCCCAGCCATGCGCCCTGTAAAAGCCACACAGGAAGGTACTTTTGTGTGGTTTGGGGCGCGTGGGGCGCGTAAATTCAAGTTCTCGCACTTTTTTGGGCTGCTGCTTCGGGTCAGGAGCGGCAGACCCTTACATATTTACCGGCCCACAAGGGTGCAGCTCAACCGGAGCTGCGCCGGGTCTGGAGAAGTGCAAAGGAGACATGCCTATGACGAATGTCCGCAAAAATTCCGCTAAACTGACCCGTGAGGACTTGAAAATCGTGCCCGAATCCTCTACAATGAAATTGTCCGAAACCCCTGCCGTAGAACCTTCTGACCAGACCAGCAAAACCGTCCGACACGCCCCGCTTGTCTACCGGGTGGAGGAGATTGCCCAAATGTTGGCGATCTCCAACCGTGCTGCGTACAATCTGTGCAACACCACGAAAGACTTCAAGGTGATCCGCCTCGGTACCAGCATCCGGGTAAGCAAGCAGAGCTTTGACGATTGGTTTGCAGCGGTCTGAGGGAGGGAACATCTATGGCATCTATTCTCAGGCGCGGAGATTCCTACTCCGTTCGTTTCAAATACAAAGACCATGCTGGCCGGATCTGTGAAGGCTGGGAGAGCTTCAAAACCAAGAAGGAAGCACAAGACCGCAAGATCTCGGTAGAGAAAGAACTCTTGGACGGTACGTTCCTCATACCCGATGCAATGACGGTAGCGGAAATGCTGTACAAGTGGCTTCCCATCCAGTCCAGCAAGCACAAGTGGGCACCCAAAACCTACACCCACACGGTAGCCATGATCCAGAATCTTGTCGTGCCCTATCTCGGCAAGAAGCAGATTCAGAAGGTTCAGACGTATGACCTTGAACAGTTCTACGCCACTTTGAGCCGGACACCGCGCGGACTGTATAAGCAGGGTGTCAAGCAAACGCTCACCGACAAACAGAAGCGGCAGTTTCTGACGGGTGCTTCCATCCGGGAAGTCCATGCCATGCTCAAGACTGCTTTTTCCTATGCCGTTGAGTGGGGTCTGCTCCTCAAGTCACCGATTCCGAGAGAAGCCCCGAAATCGACCTCGGAGGAACGTGCCATCTGGGACGAAAAGACCATGCTTGCTGCGTTGCAGACCATGACCGACCCTACGCTCCACCTTGCTGTTCATCTGAGCATGATCCTCTCGCTGCGTGTCGGAGAGATCCTTGGCTTGCAGCCGGGAGACATCGACTTCGATGCAGCGGATGGACGTGGGACCATCACGGTTGGCAGGAGCTTACAGCGCACCGAAAAGGCTGCACTGGAAAAGACCGACCCGAATCAGATCTACCACATCTTCCCCGACCAGCGTGAGGGCAGCAGCTCCGCACTGGTGCTGAAGAAGCCGAAAACCAAGAAATCCAGCCGCACCCTTTATCTGACGAGACCCTTGAAGGAAGAGTTGCTGGCTTGGCTGGAAAAGCTCCGGCAGGACGAGCTTGCCATGGATGGCAGGTATCGCAACTGTGGCCAGCTTTTCCGCTTGCCCAACGGTATGCCTGTTGCCCCGGAAGCCCTTTCTAAATGGTACCGCACTTGGCGTGCGGAGCACCCGGAGTTTGAGAAGATCGTGTTCCACGGTCTGCGCCACTCCAGTGCTACTTACCAGTTGATCGAATCCGGCGGCAACATTAAAGCCGTGCAGGGCAACACCGGTCACGCCACCACCGGCATCCTGATGGACACCTACGCCCACACGCAGGACAAGCCCCGGTTGGAGCTGGCTGAGAAGCTGGAAGCAGACTTCTATTCACAGGACATCGGTTCCCCCAAATCCGGCTCTGTGCCGGTAAAAGAAAATCTGCCGGACAGCATCCAGATCACCCCGGAAGGGATGCTGAAAGTTGTCCGACAGATGAACCCCGAGCAGCGGCGTGAGTTCACCCGCCTGCTGTTCGCCTGAAAAAAGTATGGAAAAAACGCTCACGATGCACAGGATGCAGACAATGCAAGGAAAAACACGGCTTTCCCGCCGGTGTGCAAAAAGTGTGCAAAGGTGTGCAGAACCCCAGAAAACGGAAAATCCCACGAGGAATCTTGCGATTCTTCGTGGGATTTTGGTGCGCTCGAGGGAACTCGAATCCCTGGCCCTCTGATTAAAAGAGCCCACCGGGTAGAACACTCTGATTTTAGAAGTTTCGAGTTTACGTCATTTTTGTGCAGAACATCGTGATTTTTCACTGCGTAATTTCTGCACCCTTTGTCGTATTTTGCAAGTCAGAGTGCCCCTTGCATCCCTTGAAACCGTGCAAAAACAGTGCAGAAACCGTGCACTTACTCTGGGACAAATGAAAAATAATGATTTTTGATCCATGACTTGATGGCGGTTTGAGTGACCGCAAAGTCAAATTTGATACACGGGAAGAAAAATGCCCACTCGTCTGAGAAGTTCTCAGGGGAGTGGGCATTTTCACACAAGTGGTTAATATAATTTCGATTATGATAATTCAAATTATATTAAGACGTTCCATGGGCTGTAACAGCTTCACCGCTTGGTTTTCAAAAACCACCTGTTGATAGCGGTGTTACTTCTTCACAAATTGGTATACGCCATATTCTGGTGACGTCACCAATCCATGCTTGATAAGATTCTTGATGATAGAGGATGCACGCGATTTCTGAACGCCATATAGCTGTGCAACGTTTATGCTGCGGAACTGATATTGATACCGATATCTCTTGAAAAGTTCAAGCGTCCGTTCTTTTGTACTTGCAGTCAGCCTGGTATTATCCAGCCTTTTGCAAAGTTCACTCACTTCGGCATCCGTACTCATTCCGTGGAGCACTGTAGAAGTTTCCGCACTTTCCGCAGAGGTTTCCGCACTTTCCTCACCACTTGCCACACTTTCCATACTGACCTGTGCCGGAGTCGCTACACTTCTATTCGGTAGCGTAACGATAAAGAAATCTGAATCCGAGTAGAAAGTCGGCTTCTGGGCTACTTCCACATAAGAGTTCAGGATGCGGTCAATGCCGCTGCCACGGCGCTCCATAAAGCCAAGCCGCGAGAACACATCCGAGATCACCTGATTGCGCCGCATAGACGGAATGTGCCGGATATCCATATCCTGCACCCTGCGGCCATTCATCATGCCGCCCGGCGAAGTGATCTCCAGCCGATCATCGAACACTTCTACATGAATCTCCGAACCAAGAATCTGATAATTCCGATGGATCAGCGCATTGACCAGCACCTCACGAACGGCCTTATACGGGTAATCACTGCGTTCTTCGCGGGTCATACCACGGATGCTCCACGGGTTTTTGCTGTTGTTGCGAACAAAATCTTCCGCATTTTGCAGCAGCGTGATCAGACTTGCACCCTGAAATTCCTTGTCATCCAGAGCATCTTCTTCAATGCCGCCCTTGTAGTTGCCTTTCCAGCGAGTGCAGAAAATACGGGATTGTTTCAGAACGCCCTGATCGCAGAGTAACAGGCCGCCATTCGTAATCTGTCCATCGTCTGTTACCAATCCTGCGGAGGGCAAGTCTTTTTCGAGGTCGAAATCCTCTTTTTTCAGATTCTTAAACGTTGCGGCCAGCAGTGTAAAACTGACATCACCCACTCGATAAGAACTGGGCAGGGCATCAAAGGTCTGGTTCATGCCTTGCAAAATCAATTCGTTCAGTTCCCGTGAAGTGGCTTCTTCGGACTGGTCGCCATGCCGCACATAGGCCGTATGGGAACCGTCAAAGGCATAATAATATGGATACGCCGGGCCGTCCTGTACTTCCAGATCAATGCAGGACTTGCCCTCTATTTCGACCTCCCGCACCCGATAGCGTGGTGTAGGGTCAATGCGGACTTTGATAAGTTCCGTCAATCTGCTCACCACAGCCTGCGGATTTTCCAATCCTACGACCTCACGCGGCTCATTCTTTACGCCAAAAATCAGGTGTCCGCCCTCGGTATTGGCAAATGCCGACACGGATTTCAGCCAGCTGCGCGGCTTTTTCTCTTCAAGGCGTTCCTTGTAATCCACATGGGAGGCTTCAATGTAATGGTCGAGGGGGAAAGGCATGGTATCACCTACTCGCTTCTTAATCTTTAGCGTTTGTAAATTCATTATACCTTATTTGAAGGCCAAATTCAAAACTTTTTATCCGTTTAGTGCCTGCTGAGCTTTTTCTGCCTGAGCAACGATTGATTTTCCAACCTGATTAGAGTATCATTAAAATGAATTATTGTATCTTGTCGTTGAAAGTTAATTTTCGCTTTAGTCAGTCGATTGCGGGGACTCTTCTATGAAAATTCTGGATAATATCAACCATACTGTTCGGGAAGATTTACAGGATACTATGCAGAAAGGGAGCCGCGTGTCCATTGCTGCGGCCTGTTTTTCCATTTATGCGTATCAGGAATTAAAGAAACAGTTGGAAGAAATCGCGGAACTTCGCTTTATTTTTACTTCGCCGACCTTTGTGCAGGAAAACACGCCAAAAGAGCGGCGAGAGTTCTATATTCCGAAATTGACCCGCGAAAAGAGCCTTTACGGCACAGAATTTGAGGTTCGCTTGCGGAATGAACTCACTCAAAAAGCACTGGCGAAAGAATGTGCCGACTGGGTGCGACGGAAAGTAAAATTTCGTTCCAATGTCAGTGGAGAGCAAATGCCCGGTTTCATGACGGTTGGTGAAAGTTCCTATATGCCAATCAGTGGGTTTACAACGGTCGACCTTGGTTGTGAACGCGGAAACAACGCATACTACCCTGTTCAGCGAACCGAAGCCTTTGAAAACGGCCGTTACTTTTTGTCGCTGTTCGATGAAATCTGGAATGATTCTTCCCGACTTCAGGATGTTACAGACATTGTATTGCAAAGCATCAGCACAGCTTATCGAGAAAACAGCCCGGACTTTATCTATTTCTTCACCCTCTACAATATTTTCAGTGAATTTTTGGAGGATGTGTCAGAAGATAATCTCCCAAATGAAGCTACAGGCTTCAAGCAGAGTAAAATCTGGAATATTCTCTATGATTTTCAGCGAGATGCAGCGTTGGCCATTATCCACAAGCTGGAACAGTATAACGGCTGCATTCTTGCAGACAGCGTGGGCCTTGGCAAGACGTTCACTGCACTGGCTGTAATCAAGTACTATGAAAATCGCAACAAATCCGTTTTGGTACTCTGTCCCAAAAAGTTGGCCGCAAACTGGAACATCTATAAAGGCAACTACGTCAACAATCCACTGGTAGAAGACCGTTTCCGTTACGATGTGTTGTACCATACAGATTTGAGCCGTTCCGGCGGAACCTCTAACGGTATCGACCTTGCTGCACTTAACTGGGGGAACTTTGACCTTGTTGTGATTGATGAAAGCCACAATTTCCGCAATGGCAGTAATACCTCTACTGATGAGAAAGAAAACCGCTACACAAAATTGATGAATCGCGTGATTCGTTCTGGGGTGCGCACCAAGGTGCTGATGCTTTCGGCAACACCCGTAAATAATCGCTTTGTGGATTTGAAAAACCAGCTTGCGCTTGCCTATGAGGGAGATGCCGGAAAAATCAATGAAAAGCTGAATACTTCGTCTCCGATTGATGAAATTTTCCGGCAGGCGCAAAAGGCTTTCAATACATGGAGCAAGCTTCCTGTCACAGAGCGTACCACAAATGCGCTGCTTGCGGCACTGGACTTCGATTTCTTTGAGGTGCTGGACAGTGTGACGATTGCACGTTCTCGCCGACATATCGAAAAATACTATAATATTTCTGATGTTGGTACTTTCCCAGAACGGTTGAAGCCAATCTCTGTGCAGCCGTGCCTGACAAGCCTTGATAATGCAATCAACTATCAGCAGATCTATAATGTACTGGATTCGCTGACGCTGCACATTTACACACCAACCAGCTTTATTCTGTCCTCTCGGATCTCCAAATACATCGACCCCAGCCAGCATGGAAAGGGACTGACGCAGGCAGGCCGTGAAGAGGGAATCCGCCGTCTGATGAGCATTAACCTGCTCAAACGGCTGGAAAGTTCTGTTTATGCGTTCCGGCTGACGATTGACCGAATCAGTAAACTGATTGAAGATACCATGCAATCGGTACGTTCATATCAAAATGGCAGCCGTGTGCTGGAGCTGAACGACATTTCCGATGCAACCGATTGGGACGATGATGACCAGAACAACGACATTTTTACAGTCGGCCGCAAAGTAAAGATTGATCTTGCGGATATGGATCATGTTTCGTGGCTGCATGATCTGGAAAAGGATGCTGAAAATCTGGAGCTTCTTTCCCTGATGGTGCAGGATATCACCCCTGCATACGATGCCAAGCTGCAAGAATTGCTGCGCCTGATTGACGAAAAGCAAAGGCATCCCATCAATCCCGGCAACCGGAAAATCATTATTTTTACTGCGTTTTCAGATACTGCTGACTATCTGTATCAGAATATTTCCGGCTATGTAAAGCAAAAGTTTGGGCTGAACACTGCCGAAATCACCGGCAGCGTGGATGGTAAAACAACCATTCCCAAACTCAGTGGTGATCTGAATACAGTTCTCACCTGCTTTTCGCCCATTTCCAAGCGGCGGGACAGCCTGCCGAACGCGAATCAGGCGGATATTGATTTGCTGATTGCCACCGACTGCATTTCAGAGGGCCAGAACTTGCAGGACTGTGATTATCTGATCAACTATGATATTCACTGGAATCCTGTGCGCATTATCCAGCGTTTTGGCCGCATTGACCGCATCGGAAGCCAGAATTGCTGTATCCAGTTGGTCAACTTCTGGCCGGATGTGGATTTGGATGAGTACATCAACCTGAAAGGCCGCGTGGAAACCCGGATGAAGCTGACGGTCATGACTTCCACAGGGGATGATAACCTCATCAGCCCGGAAGAAAAAGGCGATTTGGAATATCGCAGTGCACAGCTCAAACGGCTGAAAAACGAGGTGGTCGATCTGGAAGAAATGTCGGGCGGCATTTCCATTATGGACCTGGGTTTGAACGAGTTCCGGCTGGACTTGCTGGACTATATGAAGAAACACGATGATGTGGAGCATACGCCGCTTGGGATGCACGCAATTGTTGCATCTACGCCCGATGCACCTCCGGGTGTGATCTTTGTTCTGAAAAACATCAACAATGAGATCAATGTGGATCAGCAAAACCGTCTGCATCCATTCTACATGGTTTATATTGGGCAGGATGGCTCGACTGTCTGCGATTATCTTTCTCCGAAAGAGCTGCTGGATCGTCTGCGGCTGCTCTGCAAAGGCAAAACCGAACCCGACCAGAGCCTTTGCCAACAGTTCAATCAGGCCACGGACGATGGAAAGAATATGTCTGCCTATTCTGAATTGCTGAGCGAGGCCATCAATTCTATTTTGGATGCAAAGGAAGAGAGCGATATTGACAGTCTGTTCAAGATGGGCGGTACAACGGCCCTGCTTTCTTCAATTTCCGGGCTGGATGACTTTGAACTGATTTGCTTCCTTGTGGTACAATAAGAGGTGAGATCAATGCTGGGCTTTCCACCCTCCACGGAGTTTAACAAACGGATTCCGAAACAGAAGTTCTATGAAAACGCTGCCGTTCCAGCGGCAGTCAAGCGATTGTTTGCAGACCAGCTGCGCTGTATCTACTGGCGCAACAAGCTGGCGGTGTCCACCTTGAATCTCACTGCCAGAGAGCGGGTGACAGAGATCGAGATTTTCGAGCTGTGTCTGACCGGACCAAAACTGGATGAAGCTGTTCTGCGCCAAATCGACAGTGAAATTCCCTATCACATTCTGTTTGTTCTTTCTTATGAGAATAAGGTGCAGGCTTGGATCGGCTGTAAAGATACATCTGCGAACAGCAGTGCCAAGGTAAGCCGCTATCTGCATACAGACTGGATGCCAGAAACAGAATTCTCCCTTACGATAAGCGGCCTGAGTCTGGATGCAGTCTATGATGGACTGGTGCGGCAGATTGCCCGATTGCAGGGTGAGAGCTGGAGTGCCGCATACAGCATTGCGGAGAACATCCAGCGCTCTGCGGAACGTGAAAAACTGCAAAAGCAGATTGCGGCGTTGGAGAATAAGATTCGGAAAGAAAAACAGTTCAATCGTCAGGTGGAGATGAATGCAGAACTGAAGCGATTGAAAGCACGTTCAGAACAAGTCAAGGCATTTGGAAAGGATTGAAGTTATTATGAATACATTTGGTGAATATCTTGCTAGTGCTCTTGCGGCGGGGCATAATTATGCAACTGTCATTCCAGATAGTCCTTGGTCGGATGCTGATAAGAGTCAAAATATCTGTCATTATTGTACTATTTCAACATTAAAAAGCATTATTGAACATCGTTGCCTGAGGTTTACGGATGTTCGATTTTTAAATGATTCTACCGAATTTACTGATATTCTACGTGTCGTTGATTCTGTTCTTCAAGAGGGCTCCTATTCTGAACCATTTGTTCAGTTACTTTTAGCTGATTCAACGAAGAAGCTATTAAAAGACTATCGACAAGCGATGTCTTTTGAGGGTAAGACACAAGTATATCGAGCATATACCTGCTCATTTTCTACAAATAGTGATTCATTAAATATGTGGAATTACTATGCAACTAGCACAGCTGGACTAAATGCTCAGTTTTTGGGAGTAGAGGACTTGTTTCCATATCATTTCAATCCGGATCATTGTCCATATAAGTTGGAGCAGGGGCTTATCATCTATAATGAAGTAGATAAGAAAAAACGAATCAAGCAGTTAATTGACACGGTATATAATCTCTATACGGCTCAACCTGAGATTAAAAAGCCTTTTACAAAGGATACCATTGTTTTATGCACCTATGTTTCAGCTATCAACAATACTCGTTGCTTTTTCAAAAATGAAAATTTTTCTGGGGAACAGGAATATCGTATACTGCTATGGATGCCCGAACAATTTTTAGAACATCCTTTGAACGAGCAAGACTTGAAAGCCGATATCAAGGGAAAAGGTTGTTTTCAAAGGGGAGATGTTTTGATCCCGTATATAGATATTCCGATTAATATAAATGCAATCTCTAAGATTACTTTAAACCCGTATATAAAAACAACAGCCTCAATGATGGAATTAGGGATTCGTGAACTTTTCAAGCAAAATAGTTTGGGAACTATTAATATAGTCCCTTCTGTTATCCCGTTAGAAAAATATTAAGAACTTCTATAAAAGGCTCTGCAAATATTCTGAAGGAATGAAAAGTTACCAGTGCCGATCGTACAATCATTTGAAAATGGTATATATTTTTAACGAGGTGTTTTATGAGCGATTTTTCTTCGGTTCATACCGCTGCCGAAATACCAGATATGCGGTCAACTATTGACGACATTCAGAAAATTTTGCAAACAATTCCATTCGATGAAGATGCGGCGCGCCAAAAGATTTATGAAATAAACGCAAAGCATCCAGATAATAAAATGATTTGGAACTTGTTTCATGCAAACATTTCTTCTGGGATTTCGATTCAACAAGCATCAAAAGAAAATCTATACCAGGATTTGCAGTGGAAAGAATTTTATCTTGAAGCGAAAATTCTTGGAAAGTCCGTTGATGAAATGCAAAAGGATTGGCAAAACAGGTGAAGCAGGGATATCTATTCGTTGAAGATAGCAGAAAGTGAGAATCCGAATGAACAAGCTGAAAATGCAGACCCCCAACCTGACCACCCAGAACATTGATAAAATCGCCGCTCTTTTCCCAAACTGCATCACAGAAATGCTGGACGAGGAAAAGAGTACCCCCGACCGCAAGGTTTACAAGCGCGGTATCAACTTTGAACTGCTGAAGCAGATGCTCTTGCCGGACGTTGTGGACGGAGATGAAGCATACGAATTTACATGGGTGGGCAAAAAGGCATCCATTGTGGAAGCCAACAAGCCCATCCGCAAGACCCTGCGCCCCTGCCCGGAAGAAAGCAAGAACTGGGATGATACCGAGAATCTCTACATTGAGGGCGATAATCTGGAAGTGCTCAAGCTATTGCAGGAGAGCTATCTGAGCAAGGTCAAAATGATCTACATTGACCCGCCGTATAATACGGGCCATGATTTTATTTATCCAGACTCATTCATTATGGATATGGATGAATATAATGATGGAACGGGTTATTTTGATGAGGATGGCAATGTAAATTATTCCAGAGAAAATATTTTAACGGCAGGGCGATACCATTCTGATTGGTGTAGCATGATATACTCTCGATTGCTTTTGGCACGGAATCTTCTTTCGGACAATGGCGTAATTTTCATTAGCATTGATGACAACTCACAAGATGATTTGAAAAAATGCTGCGGTGAAATATTTGGTGAAAGCAATTTTGTTTCACAGCTCATTTGGGAAAAGAAATTTGCGCCACAGAACGATGATAAATATATAACTGCTGTGCATGATTATATACTTGTTTATGCAAAGGATAAAACCAAATGGTCTCCTAAATTACAAGAACGTGATTCCTCGGCGTTGCAAAAATTCAAAAATCCTGATAATGACCCCAGGGGTGTTTGGACGAGCGGTGATCTGACATCTAAAACCAAAGCAGCAGGTCATTCTTATGCAATCACATCTCCTTCTGGAAAAGAATTTTATCCGCCTGAAGGGCGTCAGTGGGCTCCTGCATATGAAACATATCTTAAATTAAAGAGTGAAAATCGGCTCTGGTTTGGTGAAAAAGGAGATAATGTTCCAAGGCAAAAACAATTTCTGACAGAAATTCAAAATGGAGTTGTGCCAACATCTATACTGTTTCATTCGGAGTGCGGCCATAATCAAGAAGCAAAGAAAGAACTGATTTCGTTATTGCCGGGTATTGGAAATTCATTTGAAACGCCAAAACCGGTTCGGTTATTGATGAAGCTGCTCAATCTTGTTCAATTGTCCGACAACGACATAATCCTAGATTTTTTCTCAGGCTCTGCAACTACTGCTCATGCTGTTATGCGTTTAAACGCGGAAGACAGTGGCCACCGTAAGTTTATTATGGTGCAGTTGCCCGAACCTTGCGATGAAAAAAGCGAAGCCTACAAAGCAGGCTATAAAACCATTTGCGATATTGGTAAAGAGCGTATTCGCAGAGCAGGAGATAAACTTTATGAAACATTGAAAACAAGCGGAAAAGATTTCCAGCACATTGCGAAAAACATCAATACTGCACCTAGAAAAACATTCGCCGCAGATGATGGACAGCCTCCTTTTGGAGTTCCGATGATTCCCACTCGTTGGAGCAAAGCAGATGAAACTGCTGAAAACCAAAAGTTAGCGGATGGTCTGGACATTGGCTTCCGTGTTTTCAAGCTGGACGATACCAATATGAAGGACGTCTACTATTCTGCCGAAGAATACTCCCAGACCAACCTTGAAGATTTGGAAAGCAACATCAAGGAGGACCGCACCGACCTTGATTTGCTGTTTGGCTGTCTGCTGGATTGGGGACTGCCGCTGTCCATGCCGTATCGGTCTGAGAAAATCGGCAACTGTACCGTCCACACCTACGCACCCGGTGATGCTGCGCTGAATGTTCCCGATGCCCTGATTGCCTGCTTTGACAGCAATGTGCCGGAAAATGCTATCAAGGAAATCGCCAAGCGCAAGCCGCGCCGTGCAGTGTTCCGGGATTCTTCCTTTGCCAGCAGCCCGGAAAAGATCAACGTGTTTGAAATTTTCAAGCTGTATGCGCCGGATACCGATGTCAAGGTGATTTGAGGGAGAACAGCAGATGAAACTTCAATTCAAACACCAGAAATTTCAGGCAGATGCCGCAAAAGCCGTGGTGGACGTCTTTGCAGGTCAGCCCTACCTGACTACGAATTACCGCATCGACAACGGCAGCGGCATTTACCAGACTGATATGGAAACAAGCTTCACAGGCTGGCGGAATGAACATATTGTACCAGAGCTGAACGACAGTATTATTCTGGAGCACCTGCAAAAAATCCAGCGCACCAACCAGATTGAGCCATCCAAGCAGTTGGAGGGACACTATAACCTTACCATTGAGATGGAAACAGGTGTCGGAAAAACCTACACCTATATCAAGACCATGTATGAGCTGAACAAGCATTACGGCTGGAGTAAGTTTATCGTGGTCGTGCCCAGTGTTGCCATCCGTGAGGGCGTGTATAAATCATTTGAGGTCACACAGGATCACTTTGCAGAAGAGTACGGCAAGAAGATTCGCTTCTTTATCTACAACTCCGCACAGTTGACGGAAATTGACCGCTTTGCCTCGGATAGTTCCATCAATGTCATGATCATCAATTCGCAGGCGTTCAATGCCAAAGGCAAAGATGCCCGCCGTATTTATATGAAGCTGGACGAGTTCCGTTCCCGTCGGCCCATTGACATTATTGCAAAGACGAACCCGATCCTGATTATTGATGAGCCGCAGTCGGTAGAGGGCAAGCAGACCAAAGAGCGGATGAAAGAGTTCAACCCGATGATCACCCTGCGCTACTCGGCTACCCACCGTGCAGACAGCATCTACAACATGGTCTACCGGCTGGATGCAATGGAAGCCTATAATAAGCGTCTGGTCAAGAAAATCGTGGTCAAGGGCATTACAGAATCCGGCAGTACCGCTACGGATGGGTTTGTCTATCTGGAAAGCATCAATCTTTCCAAGGCAGACCCTACGGCAACGATCCAGTTCGACTGCAAGGGAAAATCCGGCCTGCGCAAGGTAACGCGCACCGTTGGGCTGAAATTCAACCTCTATGACTATTCCGGCAATCTGGACGAATACAAGGATGGCTATGTGGTGAAAGAGATTGATGGCCGGGACAACCACATTGAATTTTTGAATGGTGTCCGATTGTTTGCCGGAGATGTGGTCGGCAAGGTGGACGAGGACCAGCTGCGCCGCATTCAGATTCGGGAAACGATCCTTTCGCATCTTGAGCGGGAACGTCAGCTGTTCCACAAGGGTATTAAAGTGCTGAGCCTGTTCTTTATTGACGAGGTGGACAAGTACAAGTGCTATGATGCTGCAGGCCAGCCCTATAACGGCATTTATGCAGAGATGTTTGAGCAGGCGTACGAGGATATTGTCGGCCAGATGCAGCTTTCGCTGGGCGAGGATGACTACATCCGCTACCTGAAAGCAATCCCTGCGCACGATACCCATGCGGGTTATTTTTCGGTGGATAAGAAAGGCCATTTTGTCAATCAGGTTGCAGGCGATGACAAGCGGGAGAAAACCTCCAATGACATCAGTGCCTATGACCTGATTATGAAAAACAAGGAGCTTCTTCTTGACCGGGACCCCAAGCGTTCCCCCGTGCGCTTTATCTTCTCGCACTCTGCCCTCCGGGAAGGATGGGATAACCCGAACGTGTTCCAGATCTGCACCCTGAAACAGAGCAGCAGTGAAGTCCGCAAACGGCAGGAGGTTGGCCGCGGCCTGCGTCTGTGCGTCAACCAGAACGGTGAACGTATGGATGCGAATGTTCTGGGCAACGATGTGCATAACATCAACATTCTGACTGTCATTGCCAGCGAAAGTTATGACAGCTTCGCCAAAGGCTTGCAAAGCGAACTGGCCGAAGCAGTTGCGAACCGTCCCAGAAAGGTGGATGCTACCTTGTTTGTTGGCAAGGTTCTTACGGACGCAAACGGCAACGAACAGATCGTGGATACTGACACCGCCGCTGCCATCTACTTTGATCTGGTACAGAATGGCTATGTGGACCGCCATGGTGCGCTGACGGATAAGTACTATGCCGACCATGCAAACCATGCGGTGCAGGTGGCAGAAGAAGTTGCAGACTGTGCAGCATCAGTCATTGATTTGTTGGACTCTGTTTACAGCGATAAGGTCATGCTGCCTGAAAATGCACGTTCCAACAATGTGGAGTTGAAAATTGACCCGGACAAGCTGGCTATGCCGGAGTTCAAGGCCCTTTGGAACAAAATCAGCCCGAAATCGGTTTATGTGGTGGATTTTGACACGGATGAGCTGGTGCAAAAGTCCATTCGCTCGCTTAACCGCAATCTGAACGTATCAAAGATTTACTTCAAAGTAGAATCCGGTGAAATGACGGAGATCAAATCCAAGGATTCTCTGTTAGATGGCTCTGCTTTCGCAAAAGCGGATCAGCATAAATATGACCCACAGACCAAAATTCACGCCAGCCAGAGCGTCAAGTATGACCTGATTGGCAAGCTGGTGGCTGAAACCAAGCTGACCCGCAAGGCGATTGTACAGATTCTGATCGGCATTGAAAAAGCGGTGTTCGATCAGTTCAAGGATAACCCGGAAGAGTTCATTCTGAAAGCAGCTGCCCTTATCAATGACGAAAAGGCAACAGCCATCATCCAGCATATCGCTTACAATATTCTGGATGAGCATTACGATACAGACATTTTCACTGAGCCGACTTTGAAGGGAAAACTCGGTATGAACGTCATGAAAGTACAGCGGCATCTGTATGACCATCTGATTTACGATTCTACTAATGAGCGTGACTTTGCCGCCGACCTCGATACGAACCGCGATGTGGCAGTCTATGTAAAGCTGCCAGATGGATTCTATATTTCCACACCTGTTGGAAAATACAATCCCGATTGGGCGATTGCGTTCTATGAGGGCACAGTCAAGCACATCTACTTTGTTGCTGAAACCAAAGGCACACTGGATTCCATGAAGCTCAATCACATCACCCCGGTAGAACAGGCGAAAATTGATTGTGCCCGTGCACATTTCAAGGCACTGAACGATGAAAACGTGGTGTACGATGTGGTGAGTGACTATCAGACATTGCTGAACGCAGTTATGAAATAATAAACCAAAAGAAATAATACGGTGCTGCTGTGCAGCATTCCCCAAAACGGTAAGGTTCTATTGTGAACTTTGCCGTTTTTCTTTTTGTCCAAAATTGTATTCCAAAACGGCCCTATAGATTCATATTGGTGTAAGAAGTTTTCCAAACAAAATTTGAAAATCAGGTTGCCAAACACCCTTTTTAGAATGTTATAGGTATAGGAGGTTGTTTGAAAAAGTGAAAATTTCCCAAATTTTCATAAGACCCCGTTTAAAAATACCCCTTTAAGTTTGTATAGGGTGTAGGGACTACTTTCAGAAACGAACCCCTTGGCATTTTGGAAAGTCCACAACTTCTTACAAGACAACATCGTACCTTGACAACAACATGATCGGCTGCAAGTTAATATGCTTTTTCGGAGAAGTGCCGCCACGACAAGAGCGCACCAAGAAGAAGCCATACGCCGGAGGAAATCGGGCAGGAACAGCTTGCGGGCAGACCGACGCCGAAGAAGAACCGGGCAGCTGGCAGAGAGGACTTCACAAGTCTTGTCTGTCAGGTTGTTCGGCGCAAGAGTGCAGAGATCGCAGATCTTTGCGCGGGTCAAGGGCGGCAGCCTTGCCCAGTGGATGTGATGCCCTGCGTCATATCCTACTGGGTATTATCTGGCGCATAGCAGGCGGCAGATTTGCAGCTCCGCTGCACCGCGTTGCCCCTACCCCGCGCACGGCGCTCTCTGTGTGACCCCAGAAAGGAGAGATGGTCGCTGAAACTTACCCGACACAATGGCCGCGCCGGAAAGCACGGCACTTATAACCCAAAGCACAATGACCGCAGTTTTAAAATTGCCAACAGCGAGCATATCGACCCGGAACGTGTCCAGCAAAACATCTATTGGGATTGCTATAACGGCATCCGCTCTGCTCTGCAGCCCAAGAGTGAGGAAAGTCTGGCCGACACTTTTGAAGAAGTCGAAAAGCTCTACTACAAACTCCATTACACCAATTTCACCGAAAAGCAGAATGCGCGCAACGCCAAAATTCGGCACACGGAACGAAACCGTTCTCCCGAAGATTTGCTTACCAGCAAGAAAACCTGCCCCGAAGAAAGCATCTATCAGCTTGGAACGCTGGAGAGCCACGCTTCGCCCAAAGAACTTTTTCAAATCGCCACAGAATTTATGGATGAGTTCCATGAGCGTTTCGGCAAACACGTTCACATTCTGGATTGGGCCTTGCATCTGGATGAAGGTACGCCGCACATCCACGAACGCCATGTGTTTGACTGTGAAAATAAGTATGGAGAGATTGCTCCGCAGCAGGAAAAGGCATTGGAAGCACTGGGTTTTGAACTGCCAAAACCAGACAAGCCCCTTGGTCGCTACAACAATCGTAAGATTACATTCGATGCAGCCTGCCGCACGATGCTGTTTGAGATTGCCAAACGCCACGGCTTGGAACTGGACGAAGTGCCGGAATACGGCGGACGGGCTTATCTGGAAAAGCAGGATTATATTCTGAAAAAGCAAAATGAACGGATCGCAGAGCAGAAGAAAGAACTGCAGGAACAAAGTATTCAATACGTCGGATTGCTGGAAGATTGCCGTAACCAGCGAGATGAATATGCTGAACTATTCAATCAGGCGATAAGGCAATCTGAAGAGATTTCGGAAAACAATGAAAAAATTAAAAGCCAGGAGAACGAATTAGAAGAGCTGTTTTCGCAATGGGTAGATGTAAACGATTTGTTTAATGATGCGGTAAATGGTTCTTATGACCAAGCGGTCCTTGCGGTTTCCGATGTTGGATTGAACATAGCATTACAGGAAGCTGTAAATGAAATTGATCAACATTTGGAATGGTTAATGGAACCAGAACGAATTGCAGACTTCCGCACCAGAAAATATGCAGAAGAACAAATACTCTGCCTGCGGAAAAATATCATTGGGGCAATCAAGAGCCTTCTTTCAAGAGGGACGCAGTTCTTCTATATCCCAGAGGTGAAAAAAGCGGCCATGGAGCAAATCAAAGAAAATACTCGTCCGTCTGTTCTGCAAAAGCTGCATCAGAGGCAGGAAGAAATCAATCAGCGTGAGCAGACATGCACCAAACCGAAGAAGCGCAGTCATGGCATAGAACTGTAAAGGAGGAAAATCTTCAAGAACAACAATTTATTTGAAATTGTAAAGCTGAATATCACCACCCGGCAGGCTGCAGAAGCCTATGGTTTTCGTCCAAACCGCAGCATGATTTGCTGTCCATTCCATGCAGACCGCAATCCCAGCATGAAAGTGGATTTTCGATTTCACTGTTTTGGCTGTGGAGCGGATGGTGATGTGATCGACCTCACCGCAAAACTGTTTCAACTTTCTTTGCGGCAGGCGGCTGAAAAGCTGGCTACAGATTTTGGGCTTTCTGCAACAGGAAATTCTCCACGATTCCTCTGCAAACCCGTGGAAAAGCCACTAAGCCCGAAAGAACAACTTTACAAAATCTTGTGCAGCTATCGTTCTCTGCTGGCAAATTGGCGCATGGCCTATGCACCCAAAAATCCAGAAGCATCCCTGCATCCTTGTTTTGTAGCAAGTCTACACTATGCAGACCGTGTGCAATATCTGCTGGATATTCTTTTGCAGGAAAGTCCAAATGAAAAGCAACAACTATTGAACGGAAAGGAAGTGACCGCCCTTGGAAAAGCAATCGAACGATGCAAGGAAACCGAAGATGCAGCATAGTGCACCCGCCCGAAACTGGGTGGGTGACAACGGGAAAATCATTGAACCATTGTTCGCAGATTACTTTTTGAGCCAGCACCCCATGCGCTGCTTTCAAGGCAGGCTGTTCACCGTGGATGGCATGGTGGAAGATGAAGCTCCACTGAAAAAGGAAATCTATGAGCAGATTCGCTATTATGCCACCACCAGCGTAGCGCGGCGCATTGAACATATCATGCAGGCCATCAAGTTGGCCTGCGCATCCGAGCCGCCGGAGATTCAGACAGACCGCATCCATGTCCGAAACGGCACATACTTTGTGGACGGTCACTTTACCCCTGAAAAAGAATACTGCATGAACCGATTGCCCATCGCCTATGTGCCAGAAGCACCAGCACCGACACGCTGGCTGCAATTCTTGAACGAACTGCTATACGAAGAAGATATTCCGGCCCTACAAGAATACATTGGCTATTGCCTGCTACCTGTTACCAAAGCGCAGAAAATGCTGCTGATGGTCGGCAAGGGCGGTGAGGGAAAATCAAGAATCGGGCTGATCCTGCGAGAATTGTTCGGCAGCAGTATGTACACAGGCAGTCTGCAAAAAGTGGAAACCAATCGTTTTGCCCGTGCAGACTTGGAGTATAAGCTTCTTCTGGTAGATGACGATATGAAAACCGAGGCCCTGCCGCAGACCAACAACATCAAGACCCTTGTTACACTGGAAGATAAAATCGACATTGAGCGCAAGGGCCAGCAGAGTGTGCAGGGGACGCTGTATGTTCGGTTTGCCTGCTTCGGGAATGGTAGCTTACACGCACTCTATGACAAGTCCAACGGTTTCTATCGCCGCCAGCTGTTGCTCACCACTAAGGAAAAGCCCGTTGGCCGGGTGGATGATCCTTTCCTCATTGACAAGATGCGGGGTGAAAAAGAGGGTATCCTGCTTTGGGCATTGGAGGGGCTGCATCGGCTGATTCAAAAAAATTACCAATTTACCATCAGCGAACGCACCGCCGCGAATCTGAAAGAAGCGATGGAGCAGGGCAACAATATCCTGGGCTTTCTCAAATCCGAGGGTTACTTTGAAATTCGGCAGGGTGCCAAGTGCAAATCCACGGATTTCTATAAAGTCTATGAACGCTGGTGCCTGGATAACCTGGAAAAGCCGCTGGCCGCATCCACCTTTATCCACCATCTAAAAGATAATCAGAAAAGTCTGGGCATCGTCTACGATGATAAGTGCATTGGCACAAATCGGGGCTTTCACAATGTAGACATTGACCTGTTTTTACCCGTTGATGTTCCAAGTCCGTGGGATTAAAAAATAAGAATCAACTTGAAAAAGCCTTGCTCAGCCTGCTCACAGTGCGTGAAATGTGCAGGATGCGCAGAGTGAGCAGGCAATTTTGAACTTACATCAAAAATAAAACATGGAGGTTTTGCCTATGAACAAATCTCGGCCTGTTGCGACCGAAACTGTGAAATCTTTAAATTATACGAAAAATATCTTGCAGACCATTCCGAATAACGATAAAATGGAAGTGGTCACTCAAACCAATGCCGTCAAGTCTCCGACTGACAGCCTGAAAGCCACAACACTGGTGTACACGGTGGAGGAAATTGCACAGATGCTGTCCATCAGCCTGCGCTCTGCCTACAATCTGTGCAACAGCACCACCGAATTCCGTGTCCTGCGGGTAGGCGGAAGCATCCGCATCCCGAAAGACAGCTTCGATGCGTGGCTCCGGGCAGCTTGAAAAAGGAGATAACGTATGGCATATATTACGAAACGCGGCAGCTCCTATGGCGTCCGCTATACTTATCAAGACGAGCAGGGTAAAAACTGCAACAAATGGGAAAGTTTTTCCACGAAAGAGGAGGCAACAAATCGCAAGAAACAAATCGAACACGAACTTGCAAACGGAACTTTTCTGATTCCGTCCACCATCACCGTCAAAGAGTTTTTGATGGAGTGGCTTCCCAAGCAATGCAACAAGCACAAGTGGGCACCGCAGACCTATCAATCCAATCTGGGAACGGTCCAGAATCTCATTATTCCGTATATCGGCGATATGCAGATGCAAAAGCTCAAGCCTTACCATCTGGAAGACCTGTATTCTACTCTCAGCAAAACGCCTTGCGGCCAATATTATGAGGGCAAAAAGCAGGTGCTTTCGGAAAAACAGCAGCAGCGGCTTCTCTCTGGAACAACCATCCACGAGGTACACCGCCTGCTGCGAACAGCGTTTCAGTATGCGGTGGAGTGGGGTGTCCTCATCAAAAGCCCCGTTCCGGTGGACAGCCCCAAGAAATCGATTCAGGAGCGTGCCATCTGGGATGCAGATGAGATGTGGGCCGCACTTGCCAGCATGGAGGACCCGATTCTGCATTTGGCTGTCCATCTGACGCTGGTGGGCGCGCTGCGAGAGGGCGAAGTTGCTGGCCTGACCCCGGAAGATCTTGATTTTGAGGGAGCAGACGGCACAGGCACGTTCCGCATCAACAAGTGTATGCAGCGTGTCCAAAAGGCATCGCTGGCAAAAACGGGCAAGGGCTGCATCTTGCAGGAGTTTGAGGATAAGCGTGAGGGCAGCACCACAACGCTGGTGCTTAAAAAGACAAAAACAGCATCCTCCAACCGCACCATCTTTATGACCGCCGTGCTGAAAGAGGAACTGAAACACTGGTTGAAGCGTCTGGAAATGGACGAAGCTGTTGAGCCGGAACGCTACCGCAACAGTGGGATGCTCCTGCGCCTGCCCAACGGTCTGGCGGTGGAGCCGATCCTCATCCGCAAGAAGTTTATCAAGTGGCAGGACGAGCACCCGGAGTTCACCCGCATCGTGTTCCACGGCCTGCGGCATTCCAGTGCCACCTACCAACTGATGATCTCCGGCGGTGATGTGAAAGCCGTACAGGGAACAACAGGTCACGCCAGTGCTAATCTTCTGGTCAACACCTATGCACACATCCAGCAGGATTCCCGCAAGAAGTTGGGTAAAAAGTTCGAGGAGGGCTTCTACAAGCCGAGAACAACACCTGCGCAGACTGTCCCGGTTGAATCAGAACCGACCATCTCCGTGTCGGCACTATTGGAGCTTCTGAAGGACGCAGACCCCTCTGTAAAAGCGCAGCTCCGCTTGGCTTTGCTGACCTGAATTGCAAAAAATAGCACGAATTGCAGAGTAATTCACAGACTTACTCCATCTGACACGAAAAATGCGGACCGTGCAAAAACCGTGCAGAGACCGTGCAAATGGCGTATAAAAAGAAAATCCCACGAGGAATCTTGCGATTCTTCGTGGGATTTTGGTGCGCTCGAGGGAACTCGAATCCCTGGCCCTCTGATTAAAAGTCAGATGCTCTACCGGCTGAGCTACGAGCGCATACAGTATTTGTACAATATCAGAAATATTGCCGTATAATATTACCACAACTGCGGCCAAAAAGCAAGGCTTCGCGGCAAAAAACTTTCTTTTGCAAAAATGGGCCAAGCCGGACGCAAACTTTCCCTTTACAAATCCGGTAAGAATCAGTACAATCAAATCAAGTATCGTTCACGATGGTCCCGGCCGTGCCGTGTGCACACAGGCCGCTGCGATAGGAGGTCTTTTTTCGATGAAAATTTCTCGACGGTCCGTACTTCGTTACACAGGTCTGACTGCGGCCTGGCTGACCCTGACCGGCTGCGCCCCCACCGGGAATGCAAGTCTTGGCGGCTGCCTGCCCGGCTGGATGAAAAAGGTGTTACGCGTGCCTTCGTCTGACGCCTCTTCGGCCAGCTCCTCGGCTGCGTCTTCGGCAGCCTCTTCGGCAGCCTCCAGCGAGGCCGCTGCATCGTCTGAGCTGGCGGCGTCCTCGCTGCCGGGCGTCGAACAGCCGGAGGCCGCGGGCAGCGCGCTGCCCGCCTACGACGCCGACCCGCTGACCGGCGAGGCCCGCAGCACCGACGGCCGCATCGTGGGCGTCATGGTCAACAACATCTGCAATTCCGAGCGGCAGAACGCCCGCCCGCAGCGCGGCATCGGTTCGGCCGACCTGCTTATCGAGAGCAAGGTTGAGGGCGGCATCACCCGCTTCTGCGCGCTCTATTCCAATGTGAACAACATCCCGGAGATCGGCCCCATCCGCTCCGGCCGCGACCAGTTCCTGCAGCTGCTCATGCCCTGGAATGCACTGTACTACCACGACGGCGAGAGCATCTTCTGCACCCAGTTCATCCACGTGTACAACTACTCCGGCCTGAACATCGGCGGCAAAAATTACTTCAACACGCCTGTCCATCCGCATGTGGCCCACCGCATCAAGCGAAATAAGAACGTCGCCTACGAGCACACCGAGTTCACCTCGGCCAAGGAGATCAAACAGGCGGCTGCTGACGCCGGCATCGGCCTGACCTATCCGTACGAGGGCACCTTCTTCCGCTTTGCCGACTACCGCACCGATGCCGTGAACGACCTGGCCGACGCGCCCTCGGCCCGGAGCATCCTCATCACCCATTCGGCCAGCTATAAGACGAGCTTTGCCTACAACAGCTGGAACCGGAACTACAAGATGTCCATGTACAGCAGCCGCACCAAAAAATTCGAGTCTGCGGTGGACGAGCTGACCGGCAAACAACTGACCTTTGCGAACGTCGTGGTCTGCTTTGCCAACATCGCTGCCTACGCAGGCGACTCCCACGATGTGCAGGAAGTCCAGTACGTCGAGGGCGGACAGGCCTATCTCTTCACCAGCGGCGGCGTTCAGACGGGCCGCTGGGAGAAGGGTCATCCCACCCATCCCATCCGGCTCTATACCGACGCGGGCGAAGAGATGACCCTGAACCGGGGCAAGACCTACTTCGCTCTTGTGGACAACGATGAGTGGAGCAACTTCAGCTATCAGTAAGACCAGCCCTGCGCTGCGGGGCAGAAGAGGAACAAGATGAAATTTTGGAAGCGGACTGCTTTGTGCCTTGCGCTCTGCGCCGCGCTGCTGACCGGCTGCGTTCCCGCTGCGGACCCCGCCTCTTCGGCGGCTCCCACCGACCCGCTCACCGGGCAGGAAGCGCTCTGGCCGGGGCAGCGCCCGGTGGCCGTCACGATCGAGAACGAGACGTCCAGCACCACCCAGTGGGGGCTTTCCTCGGCATCTCTGGTGCTGGAAGCCCTGACCGAGCCCCAGAGCGCCACCAGCCTGTGCCTGGTCTACCCGGCCGTGGATGCCGTGCCGCAGGTCGGCCCGGTGGCCGCCGGGCAGGACCTTTACTGGCGGCTGCTCGTGGGGCAGCAGGTGCTGCCCGTCCAGCGCGGCGGCGGCGCCTTTGACCAGAACTATCTGGACTACTACTCCCTGCGCGCGGTCGATGCGCTGGAAGTGGGCACCAACGCCTTCACCTGCGACACCACCTGGACCAGCCGTCCGCTGTGGCGCACCAGCGGCAATGCGCTGGCCGGGGTGCTGCGCAGCCTGAACATCTCCTCCGCCCTGTCGGAATCCCGCCTGACCGACGCCGCTTCCAGCGCCGCAGGGGAGAGCGAGAGCGAAGCATCCCCCACCCTGTCCGTCCCTCCGCTGCTGCCCCAGCAGACGGAAGGCAAGCTGCCCGACGCCTCCGCTGCCGATGCCGCCCGCGTTCAGGTCCAGTTCGGTGCGGACAACGCCACCGGCTTTGTTTACGACGCTGCCAGCGGCACCTACAAAATGCTCCATGCCGACGGCACCCCCCAGCTGGATGCCAACAACAGCCAGCAGGCCGGTTTTGACAACCTGCTCATCCTGTTCAGCGCCTCCTCCCTGCGGGACGACGGCCTCACGCTGGACTACGACCTGAGCATGGGCGGCGGCGTCTGGCTCAACGGCGGGCATCTGTGGACCCTGACCTGGACCCAGGGCAGCGACTCCACCTTCGCCTTTTACGATGCCGACGGCCGGCCCTTCAACCTGCTGGCCGGCCGGAGCTATCTGGCCCTCGTTTCCAGCCTGACCGGTCAGGAACTCACCATGACCAATTCCGCCGGGAAAGCCCTGACCGCCGCATCGGCCCCCTGACAGACAGCAAAAAATCCCCCGTGCCATGCACGAGGGATCTTTTTTGTGTCATCTCATTACAGGTCCACGACGCTGCCGACCTCGGCAGGGGTCGTGGGCACCGCGCCCAGCTGGACTTCGTCCATGTCCCGGCGCACCACAAAGTGCATCGTCTGGCCGGAGGCAAAATCGGGCTGGTAGGTCAGCTCCAGTGTGTTCCAGTCCTCCGGCGTCTCGCAGAAGCAGTGGAGCATGGCCCCGCGCCCTGCGGCCAGATTCAGCGTAAAGGCCGAGGCATCCGCCGCGTTCTCGCCATAGAGCGGGGCGGCAAAGCTGCCGCAGCGCACGGGCTGGCCGTCGCAGACGGCCGTTAAGCCGGTGCCCAGGCGGTACAGTTCTTCGGTCGTGGTCATCTCGCGGCTCTGCAGATAGCTCGTGCCCACGGCCAGCGCCTTTGCCGAGAGGTTCTCCACCGACAGATACACCAGGGTGCTGCCCAGTTCCGGCGCGGGGGCATAGCCCAGCAGCTCCACAGCGGCCTTGCCGTCCAGCAGGGCCGGTTCGCCCTCGTAGCAGGGGACCAGCGCTGCAGCCGAAACACCGGTGAGCAGGGCAGCCGCCAGGCTGACCGCACCAGAGCCGGCACATTTCAGGAACGAGCGGCGGGACAGAGATTGTGACATCGTGGATTCCTCCTAACAGCGGAAAAATAGTTCTCTCTATACAATAGTAAATTCCGGACAGCCTGTCAAGGTCTTTGCCCGGAATTTTACCGTGTATTTACTCGTATGCCTCGTTTTCCTCGGACTCCGCCTGGCCGCGCAGGGTATCGGCGTAGCCGAAGGGCACGATGTCGATGGCCTCCACCAGACGGTCCCGCATCCAGAGCTGAACGTCCGTCTGGACGGTGTAGCCGCAGCCGGGGTCTGCCATCCACTGTTCCGGGTGGCGGGAGGGCAGGGCCCGCTGGCTGAGCATGCTCATGATGACGCCACCGTGGGTCACGCAGGCTGCCTCGGTAACGTCCATCCGGATCATATACTCAAACAGCTTGAGCAGCGTCTCCGAGCAGCGGGCATGGAACGCTTCGGTCGGCTCCGCGCCTTCGGGCACAAAGCCGGAGCCGGGGGTAATCCACTTCTTGAAGTCTTCGTCCTTGACCAGCTCCTTCACGGGGTGGTTCTCAAAGACGCCGAAGCCCGCCTCCCGCAGGTCGTGGACCGAGAACTGATGGGCCGCGTTGGGGAAGAGGATGTTCGCCGTCTCCACGGCGCGCATCAGCGGCGAGGAGAACACGGTGTCCACCTGGGGGTACTCGAACCGCTCCTTCAGGTCGGCCAGCTGGGCGCGGCCTTCGTCGCACAGGGGGATATCCGTTCCACTGCCGATGTACAGCCCCTGGAGGTTGCCCGCCGTGATGCCGTGGCGGATCAGATGCAGTTTGAATGTTTTCATGGGTCAAAACACCTCGATTTTCGCAAAGATCGTCTCATTGTGCCCGTTTCTTCACGCCGGGCGCAATTTTCACGACCCCGGCGCGGCACAAAATATATACCAGTTGCCCCTTAGTTTAGCATAGATATGGTAGTCAGAGCAAGAGCTTTGACAAAAATGACGAAATTCGTCAAAAAATTCCGTCATTTTGCTTGCTTTACAAGTCGTTTTCCGTTGTGTATAATCAACATGCTGTAAACCAAAAATCAAAGAAGTCTCATTTTTCACTGAGGAGCCAAAGATCATGGAATTCAATCGTATCATCAAGCTGCTGCGCAAGGAGCGCGGCATCACCCAGAAACAGGCAGCGGAAGACCTCGGCGTCTCGCAGGCGCTGCTCTCCCACTACGAAAAGGGTATCCGCGAGTGCGGTCTGGATTTCGTGGTCCGTGTTGCAGATTACTATAATGTGTCCTGCGATTATCTGCTGGGCCGCTCGGCCGAGCGCAACGGCATGATGCTGACCGCCGACGAGCTGCCCAACCCCGACAAGATGAAGGACAACATCTATCACGGCAGCGTGCTGCCCACCATGAACAAAAAGCTGATCTCCAACAGCCTGAACGTGCTGTACGCCAAGATCGGCGAGTGCCACAGCAAGGCCCTGACCACCGAGGTCAGCAGCTACCTGATGATGGCCGTGGCCAAGATGTTCCGCCTGCTCTACTCTGCGGAGCCCCACAACGCCCAGAGCCTGTTCAGCGTGGAGGCCCGCCGCTGGCCCGGCTATGCCGACGCCGTGATGCGGATGAACGAAGCCAATGTGGAGGCCCTGCTGGCCGGTGAGAACGTCGGCGTCGGCGAGGGCGTCAAGGACCCGGCCTGCCTCTCCATGACCACCGAGAGCCTGACGCGGGAGTTCCCGCTCTATACCCCCAGCCTCTTAAATCTGGTCAAGACCAGCGAGACCCGCGTCAAGGGCCTTGGCCCGGAGCAGTAAGCCCCTGTGTGAAACTCGTGTTAATTTTTCCGCAAAAGGCTTGCACTTCCCGGCAAAAGATGTTATAAACGAACCATAGAAGAAAAAGACTATGCCAATTAAGGAGGCAGTTTTATGTCGAACAAGATTTCCCGCCGCGCTTTTCTGAAGGTCACCGGCGTTTCTGCGCTTGCACTGGGTGCCGCATCCATGCTGGGCGGCTGCCAGTCTTCCAGCGGCTCTGTCGAGGTGAAGGTCGGCGATAAGGTCAGCAACTGGAACAACCTGGGCGTCCAGCTGTCCAGCGTCTTCACGCTGTCCGATGCACCCGATGTGGCTGGCCACCAGTATGTCGCCGTTCTGGTCACGGCTGTCAACCGCTCCAAGACCGACAGCATGGCCATCGGCGCACAGAACATCGCGGAGATCGACGCCGCCTATCCCCTGACCGATGAGGCGTCCCGCGCCGCCAACACCGCCCCCTACTTCCACGCACTGTCCGCTTCCACCACCGACTTCACCGTCACCGTGGACGGCCAGGCTGCCGAGGCCGGCGCTTACATCTCCCTGTACGACGCCGCCACGGAGAGCTTCTCCGATGCGCCCAGCCTGCCCCCGCAGGGCACCGGCTACATTGAGCTGGTCTGTATGGTGCCCACCGGCTGGCAGCAGATGACCGTGACCTACAACCCCACCTTCGCATCCGGCAAGAGCATCACCTTCGTGATGAGCGCTTCCGACCTGAAGAACAGCTGATCTTTTGAGACGAAATTTCGTCTCACCTCTGTTTTTTTCGGGTGAGATCTTCTCAAAAAATCTGTGAAAAGCATTGACATCCGCCCGGTTTTCGCCTATTGTATAGGCAAGGCCGTTTTGGCAAAATGATATGTGATCCCATACAAAGGAGGAACCATCATGTCTTTCGCATTTTCCCGCCGCTCGTTCCTGAAATACACTGCCGTCGCCGCTGTCGCCGTTGCCGGTGCCAGCCTGTTCACCGGCTGCAAAGTCGATACCAGCGATTCCTACAACGCGCTCCGCACGACGCCCGGTGAGCTCACGGTCCTGCAGGTCACTGCCGCCATGGGCAAGTATGTGGAGGCCAGCAAGAGCTACACCGCACCGGATGTCACCGGTACGACCATTGCTTTTCCCTTTAAGATCACCAATGGCCGCGCCAACCCCATCTATGTGAATCCCAACAACTTCAAGGCCACCGTTCTCAACGATAAAGACGAGTTCATCACCAAGTATACGGCCTCCAACGGCCTGACCCTGGATGCCCCTCTGTGCGATACCAACCTGAAGAAGGGCGCCTCCGTGTCGGGTAATATCAACCTGAAGCTGGGTGCTGCTCTCGAACCGGGCCAGTCCATCGTGCTGACCTACTGCCCCGACCTGCAGTACAACGAGTACTCCCTGAACTGGAAGACCACCCGCCCAAAGGGCTGATCTTCCGCAATTGTTCCGCATCTTCCGCCCGGACTGGTTCCGGGCGGTTTTTGTTTGCCCGCGTTCTGGCAAGGTGTCACAATTCTCCCTCTGATTTTCAGCAGTTTTGTATCTTGTGTACAGAGTGTTTTTCCTTTACAATAGGGTCATGGAAAAGGATGGGAGCGCAGCGGCTCAGAACATGCCGCCGCGCTGTTTGTTTTCCGCCCGGAACCGGAAGTCCGGACTTTTGATGAACAGGAGTGTTGCAGTTATGATCAACATGGTAAAGCTACCCACCAATAAGAGCAGTCTGTTCCTGCGCGTGGCAAAGGGGCATTTTGCCACCAGCCACAGCCATATCAACTATTACATCGACGTGACCACCCAGAAATCCCGTCTGTCCGAGGCCAAGGCCGTGGCAAAGGAGCTGGTGGCTGCCTATCAGCATAGCACCGTCGTGGATACCGTCCTCTGCCTGGACGGCACCCAGGTCATCGGCACCTGCCTGGCCAACGAGCTCACGAAAGACGGCTTCGCCAACATGAACGCCCACCAGACCATCTATGTCATCACGCCGGAGTACACCACCGGCAGCCAGATCATCCTGCGCGACAATCTGGCCCCCATGGTCAAGGGCAAGCATGTGCTCATCCTGGCGGCTTCCATCACCACCGGCTACACCGCACAGGCTGCCATCGAGGCTGTCAACTACTACGGCGGCACGGTCGCGGGCCTGTCGGCCATCTTCGCCACCGCCGCCGACTGCCTGGGCATCCCGGTCACGTCCATCTTCGACCCGTCCAACCTGCCCGACTACGCCAGCTTCGATTCCCGCGACTGCCCCCTGTGCAAGGCGGGTCAGCGCATCGACGCCCTCGTCAACAGCTTCGGCTATTCCGCCCTGTAAGCTGCCTCCATCGTCCTCTTCTGCCCCGCCGCACCGGACACGCTGCTGTTCCCATGCGGCGGGGTTTTCTGTGCGCAAAAATGCCCCCGGAGAGCTTGTTGCGGCTCTCCGGGGGCATCTTATGTGCGTTGTGCTATGGCGCACACGACCGGCGTTTTACTCGATCGCAATCAGATTCGGGTTCTCAGGCAAAGCCTTCGTCTGCTGAGGAGCAGGCAGCTCGACGTGCAGGACGCCATCCTCGAACTTTGCGTGGATGTCTTCCTTCTTCACATCGCCCACGTAGAAACTGCGTGCGCAGGTGCCGGAGAAGGATTCGCGCCGCAGATAGCGGCCCTCTTTGTCCTTTTCGTCGTTGCTGTGGCTGCGCACTGCCTGAATGGTCAGGTAGCCGTCGTTCAGATCCATCTGAACGTCTTCCTTCTTGCAGCCCGGCAGGTCAACGGCCATCTCGTAGCCGTTGTCCGTCTGTTTGACATCGGTCTTCATCATGTTTGCACCGCGCTTACCAAAGGCGCCACGAGCCTCACGGTTCATAGCACGTTCCAGTGCAGCGTCATTCCAGAACGGATCGAAGAAATCATCGAACAGGTTTTCATGGAAAACAGTCGGCATAA
>OGKJ01000108.1_pt1 | contig 32465 bp, 40 predicted proteins | sample 1572461 | NCBI WGS metagenome assembly OGKJ01 (sample SAMEA2582080, study PRJEB24529) | metagenome | biome: Human gut stool | place: China | collected 2011 | reverse complement strand
CGCCCAAGAATATCCTAATAATGAATGCACATATACTCACCTGCTTTTATTTTTATTCCTACCCACTCACCCCTGTCATTATCTTAAGCTGTTGGAGCTACTGTTGGTTGTGTTGATGTAGTTGTTTCAGCAGGCTTATCTTCTGGAAACATCTTATAGTAATCTTCTTGTGTAAAATAATTTACTCTTACAAAAAGTTGTACATTTTCCTTTGTGAATAATCCTAAATCATAGAAACGTTTTACAATATCATAGCTATATCTCATTTTATTTACCTCCATTTTTTGCATTAGTTGCGTTTTGTAACATAATTTGTGCCAAAGTTGCATTTAGTTCGTTATTAGACTTACTTAATTTATCCACTGTTGAAGTTAAAGTATCAACTTTTCCTTGTAAGTCAGCTACTGCTAGCATTTGTTGTGCTGCAGCTTGTTCTCCTTGCGTTGGTTCTGGTTTAACTTCTGGAACAGTGTATTTTTTCTTCCACTCTTCTCCCGTTAAACTATCCCAAGAATTCGTGCTTTCGTTCCAAGTTGGATCATACAAGTCAACACCATTACTATCCACGGGTTTTACTGTTGTGGCATTTTCTGGCAAGTCATAATTATCTGGATAATCACTTACTGGATACATATATCTTTTTGTTTCTTTATCGTAAATAAAAATTAACATCTGTTACCCTCCTCTATTGGTCTCTTTGTCCATCAATTCTAGCCCATTCGCGCCAACTATGATCTACATAAGATCTAAAATAAATAGAACCAAGGTTTGCTAAAATTAACATTTGTGTAGCAACATTTCCACTCTCATCTCCACATTGTATTAACGATCCCCAAAATGATTTTCTATTTTGTAAAGATTTTGGCCATGAACTATCTGACATTTGGTCCCATAAACCAACTATATGCATTCCTTGCCCTACACCATTTAGGCTTACGCTACCACTAGCTCCACCACCAATAAATTTACCAATTTTAAAATTAGCTGTATCTTTTTGGTTTAAAGCTGTTACTCCATCATCAATAGTTTTAACTTTGTCGAAATTCTCTTTAATTTTTTCTGGTCCATTTGCCATTTCAGAAAAAATAGGTTCAAAATTTACTGCCATTATTATTCCTTCTTTCTTTATTGTTAAAATAAATAGCCCTTAAATCACTTGAGCTGTTGGATAATTAAAATAGCCTGTACTATAAATGACTGCTGCCTTTACCATCTCCAGCTTTAGCAGCACTATCATCAACATTGCCCAGACTAATCTTAATTGTTTTATTACCACTACCTAAATACCAATCTCCATACTTGTAGTATGGTTTAGCATCCATGTAGAAATTACGTGGTATACGAACAACGATTGAATTATTATCCGTATATTCTGCCTCACAAGGAACTAACTTGGTTAACGTTTCACCAAATGACCCAGCACCTAAACCGCCGATTTCAGTACCAATCGCATTTTCATAGTAGAAAACTGTTGGTTTAGGATAGTCTTTTTGATTGTGTACGATTGTGATTTTGTATCCGTAAAGTAATTCCTCCAGGCTGTCAGCTGTTACCATTTTTATCAAAATTGATTTCTTAAATTCTTCTGCCTCACCTTGAGTGAAAAGCCCATCTTGTTTAATCTTATCTTCTAAAGCCCCTAATGCTGTTTTAGCACTATTCAACTCACTCAAAGTAGCTGTATTAGTTTGATTTAAGGTAGTCATCAAGTTAGTAATTTCCGCAACCTTATCATCAACAATCTTCTTCAATTCAGCTACATTTTTAGTTTCAGTTTCCTTGATTGTGTTAAACAAGTCATCTAACGGGCTGATATAATCTCTAGGAACTAAGCCAGTAACAACCATATCAGCCAGTACTTCAAACTTAAATTCAAGTGTGGCAATATTACGATAATCTTTCATCACCCGGAAAAATGCTTGTTTATACTGCCCGGCTACGCTAAAAGATTGTGCTGGCATATCAAAACGGAACTTACCAGTTGTTGGATCTTCATAAAATACAGCATGAGAGTTATCCAAAATCTTGTGTTCGTTGTCTGGCAAAATACCTTCAAATAGGACATTAGCTCCTGTTAAATCATAGGCAGAACCGTCTTCGTTGGTAATCTCAACAAAAACTTGTCTCAAACTGTCCTCATACTGACGTGCTTGCACCCAGTTAGATTTATCATAGTCAGGCGTAAAAGTATTACCACCCTTAGCCTCTAAAGCAGTCAAAGGTCTGTAATCTTTACCAATCACATATTTCAATATTTGAGCCATTAGATTACTCCTTTCTCAATTAAAATTTTCGTCACTATATTCTCAATCGTTTCTTCATCAGTACCTAAAGTTACACGCTTTAGTCTTGCCTTCCAATCTTCATTTAAAGCGTCTATTTTATCATTAATATCATGCAAATTAGCTTTGCTATCTAATTCACTCTTAATCTCATCAGTATTGCTATTAACAGTACGCTGAATTTGATTAAAATTAGCAACCGCTGCGTTATACTGAACTCTATCAGTCAAACCAATATCATCAAGGTTCAGATGTTCCATCACTACCACCTTCTTCTTTTCCAGTTTTTTCAATGCTATCCAATCTTGTATTTATATCTTTAAATTGCTTTAAAATTTCTTTGTTCCTAGTTTCTTTTGAATGTGGATCGTATAGTTATCAAAATAGAATTCATGTATATCACCGTTCCAACTAAGCACTAAATATCAACTCCTTAAATCTCTCACTTGGTTCTGCACTCATATCTACATTTCCAGTAATACCATTTACGCTACCCTTGCTTGTATATTGATGTAAGTCATATGGATGTGTAGGCTTCAAACTATTAGCCAATGTTCCATCATTTTGTCCGTAACTTGGTATCCAGATTGCTCCAGGACGGGCTACATTCAGATTGAATTTATCGTATAAGTGATTAGCAATATACAGAACTATCTTATTATCTGGAACACCTAAAGTATTGAGTTGCGACATATAAGCCTCTACTCCAGCTCTCATCTGAGTAACGTCCCCACTCATCTCGATGCTCTCAACATCAATCGCATAAAAAATAGGCTGTTGCTTACCTGCGACAACCTTTTGAGTTCGATTATAAAAATCTCTAGCTTCTTGTTGAGCGTCTGATGTAGATGTAGCAGCAAAATATGCGTACACTGCATACTTTCCACCAGCTGAAATACATTGCTGCAAATTCTCCATGTACTTCAAATCTTGATGAGCTGAGCCATGTTGAACTCTGATAATGCTTAAAGTAACATCATCAGCAATTACCTTATTCCAATCAATTACACCTTGCCATTCTGATACATCAATAATCTTACCAATGTGTTGTGGTTTAGGTGTAGCTGGATTTGTTGAAGTATTATTGTTGAGTTTATCGTCAATGTACTCTTTTAATTTATCTTCTAGTTCATTTTGAACGCTAGGTAATACTACTCCTTTTTGCACTTTAACAATTTGATTTCTCAATGTTTCGTCTAACTTCTTATTTCTCTCAAATGCTTTTTGATTTCTAACTTGCCACTCAACTGGATCAAATCTCTTATTACCAAACGTAACAGTATCTGCCTGCTTATTTTGTGGATACCAAGTATATGAGTTAATTCTTACTTCAACATCGATTCCAAATCTATCTCTTAACCAACCATAATTTCCTATCCTAATATCATTATTGAATTTAACTGAATTGTACTTGAAGTTAGCATAATCTAAAGTATATTCAATATCTGGATAATCGTGGATACTTGCTTTTAGTTTATTAATCAAAGTATTTTCATCAGTTATATTATCGTCAGTAATTGGTTCAGCCTCTACTTTTGGCCAATGTGCTTTTTCAACTAATGGAGACACATATTCAGAATGTATCTCATATTCAGTAGGTTTATCTTCTTCAACTGTTTCAGTTGGTTGGTCAACACTACTTTCAGAGTTATTATTAGCTATACCATTTCTGATAATTTCTTGTGGATTAAGCCACGTTCCATCATTGGTAAATGATTTTCCTACAGCAGTATTAAAATCGACTTTAGTAATCCCTATGTGGAGATGGTCTGTATTACGATAACCAATTATATCTCCTGTTTTTACCACATCACCAACGTTTACTCTTATGTTAGACATACTAGAAAAAGCTTCTTGGTAAACTATGTTGTAACCATCATCTGAATGTATAACAACATAATTCCCTAAACCACCCATATAGGACTTGATAATAACTTTCCCACCATGCACTGCATGGACTTCACTTCCTGGGTGATCTACTGAGCCAAAATCTAAACCGTCATGAAATGAATTAGGTCTAAAACCACCATCATAGCCAAATCTTTGAGCTTGCATAAAAGGTCCTTCACCTACTGATGGAAATGGCCAACCCCAAGAACCACCTGAACTAGAACCACTACTTGTTTCATCTGATGTTTCTTGAACTATTGGCTTAGCTTGACCTTTGATATACGTTGTTATTGTTGAATAATCTTCGTTATAACTTATCTTTGAAACATTAGTATTGTCTATAAACAAAAAAGACTCTTTTGTTCCTAATTTCTTTTGAATATGAATAGTATAGTTATCAAAATAAAATTCAAAACCAAAATCACTTGCTAAATTCTGCATCAGCAAATCATCAGCATAGCCACCACCAAAGCCTTCAGAAAAAGCGTAATTATCAAAATTATCATGTAGTATATACTTAACTTGCGTATCCTTAACTAACAAATCTAAACATGATTTTAAAGATTGAGTATTCTCTAATCTCTCATCTACATATTTGTTATGTAAGTCTTTAGCAATATGAATTGCCGTTACTGAATACTGTTTAACCTTCCCTAGAGATACTGGATTATTAGTAACTATTCTATATCTCTGCTTATTTTCTGGTACTTCAATAATTGTAAAAGGTATCATCATTTGAGCTGCAACTTCATTTTCTGGAGTTTCGACAAATGTAAAAGATAATGTTGGATATTGTCCTAATGTATCTGTAATTTGTACATTATCAGCTTTGAAAGCTGTCTGATCTCCATTGATATTTTGAACGAATAACATTTTCTACACTCCTTAATAATAAAATCTAGTATCAAATTTTATGTTGAAATCTGAACTTCCTTCAATTCTCAAATGATTTTTACCAACCACAAAATCTAGGTAAGCATGATTACATCTGCCATAAGCTTGTGAGCCATTAATAATAGGAACAAGTCCTACAATCTCTAAAGTATCACTTTTACTCAAATTTCCACTTATAGAATAACTTTGATTAGTTGTAGTATTGGTTATCTTTAAATTGTTTGCATTTCCTTTAAAAATAATTCTGACTGGTCTTTCATCAGCTTTTAAAGGAATGATACCCAAATTTATAAAATCAAATTCAGTTTGATTGTTAAACTCATACTCTAACTTTTTCTTGCTAGGTATCTCTAGTCCAAAACCCCACAATCCACTTGTAGCATTCATAGGAGTTAATGTAGTTGCTACAGTCTCAGCATATGATTCAACACATTCTAAATTAATCTGTACATCTGACGCTCTCCAAAATGAATTATTTTGTGCAGGAGTAAAAGTATCAGCAACAACTTTCCATCTTAGAAATGGCATTCGCATTGTTTGAACATAAAACTCTTCATTTGAACTCAAAATCCTTCTTAATTTTAATTTCTGCAACTCAAAATCATTGGTATCGTTAGCGGTAATATCCAAAACTAATGAGATTGTAGTTTGTTGAACTACCTTATCTACTAATAAATTATGATAAGTACTCATTGACTGGAATGTGTACTGGAAATTAGGATATGGAACATCAAATTTCTTAACATGAAAACCTAACTCATTTAAATCATAGGTTGTTCCATCAAGTTTAGTTATCACAACTGTACTTGTCATTAAATAGCACCTCCATATCCATTAACAATAATTCTTCTAGCTCTAATTGCTTCTAACTTAGAGTAAGTAGCATTAGCAATTGTATTTGAATCCATTACAACATCTATTTTCAAATCTCCACTTAAATCCAGTTTACTTTCTCTGCTGATGTGGTTATTTGAAACATTACTAATATTGGTAGATGGAGCAATCATTGAGCCATCATATCTACCAGCTTGAATAATACGATTTAATTTAGCACTCATACCATTAGGATTTTTAGCTGCTCTAGCTTTAATAGCTTCTATAATGTGGTTATCAGCAGTACTTCTTGCCGGATTAATAGCAATTTCTGGTTCTCCATCAACTTCACCAAAAATAGATGGTCTATCAGCCCAACCGCCGTTAGCGTATCTTCTGCCACCTGATGGACCCCAACCACCTAAAGTAAGATCACTTCTCCAAGTCGTATCATTAAACATTGCTAGAAGTTGGTCAAACGGTTTCCAAATATCATGATGTCCTGGCATTGCATAATGTAAAAAAGTACCATCTATAAATTGAAGAATACCTTTTGACGGATGACCTGCTTGAGCATTGCTATCCCAAAGATTAATTGCTTTGGCATTTCCCCCAGATTCATGTTGGATAACATTTAAGATGTGAGCAATATCTCCAGCACTAACACTTACATGCATTTTAGATGCAGCCCTTTTAACTAAAGATTCACTAATAGGACCATCTCCGCCAATTTCATCCAACTTATCTTTTAATTTTGTAAGTAAGTTCTTGAACCAAGTTTCTCCCCAATGTGGAATTTTCTTAGCTCCTGACTCTCCAAAATCGTGCCAAAATGATTTAGCGGTATTAGTTCCAGCTGAGTATATTTTTAATAAAGTTCCTAATGGATCACTTAGCGCATCTGTAATAGCATCTATCTTATCGTCAATCATATCTTCTAATTTACTGATTTTTGAAGATGCATAATTCCAAGCTTTGCCAAACCAATTACCAAAGCCACCTTCAAATCTAGGTATACCAAACATTTCAGCTGTTTCTTTAGCCGGCATAACTGCATCACCAGGATGTAACATAGTTAATACATTACGTCCTTCTGGTATTTCAACTTTGCCATTTTGTCTAAAGATTGCTTCTCTATGTAGTGGTCCTTCTTGGTCATTTACCATTGCTAACATTGGTCTAGCTACTGGACCAGAACTACCTTGTTTGAACTTAGGTATTGAAATCTTAGCCCCAAAGAAACCAGCTACTTTTTCTAAACCATTAGCACCTGTATTCCAAAAATCACCAATAGCTTTTACACCTTTTTGGACAATACCTTTGATTGTGTCCCAAATATCAGATACTTTTTGTTTGATTCCGTCCCAAATACTATCCCACTTAGACTTAATTGTATCTAAAGCTCCTGAAACAGTATCTTTAATATCATCAAACTTACTCTTAATAGCTTTCCAAACTCCACTTAAAATATCTGAAATCTTGTCTAAAATGCTATCCCAGATATGCTTAGTTATCTTAAAGATATCATCAAAAGTATCTTTAACAGTATCAAAAATCTTTCCAAAAATTTTGCTTAGTGGTTTCCAGATAGCTTCAACAATACTAATTATGATACTTTTAACGCCATTCCAAGTTTTACTGGTTATTTGTGTCAATCCATTCCAAGCTTTACTTACAACTTTTACAATGACATTTATTCCCTTAGATACAACTTTGCTCAAACTATTCCAGACTTTAGAGACTATTTTAGCTATCCCATTCCATACCTTACTTGTAGTTTTAGCAATAGGATTCCAAGCTTTTTCAATATTTTTTTTGAGACTGTTGACTACTTTCATGACTGGCTTTTCTATTTTTTGCCAGACTTTTATAATTGCAGCAGTTAATAAAACAAATGGAGCAAGTGCTATAGTACCTATGATTTTGGCTTCTCGCTTGATTTCTTTTCCCAAAGAATCAAATACTTTTACAACAGGTTTCTTAATTTTGTTGAAAATTTTACTTACTCCACCAATAGCTTTTCCAAAACCACTAGCTATCTCTTTGCCAATATCAGCTACTTTCTTGGCTACGCCTGTTTTTAGCTCATCAAATACCTTACCTGTATCTTTCTTGATTTTGGCAAAGTTCTTACCAATTGAGCCGCCGCCTTTAGCGCCAAGCATTCCACCAACAGTAGAACCAACAAAACTACCAACACCAGCGCCTACAGCAGTCCCAGCACCAGGAACAATAGAACCAATCGCTCCACCAATCCAAGCTCCAGCAACACCACCGGCAGCAGTCCCACCAGTAGCTCCTACAGCTCTACCAATTTTTTCGTTCTTATTATTTTTGTTGATACCGATTAATTCAGTACCACCAGCGATTAAAGAACCAACTACTGGAATTCTAGATGCTGTTCTTGTAATGATACCTTTCTCTGCTGCTCTTACTGCTGTTCGTTGACCTACTTGTGCTGCAGTTCTGGCACCATTGGCTATTGTCCTTGGCCCAACTTTCTCAACAGTAGATTTAGCAACTGCCTCAGCTACTTCTTGACCACCACGCTGAATACCAAATAATTTATCAGCACCTACACCAATTAATCTACCTACCTTACTTGCACCAGTAGCTTTTACTCCACCTTCTGCAACTTCTTCAGCAGTAGTAGCCAATTTACCACCTTTAGCACCTACTCCTATACCTTTAGCAAGTCCACTTAATCCACCTAGTCCTATAATATCTTTTAAAATTTTATAGTAACTGGTTAAAGCAGCAACCATATCCCATGCTTTTTTGGCAACAAATAGTCCTAACATGACCTTAATAAATGTTTTTAAGTCTTCCTTATGGTCAATGATGGTTTCTAAAATATCATTTATTTCGTCTAAAACATCACTAGCACTATCACCTTTATCGTGTGTAACACCTAAAGCATCAGCAATCATATTAAGAATACCTTTAAAAGTATCCCACACAGCAGAACCAATAATCGAGGCTATGCTACCAAGATTTTTCAGTAATTCAGCTATTTCATCTTTATTATCATGTAAGAATTTACCAACTGTTGTACCTAGATTTTCTACCCACTTAGTTGTTGTATTAATGATTCCAGTAAAATTAGCTTTACCTAGCTCTGTGATAATATTACTAATGCTTGTAACAACAGCCGCTTCTAAATTTCCAATAGCACCTTCAAATGTAGCAGTACTTGCTGCAGCTTCTTTAGCAGCTTTAGTCATACCTAATTGGCTAATAGCCTTATTGAACTCTTTAGCACTTATTTGTCCTTTTTCCATTGCATCACGGAAATTACCAGTATAAGCACCATTCTTCTTCATGGCTTCTTGCAATTTGCCAGATGCACCAGGAATAGCATCTGTTAATTGATTCCAGTTTTCAGTGGTTAATTTACCAACTCCAGCAGTTTGAGTCATTACCATTGCCACAGATTTAAATGTTTCTTTTGTACCACCGGCTTGAGCGTTCAAGTTACCAGCAGCCTCAGTTAAGCCTATATAATCTTTGATACCATTTGCTGCTAATTGAGCTGTTGTATTTGCTACATCATTAAGCTCATAAACTGTATCATTAGCGTACTTTTGAACTTCTTTAGCAGTTTTATTAATTTCTTCAGAACCAAAGCCACCTAATTTCATTGTTAACCTAAATTTATCCATAGCGTCAGATGCTTTGATAGCTTCACCAGTTAAGTCTTTCAACTTTCCTACTACCATTCCTACGCCTGCAGTTAGTACATTACCTGCGAAAACACCTAGCATAGTTTCTTTTAATCGTTTGAATTTATGCTCAGTGTTTTCGGTATTATTCTGTAATTCTTTCAACTTAGGACTAGCATTATCATTTAATTCAGCCTTAGTAAGAATTTTTAAAGGAACTTTTTTCAACAATTCTTCATAATTAATAACTTCGCCTTTTTGTGCTTTCGTCAGTAATTCTGTTCTGACTTGCTTAGGAAGTTTTTTTAGTAATTTATTAAAATTATCTATTCCTTGTTCTTTTGCATCTGCTGTTATCTTGGTAATAACTTCTTTAGGTACTTTACGTAATGCAGTTTCAACTTCTTCAGTCTTACGTCTTAAAGGTTTATCATCAGCATCAAATTTTGACTTAATAGGATCTTTAAATTCTTTCTCAATATCATCATGAGTTTGTTTAGCTTTGGTCTTAGATTTATCCAAATTATCAGACAAATCTTTTTCCAATTCATTTCCTGAATCTTTACCGATATTTTTTACAATATCATTAATTTCTTTAGTATCAGAAATGAACTTATCTTTACCACCTAAAACAACATCAATATTAACTGTACTATCTGCTGCCATTGATTAACCTCCTTTCTAAGACTGAGCTAAAGCTTTCAATGAATCTGCAAAGCTGGCTACTTTTGCCTCTTGTGCTTCAACTGTTTTATTTTCATCAAGTTCATAATAATTTTGTGCTTCTATTGCACTTGTCAATTCCTTACCTTGTAAATCACTAACATTTTTTCTGCGTATATCTAAGATTTTTCTAAAATAAGTATTCTCATCTAAGCCATCAAATAAAGCTTTGAATACATCCCAGTGCATTTTTCCTTGCTCTGCAATTAAATCAATATTGTATTGTTGCTTAAAGCTTGCATAGATTGCACCTGCGTCTTGTGTATAAGAAAATAATTTGTGAGTATTTACTTCACTTGAAACTACATCACTTTCAACAGGATCATTACCATAAGCAGACTTAGATATATAACTTGTAATTTCATCAATTGCCTTCATAGCAAATTCAGCGTCCTTAGGTTCAAAACCAAAAAACATTTCAAAAGCAATTACAATCTTCTCTGCATCTTGGAAAGTATCATCTTCAAGCAAGTTATACATTCTAATCACGTTGTCAAAACTCAAATCTATTTGATATTCTTTACCTTGATACGTGTATGAACTTTTTAATGGTTCAGTCAGAGATAACATGACTAACCACGTCTTTTCTTAGTATATTTTTCTGCACGTCTTTCTTTACGATTTTTATTAGTCTTTAATTTATCATTCAAAACATCATCAATTGCAGCAATAATCTTACTGATTGCTCTAGTAGATTGATTGTAGTAATCGTAAATTCGTTTTCCTTCACCAGAACCAAAGATTCTATCCATAGCCTTAAAGATATCTTCACGTCCATCATGCATAGTATCAGTTACTAATTTCTTACGTTCTTCTAACGACATTTCTTTAAACTTTTCTTCTGGCATATCAGTTAAATCTTCAATTCGTTTGCTTAATTCAAGTTGAACATCTGAAATCTTAACTGATAATTCATCATTTAAAACTAAGGAATATTCTTTTTCAGCTACTGTAACATCTACTTTAGTATCTAGGTTTAATCGTTCGTCTAAATTAATACTTGGCATTTTATTTCCTCCAATCGTTTCACATTACTCGTCTCTGTTTATTTTATTTATAATGTTGATCCGCTTTGTTCTTTTTTAGCATCTTCTGCACTAACATATTTAGGCTTTCCGTTAAATACAGGAACTACACTAAATGTTTGCTTAGCACCTGGAGCACCACCGGTTGCTTGAATGTTTGTTAATGTAACTACACCAACAATGTAAGATCCATCTGGATAAGTGAACTTAAATAAGGTCTTTAAAGAATCTCCAATTTCTAGCTGTTTACTTGCAATATAATCTTGAGCAGGATCTCCATTTAAACGGTGGCCAGCAATAGTGAATTGATAACGCTTGGATGTTACATCAGATGTACCAAAGCCTTCTCCATCATAATATTCATCATTTGTTGTTGTATCGTTTTCTGCTGGTGTTACGTTGTTAATACCTGCAGCTAATCGAGCCCATTTAGCACTCGCTAAAGCAGACATATCCTTATTGCCTGCAGTATCAATTTCCATTTTTACTTTATGGTTAAGAATAAAAGAACCAATTTTTTCTGGTGCTTCTGCCATGATTAATCACTCTCCTTATAAGTATCAACTGTGATTTTAAAATCAAATAAATAAACAACATTACCCTCAGTATCTGCTGACACGATATGTGGGAATGTTGTTACTTCTAATTTATTAAAATTAAAACTATCATTCTGACTAACCAAATTAAAATCATATTCTGAAATATACTTCGATATATTCCACAACGTTTGATTAATCAGTTCTTCATCATTACTACGCATTGCAATTTCAAAGATAAATTCTTCTGTTCGATTGCCTGCATAATCTTCATCAATTACTGTTGATGGCAAGTCATATATACGTAATTCTGGACTTGTTTTATTAGTCATATACGACTGATATAATTTAACTGGCAAATCTACATTATCGTTAATGCAGTCTGTCAATCTATCCTTTAGGTCCATGATATTCAACTACCTTTCCATCAAGTAAGCCTTGTTTAAATACCCTAACCCAATTGTTAGAGTACAAACCCTTGGCCTTTAAGTCCCATCTAGATGTTGCTTGTGGATGCTCACTTGTTGTCCAGTGAGTAATTGGATGTCCGTTAATATATCCATAAAATTGAGCTTTAGCATAAGGTGTTGTATAGGTTACATGGTTATCTTGTACATGGACTGACCTTGATAAATTACCTTGCTTGAATGGTACGAACTTATCCATATCCATTGCCATTTGATTAGTAAAATTATAAAGTCCACGATTTAAAGCTTTCTCAGAAAAACGATCAAAACCTTTACCATGAACTGATACCACTACTACCAATTACAACACCTCCAATTCATAAGAATAAGTATCATTACTGTAAGGCTCACGATTATCTACAATATTGGTAATTGTGTATTCCTTACCTTCAAAGATTAACTTATTTCCAACGCTATCCCTATCTAGTTTAGGTAACGGATTAGAAATTTTAGCAAACAAAAAGACAATAGCATTAGCCGTAATTTTACGATTATTACTATCGCCTGAATAGATTGTTTGTGGTTGTACAAGTACATTTTCTACCTCAACTTCTTCTATTTTTTGTTTACCGTATTTATCCAATTCACCAATTGGAATCTTTAAAGTGATACTTTGATTACATAATCTTCTATCAATTCTAGGTATCATCTGTGTACACCTCGATATAACAAACCATATCTCCCTAATAGATTATACGCTTCTGTACATAGACCATTCTTCATAGTTGCTCCTACATTACCAGCAGGGCTTAAAGATAATCTAACTACTGTGATACTGGTAAATTCATTTTGGGCTAAATCATAACTCTTATTAATACCAGTTGCATGCATAAAATCTACTTGCTCACAAATAGCCATTTTAAACGTTTCTACGCGTCTTTTTGACTTATCGACTAATATATCATGAACCTTATAAAAATCATTTGTGGCTAAATCTATGATACGTTCTGCACCTTTTATAAGGTTATTAAATACATCTTCATCTAGCCTATAACCAAGCTCAACATATTCATCATAAGTTAGATAAGCCATTTACATCACCTTACTGACCCCTACCTGTTGTAGCTGTTTCAGCTGCAACATAAATAGATTTCTTAGCATTTTCAAATACTAATGCGTCATAGTAGGATAATCCTTTAATTGTCCAACGATAACCAGCACGGTCATTATCTGGAGAGATTACATCCACTCTATCGTATTTAACAATTGGAGCAATCGCAAACGTTGGAACAGCTAAGAAGTTCACAGTATCAGGAATTGTTAAACCTTGAATACGATCTTTAGCAACTGTTAAGATTGGTGTTCCACCGTCTAATTGAGCAACACGACGATTAATTCCGTTAATTTGTTGTTGGTTAACAGAGAATGTCTTAGATACACCATCAGCGTTCTTTAATGCTTTGTAGTACTTAGTAGAAACAAACATTAACCAGCCACCAGGAATTTGATTATCAATCATGTAGGATTCTACTTCATCATATGCTGCTAAAGCATTCTTAGAATCAATTGTATCTGTTACTAACTTACCACCAGACTTAGCTGTGTCATAAATTTTTTGAGCTAGGAATTTATCACGGTGTGGAATTGTAATGCGTTGGTTATGTTCACGAACAACATTAGCTACTGTGTAAGCTCCGTTTTCGGACATATCCAATTGATCTAGGTCATACCCAATCCAATCTTCTTGTGTTAATTCAAGAGTTTCTTTTGTAACATTAACATTGTTACGTGCATTGTCTTGGTTACGTTTATATTTTGCTGCATCTGCAAAACCGTCCATCTTGTTAATACGAACTGTCTTAACTCCTGTAAAGTCTGCAGCTGTGATAGACTTAGCACCGCCTTGTAATGGTTGCCAGAGTTGAGAATCTGCTCCAAACTCTTCATCAATCTTTAATAAATCTTTTTGATCTAATACTACTGTCATGTGATATCATATCCTTTCTAAATTGATTTCATGCGTGCTGCAATGCTAGAAACTACCGGATCAACTTTACCATCAGCTCCATTTTCACCATTGTTAAAAGCACCACCAATATTAATCTTAGGTCCTGGCTTTCCTTCCTCAAATAAGTAACTATCACTCTTTTGGATAGCTTTGATTTGATCGTCTAATCCTTTCAAATTATCGCCATCAACAGTTACTTTTTCAGTGTCAATGAATGGTAAAACTGCTTTTACGTTCTTGGCTTTTGCTTCACGTAATGCTGTTTCGATTCTAAAGTTCTTAGTTTGAGTGGCTAACTTATTTTGCCAATCTTCATTGGCTTTTTGATTATCTGCTTGTAGTTGTTTGATTTTCTCGTTTAAATCATCAACGTTTTTAGAATTATTTTGCAAATCAACCAACTGTTGATCTCGTTCATCAAGTTGTGACTTCAATCCGTCACGTTCGCTAGTTAATCCATTTACTTTTTCTTGTAAGCTAGTAATATCCTTACCATAAGCAGACATTACACCTTCAATTTGTTCATCACTCAAGCCTAATTTCTTTAAATCTTCACGTTTCATGTCAATCTCTCCTATCGTTTTTATTTTACGTGGAACGCTCCACGCTGATTGATTGCATACAAAAAAAGCAGTTTAACGACTTACTCAGGTCGGAATGTTAAATAATTTTTATATGTTTTATTTCACTTTCTGATATTGCTAAACCTGTTTCAAAACCCGGATCAGGCACTTCTACATCTAACCACCATTGATCATCATCTGAATCAGCAGGAGACTCAATTCCTACTACATAGCCTATCCATTTTCTACCATCAATATCTATTATTTCAACATTTTTCCCCCAAAATTTTTTATACATGAGTATCATCTCCTTTAGGAATATGAGGAACAATATGCGTACGTTTTTTTGAATGATGAATTTTAATCCATTCTGCTTCTTTACCTGTATTATAATCTACGCCTATTTTGTGATCAACTTTTACAACTTCTTTTGTAGTCCATTCACCTTTTCTAGTTTTTTCAAGTTTTCCTTTACCAGCATACTTATCTAATAATTCTTGTGGATCTTCGTTATCATATAAATAACTCTTACCTTCTAATTTTGTAGATTCCATATGTGGTGCTTGTTTTTCTGGATTAATCTTAGTTCCCCATTGACCACTCTTTATTTTAGCTTCTACATGCTTTTGAGACTCTGTTTTATCACTTTGATCAAGCTTTTTCTTTTTATAAGTTATTTGCTCTCTATCATAATCTCTAGTCAAAACATTACGCTTGTTACCATACATCTTATTAGTTTCCTTGATGTACGCTCTTAACTTCTTTTGACGCGCTGAAATTAGTGTTTTGGTACGAGTTATCATTTGTTCGTCTTCTAATTCTTCGGCAATTTTCAAACGTTTTTTAGCGTCTCTGATTGAGCGTTCATAGTAGCGTTGCTTTTGACGTAAATTACCATTTCTAATTGCTTCTTTGGGATTATACTGGGTCATGTTATTCACGTTGACGCCTGGAGTAAATGGAAATAATTTGTGTCTGCAGTTAATTCCTAATGTTCCAGCCGGTTCACCGTAACCATGATTATAGATTGAATCGTACTTGTCATTGTAATTAGGATCATCAGTTGGAACTATATTGACTACCTTACCTTGAATATAAGCACACGCTTCACGACTGTTAGGGTGGCTAGACATTAAACATAACACTTGGTCAAACTCTTGCATCCGTTTAATCCGTAAGTCATTGTAAGTCCTGTTAGATGTTGTCGTAAGTACCATACGTGTATATCCTTCAAGGAACCATGCACGTCCAGACTTATCTCTCATAACTTCGATACCTTTATCTAATTGTTGGTAAATAGCATCTTTGACTGCTCGATCATGAGTTTTAAGTCCAGTTACAGTTTCAATCGTTGAGCGTTTTAAAATTTCTTGATAAGTACGCATAACAGGATTAATACCATAATTACGACTAAGCAAAGTTTGATTAATCGTGTTATTTAAGGTATCTGTTGTTTGTCTAACCATTGAATCAAGCATGTTAAAACTCTCATCACTAATTGGCTGACTTACTTGACCACTGTACTTCAATTCTTGGCTGACTTCATCTAATATCTCATATCCATCTTGTTTTAAGATAGTTTCAATTTCACTAGGTGAGATACCGTCAAAGTCGGCCATTAAATCAATTATCCTCTTGGTTAATGCTCCCATTTGTGACAATTGCTGTGCTTGCCATTGAACAACATTATCTTGTGTTACATCTTCATAGTGCCCACGTTGTAACACTTTGATAATTTCAGAAAATATCTTATCTTCTAAATTAGAATATAGATTAGCAATATTATTTGTGTCTTGGTCTATTTTCTGCTTTGAATCCATAAGCTAGACACCACCTGTATCTTGCTCCTGAAATACATTAGCAGAATAATCTGGTTGTTCATTAGTAACTTGAGCTAACCATTTTTGAGCATCTTCTTCACTCAAACTAAAGTTGCGTTTTAAATACTCAAGCTTTGGCATAATTCCAGCAGCAACTAACTGCATCTCATCAGATCGTTGTTTGTCTTTATCAATAAACACACCATCATCAAAATGTATAGACAACTCAACATCTGCTACATTACCAGTCCATCTAGGTTTACCATCAGAAAAAAACTGACCTACACTAGCTACTTCAAGAATTGCATTAACTAGTTGATTTAAAAACAATTCTACTTGAGTTAAATAACTAGAACGTGTTTGATAAGTTGTGGAATTCTCAGAAACAACTTCAGTAGCTGTTTTAACTCCTTGACCATCATAAGAAAATGTACCAGAACTAAAACCAATCTGTTGTTCAAACTCACGTAAAAAATAATCTATCGACTCTTTGAATTGAGTAGAACGAATATCAGAAGTTAAGTCAGTTACACTCAATTTATCCGTATCTCCATACATACCTTGATAAACATCTTCATCTTTATCAAATAAAACTGGGTGAGCATCATCTACTTCATCTCCGTACAAATTGCCAGTAGGTTTCAACATTTCAGCAGGAACTGCAATTCTACGTTTCCCCATTCTAACCTCATGTACAAACATATCATGAGTTCTATTAATAGCGTCTATTACATTCCTAGAATTATCTACGATACCAACACCAAGTGGACTATCCAAATTCTTATTATTAGCTCCCGGTGTTCTAAAATATGCAAATAATGGTTTAGTAATAACATCAGTAAAGATTAATTCTGGTACTAAATTAGGATATAGAGTTTCAAGTTCTACTTGTTCACCAATTACATCTGATTGATAAGAACGGTATAGCTCATTTGTTATACGATAAGTTTTAGCGTCATCCCACTCGTGAAATTCAAGCAATGTATAATAAACATTTCTGTCATTCTCAGTCTTAACTGTTCGACTAGCAAAAGCACATTCAGAAATATCATCAGTGTTGTTACGTAATGGATAGAATTGGTCTGCGTTAGCCCAAGCTATTCTAATAACATCATTATCATCAACATAAGGTCTTGCAGCTAAACCGCCTAAAGCAATAGCAGTTTCTAAGCGTTGTTCAAATCTCATATTGAATTTATTATCTTTAACTACTTCATTAACAAACTCGTTTGTTGTTTCATCTTCCAAAGACAAGGAACATTGTTCATTAAAGATAATTGACGCTAATTTCTTAGATGCTAACTTAGTCACGTTTAGTGAACTCAACGGACGTTGTCTGTATCCACCGTATGAATTACGATACTTAACTTTTGGTAAATCATCCTTGTAATACAACTTGGCCAACTTTATTCGTTCGTATTCCATTGGATCAATCGAAACTCTATCATCATCAGTAATATTAGTTAAACTCTTTACCATTCCTAACTTAGCACCTCCTTTCCTGAACCAATCTTTTATTTGTTGAATTAATGACATCACTCCACCACCTTAATATCTCAGACCTAGCAAGCGTTCATTATCTCGCACAAAGTACTGAAATTGGTCGCATGTATGGTCTTCTTCTTTGATAACTTTAGGATCATCACTATTTAAAGTTTTCTCATCCCATCTGTAATTTCTATGCTCTTCAATAAAGATCTTATTTGCTTCAGTATCCAGATAATAAAAACGACCCTGAGCAACTATATTTTGCACACGGTCTATCATGTCTACTTTTTTTAATTTTGCTACCTTATGAAGATGTACTCCGTAATCATTGTAGAACTGATTATCTAAGGCACCTTCAGCAGAATCTATTGTTAATTTAGTTGCCGGCTTTTTGAATTGTTTGGCCAACTTATTGATGAATGAATACAAGTCCTTAGATAACTCACTAGGTGGCTTTTTATGAGCCTTACCTTGTGGACTGTAATAATAGGTATCCAATAGAATTACATTATCTTTTCTAGTCAATCCATAAGCACCAAATGTAGTAGCAGATACTTCATGGCCAGAGTCAATAGCACAGAACCAATTAGTAATATAATCATCACTTGGCAACTCTTTTAATGCTTTGAAATTATCCATGTTGTAGATATTAGTACCAAGTCCAATAACTTCACCCAGATACAACCAACGATAATAGTCATAATCATTATTTTTATAACTCTCAATCAGTTTTAATTGCTGATCAGTTGTGAAACCCAGTTCATCATCTAAGTAGGTACTTGTATCAACAAAATATTCTGGATCGTTCTCTTTATCAGTCACCCACTCATTTACCCAGTCGTACGGGTTTCTTGGCGGATTATAGCTAAAGTACACTTGCACAATGTCAAGATACTTTGCTTTTTGTCGGATAAAAGTGGGTATCGCTTGATCAAATATATCCGGGCCTTTCATGTTCGCAGCCTCCTCAAACCACACCGAAACAATATCTCGAACTGTATTTGATTTAAGCTTGTACGGATCGTCAGCGCCATAAAAGTAAAACGTGCTTCCAGTCCGTCTATGAACGATCCTAAGTGGTAATGAGTATGCTCTGAATTCATCTGAAACATGTAATAGATCCATCGCCCACAAGATCTGATTATAGACACTATCACGCAAGTAAGTAGCATTCTCACGCACACAGATCACGTTAGCTTTGCGATTTTCTTGCGTCTGCTTTAAGACATTGACGACTAAACGTAAACTGATCACTGATGACTTGAACGATCCACGTCCACCTTTAGAAATGATATACGGCTTTTTAGTGTTCCACATACCGTAAAAATGCGGGTTTATTTGTTCAGATAATTTGATCACATTAGTCATCTTGTCTAGCCTCCTCGATGTCATTTAAAACAACTGTTTTTGGTTTATCGCTTGTATCATCTGCGCTTGGAAGACGCTCGAGCAATTCTTTCATCGCTCTTTGCTTATCGTACATTTCAACAACAGCTTCACCTTTATCGATACGAATACTCTTAATGTTAGATGTATCGATTTCGTTGCTGTCCTTCAGCAAGACGATATTTTCATACCAAAACGCTTGTTTACCCGTTTCTGGGTCAATTTTAGGATCTAATCGATAATGACCGTTAGCATCTTCGTATGGTCCTGTATCATCTGGTATCTTATTCCACGAAAGTCGTTTGACTGTCTTGAATTCTAAAACATCTGTAACGTCACTGTGAGCTTGTTTAAGGTATCCAAGCATAATATCATTAGCTATTGCGTAAAGTTCTGCTGACTGCTGTTTTTTTAACTCTGTGAGTTGCTTTTTTACCTGAGCATTTCTAAGCAATCTAGGTCCGTTTGTCATTGCTGTTGGATAGTCAGCACCGTACGCTTTCTGATACGCCCAAGTCGCGTTGTAACGTTGCAAATAATACAAACAAAAGACTTTTTGACGGTCTTTCAGCTCATCGTTTTCAACTAGCTCATTGATCACATCTGGACTTCTTGCCTGTGCAACCTTGCTCTTTTTTGTGTGCACCCTTTTTTGCTTTTTGTGTGCACCCTTTTTCATGGTTGCATTTCTTTGCCAACCATTGCGACTTTTCCATGATTTGACAGTATTGAGTGACACGCCATACTTTTCGGCGATGTCCTTGTACTTCATACCGGCTAAGTAATCTTTTTCAGCATCTTCACTTTTCTTCACACCATATCACCCACCACCTTTTAATTTAATCTTACTTGTATCCTTGCTGTACTTACGCTTATGTTTTACTGGATGTTTCTTGTAGTGTTTTTCTAACTCACGTAACATCCTTAATTCTTCATAAGTTTGTACTTTTCCGAAATCTATACTATCTTTCATAATTTTCTCCAAAACAAAAAGCCAGCCTGCCTAGACTGACTTAATAATTATGACAATTAAAATACGCATTGTAAGTTTTAACTCTCGTGGTCTATAAAGCGACTAACCTAACTTACCTTTGCTACAATACCATAATAGCACGGAAAGTTACCCCTTGTGGTTCGTTGCTCATCCCTTTGTTTTCCAATTTTTAACATACCTTATTAAACATAAGTATGTAAATCAGGACAATTAATTTTCATCTCTAAACCATCTGCAAACTCATTTAATGCCATTTTTCTTATCTGATAATATCTAGTTTTTTCAAAATGTAATCTTACCATTGCTTCAACTGCTGATATTTTTCCTAATGTGTTATCTAGCACTACTTTCAACTCTACTGACCCTTTATCGTATGTATCAGCAACTCCATCAACTATTGACTTAGCATACAGATATTTCACTAATTTTTCTTCATTACTATTTCCTATACTTCCACCAGGCATACCACTTAAACTTGGACTTTGTATAAACTCTGGACTTGCCTGTTGATATATCTTGTATAGTCTTGGATAGTAACGTTTGTCAGTTAGAAACTTTGCTACGTTATCAGCTGTTTTATCATAGTCAATGTTTTTCATTCCGGGTATCATTAATTCTTCCAAGTTAAGCACGCTCCTATGGTATAATTAATTATCGATATTAGGTGGCACGTTTCCAAGGGAGCGTGCTTTTTATTAAAAATTATCATCATGAATGTTAGCTATCACAGATACTTTAACTTGAGTCTCAGCTTCCATATAATTTTTAGCTCTGACAATCATGTTATGCAGTTTATTATTAATAAAATATTCAACTAAATATAATTTCATCTAATCAATCCTTTCTCATATTTATAGCTAGCTAAAGCCCTGCCACGCCCTCAAAACGTGCGATAGTCTCAAATCGTGCTAATGCAGGGCTGATAGCTACAGGTTTACGAAGAACATGTTACGGAGTTTTACTCCTCTCAATTTATTTATCCTGTAGCTTTTGTGTATTTAAAAAGATGAAGTAGGGTCAAACCCAAACGGTAGTAATGATTGCCAAATTGCTACGATATAAAATGTACTTAATGGAAAGGAAAACTCCACCTACCTTTTCTAATAAATTTTGTTTTGTGTAGCTCATCAGCAGCATTACTGCCTATGGCTTAACGTTCTGTTACAAACGCTAAGCCTGTATTTAAATCATTAAAAATCAATAATTCCTATATTTTTTACTGTTCTATCCAATTTAACTTGTATCTTTTCAAGAATAATTCAATCCTGTTAATTCCCAATTCTCCAATACCTGATATATTCTTCAACCTATTTTTTGATTTAAGTAAGTCTTTAATAGTTTTAATTCCATTTTTTTGCAAACTTTGATAGGTTCTAACGGGTAGATCCATAATAGCTATACTTTCATCTAAATTGATTTTTTTAGGCTCGTCTCTTCAGCTAACAGAAAGTAATATCGTTTGTGGATTGAATTTAGTTTTTTTATCTAAATCATCAGCAAATGTTACTATTAAATCACTATTTGTTCTTAATTCCTCGATTAAAAGCGATGTTACAAGCTTAGCCTTATCGTCGGAATATCCGTAATCATTAGTTGCAAAACTTTTAAGGTATCTAGCAGTAAATTTAATTGACTTTTTTCCAGACTCAGCCTCTCTTTCTAGCTTTCTATTAAATTTCCTAATAATTAAATTACCCCATTCTTCATTAATATTCTTTAATCTTTCTCTGCTTATTATTTGTTCTTTCATTATTCTTCCTCCATTCAAAACGTTAAATTTTGCCAATTCGCATGCTTTTTTTAACGTACCTGAGTTAATTTAAGTTTGAGATCTAACTGGTTAAATCCAAATACTAAATTACTAAACTCATCTTTAAATTCATCAAACTCTCTGAACTTAAATTGATTCGACAATCTATTTTCTAAATCATCTTCGATCGCCTTTAACATTACTGTTAGTACATCCATTTTGCATGACCATTCTGCTAACTTAGCTTGCTTTTGCTCTTTCGTTAACTCTTCAAACAAATCATCAATATTTTCGTTCATTCGTACACGCTCCTTTCTAGCTCTCTAAAGCTTGCTAACTTACTTACTAACAGACTATTCTTACACTGCGAAATTTAATTACTTTCAATTAATTCAATTGCATCTTCAACACTTCTGCACACACCGTATAAAACAGGTTTATCTTCAATGAATTTCTGGAACTTAACCTGATCTTCTCTAAGTTTTCCGGTTTCATTTTTAACTTCTATTAGAATCATCTTTCCATCCCTGTGTCTAAATCCTGTGATATCTGGCCAGCCTTTAGGTGCTAATTTAATTACTGTTCCAAATTTTGTTTGTACAGTTCCAGCGTTACTTCTAAACACAGTACATCCGTGTCTAGTAACTGCAACCATAATGTCGTTTTGAATTTTTTGTTCTAAAGTCAATCGTAAAATCCTTTCTAGTGTAGTCACTAAAATTTAAACGTAGTCACTACTTTATTTTCTAGTAACCACTTCAAAAGCTTATTAAATCAAGGTTTATTTTTAGTGTAGTCACTTCAAAAAGTCTTATAAACATTGATATGACAATGTTTATAGCCATTTTTTAACGTAGTCACTAACTTTAAACTTTTTGAGAAACTCCAGGACTATTTTTATTTTCTTTCCCCACCTCCTTACCCTATATATTTATATACTTTATATACAAAATATATGTATTAGTGACTACAGTAGTAGTATATCCTTGATATATCAACGTTTTAACGTAGTCACTAACTTCAAATTTAGTGACTACATAGTGACTACACTTTGGAATATCCTCGTTTAGGAACTCCATTAATTCGTTTTTTAGTTGGCCCCCATTCTCTATGATTATCCATAATGTATTTAATCTTTTTGGCCAACTTCCTATTTTTAATCAGATTCTCTTCTCCAAGCTCCTTAGCTATTTGAGATGATGTTATGAAAGTCCCTGGCCACCCTGCTAGTACTTCTTCTATTTGAGTTTCAGCTTCATCAATGTACATGAACGACTTCCTATTTTCTTCAAGCAGTTCATTCTCTTCATCTGATAACATAAAATTAAAACCTTCCTTGTAGTAGTGGACGCATTCGCCCCAGAATTGCTTGATGATCTCTGGCGTTAAATCTGTGATAGGGCTTTTAATCTGTCTACGTTTGTTGGCCATATTTGGCATGAATCTACGTTCACCAGTTTTGTCTTTCAGATAAGTAGATTCATTCGTGGTCCTAGCAATAATGAAATTCTTAGGTCTTCTAACTGCACTTCTGCCATAAGGTGGTCTGTATTCCAATTCCTCAGATGAAATGAATTTCTTTAAAGTTTCAAAATCTGAATTGTTAGTAGCTGTCATTTCATCATCATTGACAATCAAGGCTCTTTGCATGTTCATATAGCTGTCCTTGTCCTTAAAGTCTGTGAACTGGTCTGTATACCAACCATTTGAAATTTTTTTTAGGAAAGTGGTCTTACCTACGCCTTGGCCACCAACTAGATCCAACACATAATCAAACTTGGAGTTTGGATTAAAAACTTTGGCCACTGCTCCAACGAAAAATATTTTAGTCTGCAGCGTTGTCACTTCACTGATTTCAACGCCTAAAAATTCTGGTAGCAATAACGCTACACGTTGTTCTCCGTCCCATTCTTTTTCAGCTTCTTCTAGGTACTTTTTGACAGGGTTGTATGAGTTACTTTGAGCGTCGTTACTAACTGCCATATGCAGTAGTCTTTCAGTAAACAAAACTCCATACTTATCTTCAATGTATCTAAGAATGCTTGAAATATAGTTATCCTCAACATATCCACATTTTATGTGTAACTGTGGAATACTTTTTATAACTTCATCAGCAAACGAAAATTCATTATATGCAAATGTTCCTTTGAGAACATCATCTTGTTCTAGAATCAAACCTATATTACGTAAAGAATTAGCTTTGATAGTACCACTTTGAGTCATTGTGAATGGAATTGGCATCTTTACAACGTTTGTTGATTCTTGGTTTTCTGCTTTTTTAATTGCATCATCAACACTCATTTTTATCTGCCTCCATTCTGCATTTCTCTATTTAGAATTGACTCAAACGTCCTATCTAGTTCCTTTTGTGGTAAAGGATCATTTGAATTTTCATTTGCTATATTCACTAACTTGTAAGCTAATCGTGGTTTAACTGATCTAAAAAATAATGCTCCACATAAAGCAGCCAAAGCTTTATTTCTTTGACCCTGATCACCTAGACCACTTGCTATTGTTTCTAATACATCTGTAGTTGAATTACGTTCTCTAGTTAAATTTAAATCTTCACTAACTCTATTAGGATGACCCTTAGTAGCTCTAGATTGATTAATAGTTCTAATCAAATTTAATGGAGCTTTGACAATTGGATTTTTATTTTCCCAAGAATATCCTTCACTAGGTGCAACTACTACATAATTATTAGGATGTGCTTTAATATCAATTCCAGGTTGCCAACCTATCATCTGATGTAGTGTCATCTCGTCTCTTTTAAGATAAAATAACTGCTTACCACCATGTTTAGTGGTTTGAGATAGTGTTTCTGGAAACCAGTCTTTAGGCAGTTGATCAAACGAATTAAAACCATCTGCTCCATTCTCATGTCTATCAATATCCACTACAAAGAATTTATCAGTTTTTAAAGCTATGCTTGCAGTTGGATATTTTCTCCACAATTCCTTGATTTCATCTGCTGTTAAAGCTGGTCTATCAGCAAATTTAATCAATGGCTTTTTATTTAAAAGTGGTAGCACACTCATTCCTTTAGCTTGATATGCCAGTGCTACATTTACTAAATTCTTCATAGCAAATCCTTTCTAACGGGCATCTCACCCATTCGGTAGTCTAGAGTTACTGCTCTAATTAACCTTTAGAATGGAACGTCGTCATCATCAATAACGATTTCATCTGGTTCTTCTGCTTCATCAAAATCATAATTACGATATGGATATTGTGGGTTCTTCTTGTTTTCGCTAACTGTTAAATGCATTAAAACAGTTCTACCTTCAGCTAAAGCCAATGCATTAGCTAAAGTTTCAATATCTTCCCAATCTTCATCTTGAAGTTCAATTCCTGAATTAGATGCTAATTTAGCAATCAACTTAATGTTTCTTCCAAGCATTGGATTAGAATTACCTTTAGCAGTAGTTTCGTCTAAACTCAAATTAACAAATTCTTTTTGGCCAGCATGTTCACCATCTAAAACTTGAACTCTGATTGACAATTGTTCAGAACCCCATGGAGTATCTTGGTTCTTGATATTATCAATCATTACGATATAATCTCCTGAAGGTAGTCCTTCAAAACCATTTACATTACCTTTTTTTGTATCAAATCCTTCTAAAGCCTTTGCTGCTGCGTCTCTTAATCCCATTATTCTTTACCTTCCTTTACTTCTTTTTCTGTTTCGATTTTGTCTACAATTTTCTTTTGTTCTTTAATTGGAGTCTTAACAGGTTTGTCAAATACTCCTACAACGTTATCTAGGATTCTTAATATATCCTTATCATCAATTTCTTCACGTACGTAATGTGTACGTCTATCAGTAACTCGTCTGATGTAGTTTTTTCCTCTGCGTTTAGTTTGAATAACTAAATCACAGTTACCATTGACAATGTTGTAGTACTTAGTTTTGAGACTAGGCACTTCAACATCACTGTCTCCTTCTTTTGCCACTCTTGAGATATAAACAACATTCATAGGTAGTGATTTTAGTTCTACTACAAAGCTTTGTAGTACACTGTTAAACGCTGAGTAACCTTTACCATATGGAATGTCAGCTAAACTTTGAACGTCATTCTCGTAACAAATAGCTTGTTCAATCATGACTGTTAAATCATCAATAACATCAATTACAATTGTTTTATAACCAGGATTCCTAGTTTTAAGCTCTAAGATAATCTCGTCTAATTGATCAATTACAGAACGTTTGAGTTTCCCTTGTGCATCTCTAACGTTTGATAATTGAATATCTTGAGCTGGAATCATTTCTGAGTTTCCATCTGTATTTAAAAATAGTGGTACTGGAAATCTCTCAGCCAGATAAGATTTACCTGACATGGTATCCCCGAAAATGAAGAAGTTTCTAGGAATTCTTCTAACCTTTTTCTGTCTATTAAGTGGTGGTAAAATCGACACTTTAATCATTCCTTTCATTTGATAAAGCCACGTTGCTTAGCGTAAAAGTAAGCCCAACCTGGCTTGTAGCCTTTCAACTCTGCATAAGCTTTAACTTCAGCGTAATTCTTTAAATCTGAAGGTTTCTTGTCTACTACGTTATTAGCAACTTTATCATTTATAATCTTTTTAAAAATTTCTTTCCTACGTGCTACAATCTTTTTCAATTCTGCTTTATCAACTACTTCAATTTCTCTTTCTTCAACTAAGTCAGCTCCACAAAACGGACATATATTACCGTTTCTATAGAACGCTGCAAAACAACTAGGACACGTTGATACTGGTTGAATCTTAGGTCTATTACTTTCTTTCTGTTTCTTAGTTCCTTCCAAACTCCAATATCTATCTTGAGTAGGTAAACCAAACCTTTGAACATTTCCAACTTGATCAATAATAATAGCAGTTTTACCTGCTCTAGGATTCATTGATCGCATTGCAAATTGTAGATACAAGGATAATGATTTGGTAGGTCTCAGCATGATTACACAGTCAACGTTTGGTAAATCTAGCCCTTCAGTAAATAGCTCAGCATTCGTAACTATCCTTACCTTTCCGACTCGATAGTCTTTGATAATTTGGTCTCGTTCTGCTCTAGGAGTAGTGCCAGATACTGCTTTGGCCAAGATCCCTTGCTGACAGAACTGCTTAGCTAATCTCTCAGCTGATTCAACATTGTAAGTGTAGGCTATTGCCTGCTTACCATTGGCCAACTTAAGATATTGGTCAACTGTTCTACCGTAAATCTTAGGCTTAAAAGCGTCTTTTATTGATTGTTCATCATAATCACCAGTACGTTTAGTCTTTAATTTTGAAGTATCTAAAGCAACTGGTGCATAGTAATCTACTGGAGCTAGAAATTGATTATCAATTAACCATGAGATAGGTTTACCAATAATCAAGTCATCTGCTACATCTTCAAACCCTTCTCCATTTAGCCTTACTGGTGTAGCTGTGAATAATAATTTTAAAGCGTCTGGGAACGTCTCAAGTATTCTGCGATAACTTCTAGCTAGAACGTGATGAGCCTCGTCTACGAAAATAATAGTAGGCTTAGAAAGCGTATCTACACGTCTAGTAAATGTTTGAACCATACCTATTTGTGCTAAATTCATATCAACTTCATTAGTTTCAAAAGTTTTGATAACTTGATCTACAATTTCTTTTCTGTGAACAACGAACATCACTCGATTACCTTTTTTAGTAGCACGTCTGGCAATCTCGGACATAATCACAGTTTTACCTGTTCTAGGTGGTGACTGAACGATTATGGAGTGATGTCCCTTTTTAACGGAATCATAGATGTTGTTAATTGATTCCAATTGATAATCTCTCAACTTGAACATTACTTAATCACTGTTCCTCGATTAGGTTTTAAGTGGGCTCCAGGAATTTCTTGACCAGTTGAAAGTATTTTAAATATTTGTACTTTATCAGCTTTAGTTTCTGTACTAACTTTTTTAAATTCATCTGGTAATTTGTCTAAACTATCAACAACTACACTTGCTTTATAATTTCTAGTACGTAATATATGTTTTTTGGTCTGTAATGTTTTTATTCCTGCATCATCAAGCACTTGTGTCATATATTCTTGAAGTTTGATAGTTTGGTTAATTAATGTTTTTTTATCATTTTGTAACTCTTTAATTCTTTCAGTTGACCATTCAATTTGTGACTTATTTTTGTCAATCCAAGTAGCAATATTGTCTAATTTAATTTCTCTGGTATCGTTTATTGAGTCTAAAGTGTCAGCCAGTATTTCTGGATCTAAATCTTCACGTTCTTCTATATCTCTATATGCTTGATTTAATTCAAATAGATTCATTATTTAGTTCCTCCTATTGGTTTCAAAAGTTCTTCTAATACGTTTCTTTCGTTAATTTCTAAGTCAAAATAATTGAGCTGATAGAAAGCTTTTATTACTAAAAATTTCTCAACATCACTATCTAGTGATTTCGTGAAATTGAATAATGTGTTAAGATTAATGTTGTTAATTTTTATTTGTTCAGTGGTTGCAGCCACTGAATTTTTTGTATCTAGCACTTTTTATCACCTCCCTTAAATATCCATCTCTTCAATGATCCAGATGCTATAACTCCCACAGACTGGGCAACACTTGATATCTTCGACGTATGCTCCGTACACTTCAAACACAAGATCACAACTATCACATTTAAAGCGTCCACCGTCAGCAACTTTTAAATTTAAATCTTCCACGTTTATCTCTCCTTAATCAAAAAACTCGCCTTTTTTAATGGCATCTACAACACCGTGTAGAATATATCCGCCTATTGCAGATAATGCGACTAACGTCCAATATGCTGCATTCGTTAATTCGATCATTATTTTTCATCCTTTCTCTTTTTCAAAATTCTATATAGATCCACACTGCAGGCATAAGCCATACAGATGAATATTCCGTATATTCACCACATATCATTTCCTCCATGTAAAAACATCCTTAATCCAACTAACTAATATGAATACTGTCACATAAATTACACATCCAATTAACACCGCTAGTATTGGTTCCATTAGGTCACCTCAAATCTTTCTGCTTGTCATATATCTATCCAAATCTTCCTTATCAAAGAATGGCTTAGTTCCATTTTCTATTGGATAAATTGGTCTTGGTGCATCTGGTTCTTTTCGGACATTATCAAAATATTTAGGCTCCATTCCACAATACTCAGCAGCTTGAGATCTATTTAGAAATCTTTGGTTATTAAACTTCATTCTTTCTTCTGCCATTTTCAACAAGGCATCAAAAAGTTTGTTTAAAAAATCTCCTAATGCTTTTTTGCTAAATAAGTCTGCTAATTCCATCAAAATCACCTACCTCATTTTTTAAAAAAAAGTTTCTTTTAGGACACTAATTCAGCAAAAAAAATTTCATTAATCATCTCTCCATTAATTTTTAGAATTTTTGCTATAGCTTTAATCTCATCAGCCTTAAATGGTCTCTCATCTCTTAACCCTTTATAAAATGTAGATTTCGACATCTTAACTCCATTTTCATTAATTTCATTAATTAATGTACCAATTTGGATTCCTTGACTTTTAATGATGCCCAACAATTTGTCCTTCTTCATCAAAATCTCTCCTTTCTAAGTTTCCTTTAAGACACTTTTATTAAAACATGCTTTTTAGAATATGTCAATAACTTTTGTATCTTTTAAGATACTTTTTTGCTATGCATTTTAATAATGTTTATTTTAAGACACTTTTTTGCTATAATTTATACTAAAGTTTACTTTAAAGGGTGGTGATTTCATGAACTTAAAAAATAGACGTTTAGAATTAAATTTAACACTTGAAGATGTAGGTAATTATGTAGGTGTTGGTAAATCTACAGTTAGAAAATGGGAAAATGGAGATATTACCAATATGAAAAGAGATAAGATTGTATCTCTTTCTAAAATTTTAAAATTAGATCCATTAGATATCATTGATCCAAATAATGAATTATCAAATAGAAATAACAGATATATTAAAGCTGTTATTTCTGGTATGAATAGATTATCTAGTGAACGACAAAAAAACGTAAAGAATTATGTTGATAGTCAACTTGATGAGCAAGAAAATAGTAAAATTTCTGAAGATGTCAGCTCTATACCAGTTGTTCATAATTCAGCTGTTGCAGCTAACCCTACTGAACTAACATATGGAGATACTGTATTACAAGATGAAGAATTTGAAAGAATACCAGATAATGCTGATTTAGCTATTCCTGTCATTGGTGATTCAATGGAACCTACAATTAAAAACGGCGGATTGGTATTTATTCATGAGCAACCTACTATTGAAAATGGTGAGATAGCAGTTGTTGAAATTGGTGGTGAAGGGACAACGTGTAAGAAAGTCTATTTTGATTACTCAAATAAAGAAATTATTTTAAAATCTATAAATCCTAAATATCCAGATAGACATATAAACTCAGATAGAATAAGAATTATTGGAAAAGTTGTACTCTAAAACAAGAAGGTGTATATGATGAGTTTTTTTAATTCTTTAAATTCATTTTTTAGAAAAAACAAAGATAGTAACTATTTACCAGACTATTTTTTTAATATTCCTGATGATGTACTGAAATTTATGTACTTTAAAAATGGTCCTAAAAAAAATATAGATAATCATACTGATGAGCCTTCTGCTATAGATATAAAATTGCCAATATCTGAAGATTTTCATAATCTAGAAAAAATGCCTTACTATCCATCATATGAATCACTTCAACCCAACCAACGATTTTATTTTTTAAGTTGGCTTGCAAAACGTAATTGTCCAGAAGATGTTGGATATGCATTTCTTTACCTATACTCTTTGGAAAGAAGGTTATATGATGGTGAGTATATTAAGGAGACATTATTAGAAATAAATTCTCTTCAAAAAATCATTAATAATGATTCTTTTATTCATTATTCAAGTATTTCTATTATTTACGCTATCTCAAGATATAACCTCTATAGTTTTTTTGACACTTTAGATACGAGTATGTTTCCTGATTTTTTTGTTCTTACTAAAAAAATTGTCTATGATGGTAAATTAACTGCATCAGAAATCATAGATTTTTCTCATATATTAGGATATAAAGAAAAAAGATATATTAATAATTATTATGATATTTTTAAAAATGAGTTATTACAAATTTTAGAAGAAAAATATCATACACCTGAATTCATTTTCTCTGGTACAAATGATAAAGTTCCATCTATGAATCTAATATTGTCAAATTTTTCTTTGCCAAATAGAAATGTATATTTTCCTGATATAGCTAATTCTAGTATTGGTACAGAATTATGCTCTCTTTTATATATGGCTCATGATAAGACTAAAAAAAGTCTTAGAAAAAATAATAGTTATAAGCATATTAATAAAACCGTAAAAAAGGAAATAAATGTTAGAACTGGATATCCTATAGCTACACAAAAATCTATTAACAGCACTAAACAAGCTTTAATCGATTCAGCTAAAAACAACACATTTGATAAAAATGAAGCACTGGCAATAGCCCGTTCATCTGTAAATGAAAATGGAGCTTTAACCATGGTAAGTAGTTACAGATACTTCTTATATGATGAAATTTTCTTAAAAGGTGAATTAGCTTATAAGTATGGTGACTGGGATGAAGCAGAGAAATTATGGTTAACAATACTTGAAATCTCCCCTACTCAAGTTTGCGAAAAGCTATCGATAATGTATAGAAAACAGAAAAGATATTCTGATGAAGTATATATATTACAAAATGGTATAAATCTATGGAAAAACTCTATTTTTAATGTTTATAACGGCTCGACAGAGGATTTAGAAGTTAGACTAAAAAAAGTATCTGCTTTGTATACAAAACATAAAGCGTCTGACAAATCTACAGGTATAGATATACCTAATGCTAGTTACGATCATCAATTCGTTTCTGAATTAGTTGATTTAGCGAGATTACATAATAAGAGATGACATATATCAAGTTGCAATGCCAAAAAATATAATTAATTATGACCAACTGATTTGACGTCACTAAAAGCTAATCTCAAAGATATTTTTAGGGAGGGTCCTTTATGAGACGTTACTATAAGTCAACATTTTGGTTTATGTTTTTTTGTGCTTTTTCTTTAATTATTTTATCTATAATAGATGGTGCACTATTTGTGTTTTTTCCTAATAACGCTTTTGTTATTATGTTTGATAAATTTTTGTCTATTAGTGTTGCGCCTATTCTAGTCTTTTCACTTGGTATAGCAGTAGGTGAAATTGATAAAATAAATAATAAATTTA
>OGKJ01000099.1_pt1 | contig 33969 bp, 29 predicted proteins | sample 1572461 | NCBI WGS metagenome assembly OGKJ01 (sample SAMEA2582080, study PRJEB24529) | metagenome | biome: Human gut stool | place: China | collected 2011 | reverse complement strand
AGAGCGGCCTTTAACTCTTTTGCCATGCGAATAATGACAGTCTGTTCAGTTTCATCGCAGTCTAATAAGAGACGATGTAAATTGGAATCAGAGGAAGAAAGAGAATAATCGAGGCTGTCAACCAGTAGCGCATCGACAGAAATATGTAGAGCATTGGCGAGATCAACCAAGATTGGCAAACTGGGAGTCTTGACTCCGTTTTCAAGATAGGCAATACGCATGAGTTCCAAACGAATGCAGAGCGCATCTTAATAGGAAATTCTGAATTTACTCCTGCGCTGGATTCTCCGATTTCGGTGGGCGTTAAGTCAAATGACTTTGTTTTGTGCCAGATGTATCGTGAGGGAGTCTTGACTTTGGATGCGGTGCGGCAACTTCGCCGCAATGATAGAAAATTGACTTATACACGGCAGCAAGCGGATAAGTCGATTATCTGCCGTAAAGAAGTTATAACGAAAGATCAGTTTATTGATTTGATTCGGGATGCGACAGTTCAAATCATGTTCTAACAGTGATATGGTAGAACAGGGTCAGCCCTAGTCTTTCTTGCGAAAGACAAGGCTGTTTTTTTGTTTTATCCTCGACTGCTATGAGTCTTTTTATACTTACTTGTATTCAGAAAGCTCAGAAGAGTATCTATTTATCGCAGTTCGGTAAAGATTTACCTTTTCATCCTCGAAACTTACCCTATGCAATCTGATATCTTCAAATTTCTGATAGATATTTTTGTAAATAATTTGGTGTGCTGCATTGTGAACAGATTCGGTGCTGTAGGGATCCATTTCGAAGGATTCTTCAGAAATAGATAGTTTCAAAAGTATAAGCAAATCGTCCTTGCTAATCTGGTCGATTGGCTTTTTGCTTGCTGCACTTCCGTCCAAAGAATAGAATACTCTTCCATTATCAACCATTAAGTATTTCATAAGAATTCCTCCGATCCATATAGGCTGCTTCACCAGCCTCAAGACAATCCAACAATACCGATTTTCGTGGTATATGATTGCCTTTTAAATCAACCAGATCCTCACTTGAAGGATAACCCGAATACAAATGATATTCAAGTTTTCCGTCACTTAAGACCTCTTTGCAGGCATAAACGATGTAATCTGGGTGAACAGAAACACCAATTGTATTATTATGCGTTGCAATAATTACCGGAATAGTTTTTGATATGTCTTTAAGCAGGCTATCTACTCCATCTCTAAGGAATATATTGTCAAACGAAGACTCTGGCTCATCAAGAATCAAAATGTTGTTTTTAACTCCATCTGACAGTTCTTGAAGCAAATTATACTCGGAACGTTCTCCGCCGGACGCAGGACTTCCATACTGGTTAAATACTTCATAGGTAATGTTAACAAAGTACTTATAATACTCCGAAGCTGGAATATCCTTCCCTTTCAGAACTTGTAGGAATTTGTACGGATCATAGTACTCCTTAAATGCATCGGAGAAGCCGGTCCTGGTTCGGCTAACTTTCTGCATCGCCAGCGCACCCGAAAATGGACTACTTTGGGCAACTACTCTGTAAGAATACAAATTCTGCGCTTGAATAACACGAGGCTCTTTTATCATTTTCACCACATCACGGAAGACCTGTACCTTGTGCTGGTTCATGAGGATTTGGTACAAATCTATATCTGGCACAGCGGTTGTAGAAGAGCGAACACTTAGTTCCTTCTTTACCGATGTGATAAGACTATTTACATATTCTTTGTGCAGCGAATCCGTCTTTTCTTGAATATATTGCTCTCTTAATGCAATGGCTAAACGCAAAAGCGAACGCCTGCCAACATACTTTTCAACTAACTCCTTGTATTCAATTGAGCCCAGTAAAGTCTCTGCGGCTTCAATCATTTCGACAAGGGAGGATAAATTTTTGATGCTAAAATTTGATTCTTGATAGAGATTTGCCTTGGAGAAGATGTCTTGCCGCTGTGCATCTTCTCCGGCCTTTTTCAGCGCCTCTAAATATTCGTCTATTTCTTTCGCATCTTGCTCCAGATTGACGGATTGCACATCATCAACAACCGTTTTGAACGGCCCCAAATAGCTTTCTGTTACAGAGTTTCCCCTATTTTTTAATGCCGCCTCGAATTTTCGCTGAGATTGCTCATCATCCGTCGATAACAACGAAAATTGTTTGATGTACTTGCCGCCGGGGAATTGCGCATTGATTTGATCGAGCGTGTAAGTCTTGCCAGACGAACGCTTTCCTAAAAGTACAGTTAATCCAGTTGAGATTTGCAAACCATTGTCGAGGATTTGGAATAGAGAGTTTCCATCTTCCGGTTTCAGTGATACTTTCGCCTTATCGGTTAATGCATATTTAAGTGACATCATATTAATGTCATCTATATCGATATAGGTCTGCCTTCCTGAAGGAAACTGTGCTTTTTCTTCAACTCTCCAATCGCTAAATAGTACAGGAACTAATTTTTCACTTTTAGACTGCATATAGATGAATTTCTTTGCACTGCATGCCTCCCCACACTTAATATATGGGCTGATTTGAGGAACCCTCTCGAACGAGAGCTTTGGATCTTTCTCGTAATGAGGAATAAGGATATATTTTCCGAGATTATTAAATATTTCCATAAATTGTGCTTCGGAAATATATGAATCTTCACTTGTTCCGTTAAGGCGATAAACTTTCGCGCACTTTTCTGTAAAATCATCTATGTCAGATGGATCGGTAATGACAATCAGGTGGCCAGCTTCTATATCTACTTCGATGCCAGGAAAGACTTTAATGGGTAGGGCATTCGTGATATCGCTGAATTGCTGGGCATCAAACAGATTGTGATTGGTTATCGCAATCAAATCTACTTTTTCCTGTATGACATAGCCTTTTAGCTTTTCTATCGAAAACTCAAATGGTTTGTCCCTTTTGGTGGAAACCGTATGGATATGAAGATCCGACTTTTTCATGTTTAACATCTCCAATCTTTTCCGTGCCTGTTTAGAACGCTCTTCTGCTAATAATTATGTGTCCAATTAATCTTTAGTGTAATTATAGCAACTCTATTCCTTTATTGCAAATATTTGAGGCCACTTTAGTTTTAGCTCGTTTACTACACGAGCTAAAACAGAATACTATTTCTGTATTATTGAAAAAATCGAATGGTTACTGCAACACAGACAGTGAGGTGTTGCAAATATAAGCATAACTGCTATAATAGGAATTTGTACGGATGATCTTTATCATTAAAACATTGCAACCATTTACACTTGCACTAATTGGGCGAACATGTTCACCTCGTACAACATCGTCAACTCGCCCAACAAGAACATGCGGCGATTTCCTGATTTAAGGTGAATACAGTGTTCCGGCAATAAAAGCGAAGCCCGCATAAATCACAGACAGCACCCAGGAGGATTCGAGGGTGCGTCTGCAGCTTATGCGGGCTTTTTTATTTTGCAAATTTAATACGGATAGGTGTTAAATTCCAAGGCTGACAAGAGCGGCCTTTAACTCTTTTGCCATGCGAATAATGACAGTCTGTTCAGTTTCATTGCAGTCCAGCAGTAAGCGGTGAAATTCGGAGTTTGCAGAGGAAGAAGAATGTTCAAGACAGTCGAGCAAAAGCTCATCTGCGGAAACGGATAATGTGTTGGCAATTTCAACAAGAACAGAAAGGCTTGGAACCTTTGTGCCATTTTCGATTTGGACAATGTATTCACGACTGCAGTTGACTTTTGCGGCAAGATCTTCCTGTGTCAGATTCGATTTTGAACGGTAGAAGCTGATTCGTTTTCCTAGAGAAGTACGATTTACGGACATATAGTGATCTTCCTTTCAAATGCCCGCATAAGATACTTTAATTATTTGACTTATGAAAAAATGTATCAAGAAAAACCAAAAGATCGATCCGCATAGAAATCAGAATTTTTCTTTTCCCTTTTAGCGGAGGTGGCTTCTGAGGCAAAAATGTGAACCAGTAGTTCACATTTTAGGGTACAAGTGAACTGCTGGTTCACAGAAAAATATATCTGACAAGCGTATAATAAAAGCGTGAAACCAAACTACAAAAAAGTGAGGAAAACGAAATGGAAAGGCTGCTGACACTGTATAGCGAAGTTCAGTCAACGGATGTACGGTGGCTGTGGTATCCCTTTATTGCAATCGGGAAAATCACACTGCTGCAGGGTGATCCCGGCGATGGAAAGTCTAGCATGATGATGAATCTGATTGCGGAACTTTCAACAGGAGGTAAGACCCCGGATGGCTGTAAGATCGGTGCGCCGCAAAAGGTGATTTATCAGTGCTCCGAGGATGGCGTTTCAGACACGATAAAGCCCCGTCTGGAACGCTGCGGAGCAGATTGCGGGAAGATCGCTTTCATCAATGAAGAAGTCTATAACGGCCTTACATTGGACGATGAGCGCATCCGTCAGGCAATCATTGAATTCCGGCCGCGCTTGGTCGTGATCGATCCAATTCAGGCCTATCTTGGCAGTGATTCAGATTTGCAGATCGCAGGCAGGGCACGGAAACTTATGCGCCGCCTTGGAATGTGGGCTGTTGGCTACGACTGCGCTATTGTTCTGATTGGGCACCTCAATAAAAAAGAAGGCTCCAAAGGGCTGTACCGCAGCCTTGGCAGCATTGATGTTGTGGCAGCAGCACGAAGCGTCCTGCAGGTGGAGCGAGATACAGAGAACCCTGATATAAGAATCGTACATCAAATCAAAAACAGTCTTGCGCCTACGGCAGAAGACATCCGTTTCTCTATTTCTGCCGAAAGTGGTTTTCAGTGGCTTGAATGTAGGCCACAGCTCTTTGAAAAACAACAGCCGGACACCGAACCTGAATTTGATACCGAGCAACAGAAAGCTGTCTACTGGATTAAGCATTTCCTTGAAAAAGGCGATATGAGCGCAAATGAAATGTATTGTCGCTTAGATAATGAAGGTGTCAGCAAACGAGTAGCGCGGATGGTAAAAACAGAAATGGGAATCCACTGCTACCAGAAAAAGCGGAAATGGTATTGGAGCGTTCAGCCGGAAGAAGGTGCTATGAATGGATCGCAAGTATAAGGTTGGCGGCTATGTGAAACTTGCAAAACTGTGGGAACGCGCTAAGGATGCAGCAGTAGCCTATCACAGTTCCTACTATGCTGAAAAGTTTAAAACTGATAGCGATAAAAAGCTGGTTGGTGTTTATATTGACATCACAGGGAATAAGGAAATTTATAAACGCCCGGAAATGGTGCATCTGCTCAAAGATTGCAAAAAGGGTGCCGTCAATCTGATTTTTTCACAGACAAGGGCCTACCTTGCAGCGAATACCTGTGATTTCTGTTTTCTGCTGAAATATCTGTTTGATATGCCGATGCGGGTGGACATTGTTACAGATGATGACGACCAGAGAATCGACACGATTCTTGATGTTGAAAATCAGCGTCAGAACCTGAAAGAGTTGGCCGAAAAATATACATCAATCCGAAGGAAATATTATCTTGAGTGGAGAATTCGACTGGAAGATGAAATGACAAAGGCTGAAGAAAAATGAACGTAGAACATATCCCAGCAGAAGATGTGGACATGCTGCCGTGTGGAGCAGACTGGCAGAGTAGGCATTTGGAGTCCGAAAAGAGAAAAGCTGAAATTCGTGACAGAATCCATAAGCAGGCAGAACAGGGCCAGAAAACGGCAAAAGACTACTTTCGTCCGGCGAAACCGACACCGTCGATTTATGACAGCGACCTGAAGCGTGTGGCCGTTTATGCCCGTGTCAGCACTTCCAGCGAAGAACAGATTTCTTCCATTGAAAACCAGACTCTATATTACACCAAAAAGATTGCAGAAACAGAAAACTGGAATTTGCAGGATATTTACAGCGATGAAGGAAAATCGGGTACTTCACTGCGGAAACGGGATGCGTTTAAGCGCATGATGCGGGATGCCAAAGACCAGAAGATGGATTTGATTATCTGTGCCAGCATTTCACGTTTTGCCCGGAATTTTTCGGATTGCATGACACAGATCGCAGCTTTGAAAACTATGCATCCTGCACATCCCATCGGTGTGTACTTTGAAACAGAGAATATCTACACGCTGAATCCAAGTAGCCAATACAGCCTTGACATTCAGGCGCTTCTGGCGGACTGGGAATCGGGCAATAAGAGCCGCCGCATGATCCTTTCGTATGACCAGCGCATTATGACAGGCCAGTACCCGGTGGCCGACCTGATGGGGTATCGGCATACCAAAGATGGACAGTTGGTAATTGAGCCGGAAGAAGCAAAGACGGTGCGTTTTATCTTTCTGGCGTTTATCTATGGTTATAACTGCGATCAAATTGCGGCAGTGCTGACGCAGAAGAAGCGTAGCACCCTGCGTGGCAAGCAGGAGTGGAATGGCATGATGGTGGCAAATATCATGAAAAATGAACGCCGCTGGGGTGATCTGGAAGCCCGGAAGAGCATCGTGGTGGACTACAAGCTGGGCAAGGTTACAAAGAATAATGGGAATCGCTGCTCTGCCTATGTTCCGGAACACCATGAAGCAATCGTTTCGCCGGAAATTGCACGGGCTGCACATCTGGTGGCATCCAGCAGGAAGAAGTGCGGTGTGCAGGATATTGTGGTGATCCAGCAGGGAACATTGAAAGGCTTTGTTGGCATCCATCCGAATTGGAGCGGCATCAGTGTTGAAAGCATCCGCTGCCTTTGCCTGAGCACCTATCTGCCGGAAGAGGTGATGAAACTGAACGATATAGCAGAGATGAGGGCTGGGGCAACACTGGGAAAGGCACTTCAATCTGAATATATGACGGTTTCAGGTGCTTGCTTTATCAACCAGAGCAGCCCGGTTATGACGATTTCTAAAAATGGAATCCGTTTCAGCAAGGCCTGCCATAGCCGGTTGGACGACTGCGAGTATGTGGAACTGCTCTATCATCCGGTTCTGCAGGTCGTGATTTTGCGAAAGAGCAATCACGGCTTTTCAACGACGATGCACTGGCAAGATGACAATGACGTTCATAGTGCCTTTTCAGCCAGAGCGTTTTCTGGCCTGATCCTTCAAACGTTGAACTGGAAAATGAATTGCCGTTACCAGTGCCGTGGTATCTGCCGGGGTCAGGGAAATGCAAAATTCCTGCTTTTTGAGTTGGATGAGTCCCGGATTTTGACTGGGAAAAATCAGTATGAGCAGGCTGAAGAGTGTTCGATGAATCTGAAATGTCGGTTATATCGGAGTAAATGGGTTCAGAGCATTACAGTTAGTGATGTGATGGAATCCGGCCAAGTCGTAGAAAATCCCATGATTGGTGCAATTCCGAGCAGAAACGAAGTTCAGCGTGAATTGGACGAACTTTTGATGTCAATGTAATGGAGGTCTCAGGAAATGACTGAAGTAGATAAGCGGCAGGAGTTATCCCTGCGCGAAGTAGAGTTGATTCGTGAACTGGCGCAGATTCGTAAGGAAAGGAGCGAAGAACTGGAATTTGAAAAGTTCGATGGGTACGAACTGCCGCCTCGGACGCAGTTTTCTATGGTTAAAAAGCCTGCTGTCAGTATCAAATACGGCGAAATGACATTCAATATGGCCTGCATCCGGCTGTTTGAGGGTATAAAGTACATTTTGCCTATTGTCAATACAGCAAAGAAGCGGATGGCCTTGATTATGTGCCCCGAAGAAGATAGTGCGTCTGTAGAATGGGCACGGCAAAAGAATGGCGTATGGGTAAACAAGTCTATTTCGTCACTGGAGTTTCTGGAAAAGATGTTCCGCATGATGAACTGGAATCGGGAGTGCCGCTATAAAGTGCTTGGACGGGTGGCTAATTCAGATCAGGGACTGGTCATGCTTTTTGATTTGGAAGAAGCTATTATGTTTACTCCGCAGCCGCAGGAGTTTACAGACCCAATGACGGGAGAAGTGAAGAAGAAACAGGTCAAATTCTTCCCGGATATTTATAAAGGCAGAATTGGACGGTCTTACAATGACTACGTGGCAACACACCAGATGAGTATGTTTGAAAATATCGTCAGCTATCAAGGCGATGAGCAAGCACAAGCGGCGATCATGGCAGAAAAAATGAAGAAGTAGAGGGAAAAAAGGAAGCCGAAGACGTGGAACCAACTGCTTCTGCAGCGACTGAAACAGAACGGATAGACCACGAAATCAATTCATCAGGCCCATCATCAACACAAACGATAAATACGGAAAAAGGTCAAAATCAATATCTGTATGAGAAGAGAGGGGCGACTACATGAGCAATGAGAGAGTGATGCGCCTTGGATTGACGATTTCTGCAAAACAGAGCCAGTTGACAATCAGCAAAGATGTGATTCGTATTTTGGGGAGTCCAAGCTATGTTTGTGTGCTGCAGGGAAAGGATAAACAATCTGTTGCAGTGGCGTGTTGCGAAGCATCTCATCCGATGTCGTTTAAGGTGCCGGAAAATCTTCTGATGGATAACAGGTGCAATATGCGAATTTGCAGCCAGCAGTTCATCGATCGCTTGGTTGAGGCAAACAATTTTTCTCCGTTAGAATTTCATAGGGTAGAGGGTAAGTATCTACCTGAGCTTAATGCAGTTGTGTTTCCAATAAAAGTAATGTGAAAAATGAACAGGTGGTTTCGCACTGGATGCAGAACCGCCTATTCAGTGTGGATTTTTCAGAATGGCTCTTTGCATGCGCTTCTGGAAACAAATGGTCTAGCTGTAGAAAAAGACCATCAATTTAAAGGACGGTATGATGCTGAGAAAAATGCGGTTGTTATTTCGCTCGAAGAAAATGAATTTGAGAACGAATGTTAATCGAAAATAGGCTTGAACCTCTAAAAGTATTTGACTTGACATTACGTCCGATTGGTTGTACAATATGACCAAATGGACGTAATGGAGGGGGCGATTCCTATGAGTGGTGGAATTTTAGATGGTTTTCAAACGATAATTCCAACAGCAGCGGCTGTCTTATCGGAAAGACGACAAATGTTAAGGATGACGCAACAAGAGGTTGCTGATCGAGCCAATATAACTTTACGTCAATATCAAAGGCTGGAATCTGGGGAAAGAAACATTTTGACTTCTTCTTTTGGCTTGGCGTGTCGGGTAATTGAAGCGCTTGATATGGATGTTTCTAAATTCTATCATGGCGACTATTACCTTGAAGAACTGAAAACTATTGAAGGCAAATGATTGGTGGCAGGGTAAAATGCCAATTTAGGGGATGATATGACGCGGAGAAAATGCTGCTATAATTTCGCTCGAAAAGATGAAAGGGAATGTTAGTACAGACAAAGAAAAAAGAGCCTGCTGAATGAAGCAGACTCCGTGATAAGAAATTACACGGTAGGATTGACGGGAGAAACAGTAAGCGTTAATCCGAGGTGCTGGAAAATATTCAAGAGGGTTCCGAGATTAGGCGTTGTTTTGCAGGACTCAATTCTTGCAACAGAGGATTGCGGCAGACCGCACATGGCGGCAAGTTCGCGTTGGCTTAGGCCAAGCGCATTCCGCTGCTCAACCATGGCAGTGACAATTGCAGCCACTTCCTCTGTTTCTTTGATGTCCTTTGCTGTTTCAGGGTCTACAGTACGAACGTATTCTTTGTAATCATTCCATGTTTTCATAATTTAGCAGTCTCCTTTCTGCGAAGATAGTCGTTGCGCTCTGCTTTTGCTTTCTCAATTTCGCGTTTAGGCGTTTTTTGAGATTTCTTTCGAAACTGATGAAGTAGTACATAAGTATCATTTTGACAGAAAAAGTAGAATATGTGATTGTTTCCAGGCCGAAGCTCCCAAATGCCATCGTCAAGATGCTTCGTAATCTCTGCATTCATGTGGGTTCCATTTTGCTGAAGTAGTTCAATGTAGAGGCTTGCCTGTTTGTGCTGTATCCGTGCATCTTTATTGGTAGGAGCCTTGAGGCGTAAAGCTTCAAGAAAATCCCAGATAGGACACTTTCCATCTTCTGTTTCGTAAAATTCAATCTCATACATTAGAATATTGTCTCCAAAGTGGCAATGTGATTTTCTATTTATATGATAGCACAAATGCTATCACGCGTCAAGAAGGAGAGAAAAGCTCAAATCGAAAAAATAACAAGAGAAGTCTTTCCGAGTTTGAAACCGTATCGGTTTCGGCTTGGAAAGGCTTATTTTTTTGCAAAAATTTTTGTTCCTTACTTGACAACCGCATATGGGCAACCAGAGAAAAGCCTGATTTTATGCGGGTTTACGCGGCTTGACCTTTTTACCTCAACCTGTTTCTGCCTGTCATGGTGCGTTACGGCCAGCGTGATTTCAGGTGCTAATGGCTTCTGGTTGCGCTCTATACTTAACCCACCACAGCGAAAGCTGATAGAGCAGAAAACAGAATAAGGAGGTACGAAGGCAAGCCTGCGTATAGATTGTTGCTGCAATCTGTATATAAGACATATTTTTGATGGGATTCTATTGTATTTTCAGGAAAGAAATTCGTATCAACCTGCCGCAGCACGATGACTGATGCGCAGGAAAATGAAAAATGATCCGGAAAAAACGATACATACGAATATCAACTTCACATGGCGGAGGAGTAGCTCCGGGAAGGCGAACGCCCCGGCGGGAGCCTAGGGCCCCGGGTGCTCCGAACAAAAACAACAGTAAAAGTTCATCTTTGAAAGGCAAAAAATGGACTCTAGAGAAAAACTTCGCAAAACCTTGCAAATGACGCTAAAACGTGATATAATTTTGGTACGAACAAGCCGGTTTTGGTACGACAACGGTATGCTGTGGTACTGTAACTGTTGTTTCGAAATTATGAACGATCACAAAAAAATCGTGAAAATTCAGCGTAGCTGCGACGACACCTATCAGGTTCAGGTCGTGTCCTGGTACGACAACGAGAACTCCTACACCTCTCAGATGGTCCGTACCATTAAGTACTTCGCTGAGAACTGCTAATCACAGCTCTACGCTCAAAAGTGCTTGAGATGCCGTGCTGAATGACAGCTAGTATTGGCTTTGCTGGTACAAACATGCTGTGATAGGTGCGACAACAGGAACTTGAGTTTTACACCCTTCCTTTTGCGGGTCTCCGTGAAAGGAAGGGTGTTTTTGTTATGTGAGCTCCATCATAAACCAAGCGCCCCTTCCGATGTGGGCTGCCACAGGGAAGGGGCGCGTTTGAATGCGGGATATTTTATTTTTTGCTATTTCCAACCCGCATCTTGAAATCCTCATACCCGAACTTTACAAGCTCGCGGCAGGTGCCGGAGGCGTCCATCGTCCAGATGGGCGGGAGGGGCATGCCGTTGAAGGTATTGTTCTTGCAGGTGGTGTAGATGGCCATATCCCCGAAGAGGAGACGGTCGCCCTCGGTGAGGGGGGCGTCGAAGCTATAATCGCCGATGACATCCCCGGCCAGGCAGGTCGGGCCGCCGAGCCGGAAGGTGACGGCCCTTTCGCCGGGGTCGCCCGCGTTCAGCAGGGGCGGGCGGTAGGGCATCTCGATCACATCCGGGGTGTGGCAGGCGGCAGAGGTGTCCAGGATGGCAAGGCTGGTATCGCCGTTGCGCAGGGTATCCAGCACCGTGGTGACGAGATAGCCTGCGTTCAGAGCCCAGGCCTCGCCAGGCTCCAGATAGACCTGTACGCTGTACTTTGTCTGCGTCTCGGTGATGCAGCGCTCCAGCGTGGGCAGGTCGTAGCCGGGGCGGGTGATGTGGTGTCCGCCGCCAAAGTTCAGCCACTGTATCCGGGGCAGCAGGTCGCCGAAGCGGTCTTCTACGGCGGCCAGCGTCAGGGCCAGCGCGTCGGAATCCTGCTCGCACAGGGTGTGGAAGTGCAGGCCGTCCAGCAGACCCGGCAGGGCCGGGTCTGCCTGCACAGCGGCGTCCCACTGGGCACGGGTGGTGCCCAGGCGGCTGCCGGGGGCGCAGGGGTCGTAGATCGCGTGGCCTTCCTGGGTCGAGCATTCCGGGTTGATGCGCAGACCGACGCTCTTGCCCGCCGCTTTGGCTGCCGGGCCGAATCTGGCCAGCTGGCGGGGCGAGTTGAAGACGATGTGGTCGGCGTAGTGCAGCAGCTCGTCGAATGCGTCGGCCCGGTAGGCAGCGCAGAACACGTGGTTCTCCTTGTCGGGCAGCGTTTCCCGGCCGAGGCGGCTCTCATAGAGGCCGCTGGCCTCGGTGCCCGCCAGATAAGGCGCCAGCAGGGGATAGAGGTCGAAGTTCGAGAACGCCTTCTGCGCCAGCAGGATCTTGCAGCCGGTGCGCTGCTGCACCCCCAGCAGAAGTTCGCCGTTGCGGCGCAGCTGGGCTTCGTCCAGCAGATAGCAGGGGGTGGGCAGGGCAGACAGCGCGGTCTCGGAGAGGTTCGCCAGCCCGGCAAAGGGCGGGCGCGTGTCCCGCAGCCGCATCAGTCCACCAGAGCCGGGGCGTGGCTCTCAGAACGGGGCAGGCCGTACTTGTCCAGAGCGTCCAGATACGGGTCCGGATCGAACTCTTCCACCGTGTGGACGCCCTTGGTGGTCCACTTGCCAGTCAGCAGCATGAGGGCACCGCACATGGCAGGCACACCGGTGGTGTAGCTGATGGCCTGCGAGCCGACCTCGCGGTAGCACTCCTGATGGTCGCAGACATTGTAGATATAGTAGGTCTTTTCCTTGCCGTCCTTCTTGCCGGTGAAGATGCAGCCGATGTTGGTCTTGCCCTTGGTGCGGGGGCCGAGGCTGGCGGGGTCGGGCAGGAGGGCCTTGAGGAACTGAATGGGCACGATCTCTTGGCCGTTGAACTCGATGGGCGTGGTGGACAGCATCCCCACGTCCTCCAGGCAGCGCATGTGGTCGAGGTAGCTCTGGCCGAAGGTCATGAAGAAGCGGATGCGCTTGGCCTCCGGGATGTTCTTGGCCAGAGACTCGATCTCCTCGTGGTGGAGCAGGTACATGTCCTTTTCGCCCACCTGATCGAAGTTGTACTCCCGCTTGATGCTCATGGCCGGGATCTCGACCCAGTGGCCGTTCTCCCAGTAGCTGCCGGGGGCCGAGACCTCGCGCAGGTTGATCTCCGGGTTGAAGTTGGTGGCGAAGGCGTAGCCGTGGTCGCCGCCGTTGCAGTCGAGGATGTCGATGGTGTCGATGGTGTCGAACTCGTGCTTCTTGGCGTAGGCGCAGTAAGCCTGGGTCACACCCGGATCGAAGCCGCTGCCCAGCAGCGCGGTCAGGCCGGCTTCCTCAAACTTTTTGGCATAGGCCCACTGCCAGCTGTAATCGAAGTAGGCAGAGAAACCGGCCTCCTTGCAGCGCTTCTCGTAGATGGCGCGCCACTCCGGGTCGTCTGTGTTCTCCGGCTCGTAGTTGGCGGTGTCCATGTAGTTGACGCCGCAGGCCAGGCAGGCGTCCATGATGGTCAGATCCTGATAGGGCAGGGCGATGTTCATCACGAGGTCGGGCTGGTAGCTCTTGATGAGGGCGATCACTTCGTCCACCTTGTCGGCGTCCACTTGGGCGGTGGTGATCTGGGTGGCAGTCTTGGGGGCCAGCTCAGCCGCGAGCTTGTCGCACTTGGACTTGGTGCGGCTGGCGATGCAGATCTCGGTGAACACTTCGGGGACCTGGCAGCACTTGTGGATAGCGACGGAAGCCACGCCGCCGCAGCCGATGATCAGAACTTTGCTCATGGTAGGTTTCTCCTTTGTTATCATGTATCGCAGCGCAGAGCGAACGCCTGCGCGTGGTTTCATCAGACCTGGAAGCCGGGCCAGCCCTTGTCGAGCGCGATCAGCAGCTCCCGCAGGACTTTGCAGGCCGTGGCCGTGGAAACACCGGTGGTGTCCAGCGTGGGGGCCAGCTCGTTGAGGTCGGCACCGACGATGTTCGCCCTGGTCACAGTGCGGATGGCGTCCAGCAGCTGCAAAAAGCTCACGCCGCCCGCTTCGGGAGTGCCGGTGCCGGGGAAGCAGGAGGGGTCCAGACAGTCGAGGTCGATGGTCAGGTAGACCGGGGCCTTGCTGGCACAGAGCTGCTCGGTCAGTTCGGCAAGGCCGGTGAAGTCGAACTTGTGCATCTCGGTGTGCTGGGCTGCAAACTCGAACTCGGCGCGGTCGCCGCTGCGGATGCAGAACTGGTGGATGTGCCCGTCGCCGACCAGCTCGTGGCAGCGGCGGAGGACACAGGCATGGCTGAGCCGGGCACCGAGGTAGTCGTCCCGCAGGTCGGCGTGTGCGTCGAAGTGGACGATGTGCAGGTCCGGGTACTTCTTCACGGCGGCCCGCACGGCCCCCAGCGTGACCAGATGTTCGCCGCCCAGCAGGAGCGGGAACTTGCCGTCCTTCAGGATTTCTTCGGCGCGGGCTTCGATGTCGGCCAGCGCCGATTCGCTGGAGCCGAAGCAAAGCTCCAGGTCGCCGCTGTCGAAGATGTCGAAGTCGGTCAGGTCGGCGTTCTGGTAGGGGCTGTAAGTCTCCAGACCATAGCTCTCGTGCCGGATGGCGGCCGGGCCGAACCGGGCACCGGGGCGGTAGCTGGTGGTGGAATCATAAGGCGCACCGTACAGCACGATGCTGGCGGCGCGGTAGCTGCTGTCGCAGCCGATAAAGGTCTCAACGTTGGGTTGCATCAGTGTTCCTCCACTTCCCGCAGCATCTCTTCGAGGAAGGCGGGCAGATAAAATGCGCCGACATGGAGCCGGGCAGTGTAATAGCGGGTGCGCATGTTCAGCGCCTTCCATGCGTCGGCGTCGAGGTCGTCGATGGGGTGATATTTCTTGCTGGCAAAGCCGAACAGCCAGTACCCGGCGGCAAAGGTGGGGATGTGTGCCTGATACACCCGGCTGATGGGGAAGGTGGACGCGATGCGCTTGTGGCTGCGCTGCATGGCGCTGGCGTCCTCGGCGTAGAAGGGGCTGCCCTGCTGGTTGACCATGATGCCGTCCTCTTTCAGGGCGTTGAAGCAGCTGCCGTAGAACTCGCGGGTGAACAGGCCCTCGGACGGGCCGAACGGGTCGGAGGAGTCCACGATGATGAGGTCGTATTCTTCTTCGCACCGGCGGATAAACTTGAGCGCGTTCTCAAAATAGATGTGCACCCGGCGGTCGTCCATCCGGCAGGCGTTGCCGGGCAGATAGGCGCGGCAGGCCTCCACGACCTGCGGGTCCATCTCCACCAGGTCGATCCGCTCCACCCGGTCATAGCGGGTCAGCTCCCGCACCACGCCGCCGTCGCCTGCGCCGATGACGAGGATGTCCCTGGCCTCCTTATGCACGGCCATGGGCACATGGACGATCATCTCATCGTAGATGAACTCGTCCCGCTCGGTCAGCATGACGTTGCCGTCCAGCGTGAGCACCCGGCCGAACTCCGGGGTCTCGAAGATGTCGATGCGCTGATAGTCGCTCTGCTTGGAGTAGAGCTGCTTATTCACCCGGATGCTGTGTTTCACATCCGGAGTGTGAAATTCCGAAAACCAAAATTCCATGTTTTCCTCCTCAGGCCAGAACGTTCAGGTGTAAAATGTCGGGGTCTTCCGGGCCGGTCATACTGCAGCCCTTGGCCTTGGCGTACTCGATGTAGTTCAGGATCTCCTTCGTGATGCGCTCGCCGGGGGCCAGAATGGGGATGCCCGGCGGGTAGCACATGACGAACTCGCTGCAGACCATGCCTACGGTCTCGCGCAGAGGCAGGCTCTTTTTGGGCGCATAGAAGGCCTCCTGCGGGCTGGTGGCCACCACGGGGTCGATGTATTCCTGGCTGAGCAGGCCGGTGCCGTCGGTGCGGTAGCGGCGCTTGATCTCGGCCAGTGCGCTGACCAGCCGCTCCACTTCCTGCGGGCGGTCGCCGATGGAGAGGTAGGCCAGGATGTTGCCGATGTCGCCGAACTCGATCTGGATGTCGTATTCGTCGCGGAGGATGTCATAGACCTCGATGCCCGCCAGGCCGATGTCCAGCGTGTGGACGCTGAGCTTGGTGGTGTCGAAGTCGAAGACCGAGTTGCCGTTGCACAGCTCCTTGCCGAAGGCGTAGTAGCCGCCCACCGCGTTGATCTCCTCGCGGGCATACTCGGCCATGTCGGCCACCTGGTGGAAGACCTGCCGCCCCCGCTGGGCCAGATTGCGGCGGGAGATGTCCAGGCTGGACATCAGCAGATAGCTGCCAGAGGTGGTCTGGGTCAGGTTGATGATCTGCCGCACATAGCCGGGGTGGACGTTCGGTCCGATGAGCAGCAGGCTCGACTGGGTCAGGCTGCCGCCGCTTTTGTGCATCGAGACGGAGGCCATGTCGGCCCCTGCGGCCATGGCCGAGACCGGCAGCCCGCCGCCAAAGTAGAAATGGGTGCCGTGGGCTTCGTCCGCCAGGCAGAGCATCCCGGCGTCATGGGCCATCTTGACGATGGCGCGCAGGTCGCTGCAGATGCCGTAGTAGGTGGGGTTGTTCACCAGAACGGCCACGGCGTTGGGGTGCTCCCGGATGGCCTTTTCCACCTGCTCCCGCTTCATGCCCAGTGAGATGCCCAGGCGCTTGTCCACCTCTGGGTTCACGTAAACGGGCACAGCGCCGCAGAGCACCAGCGCGTTCAGCACGCTGCGGTGCACGTTGCGGGGCAGGATGATCTCATCGCCCCGCTTGCAGGCGGTCAGCACCATGCTCTGCACCGAGCTGGTGGTGCCGCCCACCATCAAAAAGGCGTGGGCCGCGCCAAAGGCATCGGCGGCCAGTTCTTCGGCCTCCCGGATGACCGATACCGGGTGGCAGAGGTTGTCCAGCGGTTTCATGCTGTTCACATCCACGCCCACGCACTGCTGGCCCAGAAAGGCGGTCAGCTCCGGGTTGCCCCGGCCGCGCTTGTGGCCCGGCACGTCAAAGGGCACCACCCGCATCTGCCGGAACTGTTCCAGCGCTTCGTAGATGGGTGCCCGGCGCTGGTCCAGCCGGAACCGTGTACGGTTCTCACTCATGTTCTTTTCCTCCGTCCCTGATCCCCTGACAAACAAAAAAGCGCAGGACCAACACCCAAAGGTGCAGACCTGCGCTTTGCAAAAAGCGTTTGAATGTGCGCACAAAGCCCCCAGCGGCGAGCCGGAACCGGACGGTGTGCAGGATCCAAAAGACGGGATGAGGAGAGTCTATATAGCAATTACACTTTTACTACTCTTATTGACCGTTTCACAAGTCTGCGCAGCGGGTGCGCAATTTCATGGCTGTAAAGGAACCAACTTATAAAATTCGAGCTCTTAACTCGATCAATAATGGCGGCGATGCCGCCGGTCGGCAGTGGACCCGGCTGTCCGTATGGCCTTAGCCCCGATGGGCGGTCCCAGGTAAATTGCTTTGAAAAGACTCCGACATGCTTTGTCTCTCAAAATCAAATGTTATCTTATCATGCCGGTTTCACGCTGTCAATCCTTTTTTGAAAAAATGTAAAAAAGGAATGAAAAAACACAGATTCTGGAGAAGGCGGCGGGAAGCGGGCAGACCAGACGGATTCGATGTTTTCCGACACGCTTTGGCGGCGCAGATGGGGCAATTCTGCGTGAAAGGGGGTGTTTCGCGCGTGAAAGGCAGGTGCAGGGGGCGGAAAAATGTGGTACAATCAAGTTGCAAGGGGGGAGCGTAGCGATGGAGCTGCGGATCGCGATCGTTGAAGACCAGAAGTTTGAAGCCCAGCGGCTGGAGCGGCTGCTGCGGCAGACGTGGGAGGATCCTGTCGTCTGCGACCTGTACGAGAGCGGCGACGCATTTTTGCACAGAGCCGCCGCCGGGCCGTATGCTGTGGTGTTTCTGGATATCTGCATGGAGGGCACGAACGGCATCGGGACGGCCCGGCAGCTGCGGGAAAAGGACCCGCATCTCCTCATCGTCTTTGTGACCTCGTCGCCGGAATACGTGTGGGAAGCCTTTCCGGTGCATCCGTTCGATTATCTGCTCAAGCCGTATAAAGAGGAAAAGATCCGGCAGCTGACCGCCGAACTGCGGCGGGTGCTCTGCCGCCAGGAGCCGGAGCTGGAGGTGCGCATCGCCCGCCAGACCGTGCAGCTGCCGCTGAATAAGATCCTGTATGCGGAATCCCAGAACCACTTCGTCCGGATCGTGACCGACGACGGCGAGTGCCGGGCCGCTGCCACCTTTGCGCAGGTGGAGCAGCAGCTGAAGACGCAGGAGAACTTTCTTGTCTGCAACCGGGGCCTGCTGCTGAACATGGATAAGGTGCTGCGGTTCGAGGGCGACTGCATCGAGATGCTGGACGGTGCCCGGCTGCCCGTCCGCCTGAAGGATAAAAACAGCCTGTTTGCGCAATTCACACAATATCAATTCCGCCACATGCAGCGGGAGTTCTGAGAGGAGAAAAACGCCGTGGATGCTGTGTTGTTCGGACGCTACTTTCTCGAATTTGCATTGTTGTATCCGGGGGCCTATCTCTGTCTGGCCCCGCTGCGGGACCACCTGAAGGCCCCAAAAACGACCTACTGGATCGCGGGCGGTGCCCTCACGGCGCTGTGCATTGGGTGTGCAGCGCTGTGCACGATCTTTGAACTGCCCAGCAACGTTTTCCTGCTCCCCATCCTCATCGTCTCGTTCTGGCTGCTGCGATGGCGGACGGAGGGAGTGACCGTCAGCCAGACGGCCTTCCTGTTCTCGGTCTCCGCTGTCATGCTGGCGGTCTGTTCGCTGATGGCCGTGGTGCTGAACGCCCGCGCCGAGACCGGCAACCAGCAGGAGGCCAATCTGGTCTCCACAGCGCTGCTGGCGCTGGGGCTCTCGGCGGTGCTGAGCGTCCTCTTCCATTTCACAGCCGTCCGGTGGAGCGCATGGCTCTTGCAGGAATATCACGGCGAAGCGTTCTGGCAGTCGGCGTGGCCGCTGCCGGCCATCTATGCGGCCTTCCTCATCTTCTGCATCCCGCTGGACCCGTCGGTCGTCCTGCTCAACCGGATCATGATCATTGCGGTGCTGGCGGTGTCCATCTCGCTGCTGGGCATCTTCCTGCTGCTGTACGAGATGTACCGGGTGGCGCAGGAGTACACCCGGAACACCCAGCTGGACCGGGAAAACCAGCTTCTGGGCGTGGAATCCCGCCGTTATATGGAGCTGCGGGAATACATGGAGCAGACCCGCCGCCTGCGGCATGATTTCCGCCAGCACCTGCACGTCATCTCCGGCCTGACCGAGGCCGGGCAGCTGGACGAGCTGAAACACTACCTCAGCCAGTACGAGAGCGAGCTCAGCGAGGCCCGCCCCACCCTGTGCGCCAACCCCGCAGTGGATGCGCTGGCGGGCCACTACGACCACGAGGCCCGGCAGAAGGGGGTGCCCATCGAATGGAAGCTGGAGCTGCCCGTTCTGCTGCCCATGCCGGAAGCCGACCTGTGCATGATCCTGGGCAACCTGCTGGAAAATGCGCTCGATGCCAGCCGGAAGCTGACGCCGGACCAGCGGCAGATCCGGGTGATGGCCCGGATGCTCAGCCCTGCCATGCTGGGCATCGTGGTGGAGAACCGCTACGACGGTGTGCTGAAAAAGCAGAGCGGCATCCTGCACTCCACCAAGCACGAGGGGATCGGCATCGGGCTGGTCTCCATCGAGACCGCCGTCCGCAAGTACAACGGCGATCTGACCGTAGAAACGAAGAACAACGTCTTCCGAGCCAATGTGCTCCTGAATTTATAACGAATCGACAACGCATCAATGGAAAATTGGAGGATCGACACGATGAAAATGACACGACGCAGCTTTCTCAGCGCATCTGCATTCACCCTGCTGGCCTGCGGCCTTGCACCTGCCGCCCATGCGGAGGAGACAAACAGCCTGTTGACCGGGCTGCTGGGCAGCAAGGCGGAGACCGCCCTTCCGCCCAAGCCTCTGACCGCCAAGGTCGTGGATGCCAACCCCTTTATGGGCTTCAGCGAGTCCAACATCCACCACGACTGCTACAACACCGACTCCACGGATGCCGTTCTGCCCATCGGCATCTGCCCGGAAGTCAATGTGGCGATGGAAAAGGTCAACCCCAATGCCTCTCCGGCCATCTTCTTTGACAATTTCGACAACCCCATCAGCCCGTTCCTGGGCGGCCTCGCCATCCGGGACCTGGATGCGGAAGAGGTGACCACGCGGGGCTTCTTTTCGCCCACCAAGCACGACGGCGGCGGGTATGTCATCCAGAGCTCCTATTCGTTCGTGGACGGGCGGAACCTCATCGTCTGCCCCACCAGCCACAACCACGTCCTGATGCTCCGTGCCGCCGATGAGAACGGCACCCCGCTGCCGGTGTTCGAAAAGGTGCTGGACATCGACATCAAGGCCGCAGCCGAAAAGGTGCTGGGCAGAACGCTGGACCAGAAGCTCCTTTCCGTCGTCTTTGACTACGAGGGCAACCTCTGGTTCGTGACGGGCGGCTTCCGCATCTACCCCAGCCGGGGCCAGCAGGGCGCGATGGGCTATGTCTCCCATGCCGCCATTGAGGCCATCCTGGCGGGAGGCACGGCCGACCTCGACCACGAAGTCCACGTCTATGCGCCCATCGCCGGGGAAGGTGCTGAAAACGGCATCGCCGCCTGCAAGGAGGGTGCGGTCATCCTGACGAACCTGGCCTGCTACCTGCTGCGGGCTAACAACGGCGTGGAGGTCGTCTGGCACACCGGCTACAACAGCGTGGGTGCCAAGGACAGCCATGAGGGCGACGCCACCACCGGTGGCGGCCTGGCCTGGGGCAGCGGCTGCTCGCCCTCCCTCAGCCGGGACCTGGTCTTCTTCACCGACAATCTGGACACCGTGAGCCTGCTGGCGCTGGATATCCACACCGGCACCATCGTGGCCAGCCTGCCCGTCATCGACGAGCTGCCCGCCAATATGCCGGTCTCGGTGGAAAACTCCGCCATCGTCTACGACCACGGCACCGGCACCATCAGCACCATCGTCTGCAACTGGTTCGGCGCCGGCAGCCCGAACCTCGCCAAACCCGACAACGATTCCTCCATCCAGAGCTACGAGAACATCTACGATCGCAACTGGCTGATGAAGGGCAACAGCATGATCATGCCCGGCATCGAGCGGGTGGATACCATCCGGACCGACGACGGCTGGACCATGAAGAGCGTCTGGTGCCGCGACGACCTCAGCGACACCTCCATGATGAAGCTCTCCACGGCCACTGGATATATTTACGGCTTCGTGCAGGATGTGGACAGCGGCATGTGGCAGTACATCGTGCTGGATTTTGAGACGGGCAGGACCGCGCTCACCGTGGACGTCGCGTCGCTGTACGGCTACAACAACATGGCCATCGGCATGTATGCCGGGCAGGACGGCAACAAGCTGTACTGCCCCACCGGCTACAAGGAGCTGCTCCGTTTGCAGGACCGCTTCGTCTACCTGCCGGAGATGCCCTACCGCAAGGTGGACCTGGATAAGACCCGCCGCACCGTCGTCTCGGCGGCAGAATTTGCCGCAGCAGGCGGGCAGGGCACCCCGGCGACCTGGCTGCACACCGTCACATTCGACAACCTCCACCCCCAGACCATTGCCGCCATCCGGGTCAACGGCCTGACCGGCAAGGCCTCCGACTATAAGCTCTACGCCAAGGGCACCGACGGGCAGTATCACGCCTTTACGGGCAGCTGGTCGCTGGAAAATGCCTCCGGCCGTCTCCGCGCGCAGAAGGTGTACGAGATCCGCTTCGCCCTGCAGGACGGCGGCGACTTTGACCTGAGCACGGACGCAAAAGAAGTGACCGCAGCTATCCTGCTGGCCCGCTGATCTCCCGAAAGCTGTCTTTCTCTCTTCTCTTTTGAAAACCGCCGTCTGCCTTTGGATTCGTTTGGGCAGACGGCGGTTCTTTTTGGTTGCACTTTGGCGGCAGAGCCTTTGAACGCTGCGTCCGGGAACCCTCGCGGACCGGCCCGAAACGAAAATCAAACAGAAATTTCACGATTTAGGGGTTGTGTTCCGGGGTGTGAAATGGTATGCTTGAGATACTTTGCAGCCTCCTGCGGGAAATTCCAGAGGAAGGGAGCGTCTGATAGAAGATGCAGAAACACACAAAACAGTTGATCGCAGCCGTTGCGCTGCTTCTCATTGCAGCGGTGCCGCTCGCACTGCACATCGCAAACGCAGACCCCACCGACGAGGCTGTGGCCAGCGCTGCGGCCAGCAGTTCGGAAGCGCAGGCAGAAGCGCCGGTGTCCTCCAGTGCGGCCAGTGCCGCAGACTCCACCAGTGAGCCGGAGCCGCAGCCGGAAGAGGAGCCGGACGCATCCTCGGAGGAAGTGGACAGCAGCGCAGAGAGCGGGGACGCAAGTGCGTCCTCGTCCGAAGCAGCCGCTTCCTCGAAGCCCGCATCGAGCCACGCCGCTTCTTCGAAGCCCGCTGCACATTCGGCGGCGTCGTCCCACGCGGCATCGTCCTCGCATTCGGCCGCTTCGTCTCATGCGGCGTCGTCCTCGCATTCGGCGTCGTCTTCGACATCGGCCTCGTCTGGCAGCTCGCATACAACGGAGACCACGGATGCAAAGGTCAATGCGTATGTGCGACGGCTCCGGAACCTGCAAAAACGCAGCAGCAAAAAACTGTATCAGACCGCAAGCAGTGCGTACAGTGAATATATGGAGCACCCCGTAGAAGAACGGAATCTGGCGTTGAAGGTCTCCATCGTGCTGGGGAAGACGATGGAATTGACCAAACTGCAGAGCGAATGCGACAAGGAGTTCAAGGAGATCGTCACGGAGCTGCGCCAATATCTGCGGGAAAATGGTTACGACCAGAGCATTGCAGATGCTGCGGAAAAAGAGTACAAAGAAGAAAAAGATGCGATGATCAAAGAGCTGACGAATGTGACCTACAGCCAGGTGACCGGCAAGGGCGAAGGCGGCAAGTGGCTTCAGGAACACGCGGACATGGGCCAGTAAGACCGAACATCAAACAAACGCGCAGAGCGTGCTTCCCGAAGCGGGGAAAGCGGCTCTGCGCGTTTTTCTGTACCTGGCACTCACAGCAGCTCCGGCAGCTGCCGGAGCACGAAGTGGTTCTTGCGGAAGGTGAGCAGCCCTTCGTCCCGCATCCGGCACAGCTCCTTGGAGAGGGCGCTGCGGTCAAGGTTGAGGTAGTCGGCCAGCTGCTGGCGGTTGAAGGGAAGGTCGAACTCCATGCCGCCCGCCTGAACGGCCTGGCCGGACAGGTAGGTCAGCAGCCGCCCCCGCACGGTCTTGGGGGCGGTGCAGAGGATGCGGCGGGAGAGGGTAAGGTTCTTTTTCATGGAGACACGGAGCAGATTCCGCAGCAGGCGGTCCTGCCAGCTGTGCTCGGCGTGGGGGCGGGCAAGAGCAGCCGTGTCCAGAAACAGCACCTCGCAGTCTGCCGCCGCGAGGACATCCACCATCAGCGGCTCTCCGCAGAACGCATAGGTCTCGGCAAAGGCCTGCCCCTCGCCCACCTCGCTGAGGATGCTTTTGCTGCCCCAGAGGTCGATGCTCTCGATGTGGACGGCACCCCGCAGTACGATGCCGATCTCATGCACGGTGTCGCCGGTGTGGAAGATGGTCTGGCGGCGGGCAAAGGCTTTCCGCCGCAGGCAGCGGCCGCGTTCCATCTGGTCGATGTCGGCCTCGGTCAGGCCCTGAAACAGAAAAATCGAGTGATAGTCCATAAAAATCCCTCTTTGTGGTTACAACAACCGAATCTTTGCTGTCATTATAGTATACTGTGCACAGAAAAAGCAAGGAGGATTCTCTTATGATCCGAAAAATCATTCACATAGACGAGGAAAAGTGCAATGGCTGCGGTGCGTGTGTCACGGCCTGCCACGAAGGGGCCATCGGCCTGGTCAACGGCAAGGCCAAACTCATGCGGGACGATTACTGCGACGGCTTTGGCGACTGCCTGCCCGGCTGCCCCACCGGTGCCATCACCTTTGAAGAGCGCGAGGCTGCGGCGTATGACGAGCAGGCCGTGCTGGAGAACAAGCAGAAAAAGGCCGCTGCCGCTGCTGCCCCGGCACACTCCGGCTGCCCCGGCCACCAGATGCACCAGTTCGACCGCAAAGCGGCACCGGCCTCTGCGGCAGGTACCGCGATGCCCTCCCAGCTGGGCCAGTGGCCCTGCCAGATCAAGCTCGTGCCCGTGAACGCGCCCTACTTCAACGGGGCAAAGCTGCTCATCGCGGCAGACTGCACGGCCTACGCCTATGCGAACATCCATCAGGAGTTCATGCAGGGCAGGATCACCCTCATCGGATGCCCCAAGCTGGACGCCGTGGAGTACAGCGAGAAGCTGACGGCCATCCTCTCCCAGAACGACATCCGGAGCGTGACGGTGCTGCGCATGGAGGTGCCCTGCTGCGGCGGCATCGAACACGCTGCCGTGACGGCTCTGAAGAACAGCGGCAAGTTCATTCCCTTGCAGGGGGTGACCTTCTCCATCGACGGCCGCATCCTGGACCGATAAGATAAAAAGAGAAAGCAAGAGCTGCTGCACGGCGGGTGCAGCAGCTCTTGCTGTTTAAGAGGCGGCTTTCTGAAGCATTTCTGCAAATTTTTCCAGTGCCTGACGGAGCTGGACGAAGTTGTCCACATCGGCGTCGCTCATCCGGGAGGTGGGGGCCACCACGGCAGTCTCAGCGGCGGTAACGGTGCCGCTGAGCGAGATGCGCACTTCGTGTTCGGGGATAGTCAGCAGGATGTGGAGCGGCGTCGTGCCGGAGAACAATTCCTTCAGCGGCAGGCCGACGATGCAGGTGAGGCCGGTCTCCCCGGCGGGCAGCTGGTAGTAGGTGTAGCCGTCCAGCGCCCCGGCGGGTGTGACCTTTTGCAGGGCTCCAAGCCCCAGTGTCAGGTTCGTCATGTCCTGCATCTCCACGGCGGAAAGCTCCACGCCCAGCAGGGAAGCCAGCTGGGTCTGGGAGATGTAGCTGCCCATGGACCAGTTGGGCAGCACCAGCCCGGCCAGAGGGGCCGCAGCCACGATCTCCCCGCGCAGGTAGGTGTAGAGCTGCCCGGCGTCGTACAGCGTCTCGTTCGCGTCGATGTACACCCGCGTGAAGGCGGAACCGCTCTTCTGGGAGGTCAGCGCGAACTGAAATCTGCCGGGCGCATACTGGCCGGAGACGGTGCCCTGCGTGGCCCCGACCTGTTCCAGCACCCCGTACAGCGCAGGCGTCCGGGAAGCCGTGGAGGTGACGGTGTAGCGGAAATCGAAGTCCGCCCCGGCCTGAATGGCCTTGACCTTGCGGGACAGCAGGCCGTACACCGTGCCGCCTGCCGCCAGGCAGAGCGCCAGCAGGCAGAGAACCACCACGAGGGCGGCACGGCCCCGCTTGTTGTTTTTGGGAGCAGTCATGGAAAAACCTCCTTTATTTCGAGCAGGCGTTCACGAACGCATCGAACAGGCTCTGCATGGCGGGATCTGCATCGCTGAGCCACTCCGGGTGCCACTGGACGCCGAGGCAGAACCCTGCGTCCGGCTTTTCGATGGCCTCCACGATGCCGTCCTCGCTCAGCGCGGCGAGGGTGAAGCCGGGGGCGACCCGGTCCACGGCCTGATGGTGCTGGCTGTTGACGAGCACGGTGTCCTGCCCCAAAATGCGGGAAAGCAGGGTGCCCCGGCGGACGGTGACGGTGTGGACTTTGGCCCAGTGGCCGTTGTGCGGCAGATGTTCGAAGGGCTTGATGTCCTGATACAGGTCGCCGCCCAGCACGGCATTCATGACCTGGATGCCCCGGCAGATGCCCAGCACCGGTTTGTCTGCGGCCAGAAAGGCGCGCAGCAGCAGCGGCTCGGCTGCATCGCGGAGAAGATTCGGCTCGCCGCAGGCGGGGATGCGCTCCTGCCCGTAGAACTTTGGGTCCATGTCGCCGCCGCCGGGCAGCAGCAGGCCGTCGCAGGTCAGGGCGTCCTGCACCGCCTGTTCGGGGTCATTCAGCTCGACCCAGCGCATCCCGGCTCCGGCGCGGGCCAGACTTTCCATGTATTTGGATTGTGCCACGGTCGGCTCCGGGTCGGTGCTCATCCGCGGCATGGCGATCACAACACGCATATTCAACTGCCTCATTGTTTGCAGCCGCCGCCCGCGAACGCGGAGTCCGGCTGCCTTTGTAAAAAGCGGGGGATTGCCCGGTCTGCCAGGGGCTCTCCCTTTGAGAGAACGGTCTGCGAAGCGGACGAAGAGGGCAGGTCCGCTGACCGATAAAACAAAAACCCGGAACCATCGGTTCCGGGCATTTTGGCGGAAAGATGGGGATTCGAACCCCAGAACGCTTTTGACACGTTACACGATTTCCAGTCGTGCGCCTTAGACCAACTCAGCCATCTTTCCACATCTTCGGTTTTCAGCGTTTCGGGCCGTGGCCCTCAGCGCTCCACTATAATACCTGAAAGAAGCACTTTTGTCAAGGTTTTTTTCGAAAAAATTTCAGAAAATCAAAAAATGACACAGGCTCGAAGAAGAAATTCTGAAGGAAATGCCGCTGCCCGATAAATCCTCTTGACGCAAGCCCCAAACGGGACTATGATGAGGGCAGAGAGTGCGCGGAATGGGAAATTCCGCAGGGATTGGAATGTAAATAGGAGGACGATCACAATGAATTATTCAGACGTTTTGAGCAATGCCCGGCAGAACATCGGCAAGTATTGCAAGGCCTGCCCGGTGTGCAACGGCGTGGCCTGCAAAAATCAGATCCCCGGCCCCGGTGCCAAGGGCGTGGGTGACACGGCCATCCGCAATTATAATAAGTGGGCCGACATCCGGGTCAACATGGACACCCTGTGCGAGAACGGCACCCCCGACACCCATGTGGAGCTGTTCGGCAAGAGCTTCCGCCTGCCCTTCTTCGCAGGCCCGGTCGGCGCGGTGAACCTCCACTACTCGGACGCCTACACCGATATGACCTATAACGATGTGCTGGTCCGCGCCTGCGCGGAGAACGGCATCGCTGCCTTTACCGGCGACGGCACCAACCCCGACGTCATGACCATGGCCACCCAGGCCATCGGTGCGGCAGGCGGCTGCGGTGTGCCCACCATCAAGCCCTGGAACATCGACACGGTCAAGGCCAAGATGGACCAGGCCAAGGCCAGCGGCTGCTTTGCTGTTGCCATGGATGTGGATGCTGCCGGTCTGCCCTTCCTGAAGAACATGACTCCTCCGGCGGGCAGCAAGAGCGTGGCCGAACTGAAGGAGATCGTTGCACTGGCAGGCCGTCCCTTCATCGTCAAGGGCGTCATGACCGTCAAGGGTGCGCTCAAGGCGAAGGAGGCCGGAGCGGCCGCCATCGTCGTTTCCAACCACGGCGGCCGTGTGCTGGATCAGTGCCCGGCGACGGCAGAAGTCCTGCCGGAGATCGCAGACGCCCTCAAGGGCAGCGGCGTGAAAGTTCTGGTCGATGGCGGCATCCGCTCCGGCGTGGACGTCTTCAAGGCACTGGCTCTGGGCGCGGACGGTGTGCTCATCTGCCGTCCCTTCGTCACGGCGGTCTACGGCGGCGGCGAAGAGGGCGTCAAGTGCTACATCGACAAGATCGCCGGGGAACTGGCTGATACGATGCAGATGTGCGGGGCACACTCCATCAGCGAGATCACCCGCGAGATGGTGCGCATCTAAAGGTGATATGTACTCTTTTGCGCGCCAAAAGAGTACCAGAAAAGCGCCCGCTACTTCCGAAGCGCGGGAGGCACGGCCAAGGGGCTGCTCGCCCCTTGGAACCCCAAAGAAGTAGACAAACCCCTGAAAATCGGGAGATTCCCGCCTGCGGCGTGAAGATCTCTTTCCGATTTTCAGGGGTTTGTTGATTTGCGGCGCTGCCGCAGATTCGCGGATGAATCGGCGTTATTTCAGCGTCCCATCCAGAACCTGCTGATAATACCACGGTTTCGGGGCACGGAAGACTTTACCGGAAAGGTCGGCGAAGTCGGGTTGGGTGAAGCGGGGGAGGGCAAGCTCCCAGGCGCAGAGGGCCTGATACTTCAGCTTCAGTTCGCGGTTGGCGGAATTGTTGCCGTACTTGCTGTCGCCGAGGATGGGGCAGCCGATGCTGGCCATGTGGGCGCGGATCTGGTGGGTGCGGCCGGTGATGAGCCGGACCTTGAGCAGGGCCAGACGGCCGGAGACGGCGATGGTCTCATACTGGGTCTCCACGTCCTTGGCACCGGGCTGCTTGTCCTCCACGATCTTGACGATGCCGCGGTCGGCGTCCTTGAGCAGGTAGCCGCCGAGGGTGCCGTCCGGCGGCACGGGGCGGCCGAAGGTGACGCAGAGATAGGTCTTTTTGACCTCGCGGTTCTTGATGACCTCCAGAAACAGCTGCTCCGCCTCCGGCGTCTTTGCGAGGATGACCAGACCGCTGGTGCCGGTATCCAGCCGGTGGCAGAGGGCGGGGGTGTAGAGGTCATTTTCTTTATACTCGCCCTGCTGGTTGAGGTAGAGCAGCGCGCGGTTGAGCAGAGTGTCGTCCTCCGGGCCGTCCACGGCCAGACCGGCGGGCTTGTTCACCACCAGGATCTGCGGGCAGTCGTAGATGACCTGCGCCGGGCCGCGTGCGTTCTTCCAGGCCGGGCCTTCCACCCGCTTGTCGGCGTCCAGCACCTCGTCCAGAATGAACAGCTTGATCTCGTCGCCTGCCATCACGCGGGTGGAAAGCGGCTGTTTTTTGCCGTTCAGCTTGATCTTGTTCTCGCGCAGGGCTTTGTTCAGGCGGCCCGGATTCAGCGCCGGGAACTGCTGCATCAGATAATTGTCGAGCCGGGTGGGGGCAAGACATTTTACTTTTACGATCTTCACGGAAATTTTCCTCTCTATCTTGAAATAGAATGCGTCTTTGAATCGTTTTTATTGTAGCGGAACCGGGCCGTTCCGTCAAGCGAGCGGAACGGAAAAATTCCGGGTTCCTTTTTTGTGAAAAGCGTGTATCATCGGATGCACAGAAAGAAGGGGTTCGTATGAGATTCTATTATAAAGTATGGATGCTTGCTGCGGCTCTGGCCGTCGGCGTAGGGCTGGCAGGCTGCGGGGCGTCCGCTTCTACGGCCAGCAGCCCGGCGGCTTCGAACAGTGCTGTGCCCGCTTCGTCCCGTGTGCAGGAAGAAGGCGTTGTGGAACCTGTCGGCCGTTTTACCATAGAAGACGTGACGAAAACACCGGACACGATCACATTCGTTTCGGCGGATATTGCTTCTGAGGTCAAGGACGGAACCGTCACAGCCCGGATCTACAGCTATGATGCCTACGAGAAAGCCGACATCGATGCGCTGAAAGCAGGCGATAAAATTCGGCTCCACGTAGAATATATGACGGGAAATCAGTATGCCGAAGTGGAAGTGACCAGCATCGAGAAGAACGATCCGTATCATACGGTAACGATCAACGGTGGAATCGAACAGGAGGGAGGTCTGGACCTGATTTTAATGGATGGTTCGGAGTATTACCGTACCATAACATTTGATGACTATCCGGTTTACTATGAAGTCGGTGAAACAGAACTGAGTCTGGCAGACGATGTGGTGCTGAAAGACAGCTCCGCTGACCCGCAGGCCGACGCGGTGGAGACGACTGGTGCGCAGGCTGTGGCGGCTGCAATCAATGCAGACCCGGACAACTGGACGGTGTACAATACGACCCTTGTAGTACAGGAGGGCAAAATCGTGGAAGTGCGCCGCATCTGGGTGCCATAAGGGAACGCGCAGCCTGCCCGATCTGCCAAGGACTCTCCCTTTGGAAGAGCTGGCGCGAAAGCGCCTGAGAGGGGCTTGACAAATGCCGCAACCATGCTATAATCTGAATTGAACGCAAAGGGGAGATTTGCCCGTTTGTGTGGAAAAACAGATTATGACAGATGGCAACGATGGGGTCAGAAAAACAGACGATGCCGCCCAGAGAGAACGCCCGCTTCGGGCTGCAAGGCGTTCCGGCAGAGGGTTTTTCAAGCCGCCCCGGAGCTTCCGGCGAAAAAAGCCGGACGCAGCGCAGCGTTACCGCGCACAAAGCGGCAGGGGGCAGAGTCTCCTGCAATTTGGGTGGTACCACGGAGCTTTCACACAGCCTTCGTCCCTTTGTTGGGGCGGAGGCTGTTTTTGTTTTCGCCTGTCATAAAAATACTGCGTCCGGAGGAGGACGCCGGAAAAACCACGAGGAGAGATACAGTTATGCAATGGACCGGTTTGAACGAACTGCGCGAAAAGTACCTGAGCTTTTTTGAAGGCAAGGGTCACCTGCGCCTCGACAGCTTCCCGCTTGTCCCGAAAGATGACCCCAGCCTGCTGCTCATCAACAGCGGCATGGCCCCGATGAAGAAGTGGTTCCTCGCTCAGGAGGAGCCGCCCCGTCATCGCGTGACCACCTGCCAGAAGTGCATCCGCACCCCGGATATCGAGCGCGTTGGCATCACCGCCCGCCACGGCACCTTCTTCGAGATGCTGGGCAACTTCTCTTTCCAGGATTACTTCAAGGAAGAGGTCATCCCCTGGGCATGGGAGTTCCTGACCAGCGACGAGTGGATGGCCATTCCCAAGGATAAGCTCCACATCTCTGTCTACGAAGAGGACGATGAGGCTTACGACATCTGGACCAAGAAGGTGGGCATCGCCCCCGACCACATGGTCCGTCTGGGCAAGGAAGACAACTTCTGGGAGCATGGCTCCGGCCCGTGCGGCCCCTGCTCGGAGATCTACTTCGACCGCGGCCCGGAGTACGGCTGCGGCAAGCCGACCTGCGGCGTGGGCTGCGACTGCGACCGCTATATGGAGATCTGGAACCTGGTGTTCAGCCAGTTCGATGCCGACGGCAAGGGCCACTACGAGCGCCTGGCACGGCCCAACATTGATACCGGCATGGGCCTGGAGCGTCTGGCCTGCGTGATGCAGGGCGTCGGCAACCTGTTCGAGGTCGATACCGTCCAGAGTGTGCTGCACCATGTGGAGCACATCGCGGGCAAGACCTACGGCGCCAATGCAAAGGACGACATCTCCATCCGCGTCATCACCGACCACATCCGCAGCTGCACCTTCATGGTGTCCGACGGCATCCTGCCCTCCAACGAGGGCCGCGGCTACGTGCTGCGCCGTCTGCTGCGCCGTGCCGCCCGCCATGGCCGGATGCTGGGCATCCGCCGCCCCTTCCTGGTGGAGCTGGTCGAGACCGTCATCCAGTCCAGCGAGTCTGCTTACCCCGAACTGCGTGAGCACGACGCCTATATCAAGAAGGTCATCGGCACCGAGGAGGCAAACTTTGCCCGCACCATCGACGCCGGCATGAACATCCTGAACAACATGATCGACGGCCTGGAAAAGGCCCACGAGCATCTGCTGAAGGGTCTGGATGTCTTCAAGCTGAACGATACCTTCGGCTTCCCCCTCGACCTGACCAAGGAGATCGCAGCGGAGCAGGGCATCGACATCGACGAGGAAGGCTTCCATACGGAGATGAAGAAGCAGAAGGAGCGCGCCCGCGCCGAGCGTCTGAAGAAGAACATCTCCGGCTGGAGCGAGGACCTGTTCGGCAGCCTGAACACGGAGCCGACCGTCTTCACCGGCTACGAGACCCTGAACGACACCGGCGTCGTGGTCGCCTTGAGCGACGAGGAGACCCTGACCGATGCCATCGCCACCGATGAGCAGGCCAAGGAAGATGTTCTGGTCGTGCTGGACAAGACCCCGTTCTACGCCGAGATGGGCGGCCAGGTGGCCGACCAGGGTGTGCTGACCAGTGCAGACTGCTCCCTGCGTGTGCTGGACGTCAAGAAGACCCCCAAGGGCTACTACGTCCACACCTGTGTGCTGGAGAGCGGCATCGTTAAGGTCGGCGACCATCTGACCGCCAAGGTCGATAAGGAATACCGCATGGCCGTCTGCCGCAACCACACGGCCACCCACCTGCTGCAGGCTGCTCTGCGCGAAGTGCTGGGCGACCATGTGCACCAGGCAGGTTCCTATCAGGACGGCGAGATCACCCACTTCGACTTCACCCATTTCAGCGCAGTCACCGCAGAGGAGCTGGCCCGCGTGGAGAAGATCGTCAACGACCGCATCTTTGACGCCATGGATGTCACCGTGAAGGAGATGCCCATCGACGAGGCAAAGAAGCTGGGCGCAATGGCTCTGTTCGGCGAGAAGTACGGCAAGGTCGTGCGCGTCGTCGATATCGAGGGCTGGTCCACCGAGTTCTGCGGCGGCACCCATGTCCGGAACACCGCCCAGATCGGCTGCTTCAAGATCGTCAGCGAGTCCTCTGTGGCTGCCGGTATCCGCCGCATCGAGGCCGTGACCGGCAAGAACCTGCTGCTGCGCGCCAACAAGCAGGAAACGATGCTGCACACCGTGGCGGCTGCCCTCAAGGCCAACAATGTGGCCGGTCTGCCTGCCCGCGCCGAGGCTGTCATGGCCGAGAACAAGGCCATGAGCAAGGAGCTGGACGATATGAAGGCGAAGATCGCTGCCTCCAAGGTCACCAGCCTGTTCGACGACGCAGAGGAAGTGGGCGGCGTGAAGATCGCTTCCGCTTACTTCACCGGCACCTCCGGCGACACCCTGCGCGGCATGTGCGATTCCGTCCGCGACAAGGCCGTCAACCCTGTGGTGGCCGTTCTGGTCGGCAAGGCCGAGGATAAGATCACCATGGCCGTCACCGTCAACAAGATGGCACAGGAAAAGGGCCTGAAGGCGGGCGTTCTGGTCAAGGAGATCAGCGCCATCGCTGGCGGCAAGGGCGGCGGCAAGCCCGACTTTGCAATGGCCGGTCTGAAGGACGAGAACAAGATCGACGAAGCTCTGGCAGCCGTCAAGGGCATCGTCGAGAAGCAGCTGGGCTGAACATGAAAAAAGAACCTCTCCGTCAGCTCCCCTGAAAAGGGGTGCTGCGCAGAGGAATAAAAAAGATCCGAAAGGAGCAATTCCCATGGAAGATTGTCTGTTTTGCATGATCGCTGAGGGCAAGATCCCCTCGAAAAAGCTGTACGAGGACGATCAGGTCGTTGCTTTTTACGACATCAACCCGCAGGCGAAGGTGCATTTCCTGGTCGTGCCCAAAAAGCACATCGTTTCCGCCGCTGCGCTGACCGAAGAAGATGGTGCCCTGCTGGGCCACATCTTTGCCGTCATCGCAAAGCTCGCCAGGGAGCAGGGCCTCGACAACGGCTACCGCGTCATCTCCAATGTCGGCGAGGACGCCGGCCAGACCGTGAAGCACCTGCACTTCCATGTGCTGGGCGGCGAAAAACTGCCCGTCTGAGCCAAAACCAAACGGAACTACAAAGAGAAGGGGAATTGTTATGGCTGAAACCTATACGCTGAACGTCGCGGGCCTGACCCGTGAACTGACCATCTGCAAAGTCAATGACCACATGGACATCGCTGCTTTCATCATGCTGGGCGATACCGAGCTGACCGTGGCCGCTGCCGCCGAGCTGCTGAAGAAGTGCCCGGAGTTTGACATCCTGCTCACCGCCGAGGCCAAGGGCATCCCGCTGGCCCACGAGATGAGCCGCCAGAGCGGCAAGCCCTACGTCTGCGCACGCAAGGGCATCAAGCTCTATATGAAGGAGCCGGTTGTCGTCGAGGACCAGTCCATCACCACTGCGGGCAAGCAGAAGCTCGTCATCGACCGCAAGGAGCTGGACAAGATGAACGGCAAGCGGGTGCTGGTCGTGGATGATGTCATCTCCACCGGCGGTTCGCTGAAGGCGCTGGATGCGCTGGCCGAGCAGACCAAATGCACCATCGTGGGTCAGGCTGCTGTTCTGGCCGAGGGTGATGCGGCGGAGCGCAAGGATATCATCTTCCTGGAGCCGCTGCCCCTGTTCTTCCACTAAGCCGCCATGCGCCGCCCGCTCTGTGTTTTCTGTGCAGGAATGCTGGGTGTTGTATTAGTGTGTGCTTTTTTGCCGCAAACGGGACTTTTTGTGCCGCTTGCGGCATTTTTTGTTGCCTTTTGTCTGCTGCTCTGCCTGTCGGATGCTGCCCGCAGGCCTGCAGTGTGCCTGCTGCTTGGGGCTGCGGCCGGGATGGCGGCGGTGTATTCCACAAATGCCCGGCTGGAACGCCCCCGGGTGCAGTATGCCGGACG
>OGKJ01000094.1_pt1 | contig 34421 bp, 37 predicted proteins | sample 1572461 | NCBI WGS metagenome assembly OGKJ01 (sample SAMEA2582080, study PRJEB24529) | metagenome | biome: Human gut stool | place: China | collected 2011 | reverse complement strand
CCACAAGTAGCCCTCAAGCTACTTGCCCAAGAATTGGCGAAGTTGAAAGAAGAATAATAGATAAAAAACCAGCCGAAAGGTTGGTTTTTTATTTATAATGTTTGTGTTAGACTAGTTGGGAATATTTTTATAGAAGATTTTAGGAGCAACCCAATGAACAAATTCTTAAGAGTCCTATTTACCCTCGTCATTCTCGCCATGACTGGTGCCATTATTTTTCAGCTATTCCTCCCAACCTATATGGGAAGTCATTCGGGGTACGGTATTTCTGTCGGCTGGCAGAGGGAGATTGGCATTTGGAATGTGGCAGTTCTGGTCATCCTGATTGCTGTAAATCTCAAGTACGATTGGTTTTATCTGAGAGCTGTACTGATAGCTTTGATTATTGGAGGCCTTGGGATTGGGACTAATCATTTCCTTAGCTATCTTCAACATCACCACTCTGTCAATGCTATTGGTGCACTTGAGAATTATCTTTTAGTCCTTGGCTGGATTGTAGGTTGGTGGCTTGAAAATTCCTCAAGAAAAAGAGTTTAATTTTTCTGAAGTTATCGCCTGACTTACGACTCCCTGTGTTATAATAAATGGGCATTATTATAATCGAGGAAAACACATGTCTAAACAATTAAAAGGTAGTCTGATGGTCATAACTGCAGGAATTGCCTGGGGATTTTCAGGAGTTTCTGGTCAATACCTAATGGCTCATGGTGTTAATGTCAATCTTTTGACGAGTTTACGTTTGATTCTGTCTGGTATTTTACTGACAGCTTCGGTCTTTTTTAGGCAGCCAGACAAATTGGTTCAAGCTATTAAAGATAAGAAGACCTTAGTAAGTATCGCCTTATTTGCACTCTTTGGTCTGGTCTTGAATCAGTATGCCTATCTTAGTGCCATTCAGTACACGAATGCAGGGACTGCGACGGTCTTGCAGTATGTCACGCCAGTACTCATTCTGGCTTTTGTATGTGCCAAACATCGTAGGTTGCCAACGGCAGCAGAGCTAGTGGCGATTACCATGGCTATTGTGGGAACCTTTATCATAGCAACGCATGGTCAGCTGACAGAATTGGCCATTACGCCTCTGGGCTTGTTCTGGGGCCTCTCTTCGGCGGTGACCTATGCACTTTATATCTTACTACCTGCTAAAGCCATTGAAAAATGGGGCAGTTTGATTGTCATTGGTTTAGGCCTGTTGCTTGGTGGTTTGATCTTTCCGATTGCTATCCAAGCTTGGAGGTATGAGCTACCCTTGACTAGTGGAAATTTTTTAGCGCTCTTTGGTTTGGTCTTTATTGGGACAGTCTTTGCTTACACCATTTTCCTTAAGGGGACGACCATGGTTGGAGCTGTCAAAGGGAGTCTCTTGGCTTCGGTGGAACCCGTAGCATCGGTCATTTTGACCGTATTAATTATGGGCGACCATTTCTTTGCCATTGATGTGGTTGGAATGATTTTAATTGTTCTTGCTGTCATCATCATATCGCTTAAGAATTTAGTTGCCCTTAAAAAACAAGGAAAAATTCAGAGATAAGAATGGAGCCTGAGTGATTGTGGCTCTTTTCTTTATTCTTCTGTAAAGGCTGTTCTTAAAAAATAGGACTTAAGTCCCACACATAAACCTTAAAAATATGGTAGAATAAGAGGTAAACTAACATTTTGGAGAGAAAATGAGTATAGACGATTACAGGCCCCATTTTATGGTGGAGGCTGTTTATGATTTGAAACCTGACCAGCTACGTGAACACGGTATTCGTGCTGTCTTGGTCGATTTGGATAATACCTTGATTGCTTGGAACAACCCTGATGGGACTCCTGAGCTACGTGCTTGGTTAGATGAGATGACAGAGGCTGACATTCCGGTAGTTGTGGTCTCTAACAACAAACATGAACGTGTTGAACGTGCGGTTGCCAATTTTCATGTGGATTTCGTGAGTCGTGCCATGAAGCCTTTCACTAAAGGCATTAATGAAGCGATTGAGCGCTATCACTTTAACCGTGAAGAAGTTGTAATGGTGGGTGACCAGCTCATGACTGACATTAGGGCTAGCCACCGAGCAGGTATTCGCTCGATTTTGGTTAAGCCTTTGGTGAAGTCTGATTCTTGGGTGACCAAGTTTAACCGTTGGCGTGAACGTCGCATGTGGAAAAAGATTGAAAAAGCATATGGTCCAATGACCTTTAACAAAGGAATTTAATGGAAGAATTATTTTGTATTGGGTGTGGAGCCCAAATTCAAACAGAAGATAAAGAAAAAGCAGGTTACACACCCGCTAGCTCTATAAAAAAAGCTGAAGAAACAGGTGAGTTGTACTGTCAACGTTGTTTCCGCCTTCGTCATTACAATGAAATTGTGGATGTCCACATCACAGATGATGAATTTTTAAAATTGCTTCATGAAGTTGGAGACAGTGATGCCCTCGTTGTCAATGTTGTTGATATTTTCGATTTTAATGGGTCAATCATTCCAGGCTTGTCACGCTTTGTTTCTGGTAATGATGTGCTCTTGGTCGGAAATAAAAAGGATATCCTACCTAAATCCGTTAAAGATGGTAAGGTAACTCAATGGTTGACAGAACGTGCCCATGAAGAAGGCATGCGTCCCGTGGATGTCATGTTGACGTCTGCCCAAAATCATCACGCCATTAAAGAGTTGATTCAGCGTATTGAAAAACTCCGTAAGGGTCGTGATGTTTATGTTGTCGGTGTGACGAATGTTGGTAAATCAACCTTAATTAATGCCATCATCAAAGAAATCACTGGTGATAAAGATATTATCACGACTTCTCGTTTCCCTGGAACAACCCTTGATAAGATTGAAATTCCTCTGGATGATGGTACTTACATTTTTGATACACCAGGAATCATCCACCGCCACCAGATGGCACACTATCTGTCAGCGAAGGACCTCAAGTACGTTAGTCCTAAGAAGGAAATTAAGCCAAAAACTTACCAGTTAAATGCAGGACAAACTCTATTCCTAGGTGGTCTTGGACGATTTGACTTTATTGATGGGAATAAGCAAGGTTTTACAGCCTTCTTTGATAATAACTTGAAGCTTCATCGTACTAAACTTGAAGGTGCAGATGCCTTCTATGATAAGCATGTTGGAAGTCTTCTCATACCTCCTGGACCAAAGGATCTGGCTGATTTTCCAAAACTTGTTCGTCACGAATTTACTGTCAAAGATAAGACAGATATTGTCTTTTCAGGACTAGGCTGGATTCGTGTCCAAGGAAAAGCTGATCAACCAACCATCGTTGCCGCCTGGGCACCAGAAGGTGTTGGCGTCGTCGTACGAAAAGCGATTATTTAAACTTAATAAAGTAGTTAAAAGTATAAAAAGAGTCTTTTCAATGAACATGAAGTTTGCCTAGATTTACGTCATGAGCAAACGATGTGTTTTTCGCCGTGATAGTAATCCGAGTAACATAAAATGTTACTTGGATTCGGAATTTTTGAGACCCTAGGCTCAAAAACTAGCTATGAAACCGAAGGTTTGCTAGCGTCCGTATCACCTATGAAAAACAGCAAAAAAATTAAAAGGAATAAACATGTCATTAACATCAAAACAACGTGCCTTCCTCAAATCGGAAGCCCACACCCTTAAACCTATTGTACAAATCGGGAAAAACGGTCTTAACGATCATATCAAAACTAGCGTTCGTAACGCCCTTGATGCCCGTGAGTTAATTAAGGTAACCCTTCTTCAAAATACTATGGAAGATATCCATGAAGTTGCTGAAATTTTGGAAGAAGAAATCGGCTGTGATACAGTCCTCAAGATTGGACGTATCTTGATTCTCTATAAAGAGTCAGCCAAAAAAGAAAATCGTAAGTTGTCACCAAAGGTTAAAGCCATCCAAAAATAGTTGATGACGTTACTTGGTGAAGGATAAACTAAGGTATAGGAACACTTTTGAATCATTAAAGCTGGCCTTAAGTCAGTTGTATAATGCTTGAATAAGAGGAGACGAACATGGCATTAGATCTTGTAACCCCGTTTACAAAGGTTCAACTAGAGGAAGAAATCAAAGATACAGGCCGTAAGCAAGTGGGAATATTAGGTGGAAATTTCAATCCTGTTCATAATGCCCACTTGGTTGTTGCCGATCAGGTGCGTCAGCAGTTAGGTCTTGACGAAGTTCTTCTCATGCCTGAGTTTGAGCCACCTCATGTCGATAAAAAAGAGACTATTGATGAACAACATCGCCTTAATATGCTCATGTTGGCTATTAACGGCATCGAAGGTTTGGATATTGAAACCATCGAGTTGGAACGTAAGGGTATCAGCTATACCTATGACACCATGAAACTCTTGACCGAGGCTAATCCTGATACGGATTATTACTTTATTATTGGAGCGGATATGGTCGAATACCTACCTAAGTGGCATCGTATTGATGAACTTATCGAGATGGTACAATTTGTTGGTGTTCAGCGTCCTAAGTATAAGGCTGGAACGTCATATCCTGTTATCTGGGTTGATGTGCCTCTTATGGATATTAGTTCAAGTGCAGTCAGAGCCTACATTAAGAAGGATCGCACACCTAACTTTATGGTGCCACAGTCTGTACTTGCCTACATCAAGAAAGCGGGGCTCTATAAATGACCTATGAAAAATACCTAGACTATTCTCGTGAAGAACTTCTTGAAAAAGTTCGAGCGGTCATGAGCCCTAAACGCTTCAATCATGTTCTGGGTGTTGAGCGAGCTGCTATTGCTCTTGCTGAAAAGTACGGATATGATACTGAGAAAGCTGGCCTAGCTGGTTTGCTTCATGATTATGCCAAGGAACTTCCAGATCAGGAATTCTTGGGGCTTATTGATAAATATAAGCTTGATCCTGAATTGAAAAAATGGGGAAACAATGTCTGGCATGGTATGGTTGGGATTTACAAAATCCAAGAAGATTTGGGTTTGACTGATTCTGAGATTCTTCGCAGTATTGAAATCCATACCGTTGGAAGCCATGATATGTCAACCCTAGATAAAATTGTCTATGTGGCTGATTATATTGAGCATAACCGTAATTTCCCTTTGGTAGAGGAAGCTAGACAAGTAGCAGAGCAATCCTTGGATAAGGCCGTTGCTTTTGAAACAGTTCATACGGTAGAATACTTGGCCCACCAAGCTCTACCGATTTTCCCACAAACCTTGGAAACCTATAATGCTTTTGTGCATTGCTTGAAAGAGGATTAGTAAGTGCAAACAGCTTTTATTATTATTGATGTACAAAATATCTTAGTAGAAACAGGTTTTGAAACACAAAAGCTGTTAGAGAAAATCTCTTATTTACAAGATCAGGCTAGAAAACAGCAGATTGAAATTATCTATATTCAGCATATTGAAACGGAAGAGGCTCTAACCTCGGAAGATTGGAAATTATCGCCATTATTAAAGAGACAGTCTGATGAAAAGGTTTTTCAGAAGCGATACAATAGCATGTTTAAAGAGACTGGATTAAAGGAATACTTGGATCAACAAGGAATTGAGAAACTAGTCTTATGCGGTATGCAGACGGAGTATTGTGTTGATACATCCGTTAAAGTTGCTTTCGAACATGGCTACAAGCTAGTTGTTCCCGAAGGTACTGTTACAACCTTTGATGGAGACGACATTCCAGCAGAAACGATTAATGAATTTTACGAGAACATTTGGGATGAACGTTTTGCAGATGTCTTAGATTACAAAACGATTTTTTAATGAAAGAGGATTAAATGAAAGAAGAATTACTTGAATTGGTTGTCAAAGCTGCTGATGAAAAGCGAGCTGAAGACATTGTTGCCCTTGATTTGTACGGCCTTACAAGCCTAACAGATTACTTTGTTATTTTGAGTGCAATGAATAGCCGTCAGTTGGAAGCTATTGCCGACAACATCCGTGAGAAAGTGAAAGAAGCTGGCCTTGATGCTAGTCACATGGAAGGTGACAACAAGGGTGGTTGGATTCTTTTGGATCTTAACGATGTCGTTGTTCACATCTTTACAGAAGATGAACGTGCTCACTATAACCTTGAAAAACTATGGCACGAAGCACCAATGGTGGATGTGTCAGCTTATTTGGCATAAAAATTGAACTCAGTTGGCGACAACTGGGTTTTGTTGCTTAAACTAAAGATTTAATAGGAAGGATAGAGCCTTGTGTTTGGTTGGTTTGTTAACTGAACACGAGCTAAAAGCTGTGAGAAAAAGAAAAACTTTCTTTGTATCTAGCGATTCGGCAGAAAGTTTCCTATTTTCTCTTTGCTTTTGACGCTCTTTGTATCTTAGAAAGGATTTGAACCCGTCCTGTACTCCTCGGAAAATAAATAGCTCTCCTTGGAGCTTAGCTCCATCGTCGTGCTCCTAATTTTCTATCGGATTACGGGCGGACTTGGTATCATCATTATGGCTACTTATGAAACTTTTGCGGCGGTCTACGACGCTGTTATGGATGATAGTCTTTACGATTTGTGGACGGATTTTTCCCTCCGTCATTTGCCAAAGACTAAGGACAAAAAGAAATTGCTTGAATTGGCTTGTGGAACTGGGATTCAATCTGTACGTTTTTCTCAAGCTGGTTTTGATGTCACTGGACTTGATTTGAGTGCTGACATGTTGAAGATTGCGGAGAAGCGTGCGTCTTCTGCCAAGCAGAAAATCGATTTTATTGAAGGCAACATGTTGAATTTATCGCAAGCTGGTAAGTATGATTTTGTGACCTGCTACTCAGATTCGATCTGCTATATGCAGGACGAAGTAGAGGTTGGGGACGTCTTCAAAGAGGTTTACGATGCTCTCAATGAGGGTGGCGTCTTCATCTTTGATGTGCACTCAACCTATCAGACGGATGAGGTTTTCCCTGGCTATTCCTACCATGAAAATGCAGAAGACTTTGCTATGCTCTGGGATACCTATGAGGATGCGGCTCCGCATTCTATTGTCCATGAATTAACTTTCTTTGTCCAAGAGGAAGATGGAAGTTTTAGCCGTCATGATGAGGTGCATGAGGAACGCACCTATGAGGTTTTGACTTATGATATCTTGTTGGAGCAAGCTGGCTTCAAATCCTTCAAACTTTACGCTGATTTCGAGGACAAGGAACCAACTGAAACTAGTGCACGTTGGTTCTTTGTGGCCCAAAAGTAGGAGACTATGACAGTTACAGGTATTATTGCTGAGTTCAATCCTTTTCATAACGGTCACAAGTATCTCTTGGATCAGGCTGAAGGCGTAAAAATCGTTGCCATGTCTGGGAACTTTGTTCAGCGAGGTGAGCCAGCTATTGTGGATAAGTGGACTAGGGCTCAGATAGCTTTGGAAAATGGAGCTGACCTCGTGGTCGAGTTGCCTTTCTTGACTTCAGTCCAGTCTGCTGATTATTTTGCTGCTGGGGCCGTCGATATCTTATCCCGACTGGGAATTGATAGCCTTACTTTTGGAACGGAAGAAGTCATAGACTATCAGACTTTAGCCGATGTTTATGCTGAAAAGTCAGAGGACATGGAAGCCTTTGTGGAAAATTTACCAAGTGACCTATCTTATCCACAGAAGACACAAAAAATGTGGGAAAAGTTTGCTGGTGTAGCCTTTACTGGCAATACACCCAATCATATCCTAGGCTTAGCCTATGCCAAAGCTTGTGCTGGTAAGGGCATTAAGTTGAATCCTATCCAGAGACAAGGAGCGGGCTATCATTCCTCAGATAAGGAAGTATCTTTCGCTTCAGCGACCAGTCTACGACTCCACAAGCAAGATAGTGATTTTGTGGATAAGTTCATGCCTAATAGCAAGCTTTTTCAGACTTCTCCACAGGTCTCTTGGGATAATTATTTCCAATTGTTGGTTTATCAGATTCTTACAAACCCTAATTTGATCAGTGTTTTCCAGGTGAATGAAGAGATTGCCAGTCGTTTAAAAGCTACTATCCGTGAGGTTTCTTCTGTGGAGGAACTGGTGGATAAGGTAGCAACCAAACGTTATACAAAAGCACGAGTACGACGTATTTTGACCTATATCCTGGTCGGAGCTGTGGACAACTCTCTGCCTGAATCCATTCATGTCCTTGGGTTTTCTCAAAAAGGGCAGTCTCATCTCAAATCTGTGAAAAAGTCTGTGGATATAGTGGCTCGGATTGGAAGAGAACCTTGGGATATGCTTACACAACAAGCGGATAATGTTTATCAATTAGGCAACCCCGAGCTTTCCGAACAAAACTTCGGACGCATACCGCATAGAGTAAAATAGCTTTATAGAAGGTCTACCTCTGGTAGGCTTTTTGATTTTTCGTAAACTATTCTAAAAAAGGTCAAAAAAGATCAAACAAAACCATTGACCTTTACTGACTAATAGTGTATGATAGTTACATAAGGATTTATCTTCCTTATAAATCTTGTGGCGTGGGTTAGTTCCTTGTAAAAAGGTAATTATAGCTTGGCTACAAAAAAATGATAACAAAGGTCAAAAAAAGTCAAAAAACTATTGACTAATACTGACTAATGTTGTAGAATATAAACATAAGGAAATGGAAATCCTTATGAAGGCTGTGTAAATAGCCCATATACCAATAAAAAAGTCTTGCAGCTAGTCTGCAAAAATTTTCATCTAAAAGGTCAGTAAAAGTCAAAACTAAATCCTTGACCTGATTGGATGAAAGGTATATGATGAAACTATAAGGAAAAGGATTCCTTAATGTACAAGTTTCTTTCTGAAAAAAATTATTCATAGTTTTGAAAGGGGCTTAGAAGTTAGCTATATTGAGAGATTCACAGAAAGAAGGTGGCTCTTATGCTAAATGACAATTTATTTAAGACTGAGAAAGTTCTCAGCCTTCTACCAAGAGCAAAACCTGAAATTATTAGAAGAGTAGTTGAAGCTACTAAAAATTTTTAGGGTTTTGGTCAGTAAAAGTCAAATTAGACACTTTAACATAAAAATAACATTTAAGAAATTTCACAAGATAAGATAAAACGAGGTAATTATATGAACAACAACTTTAACAATATGGACGATCTTTTCAATCAATTGATGGGGAACATGGGTGGTTACCGTTCAGAAAACCGTCGCTACATGATTAACGGTCGTGAAGTGACACCTGAAGAATTTGCGATTTACCGTCAAACAGGTCAATTGCCTGGTAATGAAGGTGAAGCAGTGAACCCAACGCAACAACAGGGTAAAGGACCTAAACAAGATGGTATTCTTGCTAAACTTGGTCGTAACTTGACTGAAGAAGCTCGCGAAGGTAAATTGGATCCTGTTATCGGACGTAACAAAGAAATCCAAGAAGCTTGCGAAATCTTGGCTCGTCGTACCAAGAATAACCCAGTCCTTGTCGGGGACGCTGGGGTTGGTAAAACAGCTGTAGTTGAAGGTTTGGCACAAGCCATCGTAAATGGTGATGTTCCAGCTGCTATCAAGAACAAAGAAATCATCTCAATTGATATTTCTGGACTTGAAGCTGGTACGCAATACCGTGGTAGCTTTGAAGAAAACATTCAAAACTTGGTAAATGAAGTCAAAGAAGCTGGAAATATTATCCTCTTCTTCGATGAAATCCACCAAATTCTTGGTGCTGGTAGCACTGGTGATGGTCAAGGATCTAAAGGTCTTGCGGATATCTTGAAACCAGCTCTTTCACGCGGGGAATTGACCGTGATTGGGGCAACTACTCAAGATGAATACCGTAACACCATCTTGAAAAATGCTGCCCTTGCTCGTCGTTTCAACGAAGTTAAGGTCAATGCTCCATCAGCTGAAGATACTTTCAAGATTCTTCAAGGGATCCGTGATCTTTATGAAAAACACCACAATGTTATCTTGCCAGATGACGTTTTGAAAGCAGCGGTTGATTTCTCTGTACAATATATTCCACAACGTAGTTTACCAGATAAGGCTATCGACCTTGTCGATGTAACAGCTGCTCACTTGGCAGCACAACATCCAGTAACTGATGTGAATGCTGTGGAACATGAAATTGAAGCTGAAAAAGCTAAACAAGAAGCTGCAGCTGCTAAAGAAGATTACGAAGCAGCTCTAAATGCTAAGGTTCGTATTGAAGAACTTGAAAAGAAAATTGCTAACCATACAGCAGACCTTAAAGTTACAGCAACTGTTAACGATGTGGCAGAATCTGTAGAACGTATGACTGGTATTCCAGTGTCACAAATGGGTGCAACTGATATCGAACGCTTGAAAGATATGGGTCACCGTTTGCAAACTAAGGTTATCGGTCAAGATAAAGCCGTTGAAGCAGTGGCACGTGCCATCCGTCGTAACCGTGCAGGATTCGACGAAGGTAACCGTCCAATTGGTAGCTTCCTCTTTGTAGGTCCTACTGGTGTTGGTAAAACTGAGTTGGCTAAACAATTGGCTCTTGATATGTTCGGAACAAAAGATGCTATCATCCGTTTGGACATGTCAGAATACAGCGACCGCACAGCCGTTTCTAAATTGATTGGTACAACAGCTGGTTATGTTGGTTATGATGACAATAGTAATACTTTGACAGAACGTGTGCGTCGTAATCCTTACTCAATCGTCCTTCTTGACGAAATTGAAAAGGCTGACCCTCAAGTCATCACACTTCTCCTCCAAGTTTTGGATGATGGTCGTTTGACAGATGGTCAAGGTAACACTGTAAACTTCAAGAATACTGTGATTATCGCAACTTCAAATGCAGGATTTGGCTATGAAGCTAACTTGACAGAAGACGCTGATAAACCAGAACTTATGGATCGTTTGAAACCTTACTTCCGTCCAGAATTCCTTAACCGTTTCAATGCTGTCATCGAATTCTCACACTTGAGCAAAGAAGATCTTTCTAAGATTGTAGACCTTATGTTGGTTGAAGTTAACAAGACGCTTTCTAAGAAAGACATTGACTTGGCAGTTAGCGAAGCTGCTAAAGAATACATGACTGAAGAAGGCTACGATGAAGTCATGGGTGTTCGTCCACTCCGCCGTGTGGTTGAACAACAAATCCGTGACAAAGTCACAGACTTCCACTTGGATAATCTTGATGCTAAACACCTAGAAGCTGATATGGAAGATGGTGTCTTGGTTATCAAAGAAAAAGATGCTAAATAAAAAGCATAGGACCTCCTAATCCGATTAATGAAGCAGAGATGTTAGTAGACATCTCTGTTTTTTTCTTTTTTATTTAAGACTTTCCTTGGGTGCTAGGGACGGAAGCTACTTCCTAACGGAATTCCATTCCTAAGATTTGAGCCTGGGTCTCAAATCTTCCGAGTGAGGGAAACATTATTGCTTCTCTCACTTTTAGCACAGCGGAAAGTCTTGTATTGTGTATAGCTGTGACTTTTATATTTATTCTTAAATATAAAATGAGATAAAATTGTTTAAATTATGATAATATGGTAAATAGTTAAAAATATATTCTATTTTCAAGAAAGCGTTGACAACGCATTCATATCGCTATATAATTTTTGTGTAAAATTAAATTTTGGTGAGTAATTTTTTTGAATTTATTATTACAATCTTTTGTTATTTGATAAGGAGAAATAATGTTAAAAGTAGTTTTATGGATTTTGGCTATTCTACTTCTTATAGGAATAGCAATGTTGAACCCTCTAATTGCAGCTGGGATTGTCATTTTAGCACTGTTGGTCCAGTTGTTTTTGAAGAAATAAGAATGTAGGGGATAAGTATGAAAAAGGTAATTTATAGTATTTTCGCTATTTTAGTGGTTATTGTGGTAGGATTCATTTTCTTCAGTGTAAATGAAGGGAATGAGTCATCTGATAATCAAAAACCAAAAACAGAAAACATAGTAAATGTAAAATCTTTGGAAAAGGTCAGTGAGTTAGTTTTACTCAATGCATCTATTCAAAAAGTTAAGTCAATAGAAAATAATACAAAGTTATTTGGTAGTAACTTTGTAATACCAGGTTCAGAAAAGAAAGCACTCATTATTCTCAATTATACGGCAAAATTCGGTATTAAGAATGATGTAACCATTAAAGATAATGGTAATCATAATTATCAAGTTACATTACCCAAATTTGAAGTTATTGGTGTTGAATTAGACAAAGATAAACCTTATACACTCTACGATACTAGTGGAGGGATTCTTAGTTATTCGACTAAAGACATAGATACTGGTGAGGCTGTTGCAGAAGGTTTTTCAAATAAGGAACAACAAGATTTTATAAAGGACAATGAAAAATTATTAAAGGAGTCAGCCGAGAAGTACTACTCTACAATGATAAAATCCTTGGATCATGAAGCAAAAGTAACAGTCGAAGGTCAAAAATAAAGAAGAGTAAAAGATATGTTAAAGAAAATTTTTTAATGTTAGTGTTTATGTATTTGCAGTTTTTGGATTTATATTTACCTTGTTAGTAATTTTTTCGCTTATTACAGATTCTTCGAATGAAAATTCTACTAGTGGTAGTAACACGTCAAAAGTAGGACAAAGTATTATGGGGTCGAAAAAGGCAGTTGCTAAACCAGAAGAACTATATAGTGACAAAAACATTAAAATAACAAGAACTGGTGGAAATATTATTATTGATAACTTAACGGATAAAGAAATTAATATTGAATCAACTATTGTAATTAACAATAGTATTGAAGCAACACCATTTAGTTCGTCACAATCTAGTATCGATCCGAAAGGAAAGCAGTCAGTATCTATATCAGAATTTGTTGCCGTTAATCCAGGACAGAAAGTTGAGGAATCAGACGAAAAAGCAAAAAAAGCAAACTACTATAAGCATAAAATGAAGAGCGGTGAAAATATTGGGTGGACTGCTAATATACAGAATGGTAACTATGATACAATGAATTCATTTAGTATAAATTTTAATTACTAATTGTGAGGAGATGCAGAATGGATTTATTGGATAAACTGTTAAGTAATAAGATTGTTAATACAAATGGTTACAAACGTTCAGATACTGGTACCAAAGTCCATTCCTATTTAAGGACACATCCTAAAAATCAAGGCTTAACGAGATCAGCAACACGTTCTATTATTAATGCTTTAAAAGAGAAATAGTAATTATATGAAAATAGGTTTAGTAGTGTTCTCTTTAATCTGATTAGTGGTGCCTTTTATTATTGAATGGTACTTTCTGTTGTGAAAAAAAGGAACATTGAGTGACTATTACACTATCCATAAACTTTTTATAAGTTTTCATCATTGATAAAAAAGGTAAGTAGCACAGGCTACTTACCTTTATTCTTTATCCTCACCCTGATATTTTTTCAAGCGTTCTTGGATGATGTTGAGTCGGGGTTCGAGGTCTTTTTTGAAGACGCGTGTTTTATAGTTTAGGTCTTGTTTGATGTCAGCGAGAACAAGGTTTTGTTCCTTGATGATGTCAAGGTTGCGTTTGATATTGTCCAGATCGTGAGAGATATTTTCTCGTGATTGGTTGAGGTCTAGGATTTCCTCTTTGATGTCTTCACGTCGTTTATAGGCGTAGTAGGCACCGTAGGCGAGGGCTCCAAGAGCTAGAAAGCGTCCAATTTTCATTCTGTTACCTCTTTAGCGATGCTGTCAGCAAGGTCAGCCAGGGCAGCGAAGTCTGGTTCGTGTTCGTCAAATCCCATGTGGATACCATCGTCTGCACCGTAACGAGGAACGAGATGAATATGAGCGTGGAAGACGGTTTGTCCAGCAACTTCTTCGTTGTTATTAAGGATATTCATGCCGATAGCTTTTGTTGCTTTTTGGACGGCACGGGCAATTTTAGGGACACGGCTAAAGACAGTCTCTGCGGTTTCAGCAGACATTTCTAAGATGTTACGAACGTGCTCTTTAGGAATGACCAAGGTATGACCTTTTGTAGCTTGTGAAATATCGAGGAAGGCTAGAACCTTGTCGTCCTCGTAGACTTTTGATGAAGGGATTTCTCCAGATATAATTTTACAGAAAATACAATTATCCATAATAACGACCTTTCCATGAGTTTTTGTTATAATAGATTATATCATACCAAAGAGAGAAAAGATAATGCTTAAATTAGAAAAGGTGACGGGTGGTTACGCTAATATTCCCGTCCTAAAAGATGTGACTTTTGAGGTGGCTGATGGTGAATTGGTTGGTCTCATTGGTCTTAATGGTGCTGGGAAATCAACAACAATTAACGAGATTATTGGTCTCTTAACACCTTATGGGGGACAGATTGCCATTGATGGGTTAACTATTCAACAAGATCCAGCTAGCTATCGTCAGAAGATTGGCTACATTCCTGAAACGCCAAGTCTTTATGAAGAATTGACGCTTCGTGAACATTTGGAAACGGTGCTGATGGCATATGGCCTTGATGTTACAGAGGGAATGGCACGTGCGGACAAATACCTTAAGCTTTTTCGCTTAGATGAAAAATTGGACTGGTTCCCGACTCAGTTTTCAAAAGGGATGAAGCAGAAGGTCATGATTATCTGCGCCTTTATTGTGAATCCAAGTCTTTTCATTGTTGATGAGCCCTTCTTGGGTTTGGATCCCTTGGCGATTTCGGACTTGATTGAGCTTTTGGCTGAGGAAAAAGCGAATGGTAAGGCGATTCTCATGTCGACTCACGTTTTGGATTCGGCTGAGAAAATGTGTGATCGCTTTGTGATTTTGCACCATGGACAGGTCTTAGCACAGGGGACTCTCGAGGAGCTCCGTCAGACTTTTGGCGACGATAGTGCTAGTCTTAACGATATCTACATGCAGTTAACTAAGGGAGAATTGTCATGATAGCTAAGCTATTTAAGGAGCGTAGCAAGCGATTCAATGCCCGCTGTGCTAAGTATAGTCGCTACGTTTTTAATGATCATTTTATCTTGGTTCTTCTCTTTCTGCTAGGCTTTGTCTTAGTTCAGTATAGCAAGTTGCTGAAGCATTTTCCAAAAAATCCGTGGGCAATCATTCTTGGCTTGCTTGTGCTTTGTCTGTTATTACCTTTCTGGGGGAATATTGCGACTTATTTAGAGCCAGCTGATAAGCATTACCTTTTGGTGAAGGAAGAAGAGGTGTTAGACCATGTTAAGAAGGCAACAGGGCGTGCTTTTAGATTTTGGGTAATAGTACAAACCCTGATTTTTATTTTGGTTATTCCTCTCTTTTTAGCCTTGGGACTTCCAGTTTGGGGAGTTGTTCTCATTGTTGTGGCTATGGCTATTCTTAAGTATTTTATTTTCCAGAAGAAAGCACAACCTTTTTATAAGCAGTCTGGACTGAATTGGACTGAGGCTATTGCAGCGGAAAATAAGCGTCAACAATCGATTCTGAAGTTCTTTTCACTCTTTACCAATGTTAAAGGGATTACGTCGAGTGTTAAACGCCGTGCTTATTTGGATGGTATTCTCAAACGTACAAAGAAAGACAAGGAACATACTTGGTACAATCTTTACCTAAGAGCCTTCTTGCGTTCTGGGGATTACTTTGCCCTTAGTTTACGCCTGTTTGCCCTAACACTTCTAGTTATCTTTTTGGTTCCTGAAAAATGGTTGGCTATGGTGCTTGTGGTTGTTTTTGATTACCTCTTGCTCTTTCAGCTCACGGCACTTAAATCGCACTTTGCTTATCAGAGAATGGCTAACCTTATGCCAGTTGGAAAAGACATGCAGGTGAGCAATCTTAAGCGCTTGATTAGCCAGATTGTACTTGGGATGACTCTGGTACAGGCTATTTGTCTCTTCGACCTTAAGTTTAGCCTGATTTTGGTTGGAATGATGCTAGTTCTGAGCCTTGTTTACCTACCAGCCAAGCTTAAGAAGATGATTGACTAACACCTATTAAATAAGTTAAAATAGAAACGAATGACTAAAGAAAAAGGAGATGCCTAGGTGACATCAACAGATAAAGATTTGAGCCTGACTCCTCTCAAAGGAAATAGTGGTAAGGCCTATATGGGAACTTACCCAAACGGAGATCGCGTCTTTGTGAAGATGAATACAACACCAATCTTGGCAGCTCTTGCCAAGGAACAGATTGCACCACAGCTCTTGTGGGCTAAGCGTCTGGGAAATGGTGACATGATGAGTGCACAGGAGTGGCTTGATGGTCGTATTTTGACCAAACATGACATGAACAGTAAACAGATTATCCATATTCTTGGTAATTTGCACCGCTCTAAACACTTGGTTAATCAACTTTTGCAGTTGGATTATCATATTGAAAATCCTTTTGATCTTCTACACGAGTGGGAAGAAAATGCTGCTTACCAATTGCGTGAGAATGGCTTCCTTCAAGACGTTGTTAGAGATTTGAAACGTCATCTTCCAGAGTTTCGTGCAGAGATTGCAACAATTGTTCACGGAGATGCTCGTCATAGTAACTTTGTCATCACAACCTCAGGATTGATTTATTTGGTTGATTGGGATTCTGTACGTCTAACAGATCGTATGTATGATGTGGCACAGATTCTCAGCCATTATATTCCATTGGCACATTGGCCACAGTGGTTGTCATATTATGGCTATAAGAACAATGACCTTGTGATGGACAAGATTTATTGGTATGGGCAGTTTTCATATTTGACACAGATTTCAAAATTCTTTGATAGTCGTGATATGGAACATGCCAACCGAGAAATTTATGAACTTCGTAAATTCAGAGAGACCTTGCACAGATATTAGAAAGTAGACATGCGAGTTAGAAAACGTAAAGGTGCAGAGGAACACCTAGCTAACCATCCTCAGTACGTTATCCTTGAGCCAGAAGCTGCTAAAGGTAAGTGGCATGAGCTTTTTGGTAATGACAATCCTATCCATATCGAGGTAGGATCTGGTAAAGGGGCCTTCATTACTGGAATGGCCCAACAAAACCCTGACATCAACTACATTGGTATTGATATTCAGCTGTCTGTTTTGAGCTACGCCTTAGATAAGGTTTTGGCCTCAGGTGCTGAAAATGTCAAGCTCTTGCGCGTGGATGGTTCAGCCTTGACCAATTATTTTGAAGATGGCGAAGTGGATATGATGTATCTGAATTTCTCAGATCCATGGCCTAAGAGTCGTCATGAGAAACGTCGTCTGACTTACAAGACTTTCCTAGATACTTATAAGCAAATTCTGCCTAAAAACGGAGAGATTCACTTTAAGACAGACAATCGTGGACTTTTTGAATACAGTTTGGCGAGCTTTTCACAGTATGGAATGGTTCTCAACAAAGTTTGGTTGGACCTTCATGCCAGTGATTATGAAGGCAACGTCATGACTGAATACGAGCGTAAGTTCTCAGAAAAAGGTCAGGTCATCTATCGAGTAGAGGCCCAGTTTAAAGATTAACTCTTGAAAACTTGATTAAAAATAACGATTAGCCTATTGATGGCTAATCGTTTGATGTGGAGAGGTCGCATAGAGGCCGAGTGCGCACGCTTGGAAAGCGTGTAGTCCTTAACGGGGCTCGGGGGTTCGAATCCCCTCCTCTCCTTTTAGAAATAGACAAAGTGTCCCTTCCGTTATAGAAGGGACACTTTTTAGGTATAGTAATTAAAAAGAAGATGGTTTTAACAGCTTTTTATGATAGGAGGACTTAATCCTTAGTCCCAAGGGCTCTGAATCCCTGCTACCCAACCGGTACAGAGGGCACTAGTAATGTTAAAGCCACCAGTATGGGCATTGATGTCAAGGACCTCTCCTGCAAAGTGTAGGTGAGGGACTTTTTTACTTTCTAGAGTCTTGGGATTAATTTCCTTAAGGTCAACGCCACCTTTAGTCACAAAGGATTTGGCAAGTGACATTTTACCTGTGATTGGAATTTCCATGCCCTTAAGCTGACTGATAATGTTTTCCAAGTCTTTGGGATGCAGTTGTTTAACCTTGCTATCAGCCTTGTCTTCTGCTAGGAACTCAGCTACACGCTCAGGTACAAGAGCTTTGAGGGTGTTTTTGACAGATTTCTCGCGATTTTCCTCAATGTAAGCCTTGAGATTTTCTTGGCTTTGGTTGGGAAGAAAGTCCAGATGGGCTATCTCACCACCCTTGACAAAACTGGAAAGACGTAGGGCAGCTGGGCCAGATAGGCCAAAATGGGTGAAGAGAAGGTCATGGGTAATCTTGTGCTTGCCATAGGACAGAGTGACATCATCAAGAGAAATTCCTTGTAAGGCCTTGTGGGGGAAGTCGGTTAGGAGTGGACTTTCCGCAGCTTCAAGATCAGTGACTTGGAGCTTAAAATGACGGGCAATATCATGTCCAAAACCAGTTGAACCAGTCGATGGATAAGATTTTCCTCCAGTTGTGACGATGAGTTTATCACTGGTAAAAGTCTGGTCCGAAGACTTAACTTGGAATTGCTCATCAACCTTTTTGACCGAGACAACTTCTGTATTGGTGAGGATGCTAGCACCAAGTTCCTGAATCTTATTTTCCAGAGCTTGGATGATGGTCCGTGATTTATCTGTCTTAGGGAAGACACGTCCGTGATCCTCAACCTTAAGTTTGACACCATTGTCCTCGAAAAAAGCAATGATATCGTGGTTATCAAACTGTGAAAAGACGCTATAGAGGAAACGGCCATTACCTGGAATACCTGCTAGGAGATCGTCTAAAGTCCCGTTGTTAGTAACATTACAACGTCCACCACCAGTACCAGCCAGCTTCTTTCCGAGACGTTTATTTTTTTCAATTAGAAGGGTTTGTTGGCCATAGAAGGCTGAGGCAATAGTCGCCATCATGCCAGCAGGCCCCCCACCAATAACGATAGTATCAAAATGTTTCATGCCTTTATTTTAGCATAATTTAAAAAGGGAGAATAGTTGGTAAATGGTCAGTTTTTTTAGACAATTTATGTTAGAATAGGAGTAGAAGTTTAAATTAGAATAGTTATTAACTATGGAGGAAAATATCGTGTCTGAAAATAACATGAAACACCGTTCATCTGTCTACGATAGCATGGTTAAATCACCTAACCGTGCCATGCTTCGTGCGACTGGGATGACGGATGATAGTTTTGAAAAGCCTATTGTTGGGGTTATCTCAACTTGGGCTGAGAACACACCATGTAATATCCACTTGCACGGTTTTGGTCAAATTGCCAAAGAAGGTGTTAAAGACGCGGGTGCTTGGCCAGTTCAATTTGGTACGATTACTGTTGCTGATGGTATTGCCATGGGGACACCAGGAATGCGTTTCTCATTGACATCTCGTGATATCATCGCTGACTCAATCGAAGCAGCTATGGGTGGTCACAATGTCGATGCCTTTGTTGCTATTGGTGGTTGTGATAAGAATATGCCTGGTTCTATGATTGCCATTGCTAACATGGATATCCCAGCGATTTTTGCCTATGGTGGTACCATTGCACCAGGTAACCTTAACGGTAAGGATATCGACTTGGTTTCTGTTTTCGAAGGTATCGGTAAATGGAACCACGGTGATATGACCGCAGAAGAGGTTAAAGATCTTGAATGTAATGCCTGCCCTGGCCCTGGTGGTTGTGGTGGTATGTATACTGCCAACACAATGGCGACAGCAATCGAAGTAATGGGTATGAGTCTTCCAGGATCATCATCTCACCCTGCAGAATCGGCTGAGAAAAAAGCAGATATCGAAGAAGCAGGTCGTGCGGTTGTTAAGATGCTTGAACTAGGTCTTAAGCCATCAGATATCTTGACACGTGAAGCCTTTGAAGATGCCATCACTGTCACAATGGCACTTGGTGGTTCAACAAATGCGACACTTCACTTGCTCGCTATTGCTCATGCAGCTAACGTTGATTTGACACTTGAAGATTTCAACGATTTCCAAGAGCGTGTGCCTCACTTGGCTGACTTGAAACCTTCAGGTCAATATGTCTTCCAAGATCTTTACAATGTTGGTGGTGTACCAGCCGTTATGAAATACCTTCTTAAGAATGGTTTCCTTCACGGTGATCGTATCACATGTACTGGTAAGACTGTTGCAGAAAACTTGGAGGCCTTCGATGATTTGACACCAGGTCAAAAAGTCATCATGCCGCTTGAAAATCCTAAACGTGCTGATGGTCCATTGATTATCTTGAAAGGTAACTTGGCTCCAGAAGGTGCGGTTGCCAAAGTATCAGGGGTTAAAGTTCGTAACATCACTGGTCCTGCTAAAGTATTTGACTCAGAAGAAGATGCCATCGAAGCAGTTCTTTCTGATGAAATCGTTGATGGCGACGTAGTTGTTGTACGTTTTGTAGGTCCTAAGGGTGGTCCTGGTATGCCAGAAATGTTGTCATTGTCTTCAATGATCGTTGGTAAAGGTCAAGGGGACAAGGTTGCCCTCTTGACAGATGGACGTTTCTCAGGTGGTACTTACGGACTCGTTGTTGGTCACATTGCTCCTGAAGCTCAGGTTGGTGGACCTATTGCCTACCTCCGTACAGGTGATATGGTTACAGTTGACCAAGATACCAAAGAAATTACGATGCACGTTTCAGACGAGGAGTTGGCGAAACGTAAAGCCGAAACTGAGTTACCACCACTTTATAGCCGTGGTGTCCTCGGTAAATACGCTCACATCGTTTCTTCAGCGTCACGTGGTGCCGTTACCGACTTCTGGAACATGGATAAATCAGGTAAAGCCTAATGAAATGATATAAAAAAATCACACCGGACATTTGTTCGATGTGATTTTTTGATATTAATTTCTAAGACAGTTGTTGGCAGTATGATGACAAGTAATGGTTTGTCTGTTGTTACTCTAGTAAAAAACCGGTTGGAAATGTCCAATCGGTTTTCCTTTTATTTTCCGCCTCGAGGTGAGATACCAAGAGCGATACGTCCATAACGGCTGATGCGTGTCATCTTCCAGACTGGTGAATAAGTGGTTTCCACCTTGACAGAGTTAATACCGTCAATGGATTTTAGCTTTTCAGCGATTTCATAAGGCATAGTCTCTTCACAGCCACAACCAGTATCAGTAAAGGTCATAAGGAAGTAGCAGTGGCCATTTTCATCGACAGTGATTTCATAAATCAAACCAAGGTTGTAAATGTCTAGCTCAATCTCAGGGTCGAATACAGTGGTCATTTGTTCGACGATTGGCTCTAAGAAGGGCTGGGCCAAATCATTGACCTTAATATCATCACGGAAGTTTTTCATAGGACTCATTCTTTCTATTTTGCTTTTGTTTATTATGGCATAATTTAGGGCTTTTTTCAATCTCGGATGGCAATATGAGGCTTTAGTAAGCGAGTAAAGTAACAATAAAAAAACTCCAACAGTCAAACCGTTGAAGATAATGTGATTTATGCTTCAATATCAAGTCGTTTTGCAACCGAGGTTGCTCGAATACCATCAAAAATTGGAGCAAGAATGAAAATCCCAAACCTTGTGGAATTGTTCCCACCATTCCTAGATACAACAGATCTGATACCGACCAAACCCAATTTGGAAGTACCGATTGTTTAAGTCAAAGACTTTCCTTCTATATACATTTATACCTACACATAGTTTACCAAAAGCTTAGCTTCCTATCAAGTAAATTGTTTGAAGAGTGAAAGGAAAAAAGTCCTTCAGGTATCCAGAATAACTAGTCAAATTGACAGAAAGGAGTGATTGTGATATTCTCATAGTAAGACATTTCAAGAGAAAATGAGGCTATTATGAGTATTGAAAAGACAGTCAGCGAGATTGCTGAAATCCTTGGTGTTAGTCGTCAAGCAGTCAATAATCGTGTCAAACAACTTCCAGAAGAAGATCTAGAAAAAAATGCTAAAGGGGTTACTGTCGTTAAACGCAGTGGCTTGATTAAGTTGGAGGAAATTTACAAGAAAACCATCTTTGACGATGAGCCAATCGATGAAGAAACAAAACAACGTGAGTTGTTGGAGATTCTTGTAGACGAGAAGAACTCTGAGATTGCCCGTCTCTATGCTCAGTTGAAGGCTAAGGACGAGCAGTTGTCTAACATGGATGACCAATTGCGTGTTAAAGACGTTCAAATTGCCGAAAAGGACAAGCAGATTGATCAACAGCAACAATTGACCTTGACTGCTATGAAGGACAAGGAAGAGCTTAAACTGGAACTCGATGAGGCTAAGGTTGAGGTTGACGAAGCCAAGGCCCAAGTGGAAGAAATCCAGACCAAACAAGAAGAAGCTTCTAAAAAAGGTTTCTTTGGACGTCTATTTGGAAAATAAAAAAGAAGCTGGGACTCAGTCTCAGCTTTAACTATTATAGGAGATAAAATGGAAAATTTAGAAACTTATATTGCCTTTGATTTGGAGTTTAACACAGTGGATGGGGTTAGCCATATTATCCAGGTATCGGCCGTTAAGATGGACCAGCATGAGGAAGTTGATCAGTTTGACTCTTTTGTTTATTCGGATGTTCCTTTGCAGTCCTTTATTAATGGTTTGACGGGGATTACAGCCGATAAGATTGCCAAGGCACCAAAGCTAGAGTCTGTTCTGGCGGATTTTAAATCATTTGTTGGTGACACTCCACTTATCGGCTACAATGCCCTTAAGTCGGACTTGCCTATTTTGTCGGAAAATGGTTTGGACTTGGAAGAGCAATATGCTTTAGATGTTTTTGATGAGGCTTTTGACCGTCGTGCTACTGATTTGAACGGTATTGTTAACCTTAAGTTGACTAGTGTGGCAGATTTCTTTGGAATTAAGGGACATGGTCATAACAGTTTGGAGGATGCTCGGATGACTGCTCAGATTTACGAGAAGTTTCTCGAATTAGATGAGAATGCCAAGCTTCTGGAGCAACAGGAAGAAGTCAGTAACAATCCTTTTGCGGCTTTAGGTTTGGGCGGCCTTTTCGACTAAAGCTTTACAAGAGTTGTAAAGGCTGTAAAGAGTGATAGCTAACTTTTTCTGTAAGAAAAGAAAATCCTCTAGGGTTAGGGCTTGCATATTACCTTGCGTTATAAGGTAGAATCTAGGTATCAAAGGTGGTGAAAGACCTCCTTTGATAGAAAATCTTAAAAGGAGGTGACTGAGATGTCGCAGTTTTCAACAGGAGAGTTGGCTAAAGCAGCAGAAGTGTCTGTTAGGACTGTCCAGTACTATGATCAACGAGGGATCTTGACGCCATCTGAAGTCACAGAGGGTGGTCGGAGAATCTATCACGAATCAGACTTGGAACGCCTACAAGTCATTTGTTTCTTAAGAGATTTGGATTTCTCAATTAATCAAATCAAGAAACTCTTGCAAGAGGAGAATAGGGAACAGGTTTTAGAGCTTTTATTGACAGACCAAATTGAAAGCTTGGAAAAGTCTTCAGAGGAAATAGAGGTCAAACTAAAACGTGCCCGTCACTTGCAAAAAGCAACTGCTAAACGACATCAACTTTCGCTGGAAGATTTGTCAGACATTTCACGTCTTATGGAAAATCAAAAATCATGGCGTCATTTGCAGTTGAGAATGTATGGGAGTGTCATTCTAACCTCCCTTCTTTATCTGATGGGCCTACTGGTTGTCATTTATTATTTTAAGGATCCCAGAGGTTTGTTTGTTGTCTGTCCGACATTTTTAATAGCCATAAATCTATTGGTATATCATTATAGAAAGCAGGTTGAATACCTCTGTCCTAATTGTCATAGGACCTTTGATCCAAGTTTTAAAGAATTTGCCATTGCTGGACATACACCAAGGACTCGTAAGCTGACTTGTCCTCATTGTCATGTGAAAACCTACTGTCTGGAGTTGGCTAAGACTAAAACAAAATAGGTTATCGAACATAAAAAACGCTTGAGAATTACTTCTCAGGCGTTTTTAGCTTATTCAACTGAGCTTAGGGCTTCAAGCATATTAAGTTTGGCAAGACGTTTGTTGATGACGAAGCCAAGGATAATAAGGATTATGCCGATAAGGACAGCTGGTAAAAGGTAGGTAGCCAATCCGAGAGATGGATCAAACATGATACGATCTGGAGGAATGATGCTTACCATATAATGGTGAAGTGCCTGTCCAAGACCGAACCCTACGAAGATACCGATGATTGAAAGGTAAATGGTTTCACGATAGATGTAGAGGGATACTTCGTTATTGTAGAAACCAAGAACCTTAACGGTTGAAAGCTCGTGGATACGTTCTGAAACGTTGATGTTAGTGAGGTTATGGAGAACAACCACAGCAAGGAGAATGGAAACCGTAATCAAGATACCAATAACTTGTGTCAATGAATTGACCATAGTGCTGATTTGCAGTTTAAGGTTGTTGTTTTGAACAACACCGTAAACATTAGGTAAGTTGATGAATTTGGCTGCCATATTTTCAACATTTTGCTTAGTTGGTTCAGCGAGAGTAATAAGGTTGGCATTATTCACTGAAGGTGTCCCAAAAGCTTTTTGGTAGTAGCTAGCATTCATAAAGAGGAAATGCCCCATGTACATTTCAGTGATACCAGCTATCTTAATCTTGACAGATTCATCCTGACTGTTTTGCACAGTAATGGTATCTCCAACCTTGAGGTTTAGGAGTTTTGCCATTTTTTCAGAGATAATAGCTCCGTCATTAGATAGCTTGAGAGTCTTATTACGGTCTCGGTCATGCAAGCTAACGTAACTATCAACGAGTTTATCGTCACGGTCATTAAAGACAAGGGTTGAGATTTCCTGAGTGTCCTTGTTGCTACCGGCAATTTTTTGCAAGGTTTCAAAATGGACATTCAAGTATTCTTTAACGTCTTTACTATCGAGGAGTTTGGTGAGTTCCTCATCCAAAGCACTTGACGTATTTGGTTGCTTGGCAACAATCATATCATAGTGAATGATGTCTTCAAACTGTTGCTGGTTAAGGTTAGATACAGAAGATCGAATGCCTAAACCTGCGAAGAGCAGTGCAATAGAACCTGCGACACCAAAGAGGGTCATAAACATCCGTTGCTTATAGCGGAAAATATTACGCATGGTAACTTTTTCCGTAAAGCTGAGACGTTTCCAAAGAGGTGTGATGCGTTCTAGGACAATCTTAGCTCCTGCACGAGGTGGTTTTGGAAGGAGGAGTTGGGAAGGTTTTTCCCAGAGCTCTTTCTTGGCAACCGCAAAGGCAGGTAGCACAGCAGATAAGAGACCTAAAAGGAAGGCCACAAGAGTAAGTCCTAGGTAGAAGTGCAATTCGAAAGCAGGAAGTTGCAAATCGCTCTTATAAGTGTTGTGGATTAGAAGCGGAAGTAGTGTATGACCGGTAATAACACCTGCAGTTGTACCAGTAATACTCGTTATCAAACCATAAATGACGAATTTATGGATAATTCGCGAATTACTGTAGCCTAGGGCGTTGAAAATACCAGCCTTACCACGTTCTTCTTCAACAAAGCGTCCCATGGTTACAAAGGTAACCAAAGCTGCCATAAAGTAGAGAGCGACAGGGAAGATATTACTCACATCGTGAATGATGTTAATATTACTTTCATAAGCAACATATCCCTCAGAACCCGGAATCTCTCGACGAGAGTAGAATTGATAGCTAGGCGCTGGTAAATTATCAACCATTGCTTGACTTTCTTCGAGTTCTTTTTGTTTGGCTTCAATCTTGGCAGTAGCTTCTTTGACGCTAGCAGCTTCAGCAGGGTTGCTTGTAGCCATTTGCTGGGTCTGTGCGAGTGCTGTTTCAAGCTCTTGTTTAGCTTGAGTAATTTGAGCTTGAGACTGTGACTTGATTTCAGCGAGGCGTTTCTCAGGTTCGTCTTTAAAGAGTTCTTTGAGTTCAGCCTTTCGTTCAGAAATCTTATTTGCGTATTCCTTGCTAAAAGGACTAACATTTTCCAAATCCTTGTAGCGGATGCGGGCAATCATATAATCATTAGAGGTGAAGTCCGTCTCTGGAACAATGGCATAGCCATCCAGTTTCCCCGTACCAGCGCTGGCATTACCAAGGCGGTTCCTAGAGAGAAGTTCAGAGGAATTAACAAAACCAGTAATGGTATATGTTTGTTCCTTTAACTGTTTTTGCCCTGAGCTATCTACTGGCTCAGAAAAGTTAATCTTATCTCCGACGCTATATTCTTCTTTATAAGTTGAGGAAAGAGCGATTTCCCCGTCCTTAGTAGGAAGTTTCCCCTCAATAAGGTCGTAAGTAGAGATTTTATTAGGTTTAGAGAAAATACGAAATGCCGTATTCTTCCCCTTGATGACAGCATCTTTGAAATAACCATACTCGATATCTACATTCTTCTTTTTAATCGTATTGAGAAGGTCCTGATCGGTTTGGTTGATACTGTAAGTACTGATTAAGGTCAAGTCAGCTGTTTGATGCGTCTTGAAGAAGTGTTCCCCAGTTTTTTTCATATTAGGAGAAGTTACTTTAAGACCAATCAAGGCAAAGGATCCCAGTGCCATAAGCAAGGCAATAGAGAGCATACGCCCTTTAGAAGCTACAAAGGTTCGCCAAACATCTTTCCAATAAGTTGTTTTTTTCATGACGGTGCTCCTTTCTAGTATTCCAAGTCCTCGATTTTTTGTGGATTAGGATTAAGTTCCACACTCTTAATCTTGGCATCGTGCATTCGAATGACACGATCGGCGATTGGAGCTAGAGAAGCATTATGGGTCACGATAATAACAGTTGTTTCCTGTTTGCGAGCCATTTCTTGAAGGAGGGTCAGGATTTGTTTCCCTGTTTGATAATCCAGAGCCCCCGTTGGTTCATCACAAAGAAGGATCTTTGGATTTTTGGCAACGGCGCGTGCAATGGCAACACGCTGTTGCTCCCCACCAGATAGTTGTGATGGGAAGTTGTCTAAGCGGTCTCCCAAACCGACTTCGACGAGTGTTTGAGTAGCATCTTTAGCGTTTGGAACGATTTCGGATGCTAGTTCGACGTTTTCCCTGGCCGTAAGGTTTGAAACTAAGTTGTAAAATTGGAACACAAAGCCAACGTCCTCACGACGATATGTTGTCAGTTCTTTAGCTGTGTATTCAGAGATATCCTTACCATCAATAATGACGCGGCCTTCGTCATTGGTGTCCATACCACCCAAGATGTTAAGAACGGTTGATTTCCCGGCACCAGAGGCACCGAGAATAACGACAAGCTCCCCTTTTTCAATATCAAAGCTTACGTCGTTGTTTGCGATAATTTCCAGATCACCGGTTTTATAGCGTTTATAGCTATGCTTCATTTGAATATAAGCCATGAATTTCCCTTTCATACGAAAATAATGATGCTGATAATTACCTATCTTTCCGTACTCTATTGTAACGGATTTTCCTTGGAATATCTAGGTTTTGAAGCAAAAAAAGGTTCAAAAGACGATAAGATTTTCTTACATGTGACAGAAATTTGAGTGAAGCGTTTACACATGAGAAAAACCTATTCTAGATGAGCTTTGAGTGAGGTGAAAATTTGGTGGAATAGTTATAAAGTTAGGTTATTTTTAGTCTTTTACTGCGTAGATTTGTTATTTTTCCAAATTTCCATAATTATTGGAGAGTTTAGGTCGGTAAATGTTTCACCATAGGGGTGTCAGAGGGAATCTGCCTTTGCGTCAGAGTTGATGATGAGTAAAGAGTTTTTCATAGTTTCGAGCATAGATATATCCAGAAGATGGATATTTTTTTGCATTTGGAAGATACATTTTCTATATGGGTTAATTTATTCGTGGGGAAATAGCGGCCTTTTCGTAATCATTTTTCGTGTGTTAGTTATTTTTAAAGAAGTTGTAAATGCCTTAAAAGGTGATATCTAAATGAGGGATGTTCATCTTTAGAATGAGTTGTTTATTGGGAGTTGTTTTATAAAGTTATTTATAAATCCTTTTGTTGTAGCCTTATTTGAATTAATCGAGGGGTTTTAGTTTCTAATCTTATTTTAGGATGTTGAGAGTTCAACATCCTTACTCAAGAATTCTACTTTATAGTTACATTGAAAGTGTTTGGACAGAATTTTGCTATCCGATAAAATTTTTGGGGAGATGAGTCAGCAAAAGTCGTTTTTGAAGAATTTGTCTAAAAAACAAGTATTATTTCCCTAAGCACTACTTAAAGAAATTACCATTTGCATAGCGTAAAAAGGCTAATCTGATAATAGATTATCATCAATTTTAAGACATGAAGTTGTCATTTATTTAAAATGCTTAAAAATTAAAGAAATGCTTGAAATCAAGGGTTTTGCATGCTAAGATTGTTATCTGGGTGAAGGGTTGGTCAAACAGCTCAACCAACCTTTTACCTCCTACAGCAGCAAATTGGACTCGGTTGTTAGCCAGTTAGAGCTAACCAAACAAATAGTGAGGGATTTATGATTAAGAATAAAGATAATGGTTTTATCGGCAAAGCAATAATCTGCTTGATTGCTACTTTGGGGGCTCTAGCTCTATTCATGGGTACCAGTGGAGCTTCAGCTGATGTCAAAGAAGCTCCAAAACTCGATTTAGATGCCAATCAGACTAAGGTTCAAACCGTTAGTGATGAGGAATTGAAGACTCATGATGGGCAAGCTCAAGATACGAAGAAGCAAGAAACACCTGGGCAAAAACAGCCAGAAACTGAAGGAGCTAAGACTTCAGATGAGGAAACACCTGATTACATCGTTATCACTGAAGTAGTGGATTCGTCAGAGCATAAGCAGAACTCTAATCAAGTGGTTGATGGCGTCGCTCAAACGCTTGACCCAGACTTGTTGAATGAGATTTTTGCTCAAACTAGCGAAGTTGGGGAATACCAGATTTATGTCAAGAATGCTGATGAGCTATTAATTTCAGGACCGGTACCTATCCAAACAGCGAATGAAGATGTGAATTACCCTAATTTAGAAAGTTCATTAAATTCAGCGAGCATCTACTTAGGTCAAAAGAATCGCTATGAATTGGCCAACGAAGAAGACGCACAGTCAGGCCTTGCTTTGGTTGAAGAATAAAGTTTTTATATGACTATCACAAAAAGACTTGGATTTCTTGTCCAAGTCTTTTGTATGTTATGACTGAATTGCTTAATGAGTGTATAGAAAAAAGGAACCGCGAGATTCCTTTTCCTTTTTTAGAATGGCAATTTACCGGCAAAGGCACCCATTGATTTTTTAGTCGCTTCGTCAATTTGTCCAAGAGCATCGTTAAGTGCTTGAACAGTCATATCTTGAAGTGTTTCCACATCATCAGGATCCACGACAGCATCAGCGAAAGTGATGTTAACCACTTTTTTGTCACCAGTTAATTCAGCAACAACCAAGTCTTGTGCTGATTTTCCAGTGAAGGTTGTAGCAGCCAATTCAGCTTGGCTTTTTTCCATTTGTTTCTGAAGCTTTTGAGCTTGCTTCATCATGTTTTGCATGTTCATCATAATAGATTCTAGATTCCTTTCATATCAAGGGGTTAGCCCTTGTTTGTTAAAATTTACTGCCCACTTCTACCCAGAAATAAGTAGTATAAAAATCTTAACTATTATACCATGTTTAGCTTGATTGACAAAGTGGGGAGGAGTATTGAAGAAATTTGTAAAGACTTGATTTTTTCTTATTCATAACAAATGTTAGAGCAATTACAAATCATTAAATTGTAAGACCTATGATAAATACTGTACAATGGTTTATTGTTAATCCAGTCAAAATTCGATTGGAGATAAAAAAGAAAGAGAAGTGACAATGCAAAAAAGAAATTTTTTAGGGATTCTTGTAGGACTAGTTATAGGGCTGTATACAGTCTTAGGAATGAGCCTATTTACTTTTATTAATATAAAATTTAACTCTGTTTATTATGCTCAGCATATTCCTCATAAAGAGGGAACGGAACCGGACATCATTATGTTGATGGAGAATATGGGTTGGGCCTATACACCGGAAATAGAAGGTATTAGCTATGATGATGATGGGTCGTACGCTATAACTAGAGAAAAAGGAACTAAAACGTCTGTATTAAGTTTTACGAATGGTACTCTATTTTTTTTCCTGGACTCAGGTGAAAGTTATCTTTTTGATCGTAATTTTTCTATCCAACATGCTTTTGACAAACGTTATCATACTATTAAATATAATCAACGAAAAGTCAAAAAAGAAATTAGAGAAACTGTCCAACCAGTGATTGATGAGCAACCAAAACCATTAATTAATCTTCAGTGGCTGTTTAATTTAATTTATCAAAGTAGGTTTAATTAGAGAATAAGATAGCATAGAAGTGTTTTGTAGGGACTCTTGCCTTTGCTATTTGAAAGTAGTTTAGGTTGAGTGAAATAGTTGGGAGAGTGGTTCGATATAATAGGTCCATTTCTTGGCTTTCCATGACGGCTAACCTTTGAAAACACCTCATTTTTATGCTACTATGAAAGTTATGGAAAAACAGTTACAAGGCTTGACGCAGATGGAGGTCAAGCGGCGGATAGATGCCGGTAAAACAAATCATTTTAAAGCAAAAACTGGCTCCAGCAACTGGGAGATTTTTAGACGTAATGTCTTTAACTCCTTTAATATGCTCAATTTTGCTATTTTTGTGGCCTTGATTGCTGTTCAGGCTTGGTCGAATCTTTTTTTCTTCGGAATCATTGTGCTTAATGCCTTTACGGGGATGATGACAGAGTTGCGTGCCCGTCGCATGATTGATAAGCTCAATCTCATGAATAAGGATCAGATCCGTGTGGTGCGTGATGATGAGGTGACTTCTATTGATCCTCAGGATATTGTCTTGGATGATATCATGCTCTTGTCTGCGGGTGAACAGGTGCCTAGTGATGCCGTGGTTGTTGATGGGATGGCTGAGCTCAATGAGGCTATGCTGACGGGTGAGAGTGACCTTATTCTCAAGAAGGATGGGAAGGAGTTGCTCTCGGGTTCTTACCTTGTGAGTGGTCAGGTTTATGCTAAGGTTATTAACGTAGCCGAGGACAATTATGCCAATAAGCTCATGCTAGAGGCCAAGACGCATAAGCCAATTGTGTCACGCATCCTCTATAATATGGATAAGATTGCTAAGTTTACGGGCAAGATTGTGATACCGTTTGGGCTTGCACTCTTTTTTGAGGCTTACTTGATTAAACAGCTCTCTCTTCAAGAATCGGTAGTTACCAGTTCGACAGCCCTTTTGGGAATGTTGCCTAAGGGGATTGCCCTTTTGACAATTACCTCTCTTTTGACGGCCGTTATTAAGCTTGGAATGAAACATATCCTGGTGCAGGAGATGTACTCTGTCGAAACCTTGGCGCGTGTCGATGTGCTTTGTTTAGATAAGACAGGGACAATTACGCAAGGAAAGATGACCGTCAAGGGTCTGAAACTACTGTCAGAGCGTTTTACTAAAGAGGAGTTGGAGCGCTTGCTTGCGGCTTACATGGAGCATAGCAAGGATAACAATGCAACGGCTCAGGCGATTCGGAATGCCTATGAAGGTCTGGAGCATCACTATCAGGTAGGGGATATTATTCCATTTTCAAGTGATCGTAAATGGGGTGCTATGAGCATTGACGGGGTAGGAACTCTCTTTTTGGGAGCACCTGAGATGCTTCTTAAGGAAAATCCAAAAGCAGTCGATCAGGCTCAGGCTCGTGGTTCTCGTGTTTTGATTTTGGCATGGAGTCAGTCAGCGGTTGATACAGAGACCATGAGTTTGCCGAATGATGTTGAAGGCTTGACCTTACTTGAAATTGCCGATCCTATTCGTGAGGATGCTGCAGAAACTTTGGAATACCTACGTTCAGAAGATGTGACGCTTAAGATTATTTCTGGTGACAATCCTGTGACGGTTTCTCATATTGCCCACCAGGCTGGTTTTGCGGATTATCAAAGCTATATTGACTGTTCTAAGGTCAGTGATGAGGAGTTGGAGGCTTTGGCTGAAGATACGGCAATCTTTGGCCGCGTATCTCCGCATCAGAAGAAGTTGTTAATCCAAACGCTTAATGCCAACGGGCATACCACAGCTATGACTGGTGATGGTGTCAACGATATTTTGGCACTACGTGAAGCGGACTGTTCGATTGTTATGGCTGAAGGGGATCCCGCTACACGTCAGATTGCCAACTTGGTGCTTATGGATTCGGAGTTTAAGGATATTCCTGAAATTCTATTTGAGGGACGTCGTGTGGTTAATAATATTGCCCACATTGCACCTATTTTCCTCATCAAAACGGTCTATTCCTTCCTTTTGGGACTTATCTGTATTGCCAGTATTGTTTTTGGAAAGGCAGAGTACCTCTTGGTCTTCCCATTCATTCAGGTTCAGATGACTTTGGCGGGGCAATTTATCGAGGGTCTTCCACCATTTATTTTGACCTTCGAACGTAATATTCGACCTGTTGAGAAACATTTCCTCAGACGTTCGCTCCAGTTGTCTATTCCTAATGCCTTGATGCTGGTTATCAGTGTTCTTATTTTCCATCTATCTCAGGTCTATCTTGGCATGAGCAATACGGACATGCTGACGCTGTCTTACTATATGATGGGATCAACGGGTGTCCTAGCCGTTATTCGTGCTTGTATACCGTTGAATAAGGGGCGTGTGGCCTTGATTATTTACTCAGTCTTTGGTTTCTTCATCAGCTCTTATTATCTTCGAGATGTGATTGAAATTTCGACACTTAATAGCTACACCTTGCCAATCTATCTGGTAGCAATGGCTATCTGTACACCGCTTTTCTTCTGGATTAGCTATAAACAAGGTGCTTTCCAAAAAGCATAAATCAAAACTCGAGCTTGATAACAGGCTTGAGTTTTTTGATATCTTAACAGTGGGAACGGTCTTGATGTGTATGAGGTATGGTACAATAGAGGCATGAAAACAGTAGGGCATTTGACGCCAAAAGTCATTAAAGCTTTTGATTTGGACTACAAGCCTGGTGAAGAAATTACGCTGTCTGCACAACGTAAGAAGCATATGGAAAAACATCGCCAGGAATTCAGTGATTTTGATGCCACCTATGAGCGTATTCCAGAGATTATTGCTCATCCGGACTATATCGGTTGCCATCCTAATGGCCAGTCCTTGGAATACATCAAACGTATTGATGGTAATGTTCTGGTAGCGGTCAGATTATGTGATAAACTTAATGTCCGTACCATGTTTGTGATTAAAGATTCTAAGCTGAAAAATTATCTAAATGCTGGTAGAGCCAAGAAAATGTGATATAATATAGATAAGAAATAACAACGAGGGCGGAAGAGGCAGCCGCCGCACCTTCGGGTCTGAAAGAGATGCAGGACTGTCACCCTGCCGTTGTTTATCAAACCGAGAAGTCCCTTTGGGGACTTTTTTGTATAGCAAGGATATTAATTCTTATAAAAACATTGAAAATGTATTGACAAAAAATGAAAAAACTGTATATAATAACTTTAAAAGTAAGCGCTTACTTAATGTGGCAGTTGACTTATGAAGGTTTAGAAATGTTATGAATAGTTTATGCTATTTTATTCCTTTCGTAGCAATTACTTTAAGGAGAATACTTATGAGAAAAAGACGAAATGGTTAATGGTTTTGGCTCTTGCTGTGACTTCTTTTGTGACTTTGTCTGGAGTTGCTGCAGCTACGCAGTATCCAGGTGGTGGTGTTTGGACTTACGGGGCTTCTAACGGTGGTGCTTTTTCGAATTACTATCATGGTTCGAAATATCATAGTTCAACTGTAGTTAGTCGTTGGACCTCTAAATCTAGTAAGGCCTATGCTTATGCCGGTCAGACTTCGTATGCTTTTATTAAAACGTCTTTTGGCGAGCAGGCTGCCTTTTACTATAACTATAATTAATTAAGTAACGGTGACTAGGTTGAATGTAATATGTCAACCTAGTTTTTGTTTCCTTGTAATGGTTCCATTTTCGACCGTAAACTTTATTTCAATACAAAGATATATAATTGTTCCGTTTAGGAGGTTTGTATGAAACGTGTTTTTATATTCATCTCGACTATCCTGTTTTCTTGCTACTTAGTCACAATGATTGTTCAACAAAATCAGCAAATATCTTTTTCGAGTTATAATGCTGTAGATGTGACTGGTCAGGCTTTGACTGATCATAAGGTATCTAATCGTAAGGAAGTAACAGATGCTTTAACTAATTTAGCTAATGAGCATAATAGCTTAATTGCTAGACGGATTGTTCAACCAAATGAAAAGGGTGAAATAGATTTTCGTTATCAGTTTTACGGACACGTTTCTCCACCTTCTAATTTAAAAAGGGCTTCTCAGGAGAGTGCTGAAGGCAGTGATATAGTTAGTAACTATCTAATTGTCTCAGGTGATTTAAAGGGAGCAGAACTTATCTCGACATTCAGTCAGCTTGGCTATAATGCGGTTGATTTTTCTTCTTATTCAATATTGTCTTTACTTTTAACAATATCATTGAATGAGGTTTCACTTATTAGTTTCGCATTATTTCTGTTGTGCCTTAACAAAAATGCTCTCTGTTACAAGGGCTATCGTTATAAGGGCTCCTACAAGGGAGTAATTGTTTAATCCATACATCAACGGCATAAGAGAAATAACTGCTGTAATAATCGAAAGAACAAACAAGGCGTTAAAAACGCTATCTTTCTTCAAAGAAATCAACGAAAGCAACAAAATAACAACAGTAAGTATGGCTGTAATAAGTGGAGCAAAATTTGCATATCCAGATCGGAAGAGCGTCGTGTAGGGAAAGAGTGTAGATCTC
>OGKJ01000076.1_pt1 | contig 39403 bp, 40 predicted proteins | sample 1572461 | NCBI WGS metagenome assembly OGKJ01 (sample SAMEA2582080, study PRJEB24529) | metagenome | biome: Human gut stool | place: China | collected 2011 | reverse complement strand
ACCCTGCACATTTGTGTTCGTCGAAACTGTATTCAGTTTTCAAAGGTCTACCATGTTGCTTAATCACAACATTTATTATTTTATCAAATCTCTAATTGCCTGTCAAGAAGAAATTTATTTAATTTCAAAGCCAAGCAAACCAGCGACTTAACCAATATATCAAATTGTCAAAGTAATGTCAAGAAGTTTTTTCTGATCATTAACGACCGAACAGCTGACTGCCATCCAATCGCTTTGACAACAATAAATACTATACAGGTTTCCCAAGGGTTCGTCAACGCTATTTTCAAACTTTCTAAATCTATTTTAGGCTTACGAACTAGTACTCCATAAAGTTCAATATGATTCGTTATTTAACGAACAAAAAGTGATTAGAAACCAACTGTTATTCAGATTGCAATCTATGATTTATCAGCGGCTCATCTACTTATTAATTCCAACGATAAATAAAAAAACACGCTGCAAATCTGCAAGACGTGTTTTTAGTGTGCTAAATATTATTTTTCTTCTTCATCAGCAGTCTTTTCTGGACGCATCGTTGGGAAGAGAATAACGTCACGAATCGACTTGGCATCCGTCAAAAGCATTACCAAACGGTCGATACCGATCCCCAGACCACCCGTTGGCGGCATTCCGTATTCCAACGCCTCAACATAGTCCAGATCAACTGGTTCGGCCTCATCGTTACCATTAGCCTTTTCCTTGGCCTGCATTTCAAAACGATACTTCTGGTCGATTGGATCGTTCAGTTCGCTAAAGGCATTGCCCATTTCACCGCCAGCAATGTAAAGCTCAAACCGGTCTGCCATTTCAGGATTTTCTTGGTTCCGCTTAGCCAGTGGCGATACCTCAACAGGGAACTCATAGATAAACGTTGGCTGAATCAAGGTGTCTTCAACAAATTCGTCAAAGAAGGCACTCAGAATATGACCCTTTGACCACCATTTTTCATACTTAACGTGCTTTTCTGCCGCCAGCTGACGAGCTTCTTCATCGGTCTTGATTTCCTTAAAGTCAATGCCCGTCTGTTCCTTAACAGCATCGTTCATCGTAATCCGCTTGAATTCGCCGCCAAGGTCAATCTCAGTACCTTGATAGGTAATCTTGCCATCATCAGAGACTACCTTGGCAGCCGCCTTAATGATCCCTTCCGTTTCGTCCATGACATCCCACAGATCCCAGTATGCGGCATAGGTTTCAATCGTTGTAAATTCTGGATTATGCTGCAGGTCCATCCCTTCATTACGAAAGACCCGTCCCAGTTCATAGACCCGTTCAAAGCCCCCGACGATCAGCCGCTTCAAATAAAGCTCCGTCGCAATCCGCAGATACATGTCAATGTTTAAGGCATTATGGTGCGTAATAAATGGCCGTGCATTGGCGCCACCAGCCTGAGTATTCAGAATTGGCGTTTCGACCTCGGTAAAGCCATGGTCATCCATGTACTTACGAATTGCCTTGATAATCGCCGTCCGTTGGTGGAAACGCTTAAAGCTTTCTGGGTTGGCAATCAGATCCAGGTAACGCTGGCGATAGATGGTTTCTGGATCCTTAACCCCTTCCCATTTGTTTGGCAGTGGCCGCAAAGCCTTGGACAGAAAGGTAATCTCACGCGCACGAATCGTCAGTTCACCGGTGTTGGTCTTGATGACGTCACCTTTGATCCCCATGAAGTCGCCAAGATCGGCCCGCTTAAAGATATGGTATTGTTCATCGCCAACCATATCCTTGCGCGCGTAGACCTGAATTTTGCCCGTCCGATCAACGAAATCCGCAAAGCCCGCCTTACCGCTGCTGCGTTTGCGCATCATTCGGCCGGCAATGCTGACCATGTTTTCTTGTTCAAGCAGCTCGTCTTTATCTACCTGATCAAATTGTTCATGCAGATCCTGAGCCAAGTGGTCGCGATGGTAGCGACGGCCAAATGGTTCAATTCCTGCTGCTTTGAGTTCATCCATCTTTTCGCGACGAACGCGCATTTGATCCAGTTCTTGTGACACTAGTCTTCCTCCTCAATTTTTGCCTGGCGTTGAGCACGATGCATCTCTTGCTGTGCCGCCCGCTTTTGTGTTTCCTCCAAGAAACGATCGAAAATATCAATCATTTCCTGCTGCGTTTCCGCTTCAACCAACGCTGCCTTTGTTCTGGCCGCCCGGGGAATTCCCTTGATGTAGAAGGTTGATTGTCCCCGGAACTCACGAACGCCAACATGCTCGCCTTTTAATTCTACCAAACCAGCTAAATGCTCCTTGGCCATCGCGATTTTTTGCTCTGGCGTAGCTTCTGGAAGCAGTTCACCCGTTTCCAGATAATGAGCTGTCCGCTTAAGCATCCATGGATTACCCATTGCTGCCCGGCCGATCATGACTGCGGTTGCTCCCGTCTCATCCAGCATCCGTTTGGCATCTTCTGGCGTTTTAACGTCACCGTTACCCATAAACGGAATCGTCAATGCATTGGCCACTTCTTTTAGGATATTCCAATCCGCGTGACCTGTATACATCTGTTTGCGAGTCCGACCATGCATGGCGATTGCCTGGGCACCGGCACGTTCGGCTGCCAATGCGTTTTCGACGGCATAAATGTGCTTATCATCCCAGCCGATCCGCATTTTGACCGTAACTGGTTTTTTAACGGCATCGACGACATAAGAAACCATTTCATAAACTTTATTTGGATCCAACAGCCATTTTGCTCCGGCATCGGTGTTAACGACTTTGTTGACTGGACAGCCCATGTTGATGTCAATTACATCAGCTTCGGTATTTTCATCGATGAATTTGGCTGCTTGAACCAAAGTCTCCTTTGTACCGCCAAAAATCTGAATACCCATCGGATGTTCGATCGGCTCAACCTTCAGCATCGACAGGGTCTTTTTGTTGTGGTACATAATGCCGCGATCAGAAATCATTTCGCAGACCACGTAGCCAGCGCCAAACTTTTTACAGATGACACGGAACGCAGAGTTGGTAACTCCAGCCATAGGAGCTACTACGACTTGATTTGGAATCGTAACATTGCCAATTTGCCATTCCACAAAAATATCCTCCTTAAAATTGCAATCAAAACGATTGTAGCCTAATCATTGCCAGATTAGCAAGCCAGACCCTCAGCAATTCTAATTTAATCATAGGTCTGCAGGCTGCGACGTAAAATCAGCAGCACTATTCCAATCATCATACCAACAATCAGATCAGCAACCGTACAGATTGCAAATAACTTGAGATAGCCCAGTCTTTCAATGACCAAACCGCCAAACAGCGGCCCAATCGCCTTGCCAATCGATGAAAATGCATTGACCATCCCTTGCCCGCGACCTTTTTGAACAACCGGCGACAAGCGATTGACATATGCGGGCACACCTGGAATCAAAAGCGACTCGCCCAGCGTCAGCACAACCATCGCCAAGACAAACTGCCCATAGCGAGCCGCGAAAAGCAGCAGCATAAACGAGCCAGCCATAAAAAAAGATCCCAGAATCACTTGAAGATCAAGCGTCGCATGGTAGCGGCCAATCCAGTCAAGCAGCAGCTGAAAAATAATGATCAAAATGCCATTGATCGTCCAAAGCATGCCATAACGCCCCGTTGAAATGCCGAACCGTGCCAGATAGACTGCCAGATTGCTCATCCACTGTTCATACATGACCCAGACGACCACCAGCCCGAGCAGCAAAACGATGATTACGAAAAGATTGCGCTTGCCAGTCAAGTCAGCCGATGCGGTATCAGCTTGTCTGACTGGGCACTCACCATGCAGCTCAACTTCGGCGAACTTAATGCCGACGATAATCAGACTGACCAGATAGATCCCGGCAATCAGCACAAACAGCCAGCCAATTCCCTGTTCATAGATAAAGCCAGTGAGTCCCGTGCCGACTACCAGACCGATGTTTTCAGCCAGATAAAGCTGATTGAAGACCTTAACGCTGGGATATTTTTTGACTCTGGTCCCCATTGAATTGATCAAGGTTAAAATCCAGCCATTGCCAAAACCAAAAATACATAACAAAATGGGATAGCTTGGCCAGCCATGCATAAAGATCAACAGCGTTACGGCCAGAAGCGTAATCAGCTGGCCAAAAAGATTCAAGCCAAACGTATGCCCGCGATCAAATCGGCTGCCTGCTGCAATGCTGCCGATTACGTTGGCACTGGAATAGCACAGTAGAACCACCCCAGCCAGAACCAACGACTGATGCAGCTGATTATGCATATAAATCGTCGTCACCGGCCATACGCAGCTATAGCCAACGTTATTCAGAAAAGCCAGTCCACCCAGCCATTTAAACAAATCGTCTTTCAAATCCCTCACCTATCTTTTGACAATTGCCTTAATTTTCAGTGGTCGGATTCAAAATGTCAATCAGAGGCCGGCAGCTGGCTGGTAAAAATATCCAAACCTGCAAAAAATCCCGGGCTCAGCTGATGAGCGCGGGATTTTGCTTGACTATGCCTGGTCGCTGCTGGTGGCTTGCTTTAAGATCACTTCCAAGTCCTGCTTGTCAAACTGATACTTCTTGCCGCAGAACTGACAGACGATTTCAGCACCTTCATCTTGTTCAATCATTTCCTTTAGATCAGCCGGTTTGATCGTTGCCAGGGCATGTGCAAAGCGATTTTTGTTGCAGTGGCAGACATATGATACCGGCATCGTCTGCAGCATCTTGAGTTCTTCATCAGGGAACAGCAGATGCAGGATGTCTTCTGGCGTCTTACCTTCCAAAAGCAGATCCGATACTCTCGGCATGCCTTGAATGGCCGTTTCCAATTTGGTAATGGCCTCATCGCTGGCACCGGGCATTACCTGGACCATAAATCCACCAGCTGCCTTAATCGAATCATCTTTTTCAACAAAGACCGACAAGCCGACTGCCGAGGGAATCTGTTCCGACTTGGCCAGATAATAGGTAAAGTCATCACCCAGCTCGCCTGAGATCAGATCAACCTCGCCAGTATAAGGCGTCTTGTCGCCTGGCGTCATCGTTGTTACCGAAAGCGTTCCTTGGCGGCCAATCGCACCGGCAACATCAATCTTGCCAGCATCGTTCAATGGCAGATTGACGTGCGGGTTTTTCATATAGCCCTTACCCTCGCCGTGAGCCGTACCATCAGCGACGATGTAGCCAACTGGCCCATTGCCTTGAATCTTAACCGTCATGCCGGCTTTTTCATCCAAGCTGGACGTTGATAATAGCAGCGTGCCGATAAGGGTGCGTCCTAAAGCTGCCGAGCTGGCACTCCAGGTATCGTGAATCTCATGGGCTTTTTCAACCAGGTTGGTAGCACGCACTGCATACGCACGAAACATTCCATCCTTGGTCATGCTTTTTACTAAATAGTCATTGTTTTCCATCATTGGTCACCTTTTCTAGTTTTGATTCCATAATAAAACAGGAGCGGCGACCAGTGGTCAAAAACGCTCCTGTTAATTGGCAATTATGCCTGATCATCATGATCGTCATGGTGGTCATTTTGATCGTTTGAAGCTGAGCTGTCTGGCGTTTGTGAAGCATGATCCGATTCAGCATCGTTGTCATGCTCGTCCTCTACTTTTTCAGTTTCGCGACGTTCCAAAGCACGCTTGGACTCTTCAAAAGTTGCGGCATGCTGTTCATCTTCAGCAGCTTCAACATCGGCTTCCGGCATCTTCCCAGTCCTGTACAGACTCAGAATCTGCTTTTCGTTCAGCGTTTCGTACTTGAGCAGCGCCTCGGCAATCAGCTTGTGCTGTTCACGGTGCGTCTCGATGATATGAAGCGCTTGTTCATGACCTTCATTCAAGATCCGCTTTATTTCTTCATCAACCAAGGCAGCCGTATGTTCTGAGTAGCCTGCCTGATCATAGCCTTGGCCAGCAAAAACCTGTCCAGAGCTCTGCAGCTCAACCGGACCGATCTTGTCGCTCATCCCGTATTGGGTAACCATGGCCCGTGCAATCTGCGTTGCCTGTTCAAAGTCATTGGAAGCCCCGGACGACTGTGAATGGAAGATGATTTCTTCAGCTGCCCGGCCACCCATCAGACCAGCAATCTGCTCTTCAGCATTTTTCTTGCTCATCAGCATCTGGTCTTCACGCGGCAGCATGATTGCATACCCGCCGGCGCGGCCACGTGGTACGATCGTTACTTTATGAACGACCCGTGCATCGTTTAAGACCAGCCCAACGATCGTGTGGCCGGCTTCGTGGTAGGCAACGGTTTCGCGTTCCTTTGGCGAAACGACCCGATCACGCTTGGCTGGACCAGCGATCACGCGGTCTTCGGCTTCATCAACGTCAGCGGCTGAAATCTCGTTTTCATTGCGCCGGGCAGCCAGCAATGCCGCCTCATTCAGCAGGTTGGCCAAATCGGCACCCACGAATCCCGGCGTCTGCTTGGCAATTTCCTTTAAGTCGACATCTGGTCCCAATGGCTTGTTGCGGGCATGAACGCGCAGAATTGCTTCACGACCCTTGACGTCAGGAGCACCGACCAGAATCTTCCGGTCAAATCGGCCTGGCCGCAGCAGTGCTGGGTCCAAAACGTCAGCTCGGTTGGTGGCAGCCATTACGATAACGCCTTCATCACCATTAAAACCGTCCATTTCAACCAGCAGCTGGTTCAGCGTCTGTTCACGTTCATCGTGACCGCCGCCCATGCCAGAGCCACGCCGCCGACCAACGGCATCGATTTCGTCGATAAAGATGATTGATGGCGCGGCCTTCTTGGCTTGGTCAAACAGGTCACGAACCCGGCTGGCACCAACCCCGACAAACATCTCAACGAAATCAGAACCTGAAATCGAGAAGAATGGTACGCCGGCTTCACCCGCAACGGCTTTGGCCAGCAGCGTCTTACCAGTACCTGGAGGCCCTTCAAGCAGCACACCAGATGGAATCTTGGCCCCCAGCCGCGTGAATTTCTTTGGATTCTTCAGAAATTCAACGACTTCAACCAGTTCCTGCTTTTCTTCTTCTTCACCAGCAACGTCAGAGAAACGGACCTTGTTTTCCTTGGCATTGGTGGGCTTGGCCTTAGACTTGCCAAAGTTCATCATCCCGCCGCCACGACCGCCTTGACTGGCTTGCCCCATCATCATGTAGAAGAAAAATACCATGATGATCAATGGCAAAATGGTAAACAGCAGGTTCATCCACAGGCTGTTGGATTCTTCGGCCTTGGTGCTGATGGTAACGTTGTTCTTTTCAGCATACTTCTGCAGCTGACTAAGCGTTACGTCGCTGTCCAGCACTGAGCTTTGGAAGCTGGTCGTGGTACTGCTCTTTTGCCCGACGATCGAGAACCCGGCATCGCTGCCGCTGACCTTCTGTGGCTTGCGGTAGGTACCAGTGATCTTGTAGACTCCGCCGTCTGGTTGAAGTTGGAAGCTCTTAACCTTATTGTCCTTCAATTCGGTAACAAAAGTGCTTTGGGAAACGTTTTTGCTTTGCGTATCCGTACTGCTTCCTCCAAAGAAGAAGTAGGCAATTCCCATAATGCACAAAAAGATTATCGCATAGAAGAGCACGTTATGAGCGAATCCATTATTTTTACGATTGTTGTTCATAACAACCTCCTATCCAACGGCAACGTTTAATTTATTTTGATGGACTAAATGATAGCATAATTGACCATCATTGACCATTATTTGATCAACTATTTGCTATATACGGAAGGCTTCAGGATTCCTACGTATGGCAGGTTTCGATAGTAGCCCTGGTAGTCAAGGCCATAGCCGACCAAGAACTCGTTTGGAACGACAAAACCAACATAGTCAGCCTCGATTTCGACTTTGCGGCCCTCTGGCTTATCCAGCAGCGTACATACCTTGACGCTGTTGGCACCACGCTCGCCTAACAGATCAACCAGATAGCGCAGCGTGCGGCCAGTGTCGACGATATCTTCCATGATCAAGACGTCTTGGCCCTCCAGATCAGCCTTCAAGTCATGAATCAATTTTATCGTCCCAGTCGACTCGGTGCCGCCGTAATAGCTGGAAACGTCAATAAAGTCCAGCTGTGCGTAACAGGTCATCTTTTTAAACATATCAACCGAAAAAGGCGCCGCGCCAGTCAGCACTGAAACCACCAGTGGCTTTTTGTCGGCATAGTCGGCATTGATCTGCTTAGCCAGGCGATCTTCAGCAGCATTGATCTCTTCAGTGCTGTACAAGACGCGTTCAATATCGTTGTTCATTTATCTGCTCCTTTTAGCATTTTCGTTGGGCAACTACAATGATTTGGCATTCTTGGTCCTCAGCAGCGCTGCTTGACTCATCCAGCCAGGCAAACTTATGGCCAACTACCCACAGCACCGTCTCAGCAGCCGTAGTCAAAACCAGTTGCTCCTGGCGCTGCGGCTGCGGTACCTTGTCGTTGATCAAAACGCGCCGAACCTTTTGATGGCCGCCACTTTTTAAGCGCAGCCGATCGTCTTTTTGCCAGCTTCTTAATCTAAGCGGCAAGGCATCAGGCGGCAGCTTGAATCTGGCCAGCACAATGGCGTCTTTAGGCAGCTGATCCTTACTAAAGACCCCAAACGTCAATTCATCGTTGATTCCATGCCATTGGCCCAATTCTACCACAGCTGCGGACTTTTTTTGCGAATTATCGACCTTTTTAGTCGCGTTTTTAAGCCAACAAACATCATATTGTTTCACCAGCCAGTGTTCATTTGGCAATTGCATGATCTGCTGCGGCTTTTTGTCATCGTTTAGCAGCTGGTCGATCTGCATGAGCTGTGATTGTGTCAAATCATAGACATCCTGATTTTTCAGCCATTGCAGCATTAACAACCGGCGACTGGACTGAGGCTGCTGCCGATACTTTGCCAGCTGCAGCTGATTTGCCGTCGTCATCTGTGCCAGAAGCTGCGCCAAGCTGTTTTGACTAAAAGCCAGCAGATCGCTCAACTGTTCATGCCATACCGTCATATGCGCCAAAAAACGCGGATTCTCTTTGATCATGGCGGGAACGATTAGATTTCGAAAACGATTGCGCGTCAAAGCAAGGTCCTGATTGGTATTATCTTCAAACCAGGTTAACTGATGCATATTGGCATACTCATAAAGCCGATCCTTGGGAATGGTCAAAAGCGGTCTGAGCAGCGTTTTACCAGCAAACGGCCGCTCATCTTCAATCCCAGCCAGTGCCGTCAGCTGGCCGCCCCTGACCATCTTCATCAGCATTGTCTCTGCCTGATCATTGGCATGGTGCGCGGTCAAAAGAAAATCAGCTTGATGTGCATGCATCGTCTGGGCAAAAAAACGGTAGCGCATTGTCCGCGCGGCATCCTCAATCCCGGTTTGCGGATGTTCTTTGATCGGCCAGTGTCTGACTGCCAGCTTTAATTGATGCTTTTGACAGTAGCTTTTTAAAAAAGCCTCCTCTTGCTGGCTCTGTTTGCGTAATTCATGGTTGACGTGAGCAACGATCAATCGTCTAGGATCAACCAGCTGCTGCATCACGTCCAGCAGCACCATTGAATCAACGCCTCCAGAAACGGCAACTACCAAGGGAGCAGCTGATTCAAAAAAGCGGTGCCCTGTTAGACGCAGCCTAATATGTTGTTGAAGATTCACTTTAGATGCGACGACCGCCACCGCCCCCACGCTTGCCATCCGTTTGCCGTTTCAGCGTTGACAGGCGTGATTCGCTTTCCTTCATAAAACTGGCCAGCATATTGTCGAAGCTGTCATTTTGCCGGTGATGACGAGCCCCAGAAAAGCCGCGCTGTGGTGCATGGTTGAATTCACGGTGTTCATGGCGCTCTTGAGTGTGAGCATGACCATGAGCCTCTTCATCATGACGTCGTTCGTGGAAGCCGTGTCCCTGTTCGCGATGGTTTTCGCGCTCCTCATGGTGGTGACGTTCTTCCTTAGGTTGAGCTTCCTTCATCGATAAGGCGATCTTGCCATCACTGCCAATCTTCATTACCTTGACAGTTACCGTATCGCCGACTGACAGAACGTCGTGAATGTCTTTGATGAAGCGATCAGAAATCTGACTGATATGAACCAATCCCGTCTGGTTATCGTCTAGATCAACGAAAGCCCCGAAATTAGTAATACCTGAGATCTTCCCTGAAACCTTTGCTCCTTCTTCAATTGCCATGAACTAGCTGGCCCTCCTCATTAAAAATTAATCATTTATTTACAGTTTTGAGTATAACATAAATCAACATTGTTACAAGTGAACAATTATCGCAATAAAGCGAACAAAAAAAGCCAAAACCGCTTTCTTACATCGTCAATTAAACGCTGTCACGATTTTTAAAGCGCTTTTAGCTTAATTAGCAAAGTTATAAATCGTTTCGCCTTTTTTAGCGTAGTTGTATTTGGAACGAATCAGCTGTTGAAGATATTCAGGATCATTCAGCTCTTTAATGTGACTGTTCAGCTGCTTTTGCTTGCTTTTCTGCTTGGTTAGCTGCGTTTGCGTCTGTTGAATCTGAGCATTGACCCGGCCAAGCTGCCGCTGGTTTTTCCAGATCTGAACGCCAAATACCAGAACAAAAACGCCAATTATGCCAATCATCGCTAAAAAGCGGCGCTTGTGGATTTTTCGAGCATAGGCCTTATCCGCCGCCTGCTGAGCTGTTTTCTGCTGAGCATATGGCGTATCAAGACTGTAGACATTGCGACCTTTCATTGAGAATTCCTCACCTTGTAATTATTGTCCAAAGTATAACAGGATTTTTTAGCAACTGTCCAACCTAATCCTAAATTACCTGCTGAATCATTTTTGGTTAATCGAGCCTAACCGGCACAATCGCTTCAGATCAAAGGCTAATCGTCAAATGGATTGCTGAAGTCCTCGGCAAATTTTTCATCAATGATGGTATACATCTGATCCGTTTCACTCTTTTTGGTAGTCTCAATAATCTGATCAATTCGGACGGTCTCGGTTTTGTTGCCAAACTGAATGGTCAGCTCATCACCGGCTTTAACGCTGCTGGACGATTTTGCCGGCTTGCCGTTGACCAGGATTCGTCCCTGATCGGCAATCTTTTTGGCAACCGTCCGCCGCTTGATGATTCGAGAAACCTTTAAAAATTTGTCTAACCGCATTTATCTATTTCCTTTCCTGATCATGACTTTTTTCTTGCTTGTCTTTTGAATCGTGCTTGGCATCATTATCGGCATCGTTAAGCGCCTGATTCATGCCACGCACGCAGACGATCAGCTGCTTGAGCCAGTCTTTTTGCGTCATCTTCGGCTGAATGATTAATCTGACGGTCAGCAGGCCATCATCGGTCTGACCCATCGTTGCCTTAAACCGCGTCGCCGCCAGAGCCTTGATGATTTCAGGAGGCTTGATGGCACGACTGCCGGTCTTGGTGAAGGTCAAAACAAGATTGTCGCGCTGACGCTTGATCGATTCCAGCATTGCCGCATCGGCATTCATCTTTAGCTCACCTACCAGCAGCAGATTCTCAACGGGCTCGCCATAATCACCAAACCGGTCAATCAGATCGCCTTGCAGATCAAGCAGCTCCTGATCTGATTTTGCCTGGCGCACCTGTTTATACAGCGCAATCTTTTGGCGTGAGTCGCTGACGTATTCATCAGGCAGATAGGCTTCCACGTTGATGTCAATTTCGGTATTGGCAATCGGCTTTTTAACCTGGCCACGTTTTTTAGCCACGGCTTCGCTAAGCATCTCGGCATACAGATCATAGCCAACCGAATCGATAAAGCCATGCTGCTGCTTGCCCAAAAGATTGCCCGCGCCGCGAATCGCCAAGTCACGCATGGCAATCTTAAAGCCGCTGCCCAGTTCAGTAAAGTCGCGAATGGCCGCCAGCCGCTTTTCACCAAGTTCCGTCAGCACCTTGTTTGGCTGATACATAAAATAGGCATAGGCAACGCGATTGCTGCGGCCAATCCGTCCCCGAATCTGGTAGAGCTGAGACAGGCCCATTCGATCGGCATTTTCAACAAACAGCGTGTTGACGTTGGCGATATCGACGCCGGTTTCAATGATTGAGGTCGTTACCAAGACGTCATACTCGCCTTGAATGAAGTCATATAAGACGCCTTCCAGCTGTGCTTCGGTCATCTTGCCATGAATATAGCCGATCCTGGCCTCAGGAACCAGCTTCTGCAATTCGGCAACGGTTCGTTCAATATCGTTGACGCGGTTGTGCAGATAATAGACCTGCCCGCCCCGCTGCAGCTCGCGCAGCATTCCATCACGAATCGCGGCTTGGTTTTGTTCCATCACATAAGTTTGAATTGGATAGCGATCAGCAGGCGGCGTTTCAATTACCGACAGATCACGCACGCCCATCATTGACATGTGCAGCGTCCGCGGAATCGGGGTGGCCGTCAGCGTTAACACGTCAATGTTGTTTTTTAGCTGTTTGAGCCGTTCTTTATGCTTGACGCCAAATCGCTGCTCCTCATCAATGACCAGCAGTCCCAGATCATTAAACTGAACGTCTTTGCTAAGCAGCCGGTGCGTGCCGACTACGACGTCAATCTTGCCATTCTTGAGGCCCGCTTCGGTTTCTTTAAGCTGTTTAGGCGTTCGAAAGCGCGACATCATAGCAATCTCAATTGGAAAGCCTTCAAAGCGGCTCTTCATCGTATCATAATGCTGCTGGGCCAGAATCGTGGTTGGAACCAAAAAGGCCACCTGCTTGCCGCCTAAAACCGCCTTAAAGACTGCTCGCAGCGCTACTTCCGTCTTGCCATAGCCAACATCGCCGACCAAGAGCCGATCCATGGGGCGCTCGCTTTCCATGTCGGCTTTGATTTCTTTGATGCTGCGCAACTGATCAGGCGTTTCTTGATAAGAAAACTCGGCTTCAAACTTTTCCTGCAGATAATCGTCTTTAGGAAAGGCATAACCCTTTTCTGTTTCTCTGGCTGCATAAAGATCAACCAGCTCATCAGCAATGTCCTCGACCCTGGCGGCTACGCGTGCTTTGGTTTTGGCCCACTCGGTTCCGCCCAGTCGATTGACGTGAGGAACCTTGCCTTCACTGGCCACGTATTTTTGAACCAGATCCAGCTGCGTGACTGGGACAAAAATCTGCGCGTGATTGCGATAGTTGATCACCATATAGTCTTGATTGGCTCCATCAACCGTCATCGTCTTAATGCCGGAAAAGATCCCGATTCCATGGTTGACATGAACGACATAGTCACCAGGCTTTAAGTCGGCGTAGCTTTTGAGCCGTTCCGCGTTAGCCAGTTTCTGCGGCCGCACCCGTCGCTGTTTGACCTGAGCAAACATCTCGTTTTCAGTAATAGCGACCAGATTGGCCTGTGGATATTCAAACCCGTTTGCCAGCGTCATGGCCGTCAGCTGCGTCTGATGCTCCAACAGCTGGTCGGGTTGGGTCTCAACGGCCTTAACGCCAAATTCGGCCATCGTCTTAGCCATCTGCTGGCGACGCTCTTGACTCTGTGCCAGTAAGACAATCGTTTCGCCCTGGGCCTGCCAGCGCTGCAGCTCACTTTTCAAAAGCGCCATCTGACCAAAGAAGCGCTGCATGGGACGCGTTTTTAAATCAGTCAGCGCAGCAAACCGTTTGGCCCCCATTCCTTTTTTAAACAGCGCCAGGTAGGCCTGGGCATGGGCATCATCAGCCACCAGCTGTTCTGGATCATGGCCCAGAAAACCGGCCCGTCCCCGTTCATGACGCTGTATTTTTTCGTCCAGCCAGCTCAGTTCGTCTTTTTCCAGCCGCTGACCCGTTTCTTTAATGCGTGGCCAATCGTTCAGATACAGACTGCCAGCTGGCGGCAGATAGTCTAAAAGCGAGGCCGCCTCAGGATAGACCAGATCAGCATATTCCAGCATTTCAACCGGCAGCTCATGTTTTTTCAGCGCTGTGATCAGTTCGGTAAAATGACTATTGAGCACTTGTCTTTGTTCCTGATCGACAACCAATGCCTGCAGGTCAGCCTGCTCTTTAGTCATTTTCTGCGCAACCCGTTCAAACTCCGTGATAGGCAGGATAAAGTCAGTTGCCGGCAGAATCGTAACTTCAGTAAGATTTTCTTGACTGCGCTGAGATTCCGGATCAAAAGTACGCAGCGAATCAACCTCAGTATCAAAAAGATCGATTCGAATCGGCAGCTCGGTATTTAAGGCATAGACATCAATAATCGAGCCCCGCATGGCAAAGTCACCAGGTCTTAGTACCATCTGCTGATATTGATAGCCCATTGCGCCCAGCTTAGCGCGCAGCTCAGTTGGATCTAGTTCCATGCCTGGTTTCAGCTGCAGCGAGGCTTGGGCAAACTGCGCTGGTGCAATCAATTTTCGGCGCAGTCCTGCCACCGAGGCAATCACAATGGCGGGCGTCTGCTGCTGCAGTGCATTGAGGGCCAATACCCGCTGCAGTCGGTAGTTAGGCGAACTGGTCGCTACTTCAGCTGCCAGTACCTCTTCAACTGGAAACTGATAGATTTCAGTATCAGGCAGCAGGTTCTCTAGATCAGTTGCCAGCTTCTGCATATGATAAAGGCTATCGACAATGATCAGTTGCGGCTGCGTCAGCTTTTCATGCAGCGCCGCCAGTAATAGTGTCGCAGCGGAGCCGGCAACCCCAGTAATCAATTGATTTTTTTGATCGCGAATCGTTGTCAGAATCGTTTTAAAATCCTTGGTCGATTCGATAAATTCGGTCAGACGCATGAAGCCAGCTCCTTTTTGATTAGTTGTATTGATTCATCAATTGGTCAAACGTCTCACCATGAACCCAGTCGATTAAGGCTTTTTCCGCAACCGCCACGGCCTGATCAAAAGCAGGGCGCTCCTGTGGCGTAAAGCGGCCCAGCACATGACTGACCACCGTGCCGTTTTGGGGATGATCGATTCCCAGCTTGACCCGATTGAAATTCTTGGTTCCCAGGCATTGAATGATACTCTTTAAGCCGTTGTGGCCGCCAGAAGCGCCATGTGTCTTCAAACGAACGCGGCCAACCGGCATGTCCAGATCATCGGCAACGATAACCAGATCAGCCAGATCAACTTGATAGTAGTCCATCAATGGCTTCACGGCACGACCAGAATCATTCATAAACGTGGTTGGCTTGACCAACATTACTTTTTCACCGTCAATCATCCCCGTGGCAGCCACGGCTTCGTATTTAGTATGGCTAAAGGCCCCCAGCTGATAGTCACGCGCGATCTGTTCAACAACCATAAAGCCGCTGTTGTGCCGCGTTTCATCATAACGAGAGCCAATATTGCCCAATCCTACGATCATTTTCATTAGAATCACCTTTCTTTACACGCAAAAAGGCCGCACGGAGCCGTACCCCGTCCAGCATCAGTGCAATTATTATACCGCAAGTGACGATCAATCAAAAAGCAAATGCCCACGCTATTTTTGCTGATTAGACCATTACGACTTGTGCTATCATGTTGATAGATAATCCACAGACTGCAACTTAATTGGAGGCAATAGCATGATTTTTAACTCTCTGATCAAAACCAAGGATCAACTAACCACGCTGCCTGAAGATGCCACCTTGGCAGAGGCATTGACTGTTTTGGAAAATACCGGTTTTCGCTGCGTACCGGTTTTAGACAAGACGGGGACGATTTTTCGCGGCAACATCTACAAGATGCACATCTATCGGCATAAATCACGACATGGCGACATGGATCTGCCCGTTACCAGCCTGCTGAAAAACTCAACCAAGTTTATCTCAATCAAGGCCGCCTTTTTCAATGTCTTCTTTACCATTCGTGATCTGCCATACATTGCTGTTTTGGACGAGGACAACCACTTTTATGGCATCCTGACGCACAGCCGTGTCCTGCGCATGCTGGCTGAAGCCTGGAACATTAATGCTGGCAGCTATGTCTTAACGGTAACGGTCCCTGATGAGCGCGGCGCTTTAGTAACGGCAGCCAAAGAAATTACCCGTTTTACCGACATTGCCAACGTCATCTCGCTTAACCTTGACCCAACCCAGACGCATAACAAGCAGATTCTGTTTACGCTACCGGCCAGTGCCGATCAGGCTTTGGTTGACAAAATCGTCAAACGGCTGAATCGCAAAGGCTTTGAAGTCCCAGAAATCGAAGATCTGCATCCCAACTATTAAAACCAGATTCAGCATGAAAAAAGATCCAGTCAACAGCGACTGGATCTTTTTGATTTACGATAGATTCAAACTAATGTGCAGTGCATGGTCGACGTTTTTCATGATCCGATCGTCAAAGCGCGTTAAATGCTTTTTCAAGCGCCGCTTATCAATCGTTTGCAGCTGCTCAAGCAAGATGATCGAATCACAGGCGATTCCTGATTCGGCTGCTTTGATCTTAACATGCGTCGGTAAGGTGCTTTTCGTCAGCTGGGACGTAATGGCAGCTACGATCGTCGTTGGACTGTAGCGGTTACCGACATCATTTTGAATAATCAGTACCGGCCGCGCGCCACCTTGTTCTGAGCCAATCACTGGCGACAGATCCGCAAGATAAACGTCACCGCGCTGAATCCGTATCTTCCCCATTCATCATCGCCTGCCTAGTTTTTATAGCGTCGCATTAATCGCGGTGTAATACTCGTCAGGATTTCATAATTGATCGTGCGGGCATGATCGGCCAGGTCAGTTGCTGAAAGCGTCTTGCCTTTTGAACTTCCCATCAAAACGACCTCAGTTCCGATTGGCATTGACTCAGGCAGCCGAATCATCATTTGATCCATGCAAATTCGCCCTAAGATATCGCATTTCTGACCAGCCACTAAGACCTTAAAGCCCTGCATCCGGCGCAAATAGCCATCCGCATAGCCAATTGGCAGCGTAGCAACCCATTCATCGCTTTGTGCAGTATAGGTCGCGCCATAGCTGATGGATTCGCCAGCCTGCAGATACTTAACAAAAGTCGTCTTTGCAACGATTGAAGCTACCGGCTGCAGATCCAGCGAATCAGGCAGCTCATGACCAGAAGGATTGCAGCCATACATCGAGATCCCCATCCGAACCGTGTTGGCTGCGATCGTTTTGCGATGCCACATACCGACTGCGGAATTGGCCATGTGAACATAAGGCGGTTTTTGATCAACAGCCGCCAAAAAGTCATGCCAACGTCCCAGCTGCCGCTTAAAGTAGGTATCATCAGCCGCGTCAGCCGTGGCAAAGTGCGTAAACATTCCTTCAAAAACAAAAGCTGGCTGGTTAACCAGTGCCAAAGCCTGCTTTAGTTCGGCAGCATCGCGAAAACCGATCCGTCCCATACCGGTATCCAGTGCCAAGTGGACCTTTAGGGGCGGTAACGACTCATTTTTAGCCAGTTCAGCATATTCCTTAAGCCAGTTGACGCTGCCCACCGTCAGCGAGATATCGTTTAAAGCCGCAACCGGCGCATAGTGAACTGGCGTCAGTCCCAATACCAGCATCAACTGATCGATACCGGCATTTCTAAGCTCGAGTCCCTCATCAAGCATGGCCACACAAAAGCCATCAACACCAGCTTCCTTAGCGGCATGAGCAACCGGTACGGCACCATGTCCATAGGCATCAGCCTTGACGACAGCCAGGATTCGACTGCCGGCTGGCAAGGCGGCCTGCTGCTGTTTGATATTATGCTTTAATGCCTTTAGATCGACTACCATAGCGGCATCCCGCAATTGTGCGCTAATCATTTTTCTGATCGCTTGTCCTTTCCAAAATGATCTCAGTCATGACCAGATCTTTCGTATGACTGACCGATGCCCACACTTGACCTTCAAATGGCGATTTAACCACGATTGGCCGACCGCTTTGATTATTGATGATCGCAATGTCTTGAAAGCCGACCTCACGACCGATTCCAGTTCCCCAAGCCTTAGCAAAGGCCTCTTTTAGCGACCAACGACCAGCAATGTATTCATAGCGGCGCTGACCGCCTAATTTTGCCAATTGTTCCAATTCAGGCGGCGTAAGGATTCGCTTGACGAAACTGGGCGTCTTTTCAACGGCACGCTTCACGCGGGCAATTTCCGTTAAATCAATTCCAAATCCTTGAATCATTATCTATTGTTCCTGACCACCACGACGGCGAATGTTAAAGCCGCGGCGTCCCTTGCCATGCGAGTCTTCGCGATAGCTGCGGCGACTCTTGCTCTGACCGGTACGCTTGCCGCCACGATAACTGCGATTCGATGAGTTGCCATGGCGATAGCTGCTGCCACGATAGCCACTGCTCTGACGACGCTTGCGCCGTGGCAATGGCCGTTCTGGCGTAATCTTAACCGGTACCTGGCTGGCAGCTTCTTTGGTCATATCATTAAGCAGGGCCGCTGCCAGATCAAGGGCATCATGCGTTTCCAGCAGTTTTTGCGCGGCGTCGGCATAGCGCTGCGTGGATGGCTGTGCGATCAGTTCATCGATCTCACTGACGGCACTGGCCAGCTGCCCCTTAAACGCTTCTTCTTAAGTTGGCGGCTTCAAAGGCAGCATGCGCACCTTGGTCAGCTTTTCAATCTCATGCAGATAGTCCATCTCATTTGGCGTGACAAACGTCAACGAAACGCCATGATGCCCGGCACGGCCAGTTCGACCAATCCGGTGAACGTAGCTGTCGGGATCGGATGGAATGTCATAGTTGTAGACATGCGTAACGCCTGAGATATCAAGTCCACGTGCCGCAACGTCGGTGGCAACCAGGATATCAAGCTTGCCTTCCTTAAAGCGTTTCATGATCTTGGTCCGCCGATCCTGTGTCAGATCGCCATGAATACCAGCCGCGTTATAGCCGCGTGCCGTTAAGCCCTTCGACAGCTCATCGACGCGACGCTTGGTTCGGCCAAATACGATCGTTAAGTCAGGATCTTGAACATCAATCAATCGCGTCATGATGTCGAACTTTTCATAATCGCGTGCCCGAACGTAGTATTGATCCACCAGATCGGTCGTCAGCTCTTGGGCCTGAATGCGTACGGTCTTGGGTTCTTTCATAAACTGCATACCGATCCGCTTAATTTCTGGCGGCATCGTTGCACTGAACAGTAGCGTCTGCCGTGTTGCCGGCGTTTCGTTGATGATGGCTTCAATGTCTTCTAAAAAGCCCATGTTCAGCATCTCATCAGCCTCATCCAAAACCAGCGTATTAATCTGACTCAAATCAACCGTATGCCGCCGAATATGATCCCGCAGCCGGCCCGGCGTCCCAACCAGAATCTCTGGCTGATGCTTCAGGCTCTTGATCTGACGGCGAATATCAGCTCCACCATAGACGACCTGAACCTTGGCCCGCTTGTCTTTTCCCAGCCGATACAGCTCTTCTTGCGTCTGGATCGCCAATTCACGCGTTGGCGAAATGATCAGGGCTTGAATTGCCGAATTCTGAGGATCAATGTGTTCAAGAATCGGCAGTCCAAACGCGGCCGTCTTACCAGTCCCGGTTTGTGCCTGACCAATTACGTCATCACCATTTAAAACCATCGGAATCGTTTGTTCTTGAATTGGCGTGGCTTCTTCATAGCCGCTGCGTTTGATGGCTTTAAGCAGGCTGTTTGACAACCCTAATTCTCCAAATTTCACTTAAATAAATTCTCCTTAAAATTCAATCATGACTAGACATGATTATGATTACTTCTCATTGGCACTGGCCAGTTCTGCCAGTACCTTTTCCAGATGAATGCCGTGACTGGCCTTCATCAGAATTGCATCGTCAGCCGTTAGGACCGACTTTAAATCACTCGTTAACTCTTCCAGCTGGTCAGCTGCATAGCTGTGAATGGCTTCTTTAGGATAACCGTCTTTGATCAGCTGATCTTTTAAGTTGTTCATTTCCTGACCAACCAGATAAACGGCATCGATCTGATCATGCGAGATGGCCTCAGCCAGACTGGCATGCAGTTTGGCTGAAGCATCGCCTAGCTCAAGCATATCACCCAATACGGCAATATGCCGGCCATTGGTCTTGACCGCAGCCAGCGTCTTGATAACCTGTTTAACGGCCGTTGGATTCGAATTATAGACATCACTTAAGATTGCCTCACCAGCATCACCTTGAATCCATTCAGCACGGTTGGCCGTTAATTCAACGCCAGCCAAAGCCTGCTGCATGTTTTCCGGTTTGACGTGCAGCAGCTTGCCGACCATGATAGCTGCCAAAGCGTTGTTGACGTTGTATTCGCCACCCATTGGCAGATCAAAATTCAGTCCCGGCCACTCGTTAACCTGGAACGTAACATGATTAGGTGCGGCTGTAACACTGGTAGCATACAGATCGTTGCCCAGTTCACGGCCAAACGTCTTGGTGTATTGCTTAAGCTTGGCGGCACGCTCTTTAAGCAGTGGCTCATCGCCATTGTATACCAACGTACCGTCCTCTTTTAAGCCATGCGTGATTTCCATTTTGGCATCAGCAATCTTATCGCGCGTACCGAAAAATTCGATATGCGCCTCGCCGATCATCGTGATCACTGCAATGGCAGGCGTAGTCAACTTGCTCAAAAAGTCTAATTGTCCCGGACGATCCATCCCCATTTCAACCACTACGGCTTCCGTATTTGGGTTCATGTTGAGCAGCGTAATCGGCACGCCAATCTCATTATTAAAGTTGGCATGCGTTTTGGTTACGTTCATTTGAGTCGCCAAGATTGAAGCCGTCATATCCTTGGTAGTCGTCTTGCCATTGCTGCCAGTTACGGCAACCACGAATGGATTGATCTTGTGCAGATAGTATTGACTTAATTCCTGCAGTGCCTGCAGCGGATCATCAACCACCAGCAATGGCTGATCAGTTGACGGCAGATCGTGGTCACTGGCCCAAAGCGATGCCACTGCGCCATTTTCAAACGCATTGGCAACGTATTTGTGTCCATCCTGCTCACCCATTAATGGAATAAACAGCGCTCCAGCTTCCAGAGCACGGCTGTCAAAGGCCACATTGGTTACTTCTAGGTCCTGCCATTTTGCAATATCATTTTGCACCCGAATTGCCTTTGCAATCTCGGCTAAACTCATCTTCATGGAAATTTCCTCTTTTATTTGTTTTTTTGAACTTTCGTACCGACTAGTCTAACTGATTAATTATATCACCCTTACGATCACAAAACGAGGGTTATAAATTTATCAATAGCAAAGGCATTGAATTTTTATGGATCAAAAAGGCTCAAGGTTGTCGTCAAGCAAACCTTGAGCCTTGATTCGACTGTTGATCAAGCCCTACATTTCTTCTAAGCGGGCAATCCGATCCTCCAATGGCGGGTGCGTATCAAAAAGATGATCCAGCCAGCGATGACGCTTGGCATTTTCTTCAGGATCGGTGATATATAAAGATGCGCTGCTGGGATCAGCCTGCTGCATCGGTTCGGCATGTTCCAGCTTGCGCAGCGCATTGATCATCCCCTGCGGATTACGCGTCAGTTCTACGGATCCAGCATCAGCCAGATATTCGCGATTGCGTGACAGTGCCATCTGCGCAATCGCCGCCGCCAGTGGTGCTAAAATAATCAGCAGCAATGACGCCAGCATGCCGAAGATATTGACACCACGGTCATCATCATCGTCACTGCGGCCCCCGCCCAGCCACCAAAAATTGCTGACCAGGTTGACTAAAAATGAGATTGCAGCTGAAAGCGCCAGTGCGATCGTCTGCAGGCGAATATCATAATTACGAACGTGAGTGATCTCATGTCCCATTACGCCTTCCAGCTCCTCACGATTCATCATCTGCATCAAGCCAGTCGTAGCCGCCACTGCAGAATGTTTAGGATCGTTGCCGGTTGCAAAGGCATTGGGACTGGGATCGTCAATAATGAAGACCCGCGGCATCGGTACCTGTGCGACCATCGCCATGTCTTCAACAACATGCCAAAGCTCAGGCGATTCAGCAGCCGAATGAATCTCATGAGCATGATTCATGTTCATCACGACATCCGTTGACTGCCCAATCATGACTGAGGCATAGATCAAGGCAATCACTAATGCCATGATGATGCCGACAACGGTTGATCCGGCCAGCCAGTAGCCAACTGCAGCTCCTACCAGCGCAACCAGCAGACAAAAGCCAAAGACCACATAGACCGTCCGCCGCTTATTCATGTTAATCTGTTGATAAAGCATGCGTTACCCCAAACCGTTTTTAAAATTCAACTTTTGGCGTTTCTCGAGCCTCAGCTGGTACTTGCAGGTATTCAAACTGCGTAAAGTGATGAATCTTGCCGACCAGGTTGGAAGGAAATGCCTGCAGCTTTTCGTTAAAGCGCCGTACGCAGCTGTTGTAAAGCTGACGTGAGTAGGCAATCTTGTTTTCCGTATTGGTCAGTTCTTCCATCAGCTTTTGATATTCAGCACTGGCCTTTAGATCTGGATAGGCTTCGCTTACGGCAAACAATGATTTCAAAGTACCGCTCAGCTGGTTGGAGACTTCCATTGTTTTTTGCGGATCATCTTCCATATTCATTCCGGCTAACTGATTTCTCAAAGCCGTTACCTTTTCCAGCGTTCCGGCTTCATATTTGCTGTATCCCTTAACCGTGTTGACCAGGTTGGGAATCAAGTCGTTTCGCCGCTGCAGCTGCACGTCGATCTGGCTGGCTGATTCTTCAACCTGATTGCGCGTAGTGATAAAGCCGTTATAGATGCTGACGTACCAAACGATCAGCAGAATAACGACTACCACAGCGATAATTGCTGCCATCATAAAATACTCCTCCTTAGGAAATTGATTTTCTTAATCATAACAGTTAATGCCAGGCGAATAAAATGATTTTGCTGTTTTGCACTAAAACTTAATCTTTTATAAAATTAAACTGTAAAACCATTTATAAGGAGCATTTTTATGAAAGTCTTATTTGTCTGTCTGGGCAATATCTGTCGCTCCCCAATGGCAGAGGCAATGTTTAGACAAATGATCGCCCAAAATCACCTGGCCGATCAAGTCCAAGTCGACTCAGCCGCAACCAGCTATGAAGAAGAAGGCAACGGCCCGCATCCAGGCGCGCTTAAGATCATGCATAAGTATCATCTGCCGACTGAGGGGCTCATCTCACGTCCCATCACTCAAGCAGATTTTGCCACCGCTGATCTGATCATCGGCATGGACGACATGAACATTCGGCATCTGAAAGCCATCGCGCCAAAAGAGGATCGCTTTAAGATTCATCAGGCCTTTGACGTGGTGCCAGGCAAAGCTGGTACGTCAATTCCCGACCCCTGGTATACGCATCGTTTCCAAGATACCTACGACAGTCTGGCACAAGCCCTGCCTTACTGGCTGAATGTCGTTAAGCAGCAGCTGCACGATCAGCATTAATTCAGCGACGTAAAATCAATCATAAGCAAAAAGAGATCAGGCGTAGATAACCACGTCTGATCCTTTTTTATTCTTGATCGCGTCCCGTTGTATACTTGCTGCTGAGAGCTTTTTGCGCTTTTTGAGGTGCTTGAGAGAACTTCTCGCTGCGGACCAGCTTCCCTCTGATCATCAAACGTCCTCTACCGGTATTATCACAGGTAATCAAAGTAACGATGGCATTTTTGGTATCATTGACCACTTGAACGTCGGTTGCCTTGATGAACTTGCGCTGATAGATTCGATACTCATAGACCCGCTTCATATCGGTCAGATAGATCATCTGGCCCTTTTTGGCATGGTAATAAAGCGGTGAGAACAAGATTTTGCTACCATTGGCCATATTGTGTCCAGCCAAGGCATAGTTGCCCTTCCCCATCTGCATGTCTTCGCGCATCGTGCCGGCAGCCAAAGCTAATGTGGTATTGTCGACTCCTTTGGCAATCGGCAGCACCATATCAATATCAGGAATGGCAATCTCGCCAATTACATTAATAGCCTGTTTTTTAGCCCGCGCTGCTGCGACGCTTTGCAGGCTAAGATCCTGGACGCTGTCAAAATCATAGCTGGCCTTTTTCTTTTGATTTTTAACCACAGCCTGCCGCGTAACGGTCGGTCGATAGCTGTCAACCAAAGCCGACTTGATCTGCTGATTAAAAATCAAAGCCAGCCCAACGACAAACAGAATTACGGCAACGATCCAGCGCAGCCAGTTTAACTTGCGATGCATATTTAGTTTCCTCGACTTTTATAATAATAAAACAAAAGTCCCACCGCGGAAAAATCCAGCAGTGAGACTTTTTGCCAAAATGCGGCTTACTTGAGGCCGTACTTCTTGTTGAACTTGTCCACGGCACCATCGGCTTGCGTGAACTTTTGCTTACCCGTGTAGAATGGGTGAGAATCTGAGGTAACTTCAACCCGGATCAGTGGGTATTCGTTGCCATCTTCCCATTTAACGGTTTCGCGAGAAGTAGCCGTAGAACCGGAGATAAACTTGTAGCCGGTTGCTGAGTCTTCAAAAACTACCAAGTGGTAATCTGGATGAATTCCTTGTTTCATAAATTTTACGCTCCTTTTGCCATGAATCATTGCCTGAAACATAGATAATCAACCTTCACAGATTAACATATCTTTGTTCAACTTGCAACTACTCTGTCATTTTCTATTCTTCTTCAATCCTAACGTTGGCATTCAGCCGGTTGAGTTTCCAAACAACTCGGTCATAGCCGCGCAGGATGTGGTCCGCGTCATGAATAACCGTTTCGCCATCAGCCATCAATCCGGCAATCATCAATGAGGCCCCGGCACGAATCTCGCCAGCCTTGACATCAGCGCCATGCAGCTTTTCAGTATGGCGAACCACGATCCGACCATCCTGTGCCTCAATATCCATTCCCATCTTCTGCAGTTCTGGGATGTGTTTGACCCGCTTTGGATAGATCGTATCAACAATCGTGCTTTCACCAGCCGCTTTAGAAAGCAGTGGCGTCAATGGCTGCTGCAGATCAGTGGCAAAACCAGGATAAGGCATCGTCTTGACGCTGATTGGCTTTAGATGATCCGTTTTGGGAACATAGATCTTATCACTGTCGATCTGCAAGTCAACGCCCATGTCGATCAGCTTGCTGGTGTAAGCTTCCAAGTGCTCGGGAATCACGTTGTTTAACATGACCCCATCCCCCATCGCAGCTGCTAATGACAGATAAGTCCCAGTTTCGATCCGGTCGGCAATGATCGTATGCGTGTTCATTGACTGCAGCGTATCGACACCGGTAATCCGAATCGTATCGGTCCCAACCCCACGAATCTTAGCCCCCATATTGTTTAAGAAGGTTGCCAGGTCAACGATTTCTGGTTCGCGCGCGGCATTTTCGATGATAGTGGTTCCTTGGGCTCTCACTGCTGCTAAAACCGCGTTGATCGTAGCGCCGACCGAAACCATATCCATAAAGATCCGCGTGCCATGCAGTCCGTTTGGCGCGTCCATCTTAACGGTGCCGCCCGACTCACTGACGTTGGCGCCTAAAGCCTTGAAAGCCTTCAAGTGCTGGTCGATCGGCCGCGGACCAATGTTGTCGCCACCTGGGAAAGTTACCGTTGCTCGGTGAAAGCGGCCAAGCAGGGCTCCCATGAAGTAGTAGGAAGCCCGCAGACTCTTGATCGCCTTGCTGGGCAGTTCAGCTTCCATGATTTGAGTGGGATCAATGTTTAAAACGCCATGCTTGAATGATGACTTAACATTCATTGACTCCAAAATAATCATCAGATTGTGAACATCCAAGATATCCGGCACGGTATCAAACTGAACAGGCGTATCGGCCAGAATTGCCGCCGGAATCAACGCCACGGTACTGTTCTTGGCTCCGCCGATGGTAACTTCGCCCGAAAGTCGGTTTCCTCCTTGAATGATCATTTTTTTCATGATTGTGTTTTCCTCGCTTACAAATTGATAATTGTTTTTAGTTGAATCTTTCTTTATTTTTAAAACAGTCAGCTTTAATAATAATTAATAAACCGCTAAATTACAACCTTTTCAAACAATCTTCATAACTTACGTGCCGCTAGTCTAAAAAGCGACGTGACCATCTCTGATCGCGTCGTTTTTTATGATACAGACTAATTATTTTTGATTTTCGGCAGCTGCCTTAACGAGTGCGGCAAACAAGCCTTCGGGACGGTTTGGTCGTGACAGGAACTCTGGGTGGTATTGAGCTGCTACGAAGAATTTGTTCTTAGGCAGTTCAACGACTTCAACCAGGTTCCGATCTGGATTAACCCCCGAGATCACCAGACCAGCTTTTTCCATGGCTTCACGGTATTCGTTGTTAAATTCATAACGGTGCCGGTGCCGTTCGTGAATCATCGTCTTGTTGTCATAGGCAGCTGCTGCTTTGGTTCCTGCCTTAAGCTTGCATGGGTAAGAGCCGAGCCGCTGCGTACCGCCCATGTTCTCAACATCTTCTTGATCCGGCATCAGGTCAATGATGTTATGTTCAGTATTTGGATTAAATTCAGTTGAGTTGGCATCTTTGTAGCCCAGCACATCGCGGGCAAATTCAATGCAGGCCGTCTGCATCCCAAGGCAGATTCCCAGGTATGGCACATCGTTTTCACGAGCATACTTGATGGCAGCAATCATTCCTTCAACCCCACGTGAGCCAAATCCACCTGGTACCAAGATTCCATCGTACTTGCCCAGCTTTTCGGCAACGTTTTCGTCATTGATGTCCTCAGAGTTGAAGTGATCGATCTTAACCTTGGCATTGACTGGGTAGCCGGCATGACGCAATGCTTCATTAACTGAAATGTAGGCATCCTGCAGATCAGTGTACTTACCAACCATGGCAATCGTTACCGTGTTGGTCAGACCATTTTCAATATGGTGAATCATATTGGTCCAGTCGCGCATATCGGCTTCTGGAACGTCAAGGCCAAAGTGATCGACTACCAGCTGGTCCATGCCCTGTTTTTGCAGCTTCAGCGGAATCTCGTACAATACCTTAACATCGCGGGATTCGATAACGGCATTTTCATCAACGTCACAGAACATGGCAATCTTTTTGCGCATGCTGTCAGTAACCGGTGCTTCCGTCCGTACGACCAAAATGTTTGGCTGAATCCCCAGACCACGCAGTTCGCGAACGCTGTGCTGAGTTGGTTTAGTCTTCATTTCGCCCGCGGCATGCAGGTATGGAATCAGCGTAGCATGAATGTAGAGTACGTTTTCGGCACCGGCATCCTTTTTCATTTCCCGAATGGCTTCCATGAATGGCTGTGATTCAATATCACCAACCGTCCCACCGATTTCGGTAATCACGATTTCAGCATCCGTACTTTCGCCGGCCCGCTTGATCTTGTCTTTAATAGCATCCGTAATATGTGGAATTACTTGAACGGTTCGTCCCAGATAGTCGCCGCGCCGTTCCTTGTGCAATACTTCTGAGTAGATCTTACCGGTCGTAACGTTGGAATACTTGTTGAGGTTGTTGTCAATGAACCGTTCGTAGTGTCCCAAGTCCAAATCAGTTTCCGTACCGTCATCAGTAACGAAAACCTCACCGTGCTGGTAAGGGCTCATCGTCCCAGGGTCCACGTTCAAGTATGGGTCAAACTTTTGAATGGCCACTTTCAGACCCCGGTTTTTCAGCAATCGACCCAGAGATGCAGCGATAATCCCTTTGCCCAATGATGAAACAACCCCACCAGTTACGAAAATGTATTTAGTCATTATTTCTCTCCTTTTGGAACTGCGTCCGGTTCTCTAATACAAAAAAAGCTCCCCATTTCACTGAAACAGGGAGCTTTTTAAAACGAAAAGTCCCAAGATAAACTTGGGAGCCCAAGTAAAATAATACAAAGACCAAACAGGTTAGTCAAGAGCGATGTATTATTTATTCCTCGTCATCATCGTCTTCAACGTCATCTTCATCATCAAAGTTTTCTGATGAGAGCTGATCTTCCAGATTGGTGTCCTCATCGTCATCGGCGAGTGGATTGTCTTCATCGTAATCTGGGTTGTCGTAATCTTCTTCTTCGCCGTCGCCGTCATCTTCATCATCAACGTCGGCCAGATCGTCATCTTCTGGGTCATCATTGTCGTAAGTCGATAACGTCATCGTCATCGTCAGCCCCTGCCAAGAAGGCATTGACCTTGCGACGCTTCTTCTTTGGACGATCTTCTTCTTCTTCGTTTTCGCCAACCGTGGCTTCGTCGATTGATTCGTATGGGTACCATGCACGCAGGCCCCAAGTATTGTCACCAAGGGAAATAAAACTGCCATCGACGTTCAGGTCCGTGTAGAACTGAGAAAGCCGTTCCCGAATTTCCTCATCGCTCTTACCAAGATATTGCTGAACCTCGTTGGTCAAATCAGCGAACGCCATTGCTTCACCATGGTAAGCCAAAATAGCGTGCGCTACTTCGATCATGGACAGTTCCGACTTGTCTTGGCCATCGAAAACCTTTAAATCCAAATGGGTTAAATCCAAACTGGTGCACATCCCTTCAAAAAGTCTCAAAAAGTCTACTCTACATAATACGATATTACGCGCCAAATTGCAATTGAATCTGATAGTTACCGATTAATTGATCCTGCATCAGCAGCTGATAGCGGATCTCAACATGACCGGCGATGGCTGCCAGATTCAAATCGGCATCCAAGCGATTGGTAACGACACGCAGGGCGATCCGACCATATTCCGTTTGATAGTGCGTCAGATGCTCGCTGCCATTGGCAAAGCGAAAATGCGTCTTCTGCGCGCCGCTGCGAACCAGATGAATCTCATCCGGTGCTAACCGAAACTGAACCGGCGTGGCTTGGCTGCCTTGATGCTCGACATAGCGTAAATAATGCTGGCCATTTTCCAACGTAACGAATTGGCCGTCTTCTTCAAAATGATAATGATCGCTTTTGCCATCCTGAGTCATTTTTGTTTTTAAGCTGACCTTAACGGGTACAATGGATTTGATAGACATCGGCCCCCTTTGCTCGATTTTTTCAATTTGATTATACGCGGATTGTTTTTAATTTCTCAACCAATGCGGGCTAAATAATAATTTTGTATAATTAAACCAACTGCTTTTTCTAAGAAAGGATTCGTCATGACATTTAAAGATGAACAGCTGCCGCGCGAAAAAGTCTTTCGTGACCCGATCCACGGTACGATTATCGTTGACAATCAAATCATTCTTGATCTGATTGACACGCCGGAATTTCAGAGACTGCGCCGTATCAAACAGCTCCGGCACCTCTTCAATGACCTTTCATGGCGCCGAGCATTCTCGTTTTGGCCATTGTCTGGGCGTTTATGAGATCACGCGCCGCATCTGCAACCTTTTTCAGCGCAACTATCCGCAGCAAGCGCCTCAAGATGGATTGTGGAACGATCAAGAGCGCCCCGTAGCCCTTTGCGCGGCACTGCTTCACGATCTGGGACATGGGCCTTACTCGCATACGTTTGAACATATCTTTCACACTGACCACGAGCAGATTACGCGGCGCATCATCACCAGTGAATCAACCAATATCAATCGCATTCTGCGCCGCGTCGGCAATGATTTTCCTCAAAAAGTCGCCAGCGTGATTGATCACACCTATCAAAATCCACAGGTGGTTCAGATGATATCAAGTCAAGTCGATGCTGATCGGATGGACTATCTGCAGCGCGATTCGTACTATACAGGTACCAATTACGGCAAGTTCGATCTCGATCGCGTTCTGCACATGATGCGGCCGGTCAAGGGTGGCATTGCTTTTGAGATCAATGGTATGCACGCTGTTGAGGACTATATTCTCAGTCGGTTGCAGATGTATCTACAGGTTTACTTTCATCCAGTTTCACGCTCTATGGAGGTCATCTTAGATCACCTGCTGATGCGGGCCAAGTGGCTTTATCAGCATCCAAGTCAATACCAGCCCGAGTTCATGCCGCGACTGCTGATGCCGTTTTTTAACGGTCATTATGACTTGAATGACTATTTAACGCTTGACGATGGCGTTTTGACTACTTATTTTATTCATTGGATGAATTCAAGCGATAAAATCTTAAGCGATCTGGCCCAGCGCTTTATTAACCGGCGGCCATTCAAATCTGCCGTCTATGATCAGCAGACCCGTTTCATGCTGCCCAAGCTGCGTGAATTGATTACCACGGCCGGCTTTGACGTCGACTATTATACCGCTGTCGACTCCAGCTATAAGCTGCCTTACGATACCTACAACCCGCAAGACTCAAAGCCGCAAACGCAAATTGAGCTCATCTATCCAAATGGCGAACTGACTGAGCTGTCACAGGTCAGCACGCTGGTGGCAAGCGTCTCAGGCCGAGAAGCCGGCGATCAGCGCTTCTTCTTCCCGCGTGAGATGCTGACTCAACAAAATGACATCGAGATTTTCGAGCCAATCTATGAAGCCTTTCAGCACTGCATTAAAAACAATCAAGTCGTTGCCAATTAAAGATCCAGGAGGTATTTTTATGTCTATTAAACTTGTCGCGATCGATATCGATGGTACGTTAATCAATGACCAGCGCCAGATCACCCCACAAACCGTTGCCGCAATCAATGAAGCCACTAAGCGCGACGTCCGGATCGTTTTATGTACCGGTCGTCCGATGACTGGCGTGAAAGCCTATGTCAACCAGCTGGGACTCGCCGATTCTGCAAACGAATACGTTATCTGCTATAACGGTGCTTTGGCCCAGGCGACTGACGGTACCGTTTTGGCTCACTACACGGTTGATTTTGACGACTACATTGATTTTGAATCATACTGCCGCAAGCAGGACGTTTCATCAATTATTGAGACCAGCGACTATATCTACACGCCTAACCAAGATATCAACCCATATACGGTTTATGAATCCAATCTGGTATCCATGCCATTACGCTACCGCAGCATGGATCAGCTGAACCACATGCGCGATTCGATTACGATTGGCAAGGCCATGATGACCGACGAAAAAGAAAAAATCGATGCCGCTTTAGCCAACATGCCTCAAGAACTCAGCGATCGTTTCCGAGTCGTTCGCAGTGAGGACTTCTACCTCGAGCTGATCAACAAGCAGACCAGCAAGGGCGTGGCCTTATCTGCCTTGACTGATAAGCTGAATCTGACCGCTGACAACGTCATGGCAATCGGCAATGCGCAAAACGATGAGTCGATGATTGAGTTTGCCGGAACCGGCGTGGCAATGGCCAACTCGATTCCACATACGCTGCAGATGGCCGACGTTGTTACCGAAAGCGACAATAATCATGATGGCGTTGCCGAAGCCATCAAAAAATACGTTTTAAACGCCTGATCAATCTACCAATAAAAACAAACGACGCCATGTCAAAGCAATAAGACTGCTTTGCGCGGCGTCGTTTTTGTCGGTTTAAGATTTTTCAACTGGTTCGTTTTTAAGCCTGAGCCTTTTGATGATGCTCTTTAATCAGCCGCTGCTGAAGCTCAAACAGCTTTGGCGTCAAGTAGACCTGGTAGACATCAGGATTGATCAAGCGCTGCGTAGCCTTAGGCAGCTGTGCTAATTGTCGCTTCATCGATGCCTGCAGTTTCATTACATCGGTCTCAATCGAGCTGGCATTAGCGCCGACTACTTCCAGCTGCAATGGCTTGGCAACAAAATCGGTCAGCTCAATCTCGTCATCAGTTGCCAGTGGATCGGCATTAATAGCCAAGAGCTTTTCAGGCAGTTTTTCATCAGCCAGGGCAATCACATCGGCAAAGGCTTGGTCCGGCGCATCTTTTCGATAAAGCCGGTAGACCATTTTGTCGCCTGGCAGCGTAACCTTCTCACGACTGTTGCTGAGCTTAATCTTTGGCTGCCATTGGCCATCAACCTTGAGCGCTGCCATTTTGTAGACCCCGCTCAAGACTGGCGAAGTCGAGCTGGTGATCAGCTTTTCGCCAATACCAAAGTTGTCCAGCGGTGCGCCTTCTTTTAGCAATGCTTGAATCACCGTTTCATCCAAAGCATTGGAAGCCGTAATCTTGGCATTTTCAAATCCAGCTTCATCCAGCATCTGCCGGGCCTTGGTTGCCAATTGAGTCAAGTCGCCAGAATCAATCCGAATGCCAATCGGCTCATGACCAGCAGCCCGTAATTCTCTAAAGACCTTGATTGCATTTGGCACCCCACTCTTCAAAACATCATAGGTGTCGACCAGCAGTGAGGCACTGTCTGGATAAACCTGTGCCCAGGCGCGAAAAGCCGTCAACTCATCAGGGTAGCTTTCAATCCAGCTGTGTGCCATCGTCCCAGCCACCTGCAGGCCAAACTTCTTAGCTGCCAGGCAGTTAGAGGTACTGGTACACCCGCCGATTACCGCCGCCCGTGCGCCAAAGACTGAGGCATCTGGTCCTTGTGCCCGCCGCGCGCCAAACTCCATAACTGCACGGCCTTCAGCAGCGGCACAGATCCGTCGCGACTTAGTGGCAATCAGTGACTGATGATTCAAGATGTTCAATACGAACGTCTCCAGCAGCTGACACTGCAGCAATGGTCCTTTGACCGTCAGCATTGGTTCGCGCGGAAAGACCGGCGTCCCCTCAGGAATTGCTCGGACCGTGCAGGAAAACTTTAAATTGGCCAGATAGTCCAAAAAGCCAGCCGAAAATAGATTCAATGAACGCAGATAGCTGATGTCATCATCCGTAAAATGAAAATTCTGCAGCGCTTCAACGACCTGAGCCAACCCAGCCGCAATGACAAAGCTGCCATTATCAGGGACATTACGGTAAAAGACGTCAAAAACCGCTTCTTGATCATGCGGTAGGGTCGCATAATAGCCATTCGCCATTGAAAATTCATACAGATCAGTCAATAATTCTTCAGACATTGCCATTTCTCTTCTCCCTAAACTTCCTTCAATCTTCTATCCGAGCGTTCAAAACGTTCTTAAAATGCTTCATCGCCCAGACCTGGCCAGCCGGATCAAAGGTTGCAACGGCTTTTTCGTGAACCACGATTTGATAGTTCAGATCATATGCCGCAATCGCCGTGTGCAGAACGCAGATATCCGTGCAGACACCCGCCAGATGCACCGTGTCAACTTTTCTTTCCCTCAGCCGCAGATCAAGCGGTGTCCCGCAAAACGATGAGTAATGCGTCTTATCCAGCAAAACAACATGCTCATCATCTTGGTGTTTCTGATACCATTTGCCAAGCCGGCCGTACAGTTCGCGTCCCCAGGTTCCTTTGATGTTGTGGGGTGGATAAAGCCGGCTTTCAGGATGGTACGGGTCATTTTGCTGATGAACGTCAGTCGGCAGATAGACCCACTTGCCAGCCTTTAGAAAATCATCTGCCAATTGCGTAATGTGCTCGTCTAAAGCCTGAGCAGCCTGGCCACAAGTCAGCGCGCCGTCATCAGCCACAAAATCATTGGTGTAGTCAATAATCAGCAATGCTTCATTCGCCATTTGCCTCACCTCTTTAAATAAAAGTATAAATTACTTTAATTTTCGCAAAAAAAGTAAAGTTGACTTTAATTGTTGTCAACTTTACTCCTTTCCAACGGATTTGGCAAGCTCGCCAACGAATATATCTTGGGTGGTCGACCGCTGCGCTTGCGAATCGTTGCTGTCCCAACCTCTTTAAAAAGATGGTGGTGCGTCTTGCGGAAATTTGAATTATCAATCTGATCTGCCGTCAGCTGCCAAAATGGCGCATAGACCTCGCGTGCCTCTTTAAGCGTAAACGTAGGTCCCAATACCTGCAGAACCGTTGGCTGATAGTCCAATTTGTTGCGAATGCGCTGAATGGCCGTAGTAACGATTTGATCATGGTCAAACGCCAGTGCCTGTGAGGTATTTGAAAGATCAAACCGATGCCTGCCATCACTCAATAAGTAATGATGGCCAAAATTCTCAAAGGCAAACCATTCGGCGGCCACGGCACCATATCCCGGCTTAAGCTTAGGCATTGCCGGCAAAAAAGTCATGTACGCCAACGCCAATGCCCGTTCACCGACTGATCGGTGCGGCGCGGTAAACGTTGCCAATTGTTCTGTTGCCGTTGACCGAACCTCAAGCCCGATTTTATCCTTGATCAAGCGCAATGCGGCATCATCGGCACTTTCCGTACTCCGCAGCAGCGTTTCCGGCAGCGCCCAGGCATCTTTAAATGGTGATTCAGACCGCTTGATCAAAAGCAGCTGCATCTCATGCGTCTGCCGATTAAAGCTCCAGATGATATTGGTGATCGTAATCAACGGACGGGCAATGAATTCCTCACTCATGCCATTTCTCGCCTTCTTACTTAGACTGGTTAATTGATTTTGGTAACTGCGCCAGTAGCAGCGTTGTACTGATAGATACCAATCAAATGAGCAACGGTATTATCATCGTTGTTTTGGCGAACCTCAAAAGTATATACGTCGCCATCCTTGCCTTCTGGAATAATCCCGTAGCTCGACTGGTTAAAGTTCATCTTAGCCGCAAACGCATTGATTACGTCTATGCCGGTCTGACTGGCTGCTGCCGAATTGACTGCCGAACTGGAACTTGAGCTGGATGACGCCATCGTACTTGAGCTGCTGGAGTTAGCCTGACTGCTTTGAGCAGAGGAACTGGCAGAAGCTGCCTGTTGAGCCTGCTTAGCCTTGTTCTTCATACTGATGAATGCCGAACGCATCGGTTTGGAATTTGATGATACCGAACTGAGATCGTTGACGGCTTCATCATATTCCTGATCATTATAGGCATCTTGAGCCGCTAAGTATTTCTGCAGATCTTTAATCATGCTGCGCGTCTGCGAATCCGGATTCTTGACCGCTAGCAGCGTTTTTAAGGCTTCCTTATACTGACCAGACATAATCTGATTATTGGCTTGATCGCGGGCCTTGGAAGCCGCTGTCGTCTTGGTCGTTGATTGTGACGACTCAGATGACGACTCGCTTGACTGCGTACTGGTCGAGCTGCCGCAGCCAACCAGACTAATCCCGGCTGCAACCGTAACCGTGCCCAGCATCAGCCGTTTCAGCAAAGTTTTAAATTTCATTTTTTTGCTCCTTTTTCGTCTTGCCTCGACTATTATACCATGGACCGCCTTTTAGTCCCAAAATCAAAAAAAGCCGCTTAGATAGCGACTCTTTTGATTAGATTTAATCTTCGTTAGCCTGTTCAAAACGATTATTAAACAAAGGACTAACGGGACGATTTTCATTGATCCGCTTGATTGCCGCGCCAATCAGCGGGGCCACGGAAACCTGCACGATCTTGTCAATCTGCTTTTCGTCAGGCAGCTGAATCGAATCCGTAACCACGACCTGTTTTAACGGTGAATTGTCCAAGCGCTCAATTGCTGGGCCCGACAAAACGGCATGCGTAGCTGAAGCATAGACTTCTTCTGCACCGGCATCCATCAAGGCTTGCGCACCTTTGGAAATCGTACCGGCAGTATCAATCATGTCATCAATCATGATACATTTCTTGCCCTTGACGTCCCCAATGATATTCATAATCTTGGCAACGTTTGGCCGTGGCCGCCGCTTATCAATGATAGCAATCGGCGCCTTGAGAAACTCTGCCAGGGCCCGTGCTCGCGTAACCCCACCATGGTCTGGCGAAACGACAACGGCATTGGCAGCCACGCCCTCGTTGATAAAGTAGTCAGCCAAAAGCGGTGCCCCCATCAAATGATCGACTGGAATGTCAAAGAAACCTTGAATCTGAGCAGCGTGCAGATCAAGGGCAACAATCCGCGTCACGCCGGAATTCTGCAGCATATTGGCAACCAGCTTAGCTGTGATTGGTTCTCGGCTCCGCGCTTTCCGGTCTTGCCGAGCATAGCCGTAATAAGGCAAGACCACGTTGATCGTATTGGCACTTGCCCGACGCAAGGCATCGATCATGATCATCAGTTCCATCAGGTTATCGTTTACGGGAGCTGAAGTAGATTGAATAACATAAACATTATCGCCACGGACGCTTTCTTCGATATTGATTTGAATTTCGCCATCACTAAAGCGGTCAACCGAAAGCTTACCTAATTCCACGCCTACCTCATCGGCAATTTTTTGAGCCAGTGGACGGTTGGAATTTAAGGCAAAGATTTTTAATTTAGGGTCAGCATAACGTTCTTTCATGGGGTCCTCCGAAATCTGCATACTTTTTCTATCACTCTAATCATATTGATTTAAAGCCCAAAAAGCAACTGTTACCAGGGAAGCTTCTTAGCATAATCCGGTTTATTGACCTGCCGTGCTCGAGCAATCGCCATGTCAAAACGTTCCGTGCTGTCCGTAATCGTAGACCCAGCCGCAACAAACGAGTCTTCGGCAATATTGACAGGAGCCACGATGTTAGAGTTGCTGCCGATAAAGGCATGATCGCCAACGTTGGTGTGATGCTTCTTGGAGCCATCATAGTTGACAAAGACCACGCCACAGCCGATGTTGATGTTCTTACCCAGAGTAGCATCGCCAACATAGCTCAAATGACCAATCTTGGTATTTTCGCCAATGTAGGCTTTCTTGATCTCACAGAAGTTGCCGATATGAACACCCTTGCCGATCTCAGCCTGAGGACGCAGATGACTGTTGGGGCCAACGTCTGATCCGGTGTGCATTTCCGCTTCTTCCAGCGTTGAGGCATAGACCTTGACGTCATCATGCAGAACTGAATCCTTGATGACTGAGTGAGCGCCGATAAAGCAGTCGCTGCCAATCGTGGTATTGCCTTTGATCACAACGTTGCCTTCAATTACCGTGTCGCGGCCCACCTTAACGTCGGCATCGATATAAGTGGTTTCTGGATCAACCATAGTGACGCCGTCTTTCATCAAGCGGGTGTTGATCCGCTTACGCATGATCTTGTTGGCCCGCGCCAAGGCAACGCGATCATTGACCCCCATTGATTCGTCAAAGTCAGCCATTTGATAAGCCGTGACGATTTCGCCATGATTCTTTAAAATGCCGATGACATCCGTCAAGTAGTACTCGCCTTGGGCATTGTCATTATTGATCAGCTTAAGGGCCTGGAACAGCTTTTGATTGTCAAAGCAGTAGACACCAGTATTGATTTCATGAATTTCCTGTTCTTCATGCGTGGCATCTTTTTGTTCAACGATCCGCTCAACGATACCCACGTCATTGCGAACGATGCGGCCATAGCCAGTCGGATCAGGTGCCACTGAAGTCAGAATGGTAACTGCCGCATGACGCTGCTCATGGTATTCAAACATCTTGTTGAAGGTTGCGGCAGTAAACAAAGGCGTATCCCCACTGACGATCAGCGTCTCGCCTTCTTGATCACCCAGCAGCGATTCAGTCTGCATAACCGCATGACCAGTCCCCAGCTGCTGTTTTTGCAAAGCATATTTGGTCCGATTGCCCAGCGTCTGCTCAACGGTTTCGGCACCATAGCCAACCACCGTCACGATGTTGTCGATCTTAGCTTCTTCCAGCTGACCTAAGACATGTTCAACCATCGTTTTGCCACACACTTGGTGCAACACTTTATAAAGCTTGGACTTCATCCGCGTACCTTTACCGGCCGCGAGAATAATTGCATTGCGTTGCGTCATTTTTATTTATTTCTCCTTTTTATTGCCAAATACGGCTTCCATATAGCTGCCTGGCTGAGCAGTGATTTTTTTATTGGTCGTATCGTCAACAGCCTGAACCTTGATCAATGAAGTGCAGCCGTCAACCAAGCGCTGACCACTGAATTGACCCTCTGCAAAGACCGTCATGCCGACCAGATGAGCACCGAATTCTTCAATCAGCGACTTCATCCCGTTCAGCGTACCGCCACCCTTCATAAAGTCATCCACGACGATTACGTTGGCACCTTCTTTAAGCGTCCGCCGTGAAAGCTCCATTTTGTTGATCCGCTGTGACGAACCCGAGACGTAATTGACGCTGACCGTTGAGCCTTCCGTAATGTGAGAGCTGTTACGTACGATTACGAATGGCTTGTTCAGGTACATCGCTACGCTTTGAGCAATCGGAATTCCTTTCGTCTCGACCGTCATTACCACGTCAACGTCATCGTCAACATATTGAGTCGCAATCAAACGACCAACTTCGCGAAGCACGTCCGGCCGTCCCAAAAGATCCGATAGATAGACATAGCCACCTGGTAAGAGCCGGCTGTCATCGTCAACCGCCTTAACCAGATCGTCAATGACCTGCGCAGCATTTTCTTCAGAGTAGAGCAGCGTCAAACGGGCCCCGCCACTGGCACCAGGCAGGGTTTCCAGACGACCGACGCCCCAAGTGTGCAGCGTCCGCCGAATGATGCTTAGATCCTCACTGATTGATGACTTGGCCGAGCCGTAACGTTCGCCAAAAAACTTCAATGAAACCAGCGTCCGTGGATGTTCCATCAAATAGCGCGTCATATCAACCAAGCGATTACTGCGTCTGACTTTCATGTGATTTCCCTCTTTTACTTGAGTTAATAATTATTGATACCTTCAAATCATAACATAATAGTTCGTCTTTTACCGCAATTTTATTCAGAATCTTAAGAGCTATTTCGGCAAACAATCACGATGACAGCGCCACCTAAAAGGATTAACCGATTTAATCAAGCAAAAAAGAGAAATTCCGGACTTAGATTGCCAGCGGATGGCTGATGCGACCGAAAATAAAAAACACCGCCCAAAGCTTGAGCCGTGTTTTATTTTAACACTTTCTGCTAATCATTGACCAAGTGCTGAAAAATCAAAGCAGTCACATAAATCACTACTTCAATCACCGCAATAAAGAAACTCACCGGCCAGTTGGTCAAATATCCCAGATACAATCCCAGCCAGGTTCCCAGCATGGCAAATAGGATTGCTAAAACGATCATCTTGGCCACGCCATGCGTAAAATACTTGGCACTGGCAGCAGGCAGCGTCAGCAGAATAAAGATCAGCAGCGAACCAACGATCTGAGCTGCCACACTGACGCTTAATGCCAGCAAAAGCAAAAAGACGACCGAGATCAGCGTGCTGTTGATGCCGTTAACCCGTGCACCGACAGCATCAAACGAATCAAACTTCAGCTGGCGGTAGCCAATCATCACGACCACCATCACCAAAAGCGACAGGCCCACCAGCTGCCAGACCTCTTGCCTGCTGATCCCAACCACGCTGCCAAACAGAATGCTGGTGGCTGAGCTGGCCGTTTGACTGGAAAGCGACAAAAACAAAATCCCTAAGCCGATGAAAAGAGCTGAGACCGCGCTGATAACAGCTTCGCGGCGAGATTCCTTAATGCTCATCTGACCCACTAAGACCGAGCTAAGCATGGTGAACAAAAGCATCCCGTTTAATGCCGGCCACCCTGCAAAAACCGCAAATGAAGCCCCAGCAAACCCGATTTCTGACAGTGTGTGCGTCAGAAAAGACATGCTGCGTGCCATCACAAAAACGCCAATCGTCCCGCTAACAATGGCGATAAACGTGCCGGCCATAAACGCATTGCGCATAAAGCTCAACTCAAACATTTTTAACCCCCTGTCGGAATTCTTCAATCGATCCGGTCTGATAGCTATCCGGCATCATCTTTAGATAGCGCGTGCCGTAACTGCGAGCCAGATCCCAGTCATGCGTAATAAAGATGACGCTGAGTCCCTGCTTTTGCAGCTTGGCTACCAAGTCTAAAAGCTCATATTTCATTTCATTATCGAGACTGGCTGTTGACTCATCCAAGATCAAAAGCCGCTGA